>SDBV01002245.1_pt1 | contig 28907 bp, 19 predicted proteins | sample 2277081 | NCBI WGS metagenome assembly SDBV01 (sample SAMN10402039, study PRJNA504765) | marine sediment metagenome | isolation source: marine sediment core GS10_PC15, 223 cmbsf | place: Arctic Ocean: Southern Knipovich Ridge | collected 2010
GTCGTGGGAAGTGAAGGAGCAGGTTCCAGGGCAGCTATCGAAGTGGCCAGGGCCGGGTTAAAGGTTCTTGTAGCCACTAAAGGCAGGTTCACTAGATGTGGTGCTACCTTGACCGCTGATATGGACATTGACCTTCCCAGCCGAGACGCAACAGAGATGTTTGGCCTTGATGGAGACATGGCGGATACCCCAGAGAGTTTCAGCCAAGACATGTTCATGGAGGGCAAATATCTCAATAATGAGGAGGTTGTCTTCGCCCATTGCTCCAACGCGGCAACATATATTAAAGAGCTCGTTGATTGGGGTATGAGAATAGACGGATTTGTTCAAGAACCAGGGCATCGCTACCCGAGGGGAATTATGTCCACCGGTCGTTCCATGATGGAGGCTCTGAAAAGAGGCGTAAGGCAGTGTGAGATAGATTTTGCCGAGGACACTATGGTTACCAACCTTCTCAGAAAAAATGGGAGGGTGGTTGGCGCCGTAGGTGTTGACATACGGACCGGTGAGTTTCTGCTAGTTAAGGCTAAGGCAGTAGTTTTAGCAACTGGGGGGGCAATGAGGTTGTACCCGGTAACTACAGCCCCTGAAGAACTGACCGGTGATGGGTTCTATATGGCATACCAGATAGGAGCCGAGCTGGTGGATATGGAATTCCCCTTATTTTTACCGTGTTGTCTTTACTGGCCGGAAAGCATGAAGGGTGTAGATTTTCCATACATCTTTTCCACCTCACTGGGCGGTTGGTGGCTTAACAGGTTCGGCGTGCGATTCATGGAAAAATGGGACCCCATAAGGATGGAAATGGGAACTACTCGAGATGTAGCCTCCATTGCCATGGCAATGGAGGTTCTTGAAGGCAGAGGTGGTCCACATGGAGGTGTTTTCGCTTCCCTCAAGCATATCCCCGATGAGATTTTAGAGTATTCTGCCCAGCAAACACCATGGTGGCCCAACTTCGTTTATGGAAAATTTGATCTACCTGAATTCGGCATGGACCCGAGAAAAGTTGCCTATGAAGTAGGGCCGGCCTCGCACTACTGGAATGGCGGTGTTAAAGTCAATGGAAAAGGCGAAACCAATGTACCTGGACTGTACGCCGCCGGCGAGGTTCAGGGAGGTACCATGGGCGCAAACCGACTTTCAGGTAATGCCACAACAGAGTGTCTTATCTTTGGCGCCTTGGCAGGTAGCAGCGCTGCTAATTACGCTAAAAGTGCGCCTCCTCCTGAGATCGATGAAGCTCAGGTGGATATGTATCATGAGTGGGTTTATGAGCCACTTACTCGAAAAGATGGCTTTGACGTGTATGAGACTCGAAGGAAGTTTCAGAATATAGCTTTTAAATACGTAGGCCCAATTCGAGAGGAATCTGGACTCACCACTTGTATCGAAGAAGTTGAGAGAATGAATAAAGAAGTACTGCCTAACTTAGCCACAAAGGCCAAGGGAAAGGTTTATAACCGCGAGTGGGTGGCAGCTTTGGAAAATAGAGCCATGTTAAAAGTCCTCGAAATTATTGCTCGTGCTTCCTTAATGAGAAAGGAAAGCAGGGGAGCCATGTATCGTAGAGATTATACGTACACCGATAACAAAGATTGGTTAAAAAACATAATTATAAAGGATAAGGATGGTCAAGTTAGCCTGACAGCGAAACCTGTAATAACCGCAAGAATAAGGTTACCTAAGCGAGAGAAAATACCCTACATGGTTTCTAAATGGAAATTCGAGAAGAAAGCATAGGGAAAGTGTAAGATTGGGCAAAAAGTCAGGCAGGAATTAAGAGATTCAATTAACGAGGTTTGTTTATGGGCGTTCCTGAATATATGCGTTTTCCTGTTGAAGAGTATAAGAGACGGTGTAATAAAGCCCAGGAACTGGTGGAAAAGAAGGACATAAAAGGCCTGTTCATTACCGAGGGCGGGAATTATACCTATTTCAGCGGGGGAACCAGAGATTTCTCCTTTAGCCGGCCACACGCTCTGTTGCTTCCCCGCAAGGGTGCTCCCGTTGCCATAATCCAGCGCTTCCCTGACTGGAATAGGAAGAGAGAAATTTGGTTTGATGATGTGCGGATTTATGATACCATGCTCGGCCTCCCCGTGGAGATGGTGGCTGAGGCTATGAAGGAGAATGGGATGGGTGAGGGACGTGTGGGGGCAGAGCTCGGCTATGAGCAGAGATTGGGAATTTCTCCGAACGATTTCTTTAGACTGAAGGAGCTTCTCCCCAGAGTGGAGTTTGTAGATGCAGCTGATGTTTTTTGGGGTGTTCGTATGATCAAGTCCCCTGAAGAGATAGCGCGCCATCGGCGGGCGTGTCAAATAACAGTCCAAGCCTATAACGCACTTTTCCCAAGCCTTTATGAAGGAATGAGCGAAAGAGAGATAGTAGACAGGTTTTTAAGATTACAGGTTGTTATCGGGGGACACACTCCATGGGCTTTTATTAATTCTGGACCGGAAAATTATTCAGCTATTGGCGGCGGGCCCACCAATCGCCGGATTCAAAAAGGGAATCAGGTGTGGCTAGATGGGGGGTGTGTCTATCATGAGCATGCAAGCGATTTTTGCTGCGCTGGAACTGTGGGACCACCCTCAGACGAGCAGCAGAAAATGCAGGAGATGGTTTTGGACATAACCAGGGCACTCATTGATGCTGTACGGCCAGGAATGAGGGCTTGCGATATTGATGCTCTCAACAACTCTGAATGGAAGAAACGGGGCTATGACTATTCCAAAATCAATTGGGCTGGGGGAAGAATAGGGCATGGTCTGGGGTGGGGTACTTCCTTAACCGAGCCACCTCACATAGCCAGCTACGATAAAACTGTGATTCAACCAGGCATGGTATTCACAATTGAGCCAGGGATTAATACCGAGTATGGTTGTTATCAGGCAGAAACGGATATCGTGGTTACCGAAGATGGGCGTGAAATACTCAATAAAATGGACCAGGAATTGCGCATTATACCTGTATAACAGCAGATGCCCTTAGGTTGAAGAAGTGATGCCCATGCTTATCGTCAATCAGCTAGAAAGTTTGAGTACACGATGCTTAGTCAGGTAGAGCAAAGAGTCTGTAAAAGGATTCTAGCTCTGGAGGATGAGCTCATTCAAGTGTTAAGTCAACTGGTGTCTATTAATACGGCTGATCCTCCGGGTGAAAACTATGATGAATGCGCTGAGTTCCTTTCCACCTATCTAGAAGACCTAGCAGCTCATGTTGAAATTGTACAAGTTCCCCCGGAATCTCTGCCCTGCCACCCCTCAACTGGAAAGCCCCTGAGCAGGCCCAATGTGATAGCCGAGATTGTGGGTTCAGAAAATAGTCCTGTTTTACACTTCAACGGGCATTATGACGTGGTTCCAGCGGTAGGAGACTGGACTTTCAATCCCTATGAGCCTGAAGTTAAAGAGGGCAGGCTCTATGGACGGGGCAGTGCTGATATGAAAGCAGGAATCACCGCTATGATAGTAGCCGCCAAAGCCCTTAGATTAGAGAATATCAATCTGGCGGGTACAATTTCATTCTCCTTCGTTCCTGATGAAGAAAATGATGGGGCAGCTGGCTCCAAATATTTGACAGAGCAAAAAAGAGTTCAGGCACATTACTGCATTATAGGCGAACCCTCCGGTGGTACAGATTTCTTCAACGGTCATAAAGGGTGTATATGGTTAGAACTAATAACCTATGGGAAGCCCGCCCATGCATCTTCACCTTGGAAGGGAATTAACGCTTTTGATAAAATGATTGAGGTGGTTCAAGAAATAAATGCTAAGATTAAACCAAGCCTGCTCCATGAAGAGGATATTGAGCTCGATATATTCACAGCGAGCAAAACCGGGGCGATAGCATTGGGAGGAAAAGTAAGCACTGGAGACTCACCTAATGTTGTTCCTCCCCGATGTAGCATGACTATTGATAGACGTCTTGCGCCTGGAGAAGATGTGCAGAAAGTTTTAGGTGAGTTTTCTTCAATTCTAGAATCCTTAAAAAAGAGGGATCCCAAATTTAGCGGTGATATCAAAGTTCTATCTCAGTATGAGGCCTGTGTTACACCAGTAGAGTCCCGCCTAGCCAAAATACTTAGGGAACCATTAATAAGTGTTACCGGTAAGACGCCTGAGGTCTCTCTAATGAGTGGAGGCTGCGACATGCGTTATTTCCATTCCGCAGGCATTCCAACTGTGATTTACGGTCCCGGGGGTTTATTTATGGCACACCAGGCTGATGAATACGTTGAAGTAGGGCGGCTGATTACAGCCGCCCAAGTTTATGCTTTGATTGCCATGAAGCTTCTAGGGGTGGTAGACTAAGACTCAAGGCCATTATGCGAAAGGATGAAAACTGAAAATGAAAAAGAGTCGATAAAAACTTGCACTATGCTTTAATAGGAGGGAGGTGTCATTGTGACAAAGATTCGCGTAATGCACTATGTTAACCAGTTTTTCGCAGGTATAGGTGGCGAGGACAAAGCTGATGTGCCTGCCGGTTCATTTGAGGGGACGGTGGGCCCGGGCAAACGCCTCCAAGAGAAACTTGGGGAATCTGCGGAAATTGTAGTCACCGCCTACTGTGGCGACAACTACTTCGCCGAGCACACCGATGAGGCACTGAAATTTATTTTACAATGCGCCCGAGACAACAATGTTGAATTAGTTATTGCTGGCCCTGCTTTCAACTCAGGCAGACACGGCTTTGCCTGCGCCGAGGTTTGTCACGCTGCAAGCAGTTCCCTTGGTCTTGACTGTGTTACCGCTATGTATCCGGAAAACCCGGGAGTAGAGACATATAAGCAATACAAGGACCGAAAGGTCTTCGCCTTCTCCACCGCAGCAGCTGTCTCAGGTATGGAAGATGCGTTATCAAAGATGGCGCAGGGTATTTCCAAGCTGGCTGCCGGTGCCACCATGGGCCCAGCATCTGAAGAGGGCTATATTCCCCGGGGCATTCGAGTCCTAGAGGCAGTTAGTAAAAGTGGTGTGGAAAGAGCCATCGATATGTTATTAAACCAGCATTATGGTCGCCCGTTTATTACTGAGGTCCCGGTTGAAAGCCTCGAGGAAATACCCATTCTTCCTCCAGTTACCAACCTTGCCGAAGCTTGTGTTGCGCTGGTAAGTGAAACTGGATTAGTTCCGCTGGGAAATCCGGACGGGTTCAAATCACATCGCAATACCGTATGGAAGAAATACTCGATCGCCAGCCTCAACTCGATGCAGGATGATAAGTGGGAACTCAGGCATGCCGGCTGGGATGTCAGCTTCAACACGAAGAATCCCAACTATGCGGCGCCCCTCGATGTGTGCCGCGAAATGGAAAAAGAGGGTGTGTTTGCCAGGCTATATCCCGCGCTCTACTCAGTATGTGGCAATAACGGACAAATTTCGGTCATGCAGCGAATAGGGCGGGAGATGGCGGCAGACATGAAGGCTGACGGTGTGGATGTCGCCCTGCTGGTAGCAACCTGAGGCACCGGTACGCGTAGCGGTGCTACGCTAGCCAGAGAGATTGAGAGAGGCGGAGTGCCGGTGGCTCTCATCACGGCAATGACCATACTAGGGAAGCAAATAGGAGCTAACCGCATTGTCCCTGGAGCCAAGATCGCTCACGTCTGTGGTGACCCGACTTTGCCTGTGGAAGAGGACAAGGCTCTGCGGAGGAAAATCGTGGAGCGTGCCCTTGAAGCTGTTCAAACCGAAGTCAAGGGTCCCACGGTCTTTGAACTGGATGTTAAGTATACGGCTGGATAGGAGGTTGTCATGAGACTGGAACTAGCAGATTTCCCAGTAAAAGACATTAAATTCGGTAAGCGCACCGGTTATGACGGTGGAGTATTGGAGATCGACAAGGAAGAGATGGCAGCGCTCGCCTTGCAGGATAGCCGGGTAACTTCTTTCGACCTGGATGTGACCTTTCCCGGGGAGCAAACGAGAGTTGCTAATGTGCGCCACGTCACTGAACCACGAGTAAAGGTGTCAGGGCCAGGGTGTGTTTTCCCCGGCATTATGGGGCCTGTGGAAACCGTGGGGGAAGGCAGGACACACAAGATGTCCGGGATAACAGTAATCTCCTCGGTAGAGCGCCGATCAATGATTCCATCCGGAACATCAGCGCAAGATGCTTCAATTCTGGATATGTGGGGGCTGGGAGCCGAGATGACACCATTTGGCTCCATAATCAATGTTGTCCAGGTTCTCAAACTCAATGAAAACATATCGGAATGGGATGCTCACGCCGCGACTCAGCTGGCCGCATGCAAGGTGGCTACTCGGCTGGCTGAGGCTACCAGGGATGTGAATCCGGAAACAGTGGAGGTTTTTGAATTGTCCGAAGTTGACCCTTCTCTGCCGCGGGTAGTCTATATAATGAGCTTTTGCACAGTGCGGACAGCTCCTCATTCCTCAGTGGGCTACTATGGGTTACCCGTCAGAGACTCGCAACCAAGCTTAATCCATCCCAATGAGCTCTTTGATGGGGCGTTGACTCAAGATGGGCGCCGAGGTAGTGGTGGATACATAACAGACTGGGCATTCTTGAATCATCCGTTAGTTCTCAGGTTGTACCAGGAGCATGGAAAAAGTTTGAACTTTTTGGGCGTAATTATGGAAAGCACTGATTTCCCCACCGAGGGTGGCAAGCAGGCTCAGGCGAAAGCCGCTGCGCAAACGGCACGGATACTCGGGGCAGATGATGCTATTATTACCAGAATAAACGTATCAGGGAATAGCTTCATCGAAGTTATGCTGACCGTGCAGGCCTGCGTGAAAAAAGGCATCAAGACAGTCCTGATGGTGCCGGAGTGGGGTGGTTTAGAGGGGACCGACCTGCCGTTCGTTTTCTATGTCCCCGAGGCGACGGCCATGGTAAGCCCCGGCACTCACGAACGCAGGTTTAAATTATCGGCGCCAGCCAAAGTTATCGGAGTCGGCGAGAGTAAACTGATGGAATTCTACACCGGAGATAAGCCGTTCTCACCCTGGGATGAGCTTACTCTGGAAATGCGACGTGAGATTACTGGCGGTCTAGATTGGTTTGGGGGTATGAACTACACCTGTAGGGAGTATTGATTGTCACCTTAAGGCTGGATGTAGTGGCATTGGCTCCTGATGCTTTTATGACTATAATTTGTATTATACATTGCAGATTGACCATCTAACATGGAAGTTAGTTTAGAAGAGGCAAACACGTGAACCATAAAATGACCTTCGGTGAAAAAAGAAGGAACAATGAAGATTGGACGGCAATGAATGAAGTTTACAAGGAGCTCTTCCCCGATAATTATCAAGCCCGTTCTTGCGTCTAAGCTACAATGGTTCTCAAGTAAGAAGCCCTGACAGAAATAGAAGCTTTAGCGTTCATACCTTGCATTTAAATTAAACAGGGAGTAAAAACAATGTCTGCAAATGACGAAATAATAATGCCCAGCGTTTGTTGGTCATGCCACAATAGATGCGGCATATTGAATCATGTAAAGAATGGAAAGATAGTTAAGGTAACTGGAAATCCCGAGTATCCATCTAACCAAGGTGCTATTTGTGTCAAAGGTCGGAAGGCTTGGAAAGAGCTGCTTTATGACCCTACCAGAGTGATATATCCACAAAAAAGAATCGGAGATAGGGGTGCAGGGAAATGGCAACGGATAAGCTGGGATGAAGCTTTAGAGAGCATTTCCGAGGAATTCCACAAGGTAATGGTCAAATATGGGCCATTAGCTATCTGTGGCGCTACCAACAATACCACTTTTCACTACACACCCGCTACGGTCTTACTTATGCGGTCGCTTGGTAGTCCTAACTTCATGATAAATCAGGACATTTGCCATGGAGGACAATCCATAACTGACAGAATTACATTTGGAGAAGAGCTTAACTTCCATTATCAGGGAGATTACCCAAATGCTAAAACTATAGTAGTAGCTGCTCACAATCTCTCAGACTCTTACCCCCCGGAATTCAATGCTGTTATTAGGGCTAAGAAAAAAGGTGCAAAACTCATTGTAATAGACCCAAGACATACAGGTTTAGCCAAGAGAGCAGACCTTTGGTTGCAGATCAAACCAGGCACAGATGTAGCTCTAGGGCTCGGCATGCTTAATGTTATTATTAGTGAGGAATTATATGATAAAGAGTTTGTTGAGAACTGGACCAATGGCCCCTTGTTGGTAAAAATGGACACACGCAAGCTCTTAAGGGGAAGCGACATTGTTCGTGGAGGTGATACAGAAAATTTTGTTATATGGGACGTTGAAGCGAACAAACCGAGAGCCCACACTAAGAGCAAGATTAGGTGGCCTGCGAAACCTGCTCTCAAAGGTTATTATAGTATAAGACTGTTAGATGGTACCGAGGTTAAATGTAGTACCGCTTGGCAATTGCTAGAGGAGCGAGCCAAGGAATTCCCTGCAGAAATTACTGAGAAGCTCACCGGGATATCAGCAGGTAATATTAAGATGGCTGCTCGAATGATTGCCGTAAATAAGCCAACTGCATTCCGCTCTAATCGATTTCAAACACACACATCCAATGTTACAGCGGCTAGAATCTTCGGAATATTAGGAACGGTTGTTGGTTACGTCGATTCACCCGGAGGAAACAGTTTACCGAAACTTCCGGAAGGGATGAAGACACAGAGGCAACTCTTATCTATGGAAGAGTTCAAATTACCCGAGGAAGTAGCTTGGAGAAGAATAGGGGCAAGAGATTATCCACTGTGGTCTGGAGCTGACAATTGGTCATACGGGACAAGCCATAATCCTTCTGTGATTGATGCTATATTGACAACCGAACCCTACCCGGTAAGGGCTCTTTACACGAGTGGATATAATCATCTCATGACGTTGCCGGGTTGTGAGAAAAATTTAAAGGCATATCTGTCACTGGACTTTCATGTGTGCTGTACTCACAACATGACGCCTACTGCTCAAATTGCCGATGTTGTTCTTCCCAAAACTTATGAATGGGAAGAGGAAGCGATAGCATTTCACAAAGGTGCCTGGTCTGGCGTAGTAGGCATAATGCCCAAAGTTGTTGAGCCACCCGGGGAATGCTGGGGTGACTGGGAAATTGCTCACGAAATAGGCAAAAGAATGATGAAAAAGGGTTATATCCAAAAGAATTTCGTGCCATGGAAGGACAGCAGGGAAATTTCAGATTATCTGCTAAAAGATACCGGCATTAGCTTTGACGAGGCAAAGAAAACAGGTTTTATCAAGTCTCCAATTAGGTATTTTAAATATAAAGAAAAAGGCTTTAATACACCCTCGGGTAAGGTCGAGATTTATTCCTCCCTGCTAGAAAAGTATGGATATGAACCACTGATACCCTATGAAGAACTACCGGATAATGAAGACTCCAAACCTTTGCTAGCCGCACATTATCCTCTATTATTGCATACGGGACTCAGGAACATCGTATACCATCAGGCGCGTTTTCGGAACCACAAGTGGGCACGCCGTATAATGCCAGACCCAGAGCTCGAAATACATCCCAAAGATGCCGAAGAGCGGGGAATTAAAAATGATGATTGGGTATTGATTGAAACACCAGGAGGTAGCCGGAAAATCACCATGAAGGCAAAAATATCTGAGGATGCTTATCCGAAGTTCGTGATGACCGCTCCTAGCTGGTGGTACCCCGAGGAGCCCACCCGAGAGGGCTGGTTCAGGTCAAATACAAATGCTGCCATGGATTATGGACCACCCTACGATAAGATAATTGGAAGCCCAAATGTACGGCATGTACGTTGCCAAGTCACTAAAGCTATCGAAAATAATGTCTTAAAAGTAAAGACGGGAGGTGGTAATTCAGTTTGAAGGGACAAATAGTGTCTCTCTTCCCGCAAAATCATTGATGAACTGGATATTATCAGGGTATTGACTTATTATATGTTTGCACGTATTATTATTTATTATACAGAGAATCCACGTCTAAGGAGGTAAAAATGTGAGTAATGAGTTAGTTTCAGGTAATCAAAAATAATAATAAGGAGAGGTAGATGACTAGGAAAGGTTTCTTAAGAACTTGTACTTTCATTGGCGTAGCTTTAGTATTGGTTATTTCACTGATGTTAGGTGCTTGCGCCAAGCCAGCTCCAGCCCCAGCCCCGGCGCCAGCCCCAGCCCCAGCCCCGGCTCCGGCACCAGCTCCACCATCCGTTGAATGGCGTTTCATGATTGAAGAGGCAGAGGGCACTCCGGAGCATAACTTTATCCAGCATGTGTCAGATGTTATCTACGAACGCACCGATGGTGAACTCAGAATAACTATTTACCCGGAGGAAGCACTGGGTTATGACCATGAGCAGCTTGCTGACCTTATCAGCATGGGCCTGCTTGAGGCTTCCCTGGTGCGCATGGCCAAAATATCGGGCACGGTGCCGATACTCGAACTGGGCGACCTGCCGTTTTTGCAGGATACCGCCGAGGATGCTCGGACGGTTACCGACGCACTGTTCCCCTATTTTGACAAAGCACTGGAGGACATTGGCGTCCATTCGACAGTTCTCTGGAAAAGCGCTCCGACCGGTATTGTTAGCAAAGTTAATGTAACTACCCTCGAAGAATGGAAAGGCGTATCGTTAAGAGCATGGAGCCCGGTACTGGTTGAACTCAGTGACCTTCTAGGCGTTCGACCGGTGCAAATGCCCTACTCCGAGGCTTTCTCAGCCACATCCACCGGTATTATTGATGGCGTTTTCTGGTCACCGGCCTCAGCGGTATCCGAACATATGGTTGATGCCGGCGCCAAGTACTATGACCAGTGGAATATCTTCACCATGACCAGCGGGGCGCTTATCGGTGATAAGCCGCTCAGGAAATTATCACCGAGTGCCCAAAAGGTGGTCCTGGACACATTCCCGGAAATGGTGGATGAGGTATGGGAGAACGAGTACTGGGGATTTGAAGGGGATTACGAAGAATTCCGCAGTCAAGGTGGAGAGGTAGTCTTTGTTGACCCGGCCGAGATTGCCAGGGTCAGGGCCCTGACCTCGGTCGTCTGGGATAAAGCGCTAGATAAAAGCGGAGACCTGGGGCTTGAAGTCCTCAATGCGGTACTGGCAGCCATGGGGCGGCCGGCGTACAAATAGACTTGGCCTACCCAAAGAGCGCAACTTAGAAAAATAAGTTAACCTGGTCTTACTCGAGTTGCATCTTACCGGTAAAGATGTTACCGGGTGAAGATAGAGTGGTTCAGGGGTGACCTTTCCCCGATATATCGGGGAAAGGTCACCGCGTCGTAGTGTCATGTTTCAGAATAATTAGCGTAGTTGCTACTAATAGCTTGACAGGCAGGGGGAATTATGAAAGAAAAGCCGGCCCAAAAGGATGCAATGACAGCTATAGTAAACAGATTAGAACGGATGCTTGGTTTCGCAGCTAAGATTAGCGGTTGGCTTGGGGAATATGCCGCTTTAGCCATGGTACTGTTAATCATAGTTGGGGTTACCTTCCGGTATGTGCTCCGATTGCCGCTTGCATTCGATGCCGAGTATACCGGATACCTTCTGGTCATGGTGTGTTTTATCGGTGCTGCCTATGCCCTGAGGGCCGGTTCCCATGTTAGAGTGGATATCATCGTCCGCCTTTTACCCAAAAAGGTTCATGCCTGGGTTCAGGTAGTTACCGACATTATTAGTATTGGTTGCATCGGTCTGCTCCTCTGGTACGTGTGGGAGATGGCCTATTCAAACCTGATTAGAGGTGTAATCGCCATGACACCAACGGAAACACCTCTGGGACCTATCCAGATGATGCTGCCGCTGGGTGCCCTGCTGTTAATATTCCAGCTGCTGATAGAGTTTGCCAAGTCACTTCGGACAGCACTCTCACCATTGCCGGAGGCGGTGACGGTGGGTAAATAGAAATCAATAAATAGGGAAGGTGGGCTTAAAAATTGGAATGGCATACAAGCCTTATCATTACCTTTAGTGTTCTGCTGTTACTGCTTTTCAGCGGAATGCGAATATTTCTGGCATTGATGGTAACCGGAATCATCACTATCGTGCTCTGGATGGGTTGGGACCAGTCACGAATCCTGGCTTTTGTTACTTGGGCCAGTCTCAAGAGCTATGGGCTGGCGGCCGTTCCCATGTTTGTCTTCATGGGCGAACTTATATTTCGTGGTGGTCTCAGCCGGCGCGTTTATGCCGGCATAGCGCCGTTGATGGACCGATTACCCGGAGGTATAATGCACTCCAATATTGCCGCCGGCGCCGTTTTTGCCGCTGCCAGCGGCTCGAGCCTGGCTTCAACGGCCACCATCGGCACTCTGGCGCTACCCGAAATGGACGCGCGGGGCTACAGCCGGCAAATCGCTAAAGGCTCCATCCTGGCGGGCGGTGCCCTGGGTATCCTTATCCCACCCAGTATCACCTTTATCATCTACGGCATAATGGTGGAACAGTCAATAGGGCGGCTGTTTATTGCCGGAGTCATCCCGGGTATTATGCTCGCCACGCTGTTTATGCTCTACATCGGGATAAGGCTCACTATTCAGCCTCATCTAGCTCCCAAGGCTAAGGAGACAATGCCACTGGGAAAATCGCTACTACAGTTACTGAACATATGGCCGATACTGGTTCTCGTCGTGATAGTGCTGGGCTCGATATATGGCGGCATAGCCACGCCTACCGAGGCAGCTGCCATGGGCTGTCTTGGCGGCTTTATTCTGATAGCAGTTTACCGGAAGTTTAGCTGGAAGGTCGTTAGGGAGGCCGGTCAGGGTGCAGTACGAACTTGCTCCATGACCCTGCTTATCTTTGCCTCGGCCAAGCTCATGGGCGCCCTCCTGACCAATCAGGGGGTATTTCAGAAGATGATGCACTGGGTTGTAGCCTTACCGGTAGACGCATATGTTATCTTTACCGTCATCATGATTATGTACCTCATCCTCGGTATGTTCATGAGCGGCCTGGCGGCCATAGTAATAACCCTGCCCATTGTCTTCCCCGTTATCATGGCATATGGCTTTGACCCGATATGGTTTGGGGTAGTAATTGTGCTTCAAAACGAGTGCGGTCTGCTCACGCCGCCGGTGGGAACCAGCCTCTACGTCCTGCATGGACTCCGACCTCACGAACCGTTCAGCGAGGTGGCCATTGGGGCTATTCCATTTGTCGGCGTAATCCTGGTGATGCTGCTTATCCTGGTTTTCTTCCCGCAGTTGGCATTATGGTTGCCCGGCCTTATGTATGGGCCTTAATATCGTATAAGGGCATTATTTACTGAATTGCGCTGTCTTAAACTTAAAGAATAAGATAAGGGGAAGTGTTTTATGTTTGGCTGACAAGCTAGAAAAGGAGAGCGAACCTTATGGAAAGGCAAATAATCGATACATCCAATGCCCCGCACGTTGGCCTCCCTCTGTCTCAGGCAGTTAGAGTTGGTGATCTGCTCTTTACTTCTGGTTTTACAGCTAGGGACCCGAAAACAAACCAACTTATTAGCGGGGATATAGAACAACAAACAGAACGAGTCATACTCAACTTGAAAGCGGTTTTGGAGGCGGCTGGCAGTTCACTGGATAAGGTCGTTAAAGTGAACATTTACATCACCGACATAAGAAACTGCGAAGGAATGAATAAAGTTTACCGTAAGTTTTTCCCCAAGGACCCGCCGGCAAGAGCTACAGTGGAGGTCTCGAACTTGGTAATACCAGCACTGATTGAGATTGAGATGATCGCCGCGGTTTAGAATTAATAAGAGTATATACAGCATAAGCTCTTTGTCAAGCCTCTATGCAAACTGGTGCCGTAAATAATCTGCTGTATTGCCCTTCAGGTCCAAGCTTGGAGGTGTCACACCACAAAGCCGGTCTTGGTAAGCCTACAAAAAATGATACGGCAAAGACGACAGGCAAGTGCCTTAAAAGGTGATCCAATGCCCCGGCCCTTCCCCTAGCTTGCCGGTATAGTAGGCACCAGCGAGTGGGTTAAGTCCAAACTGGCAAAAGTCCAGGGAAATGCAGGCTCGTTATGGCATGCATCCAGTTCACTCCAGGCTATCAGTGGCATTGACAATCACCACAAACAGGGCTAAACTGCACATCATTAGCGAAGATGGCTTGGTACAGGGTCTAAAACAAGTGTAAACTGAGATGGTTAGTCCAAGCTCTCCTTAGGGCTGTAAAGTGATGCCCAAAAAAGAGAGCTAGCGTAATTGGCTTGATACCGGACCACAAGCCCCTCAATATGAACCGGAAGGAGGGAGATATGACAGACAGGCTAGAGGTAAACTTTGCCGGAGTGAAATTCAGAAACCCCGTAATTGCCGGTTCTGCCATGCCTACATGGGATGGCGAGACATCAAAAAGAGTTGGCTTAGCTGGAGCCGGAGGAATAGTCCCCAAGACCTTTGGACCTCCCGCCACATTTGCCCACCATCCCCGCTGCGGTAGAATGCGTGTGCTGCGTCACAGTGATGGCCCTCCTTTTGGCAACATAAACCTGGAACTCTATACCACCATACCCGTTGAGGACTGGATAGACCGGGAACTGGCTATCGCTGCTGAAGGAGGAGCACATATTATTGGCAGCATTGTGGTCAGTGGTGACACCAAGCTACTTGTGAATCTGGCTAAGCGGTTAGGAGCCACCGGTTATTTCAGCATGTTTGAGCTCAATGTTTCCTGCCCCATGCCTGATAGCCAGGTAGGTTTCAGGATTGGTCAGGACCCGAAGCTCTGTTACCAGCAAGTCAAAGCAGTAAAGGAAGTGTCCAAGATACCGGTCGGAGTCAAGATGACCCCCAACATCTCTGATATGGTACCTGTAGCTCAGGCAGTCAAAGATGCTGGGGGTGATTTCGTCACCATATCCAATTCTGTACGCTCGTTCGCTGGGGTGAACATAGAAACGGGAAAACCCGTCCTTCCCGCCTATGGCGGTTATTCTGGGCCAGCTATCAAGCCAATTATTCAGCGCTTCGTCTCCGAAGTGGCGAGGGCGGTGGACATTCCCATATCAGCGGTAGGCGGAGTGAGCACTTGGGAGGATGTGGTGGAGTACATTATGCTTGGAGCCACCACGGTACAGACGGTCACTGCCATTATGTGGGACGGATACCAAGCTCTCCAAGATTTAATTGATGGAATGCGTCGCTTCATGGAGCGGAAAGGGTATAACTCAGTCGAAGAATTCCGCGGCATCGCCCTACCCCACATCACCACTATTCAGGAATACGCTGCTTTCCCACCTAAACAAGTGACCTTAGCCACCGGTTTTGCCCCCTGTGTTGCTGCTTGTCCTGCCGGGGTTAATGCTCAAGGCTATGTAACTAAACTCTCAGAAGGCAGATTTGAAGAAGCGTTAGTGATGCATCGCCGCGTTACACCCTTTGCTGGAGTCCTCGGGCGAATATGCTGCCATCCCTGTGAAACGGAGTGCGAACGCAAAGAAGTCGATGACCCAATTGCTATTCGAGCTCTAAAGCGCTTCATGGCGGACTATGAACTCAGAAACGGAAGAAAAAAGGTAAAAACCGCGGCAAAGACCAAAACAGAAAAGGTGGCTATTATTGGATCCGGTCCGGCGGGGCTATCCTGCGCTTACGACTTGGTAAGGCAGGGGTACCCGGTTACCGTCTTTGAGGCTGCCTCCGAAGCTGGTGGTTTGATGCGATATGCTATACCAGATTATCGATTACCCAAGGAGATACTGGATAATGAAATAAGCTATGTCAAAGAACTTGGCGTGGACATAAGGACAAGTACTCCCGTGAGTGACTTGATGGACCTATTTAAACAGGGTTACAAAGCAGTCTTTCTAGGCACCGGTGCTGGCATTGGCCAGAAGCTGAATATTCCCGGAGAGGAATCCAGGGGAGTGTTCGATGCTCTCAGTTTTCTGGGGCGGGTCAATTCCGGTAAGACCATTAAAATTGGTAACCGGATAGCAGTTATCGGGGGTGGCAATGCTGCCATAGATGCAGCTAGATGCGCCAAGCGTCTAGGGTCGGACGAGGTGTCAATTATTTACCGCCGTTCTCGGGCTGAGATGCCAGCCATCGAGACCGAGGTTGACGAGGCAGAACGGGAGGGCATAGAACTCAAAGTCCTAGCTGCACCAGTTGAAGTAGTGAGCGAAGGAGGTCAAGTCAAAGGTATCCGTTGCATCCGGATGGAGTTAGGCGAACCCGATGCCAGTGGCCGACGACGCCCTATACCCGTCAAGGATTCGGCGTTTGATATAGAAATTGACAACCTAATTAGCGCCATCGGACAAGCAATAAACAGTTCTATGCTTCCTGATGGGCTGGAATATACTGACGAGGGGACTCTCTCCGTCAATCCTGTCACCTTACAAACTAACATCAAGGGTGTATTTGCTGGAGGCGATTCCGTTTCCGGACCACTTGACGTCATTAACGCCATCAGTGCCGGTAAGGAAGCGGCCACTTCTATTGACCTGTACCTCGGAGGAGAGGATATGGCAGGGGCAAGACCAAACCCAATTAAGAGGGTGACGAACGTGCCGAAAGAAGGAGTAGTAACTAAATTGCGGAGTACCCCACCGTTACTCGACCCAGCGAAGCGAGAAGGCTTTGCTGAGGTTGAACTAGGGTTTAGTGAGAACGAGGCGATAGGAGAAGCTGGACGATGCCTGCACTGTGGCTGCTCTGATTGTTTGACTTGTCAAAAGGTTTGCTTCTATGACGTTCATTATGTCTGGGCTCAGGGACACAATCAGCAAAGACCCGAAAATTGTGATGGTTGCGGACTGTGTGTGGAGTTCTGCCCGTGTGATGCACTTGCCTTGGTAGAAATACAGAAGTAGTAAAGCTGGGAAATGAGAAAACAGTTTGTCCAACATTTATCAAGGAGGTAAGAATGGTTGATTGGGGGAAAAGGGGAATGGTAGCGCAGAATGCCCTCGAGGCTATAGGTCTCACACCAATGATAAAACTGAACAGGGTAACTGAAGGGATAAGCGCCGATGTTTTAGTTAAGCTAGAGTGGTTTTCGCCCACCGGTTCACTAAAGGACAGAATCTATTACCGCATGATCACCGAGGCGATAAAGCAAGGGGAATTAAAGTCGGGTATGGAAATCCTAGAAACTTCCACTGGTAACGCCGGGATTGCCTGCGCTTTTGCGGGTAAGCTCATGGGTTACCCGGTGACCATTATTCTCCCTGAAGGCATGAGTATTGAGAGAAGTAAAATCATCGAGGCATATGGAGCCAAGCTTATCTACACACCCGGTGCTGAATCAGATGTTGATCTCTGTTTGCAGAAGCAGGAGGAGCTCATGCAGATAAATCCTGGTAAATACTGGGTGCCTAGTCAGTACACTAACACCGATAATATCATGGCACATTACCTTGCCACCGGTCCCGAAATCTGGGAACAGGCCGGCGGTAAGGTTGACGGCTTTGTGGCAACCCAGGGGAGCGGTGGTACGATTACCGGGGTAGGCAGATACCTGAGAGAGAAAAACCCTGATATTCTTCTTTATGCAGGTGAACCCACCGAAGCGCCCATGCTGGCAAGTAGACGGTGGGGTTCGCATCGGATTGAGGGTATCGGTGACGGATTCGTACCCAAAAATCTGGATGTGAGCATACTCAACGGCGTATTCCTCTCTACTTCAGACCAGGCTATTGAAATGGCGAAAAGGCTATCTCTTGAAGAAGGACTATTCTGTGGCATTTCCTCCGGCGCAAATGTAGTGGGAGCGATCAAACTAGCCAAGAAGCACTCGGAATTGGAGGTAATTGTTACCATGCTTAATGACACAGGACAGCGTTATTTCTCCACACCGTTGTGCGGCGTGGAGAAAGAGATAGAAATTCCGGAAAGGGAGCATCCCCTGAATGAGTATACCATTGCTGAACTTGATAAATATCAGGCAAGCTGGGAGATTGTGGAATAGCACAAAGTCAGGTCCTTTGATATCAGCGTCTAAAGCGTCACCAATCCTGGAGACGATAGCGATGGAACGGCAGAAGAGATTACTTCAATCTATCGAAGACAGACGGGATGAAATCGTTGAATTTCTAAGGAAGCTGATATCCTTTCCCAGTGTGTCCGGAGAAGAACTCGAAATCCAGGAGTTCCTTGCCGACAAGTTGAAGTCCATGGGCCTTCATATTGACATGTGGGAACTCAATGACAAGGAATTGAAAAGGCATCCCGCCTATATCCCGGTCGAACGGGGGTATACGGATCGTCCTAATGTTGTAGGTGTTCATAAAGGTACAGGAAACGGCAAGTCCTTACTGCTTAATGGTCATGTTGACGTTATCCCTTCTGGTCCCTTGGATGCATGGGAACACCAGCCATGGTCGGGCGATATCGAGGGTAACCGGGTATACGGGAGAGGAGCGTCAGATATGAAAAGCGGTCTGGCGGCAATGACCATGGCACTTGATAGCTTGATTCGTTTGGGCGTCAGATTGAAGGGGGATGTAATTCTGGAATACACGGTGGATGAAGAATTAAGTGGTAATGGAACGCTAGCCTGTGTAATCAAAGGTTATAGGGCCGATGCCGGCATTTGCTGTGAGACCAGCAGCCTGCATGTCCAGCCAGCCTGCATCGGTAGAATATGGTTTGATATTGTCGTTAGGGGTAAACCGGCCGGAATTCAAAGGAGATGGGAAGGCGTTAACGCCATAGAGAAAGGTTATGCCATTGTACAGGCTATTTCCCAGTTGGAAAATATCAGAATCAACAACTTGAAGCACCCCCTTTATCCTGATAACCGGGGTGCACTTCCGTGCATGGTTGGTTCATTCCAGTGCGGCTCTTTCCACAGCGCCTTCCCTGATTCCTGCCTGCTTCAGGGTAGTATAGCAACCCTGCCGGGAGAAGAGACGGAAGAGGTAAAACGGAGTTTTGTCGAACATATTACAATCTTTTCCAAGACAGACCCGTGGCTCAAGAACCAGCCTCCCGAGGTTAAGTTCATCGGCTATTGCGGTGAACCGGCTGAAATACCTGCGGACCACCCGATCGTTAAGACAGTGAGTAAGAGTTTTACTTCTGTTACCAGTAGCAAACCAAGAATCACTGGAAGGCAGGGGGCAGCCGACACCAGATATCTGATAAAATACGGCAATACGCCAACGGTAATCTTTGGTCCCGGGCTGACAGAACAAATGCATGCCACCAATGAGTGGGCGGATATTGATTATCTTATCACCGCCACCAAGGTTTTAGCTCTGACCATCATGGATTGGTGTGGCTACGAATAGAGTAATGCAGATTAGGCAGATGAGATAGAAAAATGGCAAAACAAATCATGAAGATTACAGTCAATGACCGCCTACATGAACTATTAGTAGAACCAAATATGACCTTGGTCGACCTTTTGAGAGACCAACTTGACCTTACCGGAACAAAATGTAATTGTAGAGCTGGTGACTGCGGCGCGTGCACGGTGTTAGTTGATAGCAAACCAGTGCTTTCCTGCCTTACGTTAGCTGTTACAGTCGAAAACAAGAACATCCTCACCATAGAAGGGTTAGCTGATGGAACTAAGCTACACCCAATCCAGCAAGCATTTGTAGATTACGGGGCGATACAATGCGGCTTTTGCAGCCCGGGGATGATTCTGACAGCTAAAGCCTTTTTAGACAAGAACCCCAACCCAACCAATGAAGACGTTAGAGTGGCTTTATCAGGTAACTTGTGCCTGTGTACAGGATATGTGAAGATAATTGACGCTGTATTAGCGGCAGCAGAGGCATTGAAAAAAGGAGATAAGTAACATGAGTGGGCAAGAGTTATCGGTAGTAGGTAAAAGGCTTCCCCGTCCAGATGCGCTTGAGAAGGCAACTGGAGCTACAAAGTATACCGTGGACATAAAGCTACCGGGAATGCTCGTTGGAAAGATACTTAGAAGTCCCTATGCTCACGCCGAGATTATGGAAATTGACACCTCTAGGGCAGAAAGACTCCCTGGTGTTAAGGCAGTAATAACGCACCGGGATGTCCCAAGGAAACCTTTTACTCGCAGTAAAGGAGATGTAGTCATGATTAACCCCGAGGAGGCAATACTGCGAGATGAGTATGTCTTGGATAATAAGGTACGATTTGTGGGTGATGCAGTAGCTGCGGTTGCTGCCACAGATGAAAGCGTAGCTTCTGAGGCACTGCAACTTATCGAGGTCAAGTTCAAAAAGTTACCAGCAGTATTCGACCCAATAGAAGCCACGAAGCCTGATGCTCCCAGAATACATGACTTTGCCAGGGGTAATGTTGCCTTACACCTGACGTTTAGGGAAGGTGATGTTGAGAAAGGCTTTAAGGAAGCTGATTATGTCGTAGAGGAAACATTCCGGACCTCAAAACAAAAAGTCTGTCATCTTGAACCAAGTGCCTGTATAGCTAGTTTTGACGCAAACGGCAGGCTAACTGTTTGGTCTCCAGGGCAACACGCTTTCCCGTTCCGCAGGAAGATCGCTGAGATCTTCGATATCCCGGAGGGCATGATCAAGTGGTTAACCCCATATGTTGGCGGAGCTTTTGGAAACGGGCAAAGCCTAAGAGCTGAACCGATATGTATAGCCCTAGCCAAGAAAGCGGGAAAGCCAGTAAAGCTGGAGTATACCTGCGAAGAAGATTTCATCGCCACTGAGACGAGGCAGCCATGTATTGAGACTGGCAAGATCGGGGTGAAAAAAGACGGCACCATAACGGCCCTGCAGCTCAAGCTGGTCACTAATACCGGCCCTTATCTTACGCAATGCGGAAAAACAACAAAGGTTACCTTAGTCATGTTCGGAGCCCTATATAGATGCCCAGACGTGGCCGGTGAAGCAGACATTATTTACACCAACACCCCGGTTTCAGGTGGTTTGCGAGGTTATGGTACTCCTCAGGCATTCTTTGTTTTAGAACAATTGGTCGACATGGCATGTGAAAAGATAGGAATGGATCCTTTGGAATTCAGATTGAAAAACCATCGGCGAACTGGTGATCCTTCCTGTTATTCATCAGTTGCCAAAAGTCTTATGCAAGCCGGCGACTCTTCAATTCGTTCCTCTCTCCCAATTGAAAGTTGTGCACTTGATGAGTGTATCAAGATAGGTGCCCAGAGGATTGGCTGGAAGGAAAAAAGGGGAAGGAAAAAGGCAGGAACTGTAAGGCGTGGTATAGGGATGGCAACATATATCTACATCAGCAGTGCCTATCCGGTCGACCACCAGCACAGTAATGCCTTTATTAAGCTTAATGAAGATGGCACAGCCAACTTGTTAGTGAGCGCATGTGACTTTGGTCAAGGGATTTTAGCTGCGTTAGCCCAAATTGCGGCTGAAGAATTGGGACTCCGTGCTGAAGATATCCAGGTAACCAGTGGAGATACCGATATTACCATGTATGATACCGGCCAGTACTCCAGCCGTTCCTGCTTTATTATTGGGCATACAGTTCTGGGAGCAGCACGCCAGGCCAAGCAGCAACTACTGGAGCGAGCGTCAAGGATGCTCGGTGAATCGGCTGATAAACTGGGAATTAAGGATAGACAAATATATGTAAAGACCGCACCAAAAAAGGGAATCTCGATTGCTGAAGTATCTAAAGATGCCATATATAGTTCCCAAGACTACCTGAATATATCGGGGAAATACTCGTGGAAACCGACAGGGAATCCCAATCCGTTTCAAGCAGTATTCGCAGAGGTTGAAGTAGACACCGAAACTGGTGACGTAAAGTTACAAAAAATAGTGGCTGCTCAAGATATAGGCAGGGCAATAAATCCAATAACGGTGGAGGGGCAAGTTGAGGGTGGACTAGTCCAAAGTATAGGCTTTTCTCTTACTGAGGACTACGCCATTGACAAGGCTACTGGCGTCTTACTAAGTAACAACTTTGCAAACTACAAAGTCCCAACCACACTAGATGTGCCGCCGATTGAAGTCATACTTATTGAGCAGCCAACTCCTTCAGGTCCATTCGGAGCCAAGAGTGTGGGTGAATCTGGCACCATCGCCCTACCTGCAGCTATTTACAATGCTATCTACGATGCCATCGGGGTAAGGTTAAAAGATATGCCGGTGACGCCAGAAAGAATCATCAGAGGTTTGTCGGCGTAATCCTGGTGATGCTGGTTATACTGGTTCTCTTCTCCATATGGCAACATGGTTGCCCAGTCTTATGTATTGAATTTAATGATATCTCGGCGTATAATTTACCATATAGTCTGAAAAAAGGAGGCAGATATGTTCGGTTGGAGAGCTAGAATCGGTTACGTGGCACCGGTACCGTGTGTTAATACTACAGAAAGAAACTCCGTTTTACCAGAAGGTGTAGCCTTCATTTTTGCTACACTGGATATACGACATCTGGTGCCAGAGGAATTCGAAAGGATATTCGAGCATTATCTTAGTTATTGTGAAAGATGTGCTGAAATGGGCAGCCAGTTTACCATCATGAGCGGCTCTCCGGTGTTGGAACACCAATACACCAAAGCCCTTCCCCTGGCTCAACGAATACAGGAATCTACAGGTGTACCAACCGTTATCAATACCAAGGCTCACATCAACGGGCTCAAGGCGGTTGAAGCTAAGAAGGTAGTTGTATGTAGTTGCATGACTAAAGAACTTGATGAAAAGAGAGCCAGGATTCTGGAAGGTGAGGGTATGGAGGTAGTCGGCACCAAGAGCCTTGGCTACACGCATAACCGCGAATTCACCAGCCTGCCGCCCTACGCCTCCTATAGACTGGCTATGGAAGCGGCTCGCGAATTTCCTGAATGCGACACGATTAACATCCCCTGCCCTAACTGGTACGTGATGAATAATGTGGCACTTATTGAACGCGACAGCGGCAAGACGGTAGTTGCATCACTGGCCGGCGAGGTCTATACTGCCTTAAGCACGCTAAAAATTAAAGGCTCAATCAAGGGGTTTGGCAGGTTGCTGGAGATGCTCTAGGTATAAAAGGGACCAAAATGCGGAACAAACAAAAAACAGAGGTTTATGTAAAGGCGCCTGAAAAGGCGGAGGAGTTCTCAGTGCTGGGAAAGCGGTTGCCCCGTAAGGATGCACTGCAGAAAGTGACTGGCGGGGTCAAGTATGTTGCCGACATACAACTGCCGGGGATGTTGTATACCCGATTTCTGAGGAGCCCGCATGCCCATGCCCGGATTACCAGAATAGACGCCAGCCAGGCAGAAGCCCTGCCCGGCGTAAAATGCGTGCTAACCAGCCAGAATATTCCCAGGACTCACCCGCGGAGAAAGTTTCAGTATGTCCTTGATGAGACAATACACCAGGTTGGGCAGGAGGTTGCCGCAGTAGCAGCAATGACCGAGGAGATAGCTGAGGCAGCATTGAGGCTCATAGACGTTGAGTATGATGTGCTACCTGCCGTATTTGACGCCGAAGCGGCAATGCAACCCGATGCTCCCCTGGTGCACCCGGAGCACGGAACCAATATATATCGTGGTAAGGACATTCATCAGACACCGCGATTACGGGCAGACGGCTGGCTGCCAGCCGAGGTCGGTGATATAGATAAGGGCTTTGCCGAAGCCGACTATATAGTTGAGGGCATTTATGAGACACCAACGCAATGCCACTGTTCGCCCATGCCGCGGTCAACAGTGTGCCAGTGGAATGGCAACGAACTAACATGCTGGGCTGATGCCCAGACGCCAGTACTTTTGCTCAAAGACCTGGCCAAAAACCTGAGATTACCCCAGTCCAGCATCAGAGTTATTTCTATTAACTCGGTGGGTGGCTATGGTGGCAAAGACCCGGAGGAGATAGCCACACTAACCGCACTTATGGCCAGGAAGACGAGCAGGCCGGTGAAGGCGGTGTTTTCCCGGGAAGAGGACTTTGTGGCTACTCGCCACCGCACCAACTACAAAGCCTACGAGAAGATAGGGGTGAAAAGGGACGGCGCTATTACGGCCATGTCACATAGAATGATAAGCAATTCTGGCCGGGATATCCTCAATGCTATCGAGGTTATGTCGGCCTCGGCAGCAGCTACCTGTGCCACACTTTACCCATGCCCAAACTTCAAATTCGAGGGTTGTGTGGTAATGACTAATATACCGGTTGGCGCCGGGATGATTGGTTTCGGAGACCCCGAGGCCGGTTTCTGTGTCGAGAGGTTGGTTGACGAGGCTGCCGAAAAAATCGATATGGACCCGGTAGCATTTAGACTAAAGAACTGCGCCAGATACGGTACCAGAGGTGCCACCCGGCGTGATGTGCTGGGATTATCGCACGATGAGCTGGAAAGCCGCCCCGGTCCAATAAGATGGGGAATTGTTGGCCCTGATTTTGCTGGCCTGCAAAAGTGCATACAGAAGGCAGCGGAAAAGGCTGACTGGAAGAAGAGGTGGAAAGGGTGGGGGACTCCAGTTGAAGTAAACGGCACCAGGAAAAAAGGTATAGGTATCGCCATAGGGATGCATATGAGCGAATTCCGCCTATATGCGGCTATGGTAAAAATGAACCAGGATGGAACGGCTAATGTGATGTCGGGTGCGGTGGAAATTGGACAGGGTATCGGAACGGCTATGGCCCAGGTGGTGGCGGAGACACTGGGAATAGGTTATGAGGACGTCAGCCTGCTATTGGGAGATACCGCCGCCACTCCTGAGGGCTGGGGAGTTATTGCCAGTGGTGGTACCTCCAGCGCTATCGCTGCGGCTAGGCACGCTGCCGATGATGCTAAGCGAAAGCTCTTTGATATAGCTGCTGGTAGGTTAAAAGTAAAGCCAGACGAACTGGAAGCAAAGAATCGGCGGATATATGTTAAGGGACGCCCGGAGGTAGGAATGTCAGTCGCCGAAGCCTGTTTAATTGGCTACCAGGTTACGGGAACAGCGGTTAACCCCTCCCCCGACTCAATAATAGATGGAAAAACCGGGAACGTTATAAAGAGCTATGCCTGTGTTGCCACGACTGCTGAAGTAGAAGTGGATACCGAGACCGGAGAATTAAATGTGCTGAGGCTGGCCTCAGCACACGACTGCGGCCGGGCAATCAACCCCACCATCGTGGAGAACCAGATTGATATGGCGGTGACCATGAGCAATGGTTACGCCCGGTCTGAGGGTTTAATCATCGATAAGAACACCGGGGTTGTGCTCAACCCTAATCTGCTGGACTATAAGCTGATGACAGCCCTGGATATGCCGAAAAGCGAGGATATGCAAGAAATTATTGTGGAGACGCCATGCGCCTGGGGGCCATACGGTGCTAAGGGCTTTAGCGAAACCGGGGCATGTGCCGGGGCTCCAGCCATAGCCAACGCTGTCTACAATGCCATAGGTGTCAGAATCAGAGGGGCACATCTCGCCCCGGAGAATATCCTTGAGGTACTGGGCGAGAGCAGAATTAGTGGTTAAAAAGTTTTTCTGCCGGTTCTGAAAAATCACATCTTCAATTCCTTGATTTCTATTTTGTGAAGGAGCAATGTAATTATGGCTCTCTATGGATATGGAAAATCTCTGGATATTGACATGGCTACGGGAAACACCGTCAAGCGCGATATTTCCTCACAGTTTGCCCGGGAATTCATGGGCGGTATGGGATTCGGCAGTAAGATTCTCTTCGATGAAGTCGGGGCTGATGTTGACCCATTGAGTCCTGACAATGTCATTATCTTTGCCAATGGTCCCCTGACCGGAACACACGCTCCCTGTTCAGGGAGGACGGAGATAACGACCAAGTCTCCATTAACAGAAAACATAGGCACGGGCAATACCGGCGGAATGTGGGGCACTGCACTGAAGCACGCTGGCTTTGATTTGCTGGTGGTCAGAAACCAGGCAGAAAAACCGGTATACCTCTGGATTGATGATGACGCCGTTGAGATGAGAGAGGCCACTCACCTCTGGGGAAAGGATACGCAGGCAACAACCGATGCTCTCCGGCAGGAACTGGGCTCCAATGTATCCGTACTAGCCATTGGACCGGCGGGCGAGAGCCTGGTCAAATACGCCTGTCCCCTTAACGATTATTATCATACCGCCAGCAGAACCGGGGCTGGAGCCGTCATGGGGGCAAAGAAGCTTAAGGCTATAGCGGTGCGGGGAAGTGGTGTGGTGAAGCTGGCTAGACCGCAGCAATTTCGGGAAGTGGCCAGGGAAGCCAGACAGCGCCTAATCGCTGCGCGCCGGGCAGCCACAATGCCCGGTGCTCCACCGGAAGCAAGGAAGTTGGGTTTGGAACGAGGTTCTCTACCGGCAAAAAATTTTCAGACCGGAGTATTACCCCAGTGGCTGGAGACCAGAAGTCGAGATATTGCCTTGAAATACTTTACCAAAAAAGAGGGCACCTGCTATGGCTGCCCGGTACCATGTTTTGACTTGGTAGAAGTGCATGAGGGAAAATATGCCGGATTAAAGGTAAACAGAGGTACCATGCCAGGGGTTGTACTGGACTGGGGAGCGAAATGTGCTATTGATAATCTGCCGGCAATATGGAAGTGTAAGGAGTTATGCCAGCATCTTGGTATGGACTACGCATCGGCGGCCGGCTGTATCGCCTTTGCCATGGAATTATTTCAGAGGGGGCTGATAACCAAGAGTGATACTGACGGCCTGGAATTAAACTGGGGCAATGAAGACGCCGCCATCCAAATGCTACACAAGATAGCCTTTAGAGAAGGATTTGGTGATGTCCTCGCCGATGGTAGCTTGCGGGCGGCAAAGAGGATTGGAAAGGAAGCGGAACGCTATGTCATGACGACAAAGGGCATGGAAATGATGTCGCATGACCCCAGGTCCGGTCAAAGGGGATGGTGCTTCGGGGACCTTACCAATCCACGGGGTGGTGATAATGTCAAGAGCACCCACTTTTATGCGGATAGGTATAATCCCAATTGGTGGGTTGATAAGTTTGATATATTCGAGGAGGTAAAGGAGAGAATATACAGCATGCCCCCGGAGGAAATCGCTGATACCTGGGAAGAAAAGCCGTTGATGTGCAAATGGTTTGAAGACCTGTATTCAGTGGTCAATGGCCTGGGACTCTGTTTCTTTCCTGCGGGATTCCGTATGGCTCTGGGTCCAACCCATCTTTCCCGGATGTTTTCGGCGTGCACCGGCCAGGACACAACGCCGCAGGATATCATGAACTACGGGGAAAAGCTCTTTACCTTGCTTAAGGTATACGCCGTAAGACAGGGACTGACCAGAAAGGATGACACCTGGCCTGACCGGTTCTATGAGGAACCACTGCCTGAAGGCCCGTCTGAGGGGGCGGTATTATCCCGGGAGGAAATCAGCCGTTTACTCGATGAGTACTACGTGTTGAGAGGCTGGGACAAGTCAACCGGCCTGCCCACGGGCGAGAAACTGATTGAACTGGGACTGCAGGATGTAGCCATTGAACTGATAAAGCTGAAAAGGGTGCCGGAAAAGCAGGTTACATCGTAAGTAGGTCAGAAACCAAAATCCAATCCGCAATGCGGCCGCTTCAGCCCTGGAATATTTGGACCCTTACTTCCTTACCTTTATTAGTCCTTTCCGGGCAGGCGCTGACGCCTACCAGACAGTCCATCTCCGCCCATAAGTCCACATGGGCTGGTTTTCCGGGGTCGGGGCGGTCTCTATCCATCCTCGGCAGCAGCCAGCCATCGGCATCTATCTCCATGCTCTGGAAGAGATTAATTGGGCTGGGAATATCCTCAGGCGCAATATCATAACCCTTGAGACCGTCAATTAAGTTTTCCCAGCATCCATGGTCGGGAAGGTCTTCCCTCGACTTTATCCCCAGTTCCGCAAAGTTGGATTTGAACGTCTCGGTATTCGCCAACTGCCACCACAGGTCATAGGTTGACTTACTGCACATGCCATACTGCAGGTCGTGCCTACCTTTGTAAGTGTCCTCACCAATCGTCATCATGACATTGTTGAACTTTGAATACAGAACGTTGCCGGTGCTGACAAATATCTTGCGCTGGTTTGCCTTTGTCCTGCCCTGGTCAAACCTCTCCCTGAGGTTGTTGAGATTGAAGGCTACAAAGTCAACGATAGATTCGGAGTTGATACGGATACGCTGTCCCCTTTTTACAATAAATGACCTCCCGCTGTTCCTGGGCATTACCACGTCTTCCAATATTGTCATCAGTCACCCCCTCAGTTCTTGCACGCTCGAACTAATCGATCATGTGAATTAGCCAACCTGATTATCCCCCAGTTAATACATAAAATTCCCCCCATTCATCAGGAAATTCTGACCCGTTATATAGGTGGAGGTCTCTATGATAAACTCTGCCATTTTAAAAATATCTTCGGGCGTACCCAATCTCTCCATCGGAATATTGCGCACTGTGGTCTCATAATTGTCTTTGTCATAGAGATTATACCTTACCATCACCTCTTCGGTGTCAATAAATCCGGGTATGATGCAGTTGACCCTTATTTTGGGCGCGAGCTCCAGTGCCAGGCACTTGGTAAGGTTTATAACCCCTGCTTTGGCGCTACAATAATTACAACCATTCTTTCTCCCGCGAATACCAGTAGTAGCCCCAATATTGATGATGTGTCCAGCTTCACCGTCAAAATGAAAAGCAAATTCCTGAGCACAGATGAAAGTACCAGTTAGGTTTGTATCAATAACCCGTTGCCATTGCTCATCGATCATTTTTAAGAATGGCCCGTCAATGTTGATGCCGGCATTATTGATTAGGGCATCTATTCTGCCAAAATTAGTTACAATTCTGTCGAACATATCTTTGACTTCAATTCTCTTTGAGACATCCGCCTTTACCAGCATGACGTTGCCTTGGCCAGCAAAATGGGAAATCTCCTGACAAAGCTTGTTCGCTTCTTCATCAGATTTTGAATAGTTAATTACGACCCTGAAACCCTTCCTAGCAAAGTCGGTTGCCAAGCCGGCGCCTATACCTCTTGACGACCCGGTAACCAGAATAACGTTGCTCATCTTCAAACCTCCCTGTTGGTTGTTCTCTGTCAGCGTTGCCTGTAGCT
>SDBV01002246.1_pt1 | contig 28904 bp, 28 predicted proteins | sample 2277081 | NCBI WGS metagenome assembly SDBV01 (sample SAMN10402039, study PRJNA504765) | marine sediment metagenome | isolation source: marine sediment core GS10_PC15, 223 cmbsf | place: Arctic Ocean: Southern Knipovich Ridge | collected 2010
CCCCTGACAGCGGGCGTGGCGGCCGCGTTCTCGCACTACGGGCACGTGCCCTGGAGCGTGCCCGGAATCTCGTCAACGGCCCCGCTCACGTGGTCGCGGAAACTCATGTCTGCCGTCACGGCCTTGCCGTCTACCCGGAGCAACGAGTCGCCCTCCATCGGGAAAAGGAGTGAAATCCAGCGCACCGCCGGGTTCTCGAAGTCCTCCGCATCGACCACGGAAACCTTGTATGTCACACCGTCACCCTCGTACCTGCCGTCATCTTGCTCATCCTCAATCGACGCATTGAGTTGGAGTCGAACGCCCTCAGCAGTCTCGCCGGACCCGCTCAGAAAGAACGAAACTCTATCGCTCCTCGTTTCCTCTTGCGAGAACGCGCAGTAGACACCGCTGAACGACCACGACTCGTCGCCGATCGTCAGCGTCGCGCTACCCGACCCCGTCGACCCGCCGTCCCCACCGCCGTCGTCCGCTGGCTCCGTCGCATCGCCACCGCCGTCCGCTGGCTCGGTCGCGTCGGCGCCGTCACCATCATTGCCGGCATCGTCGCTGTCGCTGCTGCACGCCGCGATCAGCACGCCGAACAGCAGCAACATCGCAGCGATTGGAAGGACTCCCAACCGTAAACTCACTAACGTCTCCTCTCGGTCCTGATCTGAGTCTTACGCATCCTGGCGCTCGAACTCACGCTCGTCGGTCGTTGTCTGTACCGCGGTGTTCACTTCCTCGCCCCAGGGCCGGGGGGCGAAACTCTGAAGTTGGCTCGCTCGCAGACGCCACAGCGGCCCTCGTCGTCGACGATTCTGTCGAGATGGTCGGGCCCAATCAGGATCGAGCAGGCCGAGCATCGTTGATGGCGCCCCATGTAACGGGACGACGCCTCTCTGCCTTCGGTCGTCCCGAGCCGTTGCGCCTCTAGGCACTCAGGGCAGCTACGGGTCATGCGGCGTGCTCATCCGTTACCATGTCGCCTCCCTCGCTCACTCCGTTTTCCTTCATGCTGGGGCGGCTTCGAGTTCGTCGGCATGGACATGATCATGACGCTAGCGCTCCGCCAGCACGCCAGCCAGTATCAGCGTCCACGATGATTTCCATGGTGCCGAAGGCCGGACTCGAACCGGCACGAGGGTTACCCCTCAGCAGATTTTGAGTCTGCCGCGTCTGCCAATTCCGCCACTTCGGCAAAAAGAGCGGGCCGTGACCCGCTCCACCAGATCATCCTAGCGAAAAGACCACTCGTTTTCAATCGGCCTGCTCTCGCCCGTGCCCGCATCGCCGTCACCTCACCATCTCCGAGGGCGATCGTCAGTGTCGTCTCGCCGCTCACCCGTCCAGCTCGAGGACCGCGTACAGGCCGAGGTGGTCGGACGGGAACAGGTCGGCGTTGTCCGCGGCCGGCTGGTCGAACGCAAGGCCCGCCTCGGCGATCCTGAACTCGGGCGACACGTAAATGTAGTCGAGCGTTCCCGCCGGCGACCTGTCGAACGTGTTCACGGGCGTCGGCCACGTCTTCTCCGGCTCGTGACCGTGCGCCGCCTCGAAAGCCGAGCGGAAGCGCCCCTTCATGATCTCGATCGTCCGCTCGCCCTCGTACGCGTTGAAGTCGCCGCTGACGACCGTCGGCATTGCATCGTGCCGGTCGAGCCAGCGAAGGATGTACTCCGCCTGCTCGGCGCGCTCCTCGGCCGCCTCCGGCGGGTGGTGCAGGTGCGTATTCACGAGCGCGAACCTCACGCCGTCGACCGCATAGACCATCCGCTGAGCGATGCGGTCGAACGTCATCAGGTCCAGCACCTCGTGTTCGACGCACTCGATCTTCGCCAGCGTGCCGATGCCGAAAATGCTCGCCATCAGGCCCGGCGTCGTCGCGTGCTTGATCCGGTAGTGCGGCTCGTCCGCCAAACGCTCGTTCACCGCGCGGCTGATCTCGATCCCCTGGTCGATCATCAGGTCGACCTCCTGGAAGCCGATCACGTCGGGCATCAGCTCCTCGAGCTGGTCGATCACGAGCGGCAGCCGCAGATTCCAGTCGCTCATCCGGTTGAAGAGGTTGAGAGTCGCGACCTTGATGCGGGGCATTGCGGCGATAGAGTACTACAACGCCCGCCGTGGACGTACTCAGCCCCCGCCGGAGGCTCGTGGCGGGGGCTGAGAGAGGGGTACCTCTGGGAGGTGCGTATCGGCTGCCAGTTCAGGCTTGCTCGATGCCGTTAACTCTAAGCAGCGCGGATTAAGACACCATTAAGCGCAGATGAGAATCCGCTAACCGCGGCAACAATGCGATGTCTGCGGAAGGCCACGAGGCCATTTAGAAGCCGCGATCCGAAATGGGCGATGTCAACGCTGTGGTGCGCCGCCTACTGGGCATCCTTGGGTGGCACAGGCGAGGAACCCTGCATCCCCCACTCAAAGAAGAAATCGGTAACGCTGTCGTCCAGATAGGCGGGCGGCGGCCAGATGTAGATAAGCGGCGACGTGGGCCAGATACGGAGAGCGCCATCGGCTCCGGGCTCTGGGGGTGTTGCATGGCGAAGCCCGAAGACTTTGAGGGCAAGATAACCGATGAGCAGGGACGTGACTACACCGTGGTCAAGCTCAGCGATATGAGGGTTCTCGCCTTTGGGGACGAGTCCGATCTCAGTTGACTGAAAACGGGTTGGGGTATTGCCGTCATAGGCAGTTGTCCAGATGAACCAGTTGTCGGGTGGTGTCTTGTGCTCGTAGATATGCGCCAGCCAATCGTCGGGGATAGGCCTGTTCGTCTCATGTGCGTAGTAACCGACTATCGCCCTGAGACACGTCCAGGTGCTGATGGTGGCTTGCGCCTCGGCATCCAATTCCACAACCTTGCCCTCGATCATCGGTTCCAAGATTGCCTTAGCCTTGCCCTCAATCTCACTCATCCAGCCATTGTTGCATTCGGCGCAGACGCACTTTACGACAATCGTGTAGAGCTTCTTCGATACCCATTGGCGCTCTATTTCGGGGCTGTTCCAACTCTCAGACTCGGCAAGGTGTCTTATTCGGAGGATGTTCTTGGGCTCTTTGGGCACCACGCGAGGGTCGCGCCGATGCACCTTTTCCATCCATTGAGGCAACACGTGCTCCGCCGTCACGGGCTTATTGCCGCAGAAGATGCAAGCTTTCGTAGCCAATGTTACGCTGCTGCGCTCACCTCGCCGAAAGCTCCGCCACCGCCGCCGCCGCCAGCGCCGCCGGCTCGCCCATCGACTTCTCGACCTCCGCGCTGGCGAACACATAAGTCACGCTTGTGACGGGCCGCCCGGTCGCCGTCTGCACCCCGTGCACGTACAGTCCCGCCTGCAGCTCGTACTGCCGCAACCGCTCCTCCACCGCGTCAGGCGCGATGTGGTCCGTCTTCCAGTCGATCAGCTCGATCCCGTCCTCCGTCTCGATCAGCAGGTCCACGAACCCTTCCAGCACCGCGCCGTCCTGCCTCACCACGAACGGCGCCTCACGTATCGCTCGCGTTGCCGCCGCGGCGCGCTTCCAGGCCTCCGACTCCCGCACCACCCAGGTCACCAGCCGCCTGACCTCGTCTTCCCGGTGCGGGACCGCCTCAGCGACCGCCTGCGCCCGGCAGAACGCCTCGATCGTCGCCTCGTCCGGGTCCAGCGGCAGGCTCTGGATCGCAGCGTGCACGGCGCGTCCCAGACGGGTACCGGCGCGGCCTCGCGACCACGGTTCGGAGGCGTCGGTCTTCTCGTCCTTCTGGTCGCGGATCGCCGTCGCGCTCGTGTAGCGCCGCGTTGTCGCGGCAACCACCAGCGTTTTCCTCTCAGCGTCGAGACGCTCGCGATCGAGCCCGTCCGGCAACTCCACCGTCAGTCCGCTCAGCCGCGTCCGGACGATACCCGTGACCGCTCGCGGCGCGGCCAGCTCGGGCGCGTGTACTTGCGCGCCATTGGCGATAAGCCGTTGCGCGCACGACGACTTCTGCCTCTTCGTATGGTAGAGCGACACGACGAGATGGTCCCGGCCGCGCGTCGCCGCCACGTAGAGCAGACGCCCCATCTCGGCCTGGTCGTGCGCCGCCTCGGCCGCACGCAGGTCGCCGTAACCACCCAGCACGAATTCGCGATTGCCACCCCTCCGGCCCGCGTGGACGCCAACGCGCCCGGCCGCGTGGTCTGCGAGGTAAGTCGGGTACTCGTTCGTGTTCGGCGCGGCGCTCAGGCCGGCCAGAATCACGATCGGAAACTCGAGGCCCTTGGCGCCGTGGATCGTCATGATCCGCACGGCGTCCTCGTCGTCGTCGATGCCCGCACCCTCGTGGTCGACAATCATCCGCTCCGACTGCCGCTCCAGCCACGACACGAACGCGCGCAGGCTTTCCGGCCGCGAGCGCTCGAACGCCCGTGCCTGCTCGACGAGGAAGCGAGCGCGGCGGAAGGCGTTGCGGTCGGCCTGATCGATCGTCCCCACTTCGACAACTCGGCGCTCCCAGACGAGCCTCTCGACGAGGCTTGCCAGCGATGTCTCGTGCCGCCGTTCGTGGTAGCCGCGCAGGATACGGAGCGCCTCCGCAACGGGGCCGCTGCGGCCGTCGAGATCGCGGCGCAGGTAGTCGAAGCGCCCGCGATTGTCGGTCGCGAAGGCCGCGAGGTCGACGTCGGAGCAGGCGAAGGCCGGGCTACGCAGCGCGCCGGCGACCGCCACCTCGTCCGCCGGGTCGTCGACCGCCGTCAGGCAGTTGATGATGTCACGCACCTCCTGCGTGCGGTAAATCAGGCTGCCGCCCTCGACTCGGTACGGCACACGCGCGTCGGCAAGCGCGCGCTCAAGCGCCGTTAGCAGTATCCGGCGCGGGATGAGTACCGCGATATCGCGGGACGAAGCGTTACGGACCGTCCCATCGCGATCCTGCACCTGCCACTTCCCCGACACCGCAGCGCGGCACTGCGCCGCAATCGCCCGCGCCTCCTCCTCGCGCATGTCTCGGGCGTTATGGTCGACCGCGCCGCCCATCCAGGCAACGCCGGGGCCGCTCAGCGCAACGTCGCGGTCCGCGTGGATCTCACGGTAGGGCGGCTGCACGCCCGGCTCGGCGCCATCGCCGATCAACGGCGCGAAGACTGCGTTGACCCAGTGGAGAATCTCGGTCCGTGAGCGCCGGTTGAGAGCCAGCTCCGGGAACTCCGATCCGGCCCTGCCGATCTCGTCACGCGTACGCGAGTACATCGCCATGTCGGCGCGGCGAAAGCGGTAAATCGACTGTTTCGGATCGCCAACGAGGAACAGACGGCCCGCTTCCAGGGGAGCGCCGTCACGCTCTCGCGCGAAGGCCAGCGCGATCTCCATCTGCAACGGATCGGTGTCCTGAAACTCGTCGATCAGCAGGGCGGCGAAACGCTCCCGGAACGCCTGTTGCGCACCATCATTTTCGCGGAGGACGTGGCGCACCCTCACGATCAGGTCGTCAAACGTCAGCACACCTTCACGAGAGCGCGCGCGTTCCTCCTGGCTCACGAAAGCAACGACGAACGGCAGCAGGGCGGCCAGCGCGGCGGCCCGAAGCCCGGACAGCACCTCGTTCAACTCCGCCGAGACACGATTGGCAACCTCTAGAGCCGGGTCACGCGCCTCTTTGCCGCCCCACTTCGATGCGGTTCCCTTGTAAGTGCTTGTGAGGACGCCCGCGCCGGCGGCCAGCGTCGCCTCGCGCTCGTCGTCGTCGGCTCGCTCAAGCGCCTGCAGGACGCTGAGCAGGCCGCTGAGCCGTTCTGCCAGGCGGTCGCCCTCCGGCCCGCCGGATGCCACTGACTCGACATCCGCGCGCAGCCGCCCAACGTCAGGCCAGGACGGTTCCGCAGCGCTGAGCGGGTTCGCCCCGAGCAGCTCGCCCAGCGTCGGGCGGTAAGCGAGGTCGCTGGCCAGGCGCTCGATCTCGCTCGTCTGCAGGCCAAGCGTCAGCACGCGGTCGATCGCCTCCTCGGCGGCCTTGTTGCCTTCGAGGCTCTCGAGGTACAGCCGCCAGCGTTCTTGCATGCGGCGCTCCGTCGAGACCGGGTCCTGCACCTCGAAGTCCGGGTCGACTCCGGCCTGCGCGGAAAAGGCCCGCAGCAGCGTCTGCGCGAACGAATGAATCGTCGATATCTGCGCCCGATCGAGAGATTCGAGCGCGGCGGCGATCTGCGGCGAGGCCGCCGCCTCACCCTGCGCTTCTTCGAGGGCGCCGCGCACACGCTCGCGAAGCTCCGCGGCGGCCTTCTCCGTGAACGTTACGGCGGCGATGCGGTCGATCTCCGTGCCGCCCCGCACAAGCGCCACGAAGCGGTCGACGAGCGCGCTCGTCTTACCGGTGCCCGCGCCCGCCTCGACGAACAGCGTCTGGCTCAGCGCCTCACGGATGACGCGGCGCGCGGCGGCGTCGTTCGTGTGATGCTCGCAGCTCACGACGCCTCTCCCTCCGCTGCGAGCCGGACGGCCTGCCACGCTTGTGCGGCCGGGTCACTCTCTTTCGCGCTGTACTCGATATCACGGCGGCGTGAGCAGATGCGGTCGAAGTCGCAGTACTTGCAGTTGTCGAAGCCGCCCTTCCACTCGTTCTCATCGTCCGGCACAGCGGGGAACGAACCGCCGCGGATTCCGTCGACGATCGCCGTCAACGTCGCCTCGAAACGCTCCCTGGCGTCGTCGGTCTGCGGGTAAGAGACGAGAGCGAACCCGCCCTTGCGTGTGATGAACCAGTACATCGCGACGGCGACCTCGGCGTCGCCGGCGGCCGCCAAGTACGCCGGTAGTTGGAGCTTCCGCCCGCCCAGGAGCGGGTCCGAGCTCTTGCCCTTGATCAGGTCGCGGAAATCCCTCGTGCTGCCGGTCTTGTAGTCGATCACATAGGCGGTGCGCCCGTCGGGCGTCCGGTCGATACGGTCGACGCGCCCGCGCAGCGTCACTCCGGCGATCTCCGTCAGCGGTATCGCCTGCTCGAACTCGGCCGGAACGGCGCCCGTCATCTGGCGAAAGGCATTGTCGGCGGCCAGAAACTGGCGCAGGTCGGAGCCGATCGTCCGGGCCTCGTGCCTCGAGTAGACTTCCAGACCGGTCTGCCCCCGCGCAGTGGCCTTCGCCAGCTCTTCGTCTGCGATCTGGAGGAGCAGCGTCTCGTCTGCCCCGGTCCAGGTCTCATTCGCTGCCGGACGGCCTCGCTCGTGCTGGTAGAGGAAGAAACGCTCCAGCACGCGGTGGATTACGCTGCCGCGCTCGGCGGCGTCCATCATCTCGCGTTCATCGGGCTCGTCCACCACGTTCAACCGCAGCACCGAGCGGGCGAAATACCGGTATCCGCACGCGCCGTACGTCTCGAGCGATGTCGGCGATACCTTCTTCCCGGTCCCCGCCAGCAGACCACCGTCGATCTCTGACACGTTGCCGTCCCACTCCGTGAAGCCACCGCTGCGCCGGGCCCGCAGGAGGGCCAGCGGCCGGGCGCGCGGGTCATCCTCGGGGATCGTCACGCCCGCCTGCACGCTGTGCACGGCATTGCGCAGGCCCAGCTCGGCCGCATCGACAACCGGCCCCGCCAGCATCGATCCGAGCGCCGAGCCCGGGTGCGCAACGTCCTCCGATGACACTGCCAATAGCAACTCCGAGGCGGTGACACGTCGGCCAACGGCGGCGGAATACGCTTCCGCCATCATCGGCGACGGATAGTACTCGCGTCCGCCGCCCGGCTCGTGCCGCGGTGCGCTCCACGTCAGGTGCCCGCTTGCGGCCGCCCCGATGGCGCGCTCTGCTGACTCGCGGGCGCGCTGGATGCGCGTCTTCGCGTCTTCGATGAACGGGTGCTCGTCCTTTAGACTCTGCCAGACGCGGTTGTCGAGGATCGCGTCGCCGCCGGGGCCGGCCGGCAGCGCACCCTCGAACGCGCCGCAGAGAATCGCCCGCCGGAACTCCAGCCCGCCCGCTACGCGGTACTCAGCGATGACAACGCCGTCGCCTAACCCGCGTTCGCGCGTGAAGGCAAGCTCAAGGTTCGCCCGCAGCGAATCGCTGAAGTTGTCCAGGCCGAACTCGCCACCGACTGCGCCAACGGTGCCGAGCTGATCGATCTCATCGATCACACTCTCTAAGGCGGCGTCGTTCGGGTCGAAATATTCGGCAACGATCGACTTGAACGCCTCGATGAACGACGCAGCGCCCTGGTCGCGCCGCAGTGGCTCAAGGCGCGCGAGCAGGCGGCCCATCACCGCCCGCAGACGCTCAGCCTTGTCTCGCTGGTACGTGATCGCGCGCCCCCGGGCCTCATTCTCGGCAACCATCGGCGACTGAAGCTCGTCTTCCTTGTCGCTTATGAAGATGCCGAGCCGCCGGTCCCAGGCGTCCTTACCCCGCGTGATGCCCGCCTCCCGCGAGAGCCGGTCCCAGTCGTTCGTCATCAGGCGCTCGTTGCCGTCTCCGGCCGGGATGTACTCCTTCAACGGCGCGATCGACAGGAACTCCATCGCCGCGGCGCGCGAGAAATCACGTTCCGGCAACGAGGCGAGCGCCAGCACGCCGCGCCCGGCGCGCGTCTCGATCAGCGGCAGTCCGGGCATCGGTGCGACCGGCACCCCGGAGTCGGCGAACGCCTCGCGCAGCAGCCTCCCGTACGAACCGTCCGCCCCGTGGAAGACGCCGATCTCGTGTATCGGCACGCCCTCCTCCAGCGCCGTGATTACGTCCCGGACGACGCAGCGTGCCTCGCTCGCCGGGTCCGGCGCCAGCACGAACCGCTGCGACTTCGGCTGTCCGGGTGCCTCTTCGATCTCCTCGAAGCCGGGCGCGGCCGAGCGCAGCGCTTCGAGGAGGCGCGTGCCGGCAGCGGTCAGGGCGCCCGGCGGCGCAACGTAGATCGCCCCGACATCGCTCAGCGCTCCCGCCCGGCCCGCCTCGACAGCCTCTGCGGCGGCATCCAGCAGGTCCTCCTCATCGTAATAACCCGCCGACTCCTCTCGAAAGCGGTCGTACAGCCGGAAGATCTCGCGCGCGTGCTCCGGGTACGCCCCGCGGATAGCGCTCGCCGACGTAATGCCGGCGCGGCGCAGGCGGCGGAACAACTGCCGCAGGACGCGCGCGTACCCCGCCAGGTCGCTCACCGCCGCAAGCGTGCCCCGCGATTCGCCCGCCACCTGCCCGGCGAGGTAGTCGCCGATCGGCCGCGCCAGCGGCTTGCGCCCGTCCGCGGCGAGGTGTCCCGCGCCAAGCAGCTCGGAGAGCCGCGGGAACGTCTCGAAGCGGACGGCGGCGAACGGCGTCAGCTCGGCGAGGCGGCGCCGCATCTGCAGCGCGGCCGCGTGCGAGGGCGCCACGACAGTGACCGGCCGCAGTGGGTCGTCTCGTCGGCCGTCGGCGATTGTGCGCAGCGTGGCAGGTACGTCAGGCATTGAGAGGCGAGGCCCAGCGTAGGAACGGGCGGCGAACGTGTCAAGGCGTCGCCGTCACCAGATTGTGGACGCGGCAAGGGACGCGCCCGAGTCAGCCGGGCCCTAAACCGCCTCCCAGTAACGCTTCCCTTCGCCCTGCAGCACCCGCCCCAGCGTCAGGCCCGGAAAGTGCGCCGCCGTCATCAGCGCTCCGTCCGACTCGATCTCTCGCAGCGCTGCCTCCTGCGACCGCCGCGCCAGGCCACGATCCATGTCCCCCATGCCGGACCACTCGGTCTCCTCCAGCTGCACCGGGCACGAGATCGCGTCTCCCAGAATGAACGCCCGCTTCCCCTGCGAGGACAGGATGACGCCGGCGTGTCCCGGCGTGTGCCCCGGCGTGCCGATGACGTTGATCCCCGGCGCGATCACGGCCCCGTCGTCCGCGATCTCGAACCGCCCGGACACCGCGGCCATCATCTTCTTCCAGTCGAAACCCGGCGTCGCCGCCCGCGGATCAGGATCATGCCACCACTCGTTCTCGTCGGTCGTCCAGCGGTAGATCGCGTTCGGGAACACGGCTTTCATCGCCTCCCCGTCGTCGTGCGCAACGTTTCCGCAGTGATCGATGTGCAGGTGCGTGAGGAACACCACGTCAACTTCCTCCGGCCTGACGCCGCCCGCCGCCAGTTCGTCCAGCAGAGCACCGCCGGTGAAGCCAAACATGTTCGCCGGCCCCAGGCCCGTGTCGATGAGCACCTTTCGCCCACCCGAGTCGATCAGGAAGCAGCTGAACGGGAACTCCACCTGCCCGGCGTGGTTCAGCCAGCGCTTGTGCTTCTCCCACTGCTCATCCGTCGTGCCGCGGAAGTACATGGTCCCGGGCGCGAACCCAAGACCGTCGCTCACCGCCAGCACCTCGAGGTCGCCTACTTTGAATCTGTTCCCCACGGTTTCTTCGCTTCCTACTGGCCGCTCGCCAGCTCGATCGTCGTTTCGCCTCGGGCGCTCACGTCCGTCGCGCCATCAGCCCTCAGCCGCTCAGCAATCCCGCGAGCGGCCGATTCGTCTGCTTGCACCCTCAGCGTCGCCGCTGTGCCCGGCGTGATCTCGGCGCTGGAGCGATCCGCAAGCAGGACGTAGCCTGCCAACAGGCCGATGAGCACGTGAGCGAAGAGCGCCCACGTCACCACGAGCAGGATCAGGCCCTCCGTTCCGTGTGGCCCGACCGTATACGACAGGCCCGCGCCAAACGCCGCGCCGGCCGCCGTTCCGGCGATGCTCCATGCAGCGACGATCACGGCGAAGCGCATCATGAAGCCGCCTTCGCGCTGCCCGTCGATCGACGCGGCGACACCTTCCGCCACCAGCCCGCGAGAAGCCGCCCGGGCCGAGCCGGCGTCCGCAAAGGACGCCGTGATCGTTACCTTTGCCACGCTGCCAGTATATTGCTGCGCTTCTGCCCGCGCCTCCGCTAAAATCGAGACGTGGCCTCCTTCCCCCGCGCGATCCTCATCGACCTCGACGATACGCTCCTCGACGACACGAGCTACGCCAGCGGCTGCTGGGCTGACGCCTGTGCGGTCGCCGAAGCGCGGCTTCCGGGCGTCGACATAACCCGCCTTCGCGCCGCGATCGACAAGCAGAACTCCTGGTTCTGGTCCGACCCCACGCGGCACCGCATTGGCCGTCTCGACCTGCGCGGGAACACACGCGCCATCCTCGAGCAGGTCTTCGCGAAGCTGGGCATCGACGACACGGCCCTCGCCCACGAGATCGCTGAGACGTACCGCGACCTGCGAATGGAGCGCTCGACGCTGTTCCCCGGCGCGACCGACGCGCTCGACCGTCTACGCGCTGAGGGCGTGCGCCTCGGCATGATGACGAACGGGGCCGCGGACGCCCAGCGCTCCAAGATCGAACGCTTCAGTCTCGCCCGCTACTTCGACCACATCGTCATCGAAGGCGAGTTCGGCACAGGCAAGCCCGACCCGCGCGTCTTCGAGACGCTCCTCTCGGCGCTCGATGCCGCTCCCGAAGATACCTGGGCGGTCGGCGACAACCTTAAGTTCGATGTCCTCGCCCCAATGCAGCTCGGCCTCCACGGCATCTGGGTCGACCCGCGCAACGCCGCACTCGACGGCCTCGACGGCCGCCCGCACCGCACCGTCTCCGCCTTCACGGAGATCGTCGCGGGTTGAGCGCGGCCTAACCGGCGAGGTCGCCGCGCGTGATCGCGTAAAGCTCGCCGTCGATGTACTTGCCGCCGTTGAACCAGGCGGCACGCATCGTGCCCTCGTGCCTGTAGCCGTTCTTCTCGGCAACGCGCCGGGAGCCAGCGTTGTCCGTCGCAATCACGAGCCGGATGCGGTTAACCGTCCTGATATCGAACAGATATTCGGTGAGCAGGCGCAGAGCCTCCGTTGTCGCACCCTTCTTGCGGGACTTCGTGTCGAAGACGATGTAGCCGATCTCCAGCTCGCTCAGATAATCGACGGTCGGGAAGAAGAATAGCTCGCCGATGATCTGATTCGTGGCGTTGTCGATCATCAGAATAGCGCCGCGCTTCCCGGTCCAGAAACCGTTCTCCTGGTACTCCTTCTTGAGGCCCGTGAGCGACTCAACAGAGTGCGGGAACCAGGGCCCGCGTGCTTCAACGTCCAGCTGGAGACGATAGATTGTCTCGAGATCACCCTCTTCGATCGGGCGCAGCGTGATCACGTCGCCTTTCAGCACGGCTACCTCCTCTTCGGCACCAGCACCGTGTAGTCGAGGTCCAGCACGACGTTCGGATGATACGACTCGCGCCCCTCGTCGTTCTTCACCCGCAGGGGCACGTCCTCCTCGCGCGGATCGCTGTTCTTGACGCCGACGAGCCGCAGCCGCAGCGCCCCGGCGTCGTCGCGGCCCAGATCGATGCGCTCAAGCACCTCGGTCCAGGCGAAGAGCGTGTCGCCCGCCACCGTCGGGTTGGCGTGGGCGCCGGCGTTGAAGGCGAGCACCCTCAGGGCGTTCTCCAGCCCATCGAAGGCGATGCAGTGCACCGTCGAGATGATATGTCCGCCGTAAATGATGCGCGTACCCAGCCGCGACTTCTTCTGCAGCACCTCGTTGAAGTGCACGCGTGCGTTGTTCTGGTAGAGGCGCGTCGCCATCTGGTGCTCGGCGTCTTCCAGCGTTATCCCTTGCGGGTGCATGATGCGCTCGCCGGGCTCGTAGTCCTCCCACATCGCCTCCGAGCCGGTCGCCACCGGGTCGAACTTCGCCAGGTCCAGCTCGGGCGGGACGTACAGGTCCTCCGTACGCACCTGGGCAGGCAGCTCGGGCGGCTCCACGGCCTCGATCTTCGAAGCGGCGTCGCGCTTGTTGACCATCGCCCAGCGGTAGAACTGCAGGACCGTCTCGCCGCGCTGGTTGAATCCGCGCGTGTGCACCCAGACGATGCCGAGGCCGGGCCGCGATGTCTCTCGCCGGCCGATCACTTTCGTCTCCGCGCGCAGCGTATCGCCGGCGTACACGGGCTTCAGGAAACGCACGTCCGCATATCCGAGGTTAGCCGGCGAGTTGAGCGAAACGTCCGGCACGGCGCGCCCAAACACCATGTGGAAGACGAGAAGGTCGTGCACCGGCTCGCGTTCGAACCCCAGCGACTGGGCGAAGTCCCGCGCGCAGTTCAGCGGCCGCCTGTCGCCGTAGAGCGCGATATACAGCGCCATGTCGCCGTCCCAGACAGTGCGCGGAACGGCGTGCTTGATAACGCGGCCGACCTCGAAGTCCTCGAGGAAATTGCCGCCGGTCGTCTTCGCCGCAACCATCGCTCAGTCGACGGCGTCCAGCAGGATCACCGCCTCGCCCTTGACGACGGCCTCACCGCCCTGGTTATAGCACTCGGTCTGCAACGTCAGCGTGCTCTTCTCGGCGTTGAGGTCAGTGACTTCGGCCACGGCCTTGATCGTGTCGCCGATCTTCACGGGGCGGAGGAAGCGGATGCTCTGGCTCAGGTAGACGGCGCAGGCGTGCGGCGCCAGCTTCGTGCCGATCACCGCCGAGATGTATCCCGCGCTCAGCATGCCGTGCGCTATGCACTCGCCGAAGCGGGTCTTCTTCGCGTATTCCGGGTCGCGGTGCAGCGGGTTCGTGTCCCCGGACACCTCCGCGAACTTCTCGATGTCCTCGGCCGTGACAGTGCGCTCGTAAGTCACAACGTCGCCCACCTTCACGCCCAGCACTTCGGCCATCAGGTCCTCCTCAGACGCACATCGGCGTCCGCTCAGGACTTTAGACGATGGCGGAACATGGGACAAGGAACGCGGACAGGAAACGAGGTCCACCCCCAGTGTGATCCCGCTCACATGGCCGCCGCGTCAACGATGCGCTAGCATACTTCGCGTGACTGCCTTCGGACCGCGTCTCTACAACACCGTGACGCACAAAGTCGACCCGCTCCCCGGCGGCGACGTCGGCCTCTACGTCTGCGGCGTAACGCCGTACGACACGTCCCACCTGGGCCACGCCTTCACCTACGCCGTCTTCGACGTCCTCGTCCGCTACCTCCGCTTTCTCGGCCGGCGCGTCACCTACGTCCAGAACGTCACGGACATCGACGACGATGTGCTCCTGCGCGCCAACAAGACCGGCCGCGACTGGAAAGAACTCGGCGACGAGGAGTACGCGGGCTTTCGCGAGCAGATGTCGCGCCTCGGCAACCTCGACCCGGACGTCGCGCCGCGCGCGACCGCCCACATTCCGGAAATCCAGCAGATCGTCGAACGGCTAATCGAAAAGGGCGTCGCCTACGAAAACGAGAGCAGCGTCTACTTCGAGGTGAAGAAAGATCCGAAGTTCGGTCGTCTCTTCAACCACTCGTACGACTCAATGCTGCAGATCGCCAACGAGCGGGGCAACTTCCCGGCCGACCCCCTGAAGCGCGACCCCCTGGACTTCGTCCTCTGGCAGGGACAGAAGGATGGCGAGCCTGCCTGGGACTCTCCCTGGGGCCCCGGCCGTCCCGGCTGGCACATCGAGTGCTCGGCGATGGCGATGAAGTACCTCGGCGAAACGATCACGATCCACGGCGGCGGCGAAGATCTCGTCTTCCCGCACCACGACGCCGAGATCGCCCAGAGCGAGAACCACACCGGCGTCCTCTTCGTCCGCCACTGGCTGCACGTGGCGATGGTCTACTGCGGCGAGCACAAGATGAGCAAGTCGCTCGGCAACATGGTCTTCGTGCGCGACCTTCTCGACGGCTCGTCGCCGGACGCCCTCCGCCTGCACTTGCTGTCGCACCACTATCGCGAGCCCTGGGACCAGCCGCTCGACGCCGGCGTGCCCACAGTCGAACTGGCGGCCAAACTCGCGCGATCGCTCGCTGACGCCGGCGATCCCAGCGACGCTGAACTTGAGCGATACCGCGGAGTCTTCCTCGACGCCATGGCGAACGACCTCGACACGCCCGCAGCGATCGCGGAGATCGAGCGCCTCTCGGGCAGCGAGGAGCCCGCTGCGCGGCGGGCGGCGAAGGCGCTCGGTCAGCGGGTCCTCGGCCTCACCTTCGCGGCGTAGGGGCGCCGCTCGCTGCGCCCATCGCAACACCTGTCTCAGCCGTCGGAAGACGCGTCCCGATTGACAACCCGCTCGGCGGCCGAACGGAAGCGCGTGACGTGATCCTCTGACTGCCGCAGAGCCACGTTGTGCTCGAACTCTCGCCGGCCAGCGTCCTTCGTCGACGTAGCGATGTCGATCACTTCCTTCGACGCCGTTATCGCCGCCGCCGAGTTGCCGGCGATCTGCTCGGCCATCTCCAGGACCGCCCGCTCGAGGTCTGCGTCCGGCACGACGTGGTTCGCGAGGCCAATGCGCAACGCCTCCTCGGCGTCAACGACGCGGGCGGTGAAGATCAGCTCCTTCGCCATCGGACCGCCGACAACGCGCGGCAGCATACTGGCGCCGACCGCCAACCCGTAAGTCGCGCCGACGAAGCGAAAGCGGGCGCTCTCCGCACAGATCCGGATATCACAGCACACCGCGAAGATCGCGCCACCGCCATAGGCATAGCCGTTGACCGCGGCGATCACGGGCTTACCCGCCCGCACCAGCCTCACCGCCGCCTGCGCTGCCCAGTCGCGGCGCTGCTGGCCTTCGGGCTGCGCTTCCAGCGCCGCTTCCGCCATGTCCGCTCCGGCGCAGAACGCCTTGTCGCCCGCGCCCGTGAGCACGATGACGCGGACGTCTGGATTGGCATCGAGCGCATCCAGGCAGCGCACCAGCTCGTCCGCCATCTCGCGTGAGATCGCATTGTGCTTCTCGACGCGGTTGAGCCGCACGACGGCAGTCGCACCATGGTACTCGAGAATGATCGCCTTGAACTCGGCCACGTTACCCAGCGTCGATTACCTCGCAGTTCTCAGATATCTCGTCGAGGTAGCTTTCCTGAAGGTGTTTACTGGCTGGCCCAAGAGAAGGGATTGCCTCAAAGAGAACTTCAAAGACTATAAGTCGACACTTCCTGGGCATTCCGCTCGCCCGGAATGTCGGTCGATTGATTTCCTGCATCACTTTATCTCTTCTCGACGACGGGGCTACGATGTGAAGCGGGATGTTCAGATGGGAGACGAGCGTGATCAAATCGGACATCCGAAGTAGCCCCGAATAGACGGGTGTAGTGTGCTCGATCTCGAAGGCGCGCCGCACAGTCTTGCCCTTCAACCACAGGACATCGATCCTCTTTACAATCTCGTGCGCACGAGTATTCCCGAACTGTGGCGGGAGCTCGTCAAGAAGCCCCGGAACCTCCGTGAATGCATTGCCATCGTAGCTCTCGTGTCTGTTGTCAGGGGCGACCCAGACGTCGTAGCCCATGTCAGTTCCCAGCTTCAGCAGGTGCCATTGAATCCGCGTGTGCTCAGTTTCAGGCTTCTCTTCCTCGACAGGGGCACCCTTCATCGAGCGCTGGAGTTGCAAAGTAGTCCAGTCGTGCGTGCTCGCTTTGGTGAGCCAACTGTCTTGATCATGGGCGGGCAGTCTGGCGACGACCCTGTGCAGTGACCACGGCACTTTTGAGTGTCTTCGTTCGCCTGCGACGCGGCGCGCGACCCAAGCGTAATTAATCAGACGCTCAGCCTTCATCCCAAATAGCTCACATGCCTTTTCTATACTTCGCTCCCCATATGCGTCCTCTCCATAGACGAGCCAGTCGCCAATTACCCACGGTATCCGGTTGAGGACTTCTTCGATCCTGCCGCCGATTTCATACCAGCGCTCGAACGGTAGGCCTGGAGGCAGTTTGAGTCCAATCTCCTCTGTTTCTAGCACAGAAGCTGGCAATGATATTTCATCGACTGGTTTGTCTGGACTCACCGGTTGCTCCTTTGGAATCACAGCGAAGGATCCTAGCTCACCATATCACCACCGTCGGTCGTCCAGCGCATCGCGCACGCCGATGAGGAGCGCCTCGATCAGCGTTGAAACTTCGGCGGGATAAGTGGCCACGGTGGTCATCCCTCCGTCAGTCCTCCAGCGTACTCGTATCGCCTTCCGGCAGGCCCAGCTCGCGGGCCTTCAGCAGGCGGCGCATGATCTTGCCAGATCGCGTCTTGGGCATGCCCGGCAGGAACTCGATCTCGCGCGGCGCTACGGCCTTCCCCAGCTTCCCGATCGCGAACCGCCTCAGCTCCCGGCGCAGCTGCTCCGACTCCTCGTAGCCGTCCTTGAGCGCGACGAACGCCTTTACCACCTCCATCGCGACCGGGTCGGGCTTGCCGATGACGCCCGCCTCCGCAACGGCTTCGTGCTCGAGTAGCGCGCTCTCGACTTCGAACGGGCCAACGAGGTGGCCAGCGGTGTTGATCACGTCGTCGGCGCGCCCAATGAACCAGAAGTAGCCGTCCCTGTCCATCCGCGCCCGGTCGCCCGTGATGTACCAGCCGTTGCGGAAGCACGAGTCGTACAGCTCTTCGCGGTGCCAGTATGTCCGGAACATCGAGGGCCAGCCGGGCCTGACGGCCAGGTCGCCTTCTTCGCCGGGCGGCGCCTCGTTGCCCTCGTCGTCAATGATCGCCGGCTCGATGCCGGGGAAGGGGCGGCCCATGCTGCCGGGCCGGATCTCCATCGAGGGGTAGTTCGCGATCATGATCGCGCCCGTCTCCGTCTGCCACCAGTTGTCGTGGAACGGCAGGCCGATCGCCCTCTCGCCCCAGACGACCGCCTCCGGGTTGAGTGGCTCGCCAACGGACATCGTGTAACGGAGCGACGACAGATCGTGCTTCTTCGGAGCCGCCTCGCCCGCCTTCATCAGCATGCGGATTGCCGTCGGCGCCGTGTACCAAACGGTGACCCTGTGCCTGGCGATGAGGCCGTACCAGGCGCTCGCGCTGAAGCCGCCCTCGTAAATCAAGCTCGTGACGCCGTTGCTCCACGGAGCGAACATCCCGTATGACGTCCCCGTCACCCAGCCGGGGTCGGCCGTGCACCAGTAGATGTCGTCCTCGTGAAAATCGAGCACGTACTTGCCGGTGGCGTAGTGGCTGATGATCGCGTTGTGGACGTGCGCCGCGCCCTTCGGCTTGCCCGTCGTCCCGGACGTGTAGTGCATCACGGAGTAGTCTTCCGGGTCGGTGTTCACCGTCTCGAACTCGTCGGACTGGCCAGCGATCACGTCGTCCCACAGCACCTCGCCCGCCCCCGGCTCAGACTCCTCACGCCTCGTCACGAGGACCACCTTCTCAAGCGCAGGCAGATCGCCGCGGATCGCCTTGACCTTCTCCCATAGCGCCGGACTGGTCACCAGCACCTTCGCGCCGCTGTTCTCCAGCCGGTCCTTGACGGCGTCCGGCCCGAAGGCACAGAAGAGCGGCCCGATCACGGCGCCCAGCTTCAGCGTGCCGAACGCCGTGAAGTAACACTCCGGTACGCGGTCGAGGAACATGAACACGCGGTCGCCCTTCTCCACCCCGAGCGACTTCAGGCCGTTGGCGACTTTGTTCGCTTCTTTCGTGAACTGCTCGAAGGTGTACGTCTCCTGTTCGCCGTCCTTGCCCTCCCAGATCATCGCTACCTTGTTCCGGCGTTCCGTCTTCAAGTGACGGTCCAGGCACTCGTACGCAATATTCAGGCCGCCGCCGGGGTGGCCATCGAGCTCGGAGCGTATCTGCTCCCAGCTGATCGACTGACGCGCGGCATCGTACTCGCCCAGATTGGGCTTGACGGCGAACTGGTCGATCGCCGGCTTGCTGATCGGCGGGTACTCCATGGCGGGGCCTCCTTCTACGCGCGCACAATGATAGGACACCCGGCGTAACCGGCAAAGGCTGTCCGCCCCCAACGTAGGCCCCATCACACAGTTTGTGCAGCCGCCGGTGCGAATCTATCATGGATATACGATTCGTATTCGTCTGAGGACACATGGACATACTTGAAGTTGGCGGCGTCAGCCTCATCTTCGCGTTCGTCGCGGGGTTGCTGTCTGTCGCCTCGCCCTGCGTCCTGCCGCTCGTGCCCGCGTATCTGGGCTACCTGACCGGCTCGGCTCTCGAAACTTCGGGCGGCGGTCAGACGGCGGCCACAGTCGGCGCCGGCGCGGGTAGCGGCTCGGTCGCGATCGCCTCAGCACCGCCGCGTGACAGCACGCCATCGCCGTTTCTGCACTCCGTCGCCTTCGTCAGTGGCTTCTCGGTCATCTTCATCCTCTTCGGCATCTCGCTCGGCCTCGTCGGCTTCCTCCTGCGCGACAACCTGGACCTCATCACCCGCGTTGCCGGAGGAATGCTCATCGTCATGGGCCTCCACCTCTCGGGCGTGATCACCATACCGCTCCTGGACCAGGAGCGGCGGCTGGACGCCGGCCGCGGTGCGAAAGTCGGCTACGCTCGGTCGTTCGTCGTCGGTTCTGCCTTCTCGGCCGGCTGGTCGCCGTGCATCGGCCCAACGCTTGGTGCGATCTTCGCTCTGTCAGTTTCGAGCGGTTCGGTGCTGGAGGCAGGGACTCTCTTCGCCGTCTATTCGCTGGGCCTTTCGGTCCCCTTCCTGGCGCTGGGCCTAGCCTACAACAGCGTCAAGCCGCTCTACATGCGTGCCAAGCGCTACATGGGCGTCGTCAACTACATAAGCGGCGCGCTTCTGATCATCATCGGCATCCTCATCTTCACCGACTCCCTGATCAACCTGAACAGCGCGTTCGACTTCTGGCCGTTCAACCAAATAGCCGAGCTCGAGACGAACCTGGAGAACTAGTGTCAGATCGCGACGCGGGCCGAAGCGTACAGCAGCGCTTGATCGCCCTCGCCGGCCTCGTCGCCATCGTCGGCGTCGCCTCGCTGCTGCTCTGGATCGGCGGCGTGCTCGGCAGCCAGGGTGGCGGCGAAGGCATCGAGAATGTGCTGTTGTTGGATCCGCCATCAGCCGAAGGTCGCGGCGATCTCGACGTCGGCTCAGAGCGAGGCCAACTGGCTCCTGACTTCGAAATTTCGGACTACGACGGCAGCCGCCACAGACTGAGCGACTTCCGCGGGCAGGCGGTGTACGTCAACTTCTGGGCGACCTGGTGCGTCCCCTGCCAGATCGAGCTCGCGGACATGGCGGCGCTCCAGGACGAGTTCGGCGACGACCTCGTGATCATCACCGTCAACCGCCGCGAACCCCTGGACAGGGCCGAGACCTACTTCCGCAACCTGCCGCTGCTCGACGGCGGCAGCGGCGTCGACTTCCCCGTCAACGGCATGGACCCCGACGACACGCTCTTCGACCACTATCGCGCGTTCGCCATGCCTTCAAGCTTCTTCGTTGATACTGACGGCGTCGTCACGACCGTCGGACATGGCCTGCTCCGCCTCGAACAGATGCGGACGGCCGTCAACGAATCGCTCACCGACTCCTGACCGGGGCCGCCGTCCACTCCTGCGGACGAAGCGGCTAGCTTGGCGTATACTTAGCCACGCTTAACGGACACCCGCCCCGCACGAGATCGCCCCAAGGAGGCATGCAATGAGAGACGTTGCCGTAATCGGCGCTGGAATGACCAACTTCGGCAAGTTCCTGGACCGCAGCATGAAGGACATCTGCCGCGAGGCCGTACAGGGCGCGCTCGATTCGGCCGGACTCGACAAGTCGAAGCTGGAGGCGGCCGTCGTCGGCAACGCCACGGCCGGCCTCATCACCGGCCAGGAGATGATCCGAGGCCAGGTGGCCCTGCGTGACATGGGCATCGGCGGCATCCCCATCATCAACACCGAGAACGCCTGCGCCAGCTCCTCCACCGCCTTCCACGTCGCCTGGACCTACGTCGCCTCCGGCATGTACGACATAGCCCTCGCCGTCGGCATGGAGAAGCTCTACCACGAGGACAAGACGCGCTCCTTCAAGGCCATCGGCTCGGCCGTCGATATCGAGTGGGTCCAGCAGATGCAGGCAGCGGCCGCGGCAGCCAAGGAGGCCAAAGAGAAGAACCAGGACAACCCCGGCGTCGCCGAGGGCGCGGGCGAGAAGCGCTCGATGTTCATGGACTTCTACGCCGCCTTCGCCCGCTCGCACATGCAGCGCTATGGCACGACGAAGGAACAGTTCGCCCGCATAGCAGTCAAGAACCACTACCACGGCTCCCTCAACCCCCACGCCCAGTACCGCGAAGTCTACACCCTCGAGGACATCCTTTCCTCGCCGCCGGTGGCCGAGCCGCTCACCCGGCTCATGTGCTCGCCGATCGGCGACGGCGCCGCCGCTGCCGTGCTCGTCTCACCAGAGATCGCGCGCCAAATGACGACGAAGCCCGTCTGGGTGAAAGCGTCCGTCCTCAACTCCGGGTTCGACCGCAAGCCCGGCGAAGACGACGTGACGACAGTGACCGCTAAGAAGGCCTACGAACTGGCCGGCGTCGGCCCCGAAGACCTCAACGTTCTCGAGGTGCACGACGCGTCCGCGCCCGCCGAGCTCGTCCTCTACGAGGAACTAGGGCTCTGCGCGGAGGGCGAAGGCGGCGCCCTCATCGACTCGAAGGCGACCTACTTCGACGGTCCGAAGCCCGTGAACACCAGCGGCGGCCTCATCTCCAAGGGCCACCCCATCGGCGCGACCGGCGTGGCCCAGATCTACGAGATCTTCTCCCAGCTCCGGGGCGAGGCCGGCGACCGCCAGGTCAAGAATCCGAAAGTGGGTCTCACGGAGAACGGCGGCGGCATGGTCAAGGGCGACCCTGCGGCTGTCTCCGTCCACATCTTCGCCGTCTAGACGCAGACCGGAACGACTCATCGGGGACGGCGCTTTGGCCGTCCCCGATTCTATTTACGGAGGTGTCACATGCCACGTGCGCAGTCAGTCTCTAACCTGGTGGTGGCAGCCTTCGGGCTCCTCACGCTGTCGCTGGGCATCTGGGCGATCGTCGATCCGTCTTCCTTCTTCGACAACATCGCCGACTGGCCGCCGTACAACCGCCACTTCATACACGACCTGGGTGCCTTCCAGATCGCCCTCGGCGCAACGCTCCTCTTCGCGCTGATCTGGCAGGGTGACGCCGTGCTGGCCGCGCTCGGCGGAGGCGCCATCGGCGCAACGCTTCACTGGATCGTGCACATCACCGACGAGGAGTTCGGGGGCAGCGACATCGATCCTTACCTCCTGGGCGCCGTCGCGCTCATCCTCGTGATCACCTTCGTCTGGCGTCTCTTCGCCGGCAAGGACGAAGTCCGGCGCTACTGACGCGGACCGATCAGGGCTTCAGGACAGGCCAGTCCTTCATCGCCTGCCTCGCTCTCCGGGCGTTAGCGCGCCGCCCCCGCTCGCCTCCTGCACCACCGGCCGCTGTTCCGGCCGGGCGGGCCTTCGCCACGAATGAGCCGTCCTTGATCTCCCCCCGGAACGCCTTCGATGCAAGTTCCGACATGTCCGCCGACTCCTTGTGGAAGAACACGACCGCTGGACCCGGCGCATTCACAAGCTCTGGCGGGATCGCAACGTCTCCGCCCTCAGGATCGGCCTCCCCAATCGGATGGATCGACGGGTAGCCGTTCTCGCCCTCCGTCACCAGCGTCCAGGCGTCCCCGCCGGCGTCCGCCGCAACAGTTATCGGTTCGAGCTTGATGATCGCGCGGCCGAAAAACCAGCCGAAAAGCTGCCGGTGAAACGGAATCCGCCGTAGCGTGCGTGCCGGAGGATACTTGCGCATCTCTTGTTCGAGCAGGTGCTTGACGAAGAACTCACCCTTCACGTCTGCGTAGACGGCGGCGTCGGCGCGCAGGTAGACGCCGGCCGCCAGTAGCGCCACCTTTGGCGACTGGCGGATGAGCCCCGCCTTCCGCGAGTACGCCAGCGTCGTCGTGACGTACACGTCGTCTCCGAGGACGTAGGGCGTTACTGCGACGGCCACGAGCTGTCCGCGCGAGCCATGATAGGCGAGCACGCCCGCAGGCGCGTCATAGATAGCTCGGAGGCTCTCCGGACCGATCACTCTCGCCACTTCACGGCGAAGACGTGTACCGGGTCCTCGAAGCCGCGCATCACGTGCGCGCCCGCATCGGCAAACAAGAAGCCCTTGCCGGCGCACAACTCGCGCACGGCCAGCGACACCAGTACCTCGCTGCCCTCAGCCTTTGCCGCGATCCGAGAGGCAAGGATCACCGTCTCGCCGAAGAGATCGGTGCGCCCGTCGGGCCCGTCTTCTTCGATCGGCTCGCCCGCGCTGAGGCCCACGCGCACGTGCAGCGGCTCGGCGGCCGTCTCGTTGCGTTCGGCGAACGCGCGTTGGAGGGCGATGGCACACTCTACCGCCTTCACAACCGACGTGAACGAAGCCATGAAACCATCGCCCATCGTCTTCAGCTCTATGCCACCGTGCGCCTTCAGCGCCTCGCGGGTGATCTCCTCGTGCTCTCGAAGCACCTCGCGGCCCTTGGTATCGCCCAGCCGCGCCATCATCTCCGTGTGCCCCACGATGTCCGTGACAATGACCGTCCGGAACCCACCAGCCGCTGCGCCCGTTCCGGAGTCGGGCTGATCAGCCTGCTCACCCCCAACGCCCAGGAACGCGTCGACCGCCTCGATCACCGAATCGGGATCCCCCAGCGCTGCCATATGGGCCGTTCCGGGCAGCGTCACCAGGCGGGCGTCCGTGATGCGTGCGGCCATCTCGCGGCTCGCCTCCAGCGGGCGAATCGGATCGTTGATGCGGTGCAGAACGAGTGTCGGAGTCCGGATCTCCGAGAGACGTTCCGAGAAGTCCGAATCGGCGGCCTGCTCGATCATCTTGATTGCGACCTCGGCTGTGGTTGACTGCCTGAAGCACTCAGCGAGCTGAGCGGTCTCCTCCGGGAACTCCCTGCGTCCGCTCAGGTCGGCGAAGAGCTGTGATGCTTGATCCCAGTTGCTCGCGGCCAGAGTGATGTAGCTGCGGAGGCTGTCAGCTGGATAGGCAGCCTGCACTCTGGCGAACGTCCCGTAGAGGATGAGATGGGTCAGACTGTCCGGATATCGTGCGGCATACTCGATGCCGGCTGGCCCACAGAGCGTCCCGGCCCACAGCGCGAACTTACCCACGCTGCTGGCCTCAGCGACCGCTCGCATGTCCGTCGCTATCGCAGCGTACGTGAAGTCATCTACGTCTCGCTGCGACAGGCCGATTCCGCGCGAGTCATAGAGCACGAGCGTCCGGCCCTTGCCGAGACGCGCTATGAACTCCTGATACGCGGGAACGAGGTGATGGAGCGAGAACGACTCAAAGGCCGCCGGGCACACCATGAGCGGCGGCCCCGACCCTTCAACGGCGTAAGCGATGCGCACTCCGTCTTCAGCTGTGCAGTAGCGGACTTCACGCTCCATTGCGGCACAAGGATAGCAGCCACTCACGCTCAGGAGTAGGGCACCCCGGCCCTGAGGTTTGCTCGGCTACCGGCTCAGCGTCTCGCCGCTGTACAGCTTCGTCACGCGCACCTGGCCGGGAGGCGCAGCCTCGATGCACAGCTCGCAGAGCACGCACTCGTCCAGGTTCCCCTCGACGATCGCAGCCTTCCCGTCGCCGTCCGCCTCGAAGATGTTCACAGGGCAGACCTCGGCCAGCTTCTTCGCCAGCTCGGCGTCGCCCGCCGCGACAGGGTCCACCTCCACCTGAATGAACATCGCCTTCGTCTCAGCCATCGCTAACCGAGCCTCTCCCGAACCAGGTCCGGGATCTGCGATATCTCTTCCGCCACCGAAATCCCGGCCTCCTTCAGCCGTTCGAGCTTCTCCGCCGCCGTGTCCGCCTTGCCCTCGACGATCGTCCCCGCGTGGCCAAATCGCATCCCCGGCATCTTGTCCATGAACTTGCCCGCCATGAACGCGACGATCGGCAGCCGCGAACTGTTCTCCTTAACCCACAGCGAGAGCTGCGCGTCCATCGGGCCGCCCGGCTCGGTGTAGATGACGAGCGCGTCCGTCCCCTCATCTGCTTCGAACAGCGGCATCAGCTCCGCGTAGGTCGAGCCGATCAGCGGGTCGCCGCCGATGCTGACGGCGGTGCTCTGCCCGAAGCCGGCGGCCGTAAGCGAGTTCGCGATCTCCGTCGTCATGCCGCCGCTACGCGACATAATGCCAATGCGCCCTGGTTTGTACGCCTGCTTCGTGTTCGCCGCCGGCCCGCCGATGCCGCCCATCTTCGACTTACCCGGTGTGATGATGCCGAGGCAGTTCGGCCCGATGATGCGGGTCCCACGCAGGCGCGCCAGCTCCAGCACTTGGGCCATCTCGTAACGGGGAACGCGCTCCGTGACGATCACCAGCAGCTTGATCCCGTTCTCGATCGCCTCGAACGCGGCGTCCCGCGTGAACGGGGCGGGCACCGTGATCACCGAGCCGTCGACCTTCTCCCTGGCGACGATCTCCCTGATCGTGTCGTAGACGGGCACTCCGTAAACGTCGCGGCCGCCGCGACCCGGCGTCACGCCACCAACGACCTTCGAGCCGTAGTCCAGGCACTCACGCGTCATGTTCACGGCCTCGCGCCCCGTGATCCCTTGGATGATAAAAGTTGTGTTCTCGTCGATCAGGATTGACATAGCTAATACCTGTTCACCTCCGTTGGTGTTGTTCCTCGCTCTGCGATTGAGATGTGGGTGGTTCCAAGCCGGCCGCAGGGCCGCGGGCAGCATGGCGGCGCAACAGAATATTCGCCATGGCGCCTGCTACTAGGGCGCCCACGATGGCTGAAGCGATCGCTACAAACAGAGGGTATCTCAGAACGTCGATCACCGTGTCCCACCACCTCTCGTCAGGGTCGGTGAGCAGCGCCCACTCTAATTGGGGCGCCTGGACACAGGCTCCTGCCTGGGTACCCGGTAAGTCATCATATTCTTTCCCGGGAGGCCCATCATAGAGGATAGGGCAAATCCTGAAGGTGGTGAAAAAGAGATGCTCACACGGTTTCAACGTGATTTGAGTCTGCCACGTACCGTCCGGATTAACGAATGCAGGTTCCTGAACCACCCACTTTACGACGTAGATATTACCTTCAGGCAAGTCAGATTTAACCACGGTGTGTAGCTTGCCAGTGCCAGAACTGATTCCAGTGCTCCCGCCTCTTACCAGTGCTGAGCAAGGACGCGAGGCTACTGGCTCCTCAATCCAGACATTGAGTAAGCTAGGTGTAGGGATTGGCGTGGACTCTCCGTCGTCGTTGGCTAGAGACGAGCCTATTAAAGCTATGTTTGTGGCTATGACCATGAGGGTTATCAGGGTTCGAGCGGTGCCGGGCACTAGGAAATGTCCCATGGCGTTCCTTCGTGAGGGGTATAACCGCTCAGGAGAAGTCCTACCTCATTACCGAGATGCAGTCGCGAGAGAGCGCGGGCGGGAGCTCCCCGCCGTAGCGGCCCACCGCAAGCCGCTGGTCACTGACGATAGCGCAGACGTCAAACGGCGTCCCTTGTGGATCGCTCTGCAACCCTACAGAGACGGCCGCCTCCCAACTACCGTCTTCTTCGATCACAGGATACGGCTGCACAAACCAGGATTGACTGGGGTCGCCGGGGATCGGCCGGACGACGACATATATCCAGGGCGGTTCGGTGTCCGGCACCTGACCCGGCGTCACACGGGCGGACTCCCCTTCCAATCTCACCCCAACGGGTACGGAATCCCCATCCTTGAGTGACGTGACCGTGACCGAGAGTGCCGCGGATGTAGGAGTACGACTGGGAGTTGGAGACGGCGTGCGGACATCCCCGTTCCAGCCACCGGATGAGATAACGCCGTAACCGATAAGGAAGGCCACCGACACAATCGTTGCAACCTGAGATAGGCGTTTCAGCCAGAGATCCCAAGCTATCAAACGAAAGCGGGTCAGGATCCTGCGCCAAATGGGCTGGTTCAGCGACGCAACGGCTCCGGGGATCGCGATCAATATCGGTACGATCAACCACAGCAAATCCATCGTCAACCGGTTCCGCTATTCTCCGCCGCCGTCGGCGTTGATCTTCTCCACCGCCCGCCGCGCCGCCTCTGACATCGACACCGTGCGGTCGCAGTAGTCGACGCCGTACTTCTCGAGCAGCTTGAACCCTTCAGCTTCCCACGCGCCCGGGATCCGGAACACAGCGATCTTCTCCGCCGGGTCGAACCCCGACTCGATAACGCCCTTGACCACGCCGCGCGCAACGATGTCGACCCGCGTATTCGAAACGACGTTCATGATCACGGCAATCTTGTCGACACCGGGCTTGCTCAGGATCACCTTCGTCAGCTCGCAGGCCTTGAGAACGCTCGGGTTGCCGCCGATCTCACAGTAGTTCGCTGGCTTGCCGCCGTACTTCTGCACCGCGTCGAAGATCGTCAGCGAGCCGCCGCCCGCGCCGATCACCAGACCGAGGTTGCCGTCAAACTCGACGACGCGTCCGGCAACACCGCGGTGGTCGACCTGGTCGACGCGCGCGCCGCGCTTCTCGAAGTCGGTTGGGGGCCGCCCCTGTCGCGTCTCGTCTGCGCCGATGCCCAGCCCGTCCAGCACCGCCGACTGATGCCGTTCGCGGGCCTCTTCTTCCATGTCCAGGTGGCAGTCGAGCACGACGAACGAGCCGTCGTCCAGCTTCGCGAGTGGATTGATCTCCGCCAGCGTCAGGTTGTACGCGAGGAACGTCCGCACGAGCTGTGCCAGCACGCGCGTCAGCTGGTTCAGGTCGCGGCCCGTGATGCCCAGCGAGGCAACGGCTTCCTTCGCTCGGAAGTCCGAGAACGGGTGCAGCGTAGAGAGGTGCACCTTCGCGATGTGATCCGGGTGCGTCTCGGCGACCTCTTCGATGTCGATGCCGCCCATATCGCTGATGATCATCACCGGCAGCTTGGCCACGGCGTCGAACGTGACGCCCAGGTAGTACTCCTTCGCCACCGCCGCCTTCGCCTCGACCAGCACGTTGACCGGCATCTGGTCCTTGATCGGCAGCTTCAGGATCTCCGCGCAGGCCGTCTCGGCCTCCGCCGGAGTGTCGGCGAACTTCACGCCGCCCGCCTTCATCCGCCCGCCCGACAGCACCTGCGACTTGAGGACCACCGGCCCGCCGATATCGCGCGCGATCTTCGCCGCGTCCTCCGGCTTCTCGGCCGTCCCGCCGTCAGGCAACCGCACGCCCTGCTTCCGCAGGAGCGCCTTGGCTTCGTACTCGTAGAACCGCATCAGAAACCGTAGAGTTCCGCGTAGTCCGAATCGCGCTCGGCAATCATTTTCGCCGTCTGCACCATGACCTGTGCCTGCTTGAACGTGGCGTCGTCCTGCATTCTTCCGTCGAGCATTACCGTGCCCGTCCCGTCGCCCATAGCCTCGATGATCCGCTTCGCGGTCTTGACTTCCTCGGCTGTCGGGCTAAACGCGCGCCTGGCGATCGCTATCTGGTTCGGGTGAAGTGTCCAGGCGCCGACGCAGCCCATCAGGAAAGCAGCCCTGAACTGATACTGGCAGGCAACCGGGTCCTCGATCGCGCCGAACGGGCCGTAGAAGGGCAGGATGCCGGCTGAATTGCAAGCGTCGACCATTCGCGCCAGCGTGTAGTGCCAGGGGTCCTGCTGCGCCGAAAGTCGCGGCGCCTCGGGGTTCTCCGAATCCGGGTCAGCGATCACCTGATACGACGGATGCCCCCCGCCGACCCGCGTCGTCTTCATCCTCCGCGAAGCGGCGAGGTCCGCCGGCCCCAGGCTGATCCCCTGCATCCGCGGACTGGCGGCGGCGATCTCCTCCACATTGGAGACACCGAGCGCGGTCTCCAGTATCGCGTGCAGTTGCAGCGACTTCTTGATCCCATGCTTCGCTTCCAGCTGGGCAAGCAGACGGTCGATGTAATGGATGTCCCATGGCCCCTCCACTTTGGGCACCATCACCACATCCAGCTTATCTCCGATCTTAGGAATGATCGTGAAAAGGTCGTCCAGCACCCAGGGGCTGTCCAGACTGTTGATGCGCGTCCAGAGCGACGTATCGCCAAAGTCGTTGGCCAGCGCGACCTCGACGAGGCCGTTCCTTGCCGCCTCTTTGTCCGTCGCCGGGATGGCGTCTTCGAGGTTGCCAAGCAGGACGTCCACCTGGGGAATGATCTG
>SDBV01002247.1_pt1 | contig 28903 bp, 36 predicted proteins | sample 2277081 | NCBI WGS metagenome assembly SDBV01 (sample SAMN10402039, study PRJNA504765) | marine sediment metagenome | isolation source: marine sediment core GS10_PC15, 223 cmbsf | place: Arctic Ocean: Southern Knipovich Ridge | collected 2010
GTTTAAAAAATAATAACGGAAAGACACAATTAAGTAGATATATGAGTAATTTTAGTACATGGTTGGAAGCAGGAAATGGTGGCATTAATCTTAGATTCAAATAAATGCCATAAATAAACAGCATATTTGATAAGAAAAATCAAACAAAAACAAGTTTATAAAATAAATTAGAAATCAATTAATAAACAAAAAAGAAGTGAGCTAAGAAAAAATCAAGATAGATTACCAAACCTATCAGAATTAATAAATCTTGCAAAATCTGCAGAAATAGATGACAAGTATATAATTGCACCAAAAAATATTAATAAAATTGAAGGATCAAAATTTTTAGGAGATACATCTGCCCATGATTATTTAACAAATGTCAGTTTTGAGGATATAAAGAATGAGTTAACTTTCTGGAGGATAACTATTAAACAACTTTGTTCAAATCTTATTCAAAAAACTCCCTAGATTTCTCATAGAGTTTCATTGGAAAAGGTAAAAAATAACAATGTAGAAGCGACATTCACGAACATATAACTAACGTTAGGCGAGCCGAAGGGTAGTTTTTAAGCCATCGAATGCGTTACTGTTGGAATTTTTGATTAGATTGATTATAATACATAGTCTAGAAAATTTTATATAGGGTTGTAGAATTACTGATAATTGGTGGACTTATGTCAATATTGTTGGGTATGTTAATTGGTGCTTCAATCATTTATGGTGTTGGGAAATTAGCAGAAGATAGGGATACTTATATTGTAGATAAATTATATATTGATAAATGGTTGAAGAAATATTATGGTATAGATATTAAGGATATATCTTGTTCTGTTTGTAAAGAAAAAATTACAAAAGAAAATATTGAAAGAGTTTTTACAAAAGATTCCGAAATTTATATTGTCTGTAAAAAAAGAGAATGTCATTTAAAATCAAACATGGAGGTTATTAACATTGGTTGATCCTATAACTCTTTTTTTAGGATTACCCATTGGGGCATTAACATTTGGTGGTGTTGGGATCTGGTATTTTTTAAAAAGAAAACACTTAGATAAAAAAAGAATTGATAAACCTTTAAATATATCAATTAAAAAAATACATAATAAAAATTTCTCTGACTTAGGAATTGATCCACCTTTACCCAGAAATTATATCGTAGTCCCAAAGGGTGGTCTAGAAAGAAACTTATATTCTGTTGGAAAATTAGTAATTCAACAGACTCCAATGGTATCAAAGTCACTTAAAAATTTTGACACTATAGTTGTAGATGATGTAAATGATGAAGAATCAGTTAAGGAGGGAATATATAAAAGAGAATCAAAAAAGATTATACCTAAAAAGATTTACGAAAAACTCCCAATGAGCTGGAGAGAATATCTATCTTGGTATCTGTTTAAGGGGGATGCACCTGAGGAATATGAGAATTTAATTATCTACAAAGAAAAAGAATTGGATATTTCAGCCCATGAGAAAGAAGCTTTTAGTGTTATTACAAACCCTAAAAAAATGATGGTCTACTTGGAAAAGTTGTATCCCACTGGTAAAACGGAGAATTTTGATTTTTTGAAAGAATGCGTCTATAAATTAGCACTTTCAGAAGACATTGATGAAGAAATTTTTAACTGGATACTTAAAAATGTCAAATCGAAAGAGTTAATTATTGTTCAAGTGACATTAAATCTGGCAACTTATAAATATATTGCTGTAATAAAAAAACAAAATCAGGTTTTATGCTACAATAAAGTAAAGGAAGCTTTCTCTACAATATCTATTCTAAAAGATAAATTAGACCAAAAGAAAATTGAACATGATATTTATGCTAATAATGACCTGCAATTCGGAACTATAATTAAAAGGTCCTAATAAATTAAGAATGATTGGTAATTTAGAATGTCTTCAGAAGTTATTTTGAATGGTTTAATTGCAGGAGGTTCTGCTATTCTTGGCGCTATTGTTGGTGGAACTATAGCGTATTTTGTAACTAACAAACATATTAAAGCAGAAAATAAAAGATTCCTCATACAAGAGATGCAAAGAATTAAAGTAAACGATACAAATAGGTTATATGGCATAGTAGTTGATTGTGTTGACTCTATAAACTTCTATGGTAATATCAGATTAAGAGATTATGATGAGTTCAAGAAAAAAGTTCAATTGAATATTGATAAATACGAAAGTTTAAAACAAAAATGTGAAATATGGTATGATGAAAAAACAATTAAATTATTTAATGAGATTATGGCAACTTTAAGGGAATTAACACATAAATTGTTTTTAACAACCACAAAATCAGAGGGATATGATCATAGTAATGTTTTCGAAACGGACGAGTGGAAAAAATTGATTAGATTGAAAGGAGATATGAGGAGTATAATACATGATTTTCCTGAATTTAAAATATATTTCAAATTTATTAACCAAGAAAAATAACTCCAATAAATAAGAAGTGATGTAATATTCTACGTTTGTTACAATGGCTTAATTATATTCACTTTTAACATAACCTCTCCGAGTCCAGCCTTTTTCTCCTTCATATGGGCCACTTAAAATTCTTATTTCATATGCTTCTTCAAATACTTTAACATCTAACACAATAGCTTTAGTACCGCTTTCAACATAAAACTTTTTTCCAGACATCATATGCTCTTTGTGGGTGTATTCATATTCCTCAAGCCCAATAACTGCAGCATCGGAACTTTCCTTGAACGCACTATAACTCTTGAATATTGGAATTTTATCATTAAATGATAAAACAACCGTCTCTCCTATGTTTACTGAGGATGTGTTGCTACATGAACTAATAAAGAACATAGCAATTATACTTAATATGATTATAGCATTAGTTTTTTTCATTGAGGTTAGTAGTATATGAGATAATACTTTATATAAAACTTTCTTCTACTATTTCTATAAACTCAAAAACTTAGGAGAGCTTTAGCGAACCGCAAAACGAGTGTTAGACAATATATTTGAGCTGTCGAAAGTCCTAGTAGGTCTTGTATGATTCTCTTACTTCAATCATTATTTATTAATTTCGTCATTTCCTTCAAAATTAACAAATTTAAGAAATTCTATTCCTAATGGTATAAGCATATATCTATTTTTATTTCCCCCTCCCGTCTGTGTAATTTGAAAAAATCCAAAATTTACTAGGTCTGTTTCATATACATCGAAGTGCTCCGCTATTTGACTTAAATCCCCTCCCCTGCTGTCATATATACATCCCAAGCTACCTACTCTTGTATAACCCTTGTCAAGATAATATTGCATTATTTTAAAATGTTCAAGTTGAACTAACTCTAGCTTATCAAGCAAATATTCTTTGTTTATTTTTAGATCAACATCCTTAAAGGCACATTTAATTAAAAAACTAGAGAACATCATTAATTTTTCCTCCCTGCTTTCATATTTTATTCTATTAAGGACTTTTTTGATTAATATGTAAAATTCTTCCGATTTGAAATATTCTTTATCTATCTTTTCTTCCAGAACATTGTTTAGATTCAATACTAACATACTGATAAAGGATTTAATTTTTTCTAATTCTCTTTTGTCTTTATTGCCATAAACTAGTTGACCTAGAGCACCTCCAATCCAAGGGAGCATATTTAGAAAAATTCTTGTACCTTGTTCCGCATCAATACTATATAGGGCATCCTTAACTAGACTAGTTGTTTCCTTAGAGTAACTTTTTAAATTTCCAATAACTGCAGGTAATTTCGGCTTGTTTTCTTTATCCATAAGGTTTGGTATAGCTATGACCTATTTATACCTTTTTCTTCAGTATCAAAAAACCCAAACATTTATAAACCACTTATATACTCTAGAATATAGGTTGAATAGAGGGAACAGAGAGTATAGTGATTAAGAATTACTTTTTCTGTTTCAACGTGCAGTGGAGATATTTCAAAACGTACGTTTTTATTCAAGGAGAATATAGATAAAATGATATTTGAAGATTTAAAAGTAAAGAAAGAGCTAGTCCAGGGACTAAATGAAATGGGGTTAAAAGAACCTACTGAAATACAGGTTAAGGCTATTCCATTAATAAAACAGGGAAAGGATGTAATAAGTATATCAAAGACAGGCTCTGGAAAGACTGCTGCTTTTGGTGTTCCTATTTTAGAAAATCTAAAGCAGGGACATGGAGTGCAATACCTAATAGTAGCGCCAGTAAGAGAGTTAGCAGTCCAGATAGCTAAAGAATTAAGGAAATTCGGGAAATATGTAAAATTCTCAGTAGCAACTGTTTACGGAGGAGTTTCAATTAACCCGCAGATAGAGGCTATTGCAAGAGCAGATATTATTGTCAGCACACCAGGAAGGCTATTAGACCATATAGAGAACTATGATTTAAAACTAGATAAAGTAAAATGTGTTGTATTAGATGAAGCTGACAAGATGGTTGAGATGGGCTTTATTGAAGATATAAGGAGAATTCTAAATGAAACACCAAATAATAGACAAATGCTGTTATTTGGAGCAACACTTTCAAATGAAGTAGAAGTGCTTAAGAGAGATTACATGCATAATCCACAAACTGCACAGGCAGAATCACATGTAGAAGAGGAATATTTAGAGCAGTATTACTATGATGTAAAGCAGTTTGAGAAATTCTCATTATTAGTGCATTTACTTAAGAAAGAAAAGAAAGACTTAAGCATAATTTTTTGCTCTGCAAGATCTACTGTTGAGATGGTTACAAGGAATTTAAGAGACAACGGAATAAAAGCTGATATGATTCACGGCAAACTAACACAAAACAGAAGACTAAAAACTATTGAGGATTTCCATAAAGGAAAATCAAATATTCTTGTTGCTTCTGCAGTTGCTGCCAGAGGCTTGGATATTAAGGATGTTTCACATATCTTTAACTATGATTTATCACAAGACGCACAAGAGTATATACACAGGGTTGGAAGGACTGCCAGAGCTGGAAAATCAGGAAAAGCAATTACATTATTAAGCGAAAGAGACCATGATGTTTTCAGGGAAATTCTTAGCAGGTATCCTGTCAAGGTTGAACAGCTTCCTTTAGAAGATTTTGAAAAGCTGAGGTTTAATTCCGGAAGAAGTTTTGGAAGCAGAGGAAGTTTTAGAGGTGGCGGAAGGTTTGGAAGCAGAAGTTCAGGAGGTTATCAAGGGCATAGGCCAAGGTCGTATGGAAGTTCTGATAGTTCTGGCGGAAGAGGTTCTGACAGGCCAAAAACAGGATTCCATGGAAGACCAAGAGAATCTGAACACAGGCCAAAATCATATAGCAGAGGAAGTTCATCCAGAGGAAGGTCATTTGGGCATAGTTCACAGGGAAGGCCCAAGAGAAGGTATTGATAATAGTTAGACAATGTGTAAATATATTTCTGAATAACAAAATTTAAGAATAAATAAGTATTTTTGATTAATTGAAGGGATTTATATGACGTATGAAATGAAAAAAGATGATGTTGCATTCAGAATGGGGGCAAATATACGTGATATTGTGCCTGGTGATGCTGTAAAAGTAGGGTCTAGATTGGAAGTAATCGCAAGTATAACTCCTCGTCCAGGAAGTAATTGGGATAAGGATATTGAAACAGACTCCGGAAGAACATATAATATGATGGAGATAAATGCATATGGAAAAAGAGTAGAACCTAAGGATTAATTTTTATATATTTTGAAGAATTAAGTTTTAGTTCTTAAAATGCTCGTAACCATATTTTAATTTCTTTTTTCTTTTGTCAAACAGATAAACTCCTTTCTTTTTTGATAATATCTCTCCAACCACTATGCATTTTACCCCTTTTAGTTTTTTTAATTGGTTTTCATTGATTGTGAAGACTAATTCAAAGTCTTCTCCTCCATAGAGAGCATAATCATAGGGGTTTTTCTTAACTTTTTTTGCGTCAATAATTGTATTTTTATCTAATGGAATTAAATCTTTGTAGATAACTGCTCCAACCCTGCTTTCAGAACAGATATTAAGGACTTCTGATGATAAACCATCTGAAACATCTTCCATTGCATTCACATTTCCTGCAAGCTTTCCTGCAATATTAAGTTTGCATTTTGGGTTTAGATAATAATCTACAGATTTTCCTTTTTTATTAGCTCTAAACAATTCCAAACCTGCTTTTGATTCTCCTAAAGTTCCTGTAACAGCAATCAGGTCATTTACTTTTGCATCAGAACGCAAGCATAAATTCTTTTTCTCAACAATTCCAACTAAAGAAATAGTTATTGATATTTTTTTGCCAGACGTTAAATTACCGCCAATAATGCTTATTTTATGTTTTTTAGCAGACTTATTTATTCCATTATACAATTTATCTATAAAACTAACAGAAGTGTTTTTTGGCATTACTATTGAAATTAAAGAATATTTAGGAAAACCGCCCATAGCGCAAATATCAGATATATTGCTTTCGATTGCTTTTGAGCCGATTTGTTCTGCACTAAACCATTTTAAATTAAAATGGTCGTCTTCTACCATTGTGTCTGTTGTAAATAATAAATAATGCTTTTTATCGAATTTGATAACTGCTGTATCATCTCCTATACCCTTAACAATATCTTTGGAGAATAGTTTTGTTCCTGAACTTATTCTTTTAATCAATTCTATTTCTCCTAACTGAGATATTTTCATGTTTAACCCTTTTAGTGGATGTGCCAAAGCGGTATTGCAAGCGAGCATGCAACAAGTTGCATGCAGGTCACAGTCAAAATGCTGCATCTTGATATCATTTTGTGGATGTTATTTGATTATGATACGCAGCATTTTAATGGATATCATTGAGTTATTCTTCCCACCCGCCTCCCCTAGAAAGGCACATCCACTTCTTTCAAATCACAAACTTTTTAACTCTTAAATATCTTTCTGTTTATATGCTTGATATAATACTGCAGTGCTTTTATCTTATGCTTCCGGCGTATTTTGCCAATATGGCGCCTGTTCTAGTGAAAAAAATAAATTTTCTTAAAATTCCAATAGATTTCGATAAAACACTAAACAATAAGCCAATATTCGGGAAAAACAAGACTTTCAGGGGACTGGTTTTTGGGGTAATATTTGCTATAATTATTGCTTATCTGCAATTTCTTCTTTACAGAAACAATATTTTTGTTAATATTTCTATTGTTGACTATTCAAACTGGTTTCTAATAGGACTGCTTATGGGTTTTGGAGCGATTTTTGGTGATTTAATTGAGAGCTTTGTGAAAAGAATGATAAATTATGAGCCTGGAAGGAGTTTTATTCCGTTTGACCAGCTGGATTTTGTTATAGGAGCTTTGATTTTTGTTTATCCATTAATTATATTGTCGTTAAACAAGATTATAATAATTTTACTGCTTAGTTTTGTGCTGCATGTTATAGTGAATCATATTGCTTATTATACTAAAATAAGAAAAGAAAAGTGGTAATTAAAGAACGAAGTAAAGTATAATGACTGGAACAAAAAACCATAAATTCTTCACAAATATATCAAAATAATTCTTTTTCTTTAATTCTAAAGAAGCAGCTGGAACTCCGTATAAGAATATAAGCACTGATTCTATAACAAATAAATCAGTAATTTTGCTGCTTAAATAAAACACAATACCAAGAAAAAAATAAACCTGGGCTGACTTTGTCAAATTTAATTTTTTATTCAGCATTAAAACTATTACAAAAACCAATAAGATTGCTGTTAAAATGATATTTACTTTATAGAAAAACAGCAAAACAACTAAAATAAGAAAAAATGATATTTTCTTTAAAAGAATGAAATATTTTTTCCCTGGTTTCTGCTCTTCAGGAGCGAGTTTTATCAAAATTACCCCTAATAACAAGCCTAAGTAAGCTATAATTGATGCTAAAAAATAGTCTATTTGCATTCTTGTTCAGAAATTTGTTTTACTCTTCTCTTATGCCTTTCTTCATTGCTAAAATCAGTATCAAGCCAGAGCTTTACAGCCTCTATTGCCTGTTTTTTATCCAGAAATCTTGCACCTAAAGAAAGTATATTTGCATCATTATGTGTTCTTGATAGTTTTATAATATCTAAATTTTGTCCATAGTATAAAGCAGCCCTTATTCCCTTGATTTTATTTGCTGTTATTGCTTCACCCTGTCCTGAACCTCCAAACACTATTCCTCTGCTGTCTGATTCTGCAACCTTTTTTGCTGCTTTATGGATAAATTCAGGATAATCATCATCAGCATTAATGGAATGTGCTCCCTGATCATCAACTTCAAAGCCTTCTTCAACAAGAAATTTCTTTATTTCTTCCTTAAGCTCAAAGCCTGCATGGTCGCTTCCAAGAATTATTTTTTTATTTGGCATTTTTATATTGTTTTTTTATTATTGTATTTTAATAGTTATTGTTTTTTTACCATGCTTTTACAAACTCACTATGTCCCCATTGTATCAGTAAATCAACATCAACTTTAGGGATATCACAGGCTCCATAACAGCTTCCAAGCCATATTACAACAGAAGCATCTGTGTTTTTTTCAATATATTCCTGTATATCTTTAGCTTTTGGCTTTAAGCCGTCTGGCAGCTGAATGCATATGGATTTAGCATTATGTTTCTTTATTTCAGCTACTGCCTTATCCAGCTCTAAATCATAGTTTTCCATAAGAATGAAGAATGATAGGTTGTTTTAAAAGTTTATTGAATACTGTACATCTCTTTAAATTTTGCTAGTTCTTCTTCTGCGCATAATAGCCAGGCAATACCTTTTAAAAAGCCATCTTTAATATCTTCATAGGAAATTAATCCTAATTCAAAATCTCTTACTGAATGTCCCTCAAGCTGCAACATTATTTCTAGTTCTGCTGTTTCAATGCCAGTTTTCTCTCTGATTCCTCTCCAGTATGAACCTTGTTCTCTTTTTACTTCATTTTGTTCTGGTGATTGATATGCTGTTCCTACAGCTCTTTTAGCAGTAGTGTCTCTAAACTTCTCAAATGCCATTTTACCCATTGCTTCTCTTAGGCCTTCTGGTGTAATGTCTCCTTTTTCTAATGCTTCTCTCCTAACTTCTTGAGCAATATCTCCAACAAATTTACCTACTGTCTGATTATTAATAACAGATTTTATAACCCAAGCAGGTAAATCATATTGTTCAGCAAGAATTCCGTAGCCTTTTTCCAGGTTATTAATTGTAATACCTTGAGATGTAAAAAGTGCTGCATAAGCTTTCTCCAATCCTTCTACACGTTCTTGAGTAGGCTTATAGGATATCATTTTAATTTAATGTAAAGGTTTTGATTGGATTATTTATTATTTTCGCTACATAAACAATTCATCCTTTAGGGAGACAATAACTCTTCTAAATCAACATGTGTTATGTCACCCAAATCGTCCAGATGTCCTAATTCTTCTGGAACATGAACACTAGTGATTGTTTCTTTAGATTCACCAAAACGAGAAAGTCCTAATGATAATGGCAGTTCTCTAAATACAAAAGAAGCTTCAGTTAAATCAGTATCCTTTAGCCATAAAACAGAAAAATCATCTGGAGAATCTATTGGGTACCATTGATCCACCCAACCAAATTCTTGTTTTCTCTCAAATGCTATAGAATTACCATAAAAAGTGCCTTGTTCTGCATTCAATAGGGCAATTAATGGAGAAAAAAACGTAATTTCATCATCATCAGACTGATAATAAACAATTCTTCTTGGATTATGAGTAACATCAAATTCAAAACGTAAATATGATTTTACTAATTCTTCTCTAGGAAGATTAACTGGTTCTTTTTCAAAGGGAAATTTGACTTTTTGCCAATCTACAATTTCATTTGTATCCATTACCCCATCTAATCTTTCTTTTCCTTCTCCCTTGTGATTAACAATAGGAAATGATCTAGGTATTACTGGACCATATTCTGGCAACGATAAATATTCAGAATCCTGGCAATCTGCTCTTTTCAAATAACTTCTTGTTGCATATGGAACGCTAAGTTGGTGTCCAGTCCAATAAGCCATCATTGCAGTAAAGTTGTTTTGCATATTCTCTACAACTTTATTGTCCAGTTGAAATGTCTGATTTAATGTGATTTCTTGCATTTTGAGAACCAAATTGTATCATCTACATAAACAATTCATCCAGCTCGAAGTCAGAAAGGTCTCTTCTGTTGATGAGCTTGCCAAAGTCCTTGGTGCTCATCTTTTTCCTTTCTTCCCTCATGCTTTCTACTTCTATATTGTCTTCGTCAAAAAACTCTTCCATTGTTTTATCACCAAAATTACTATCAGAACTCTTTTTATTACTACTATCGAGTAATATAAGTGGTATATAAAGGTTTCGATTTTCTGAATTAACGGGGTTGGTGCGAAAATCTAATTCGTGCTTGTGCGAGGCCTTAACATGCCTCTCAACTTCGCTTCGCTCAGGTCGTAGAGCACAATCCTGCGGAACTATAAGAATTGGCAATTTACGCACAAGCACCGACTTTCTCACCAACCTCCTGATTAGAGAAAGATTTATATATATTCTAAAGCGTTAAAATATTTAAAAAGTGGGTGAGAGTTATTAGTATAAAGGATAAATTCAAAAAAGGGGTAAGGGGCCTTAAGGATTATATAGTTCTCGTTACAGTAGATGCTCAAAATTACCAGAAATCCAACATTGAAATCTTAAAATTGCTGGTTAGTGAGCAAAAAACTCCGGGTGTTTATGTTACTTTGAACAAGCCTTTTGATGTGATGCAGAGGCTGTTTAAGAAAAATAAGATAGACTCAAGACTGGTTATTTTTATTGATGGAATTACAAATGTCCCTGAAAACAAAAAAAGGATAAAAAATTGCTTATTTATAGGGTCTCCGGAGAAATTAAGCGACATTTCAGTTGCTATGGACCAGGCAATTAGTGCCCTGCCAACAAAAGAAAAGTTCATATTCTTTGATTCGATAAATACCTTACAAGTGTTTAACAAACCAGGCACTGTGGCAAGGTTTGTTTATTTTTTAGCAAGCAAAATAAGGAAATGGAAAATCAAAGGCATCATTATCTCTATTAAGAAAGGTGCTGATGAGTCTTTAATTAATGAACTCACGCAGTTTTGTGATTCAAGAGTTGATTTAGGAGGTGAATGAAATGGTATCTGTTGCTGCTATAAGCGTTACAACAGTAATTTTCGGAATCGGAGCTTTATTACTTGCGTCCAGGGCAAGAAAGAAGCTTTCTCCAGGGTCCCTGAGGAAATACATAGATAATTTTTCAGTATGCCTGGCTTTTATTGTTATTTTTTCTATATGGCAGACTGTAAGAAGCATAACAGACGTTGATGTTTCTCTTTCAGGATTTACAGGTTATCCGGAGCTTATATTTATTGTATTTGCATATATTGGATTTATTATTGCGTCATACAGGGTATCAAAAATAAGCGAAGAGTTTGGGTTTGAAGAAGACGGAAAAGAGATACAAAGAATTATTAAAAATAAAAAATAGAATATGAACTTAAGAAAAAAAGAGGCTCAGATAAGTGTTGAATATATGTTTCTTATAGGATTTGCTACTGTAATAACCATCCCATTGATTATAATTTACCAGAATTTTAATCAGGAATCAAGAGATGAGATATCATCTGCACAAATACAGCAGGTTGCAAATGAAATAATTGATGCAGCAGAATCTGTTTATTATCTTGGGGAGCCATCCCAGACAACTTTAAAGGTGAATATACCCGGCAGTGTGGTCTCGGCAGATCTAAGCGCAGGTTATGAGGTTGTTTTCAGGATAAGGACAAAAGCAGGGGAAACAGATATGGTGCAGAATTCTGCTGTTAATATAACCGGATCTTTGCCAACAAACAAGGGAACTTATACAATAACAGTCAAAGCCGTGTCTGACCATGTCGAAGTTTCTTACAGATGAAAATGAAGTATCTTAGGTCTCAATCATCTATGGAATTTTTTACTTTGACAGGGATGGCTTTTTTAATGACAATACTTTTTGTAGCACTTTCTGTCAGTGAGATAAGGGAATTCAGAGATACAAAAGAATTTCTCCTTATAAAGGATTTAACTTTGAAGCTGCAGAAAGAGGTTGCTATAGCTGCTTCTGTTGAGAACGGCTATGAAAGAAGCTTTACTCTTCCAGAGAGGCTTGAGAGTAATGTTGATTATTTCACGGTAATAATGAACAGAACTACACTGACAGTAAATTCAACAAAAGCTGTTTTTTCTGTTAGAATACCTGCTACTTTTGGAAAAAATTTTACAAAAGGCAGCAATATGGTTGAAAAAGATGGTGGAAGAGTATATGTGAACAGCTAATAAAAATGACAAACAACAAAGCGCAGATATGGTTTACGGATTTTGCCATTGCTACAGTAATATTCTCACTTATACTCCTTTCGTACTATACCTACACTACAAATATATCGAAGCAGGATGCAGGTTTATTGGATGAATTACTTACAGACGCAACAACTATTTCTTCTATGCTGCTTAGCGAAGGATATCCATCCACCTGGACAAATGAATCAGTTGTAAGAATGGGTCTAACACACAATGATCAAATAATTGATTACGACCTGCTGTTGGAGTCTTCAAAAGTGAGTTATAATAAAACCAAGAAATTGCTTGGAGCCAAGCATGATTTTTTTGTTTATTTTCAAAATGAAAGTAATAATGTTACCATGTACGGCGATGACTTCGGATTAGGCAGCGGTGGAGTTACATATAATATAAAGATGGCTTATTATTGGCAGCAGAATGGTGATCGTTTAATGTTAGATTTTATGACAGGAATAGGTGCTGATGTTTATTGGGGGACTGGGGGGGGAGATAACCTTGAAGATTTAATTGATAATATAGATGATTATAAATTTATTCTTATAGAGGATTGTCATTGCGATGGAACAAGTGGTGCACTGGAAAGAATAGCGGAGTGGGTTTTTGATGGAGGTCTGCTTTTCACAAGTGAACATTATAACAACGACTGGGAGCACGTTAATGGTGATAACATAGACACTAATTACGTAATGGGGGTCAATGTATCCAAAAGAGATAAAGGTGGTGGATGTGTCCCAGAGATTGGGGGCGAGTGTACTGAAGCCACTGTAATAGATACAGATTCTCTTCTAAATTTAGTAGTCGATGATACTATTTACTTTAAGAAAGATGTCATTGGATTAGCAGATAATGTTGCTGATGAAGATGCAGATGGTTTTACTAAAATTGCAAACTGGACAGATGAAGATTCGTCTGGCACTAAGGGCAGTATTGGTTTAGGAGCCATAGCAAAATGGCGTTATGGTGAAGGTGAGGTTTATTATTTCCCAGACTACCATGCAAATTACCTAGAAGATGAATTCACATTGGTACTGGAAAATGCTGTTCGAGTTGTACGTAATAAGGAAACTTATCTTAAGATAACTGAAGATTATGACGAATTAGTAAAATTAGAACGGCTTGTTATAATGAACTCATCAATAAAAAGAATGGTGGTTTATGTATGGGGATGAAAAATAAAGGGTTTTTTTTTACAATGGACAGTATCCTGGCAGGTGGAATAATTTTAGTAGTTATTCTGCTTTCCTCATCTTCTTATGTAAATAAACAACCTAGCATTCATCTAAATTATTTGTCGCAGGATTTAGTCAGAACTTTATCAACTATTACTGTTGAAGAGATAGATAATGAATATCTTGATAGTTTAGTAGGCACAGAAATAACAAATATCCAAAATACGATCTTAGAACAAATAAGTGAATTTTGGGCAGATTCTGAGATGGTATTTGCAAGCAACTCTGTACAGAGTGTAATAGAGCCTATTTTACCTAATAGTGTTGGTTTTGGTGTATGGATTGATGATGAAGAAATATACAAAAGGAATATGCCAATTGAAAAATCTTTAGTTTCGTCTAAAAAAATTATAAGTGGGATTGCAAAAGGAGAAACAACTTTGGGAACTAGAAAATATCCGCCAACATTATTGGGTCCGACTATAGTGGAGATTAGGGTATGGCAATAATGAGAAACAAAAAAGGGATTTTTTTTACATTAGCAGCCATAGCATTAGCTACCATAATACTGCTCTCATTTAATGTTTATACTGGTTATAGGTTAAAAGACAAAATGGAAGTTATAGAAATAAGAATTGGGACAATGAATAATTTCATAAAAGATCTGGAGAATGATATTGATAATGCAATTTTTATTTCTGGTTTTAGGGGTCTGTTGAGTTTAGAGGATTATATGATGGAGAATGATAAATTTTTTGATCCTGATGGAAGTGATGCTCCTAAACGAGATGATGCTTTTAGTGATGCTTTTCTTTATGGAACAATTGATTCTGATAAAATGAGTTTAATGGAGGATAATAATTTTATTAACTGGACTAAAAGAATGGTAGCAGAGGCAAATAAAACCGATATAAACCTGGAATTTAATGTTGATAGCGTATCAATACGCCATACAAGCCCGTGGATAGTGGAGATAACGGTGCAGTTAGATATAACTGTTAAAGATAAAAAAAATACTGCGTCATGGATAATAACTAATAAAGACTATACAGGACAAATAAATATAACAGGCGAGTATAAAGCAGGCATTGACAAAGACAAATTTGTAGATCCCTTGTATTTAATTGAGTATAATGGTGATGTAAACAACACTATAAGGGCAACTCCTTACTCAAATTGGCCTGATGATTTATCGTCTCATTTGAACGGATATTATTATATAGAAAATACCGATGCACCAAGTTACCTTGACAGATTTGAAAATAATCCAGGTCCGGATTCTAATGGTATTGAAAGTCTTGTAACAGAAAGATTAAAAGATGCAGGTATAGCAATAAATAGCGGTAAAAGTGCAGTTGATTATCTTTATTTTGGAACTTCTCCTATGCCTTGCAGAGTAACAGGTTTTGCAGATCTTTATTTAGATGGAGACCATATAGGGGCAAGTCCTTACGGGGCTTCATGTGTCCCATAGAAACATATTTAAATCATATATCTATTAAATAATTAAAATGGGATTGACAAGCTCTATAATAGAAACTGGTGTTGATAAGTTAGTTAATCTAGTTAACTCAAAAGGAAGAATTGCTTCTCAGGATGCTACAAAAGAGCTTGGAGTAAGTACTGCAGTTGTTATGGAATGGGCGGATTTTCTTGAAGAAGAGGGGATTATAAAAATAGAATACAAGTTCACAACACCATTTTTAGTTGCAAGAAAGCTGGCAAAGAAAGACGTAAAGGAAAAGGCAAAAGAATTTTCCGGCAAGAAGGAAGTATTCGTAAGGAAAGCAGAAGTCTCATTAAGTTTTCTCAGCAGAGAATCTGGTAAGCTTAATTCCCTTAAGCAGGAGTTTGACAAAATTAAGCAGGAGCTTGGCCTGGATATAGGCAGCATAAAGAATGAACTTGAGGAGCTGAAAAAATACGAGCAACTGAAGATAAGCCTCGATAAGCAGATTGAGGGGCAAAAGACTTCCTGCATGGACAAATTAGAACAGATGACAAAACAGATTCTAATGGAGAGGAAAAAATACCAGAGTATACTGGAAAATATTAAAGAAGAGGAAGAAGAGCTGAAAAAAGACAAGGAACAGGCAAATTCCATAGAAAAAAGCGAGAAAATGATTATTGACCGGCTTAATAGTTTAAGGGAGTTTATTAAAAGAATTGAATCAAGGGTCCAAACAGAAGAAGGAAATGTCAAAATTTCTGAAAGCAATATCCAGAAGCTGATACTAATGGCGCAGAATACAAAATTAAGAGTTGAAAAGGAAAAATGCATGATAGACCCCCTGGTGGAAAAAAGCAAAAACCAGACAGAAAAAATAAAGGAACTTCAGAATAAAATAGTGGAAAAAATAATGACAAAAGAAAAAAAACTGCAGGGTGTAAAAAAAGCATCAAAAGAGATGAAAAAACTTTTTAATAAAAAATTAGGGGTATTGGATGTCATAGAAAAAGTGAATAATGACAGGAATGACCTCCAAAAGGAGCTGCTTGACCTGATAAAAAAGGCAAAATCCTTCCAATTAAGCTCAAAAAGCGCTGATGTTGGAAAAGAGATGGCTGATATTGAAAAAAAATTCAATGAAGTTGATGCTAAAAAGAAATATTTTGAAAAAGAATTGAAAAATTTAAGTTCATTTTTTAAATAGGCTGCTTATAAAAAAGGGGTGTAATTTTTGAAGGCAAAAAGAGAACATAAGGTTAGAGTAAAAAAACATCATGCTCCCAGCATTCCAAAATCCCTGGGAGGCATTAAGATGATTTCTACTTACAATTTTAATTCCGGTGAGATACCCATAACTATAAGGATATACAGGAAAAAAGGCGAATTTGTCCCAATATATGATGTCTCAATCTCGGGCATAAGCAAAAACACAGAGATAGTCCTGGAAAAGGTAATGGAAGAGCTAACCAGCCAGGTAAGCATCGGGATGGTCGATATATTAAGCACTAAAGACACAGGAGTTATAGAGAAAAAATTTACTTCGGCTATAGGAATTTTAGTTAACAAACATTTTCCTGATGCTGATGAAAAAACAGTCAGTTTTCTAAAGTCTTTTTTAACACAGAGAAGTTTGGGACTTGGCTCTGTAGAGATTCTCATAGATGATGTTGACCTTGAGGAGATTGCAATAAACAGTGCAGAAGATCCTATTTGGGTTTACCACAAAAAATTCGGGTGGCTGAAAACAACCATAATGATGCAGAATGAGGAACAGACACGGCATTATGCCTCAATGATAGGCAGAAAAATAGGAAGGCAGATAACAATATTAGAGCCATTGATGGACGCGCATCTTGCATCCGGAGACAGGGTAAATGCTACTTTAGAGCCTATATCTGTCCATGGCAACACACTAACTTTGAGAAAATTTGCTGCAAAGCCGTGGACAATAACTGATTTCATAAAATCAGAAACAATAAGCACAGGAGCTGCTTCTTTGATATGGCTGGGCGTCCAATATGAATTAGCAGCATTAATATCCGGAGGAACAGCTACAGGAAAAACATCCATGCTTAATGTAGTTGCAAATTTTATCCCCCCAAACCAGAGAGTTATAAGCATAGAGGATACAAGAGAAATACAGCTTCCAAAATTCCTGCACTGGGTTCCAATGGTAACAAGACTGCCTAATCCGGAAGGCAAAGGAGAGATATCTATGCTTGACCTGCTTGTGAATTCGTTAAGGCAGAGACCTGACAGGATACTTGTAGGTGAAATAAGAAGAAAAAGGGAAGCTGAGGTTTTATTTGAAGCAATCCATACAGGCCACTCTGTATATGCCACTGTACACGCTAATGATACAAATGAAACGATAACCAGGCTTACAAACCCTCCAATAGATATACCAAAAACAATGCTGCCAGCAATTTCAATGATTATTGTGCAGTACAGGAACAGAAGAACAGGTGTCAGGAAGACATTCCAGATTTCCGAAATACTGCCTAATTCTGAACCAAATGTTTTGATACAATTGGATATAAGGTCCGGGAAACTGAATAAGATAAACAGATCAAAAACCTTACTTAGTACCATTGAGCTTTTTACCGGCTTTTCGAAAAACGAATTAAAAAAATCTTTGCATGAGAAAGAAAACGTGCTTAAATGGCTTGTTAAGCAGAATATAAACACAGTTGACAGTGTGGGAAAGGTAATGGCAGAATATTATACCGGTAAAGAAAACCTGATGAAATTTGTAAAGAAGAATAAGCCCTGGGTTTAGCTAATTCTATCCGCATGCAACAACTGTAAGTTTTCCTTTGTATTGAACCGGCCTTATAACTTTAATTAAATTCTCATGCTCCCATTTGACAGTTGCTTTTGCAGTTAGTGGAAATAATTTTATTTCTGGTCGTGCGCCTTCTCAAACTTCTTTTCTTCATTTGGCGTTAGCTCTTCAAATATAGCGCCGCATTTCCTGCATACTATTTGCTGCTTTTTCTCATCATAATGCACATTCCTGCTTCCGCACTCAGCGCATTCGTCTTTTTTTGGTTTTGTCATTTTGTTTAAAAAATATCAGCTGCAGGGTACATCGCTAATATTAATTTTATCTGAACCTATACCTGGCCGTCCTTCACTTATATAAATAACATTCCCCTCATTATCCTCAAAATAGATGCAAAACTCATTTTTAACCCTTAATTTCTTCTTCAGTTCCGGATAGTCCTCTGTAAGCAATTCCTCAATCTGGCTTATGTTCTGTGTTATATTCAAATTTTCCAGCACCCTTAAGGCATCGTCCCGCAGTTCATCTTCTTTTCCGCCTTGCTTGTTGCTGACAATTGAATAAAAAACAAAAATTGTGCCTATAAAGATTATGAATGCCAACATTATGTCCATAGACCATGCTTGCGAGTTTTTCATTTTGAACATACCTTTGTTTTATAAATGTCCCAGAGGGATACAGGAACGTTTGTGACTGTATTCAAAATGAAAGCTACGAACGGTAGTGAGTATGTTTTCATTTTCTTTACTGTTAACAATTTATTTGCAGGGGTCGCCATTAATACGTATCTTATTAGAGCCTATACCCAAGTTTATATCATCAATTTTTATTATATTTCCAGTTGTATCCTCAAAAAAAATGCAGAAATCGTTTTTTATTCCAATAATATTTTTTATTTCGTCATAATCCATATTATCAAGATCCCTGACTTTATTTTCTACAAGCCCGTTTGAATCCACTAAGCTTATCTCTGCATTACCATCAGTAAGTGTGTTTAACACAATTTCAGCTTCTTCTGTTAACTGAGTTTTTTGTGATGTAAAAGCTGTTTTGAGTATTATAAATAATGCGAGAATCAGCAGTAGTGCTATTGCTTTGTTGAAGTTAAACCATTCTCTTCTTTTTGTTTGATTTCTCTTTTTTGCCTTCTCATCCATTGGTTTATTTAATATTCCTATTTTCTTTTATTGATGAATATTTTATGATTTTGTATATACTATCCACATGCAGCAACAACAAGTTTTGTAAGTTTGCCTTTGTATTGTACAAGCTTTGTGACTTGGATTAAATTTTCTTCTTCGCATGTGACTTTTGCTTTTTTCTTCTGCTTTTCTTTAGGGCACCTTTCTGCACATTCTATTTCACAGCCAGCTTCAAAACCACCGCAGTTCACTGCGTCATTATATTCTCTTATCCAACCAGGCTGTGCAAGGTCGCAACTATCACCAACTTTTGATTTATCACAGAAGCCGCATTCCAGTGCAGCATCACAGAATTCACATTCATTGATTCCATCACATTCCCTGTGTATTGTATTATCTCCTGCATAAGTGCAGTCATCTTCGCATGCTGTGCCTTTAACTAATGTGAAATCTACATTTATTTTACTCTCTTCTGGATTCAGAATTATATTTTGTGTTGATGAGACATATTCTGGCTTGGAAGCTATTATGTCATAAGAAGTACTGCAGTTGACAGGACTCATTAGATAGTTTCCAGCTACATCTGTTGAATCAGTGTTTCCTGTCTGCATTACAGTCATTGTAGCATCAAAAACAGGTCCACTCTCATCTGCTACATTTCCTGAGATAGAACCTGCGCAATCTGAGTCTGCGCAATCAATCTCTCCGTCACCATCATTATCTAAACCATCAGAGCAGCCATTTGGATATTCATTTTCAAGATCCGGGAATATTATCCATCCAGTACCAGAGCCAGCACAGACAGCACTTCCATAATGCTTGCCTATATGCTCTGCTGCAGTGCAGTTATCCCATGCTCCTAAGTAACACCACCAGTCTGGATTGCCGGAATCTGAGCCCTGAATATCGTTTGTTGACCATACACAATCATTGATGCTGCTGGTGCATGCAGATCCATACTGGTCTGGCTTGTAATATTCATTAGCATCATCTCCGCAGCAATTACCTGTTGCTATTGGGGGTTTATGGCCTATAGCTGTTTCAGTATTATCAAAACAAGAACCGCCGCTTCCAGCTGTACAAGCAGCATTATCGCTCTCAAACAACTGAGAACCAAATCCTATTCCAGCATCTTGAAATGTTTTTGTATTCCAGTCCCAGATGCCTGATGTTGTATCAGAAACACAATTAAGGCATACATATTGTGATTGGTCAGGATCACATTCCTGGCAGTCATTTAGTCCATTGCAATTATTATCAATATTATCCGCGCAATTTTCAGGTTGTCCTGGATGTACATTTATGTTATTATCATTGCAGTCAGTATTATCAGAAACATAACCAGCTGGAGCTGAACAACCAGCTGTTGTGACAGTATTATTGCCATAACCATCAGAATCTGCATCACGATAGAAAGTACTCTTCACACCTTCATCTGTTAAACCATCGCAATCATTATCTATTCCATCACATGTTTCTGCACTTGCACCAGCTAATGGATCACAAGTACCTCCACCCCATACTCCTGCAGTACAAGTTTCAATTCCAGCATTACCAGAACATGCACCTACCCCGCAAGTTGTTGGTTGTGTTAAACCTTCATCTGTTGAGCCGTCGCAATTATCATCCATATTATTACATGTCTCAGCTGCAGGAGTTCCTGTAGAACATGAAGTTTCTACACCAGCTACACAAGTTGAAGCTATGTTTTCAGCAGCACAAGCTCCAGGTAAGTAACAGCTTGTGTCTGAAACATAATCATCATCTGTAAAGCCATCACAATCACCATCTACACCATTACAAGCAGCATCATTTGTTGTTGGCCGTGTAGTCTGCCATTGGTAAGTCCCAGCATTATTGCAACAATAATAATTAGTTCCGCCAGCAGGTACAGCAGTAGTACTAGTAAGTATACATTCCTTCCATGTCTCACTTGGACCAGCAACTACAAAGAATAAGAATGATAAAGACACAACAAATAGAGTAATAACCATGTACCTCTTTTTCATAATTTTGTTCTGTTTTTATGACTTTAAATATTTTTTGGTGTTTTTAAAAGTCAAATAAAAGAATGAGTTTATACTGATTTTCACTACTTTCCCGTAACTATAAAATAGAAAGGTTTAAATAGTGGTTTATACAGTGTTAGGAGTTATGGAACTTGGAACTATAGTACGTAAAGCTGCAGTACCGTTTCTTGTAGCTGGAGCAATAGCCACTACATCTGCTTTTGGTTGCATTAATCCAGAACCTATTAATCCTCCAGTCACTAATCCTCCTATTGTTACTCCTGCACCGCCATATGTCCGGTAATCATAACTTCCGACTGAAGTCCCTGGGCAGCCACCTATTCTACCATAAAAATTATATTTAATGCCGCTTGTAGGTGCAAGTGCCCATGTCATCTTTGTTGGGCTAGAGACAGGTGAATAGTAATGTTGAGGATCTTCACACATGTTTGTACGCCACAATTAGGAGCAATATCTTTGGGACCTTGTCCATAATATGCATATCCCTCTCCGCAATATTCTATGTCAAAAATTTGTGACGGATTTTGAAATTTATCGCAATCTATATAAACTAATTATATGGAACATTTAACATGGCTTATGATATCTACGAAACAGAAACTTTTTCCAAATTATATGAATCTATGGAAATAGGGGAACAGATGTAGGTAGACAAAATAAAATTACAGCTTAAAGAAACTCCCGATGTTGGGAAGCCATTAAAATTTGAGTGGTTTAGAGAAAAGAAATTTGGCAATAAGAGGCTTTATTATCTTATATATCAAAACCTCAACAAGGTGCTTCTTGTCGCTTTTGGCTCTAAGAAAGACCAACAGAAGATTATCAACCATATACTTGAAAACAAAGATAGATATAAAAAGATAATAGAATTAGTTTAGGCAACCTTTCTTATTCTTCCAGCTTCTGCATCCTTAAGACTCATTTCTAGTTGGTAAATTATATCATCGGCTATTTCAGCCTTTTTATTTAGCCTATCATACTCTTCCTTAGGTATTGTTACTGTTTCTGCCATAACTAGTCAATTGGTTAGTTAGCTATATAAAAGTTTCTTTTTTGGAATATACCTTCCTGATGCCATCATCTTTAAAGAAATTACTTAATCATACACCCTAGGTCTTTTATCAACTTTAGATATAATCAATTTATTTGGGTTATATTTTACAATGTAAAGAATTCTTTGGTCACCAACTCTTACCCTAAAAGCTTTTCCCTCCTTGTAATCCTGAACACGTTCAACCTCTTGCGGAAAAGGATCTTCTTCAAGCTTGTCAATTTTTGCCTTAATTCTCTTCTTTGTTGTGTTATCTAATTTCTTAATATACTTACTAGATCTTGATGAGAATTCTGCTGGAAAAAGCACCATCTTAACCAAATACTTGATCTTTACTTAGAAGTTTGCCTTCTTTTTCTTCTTTAAGAGACTCATCCAGCGCTTTTTTATCATCTTCACTTAATATTGAATCATCTACCACTCTCTCTTTAATCAAATTAACTTCCTGCTTCATTGTATCTATTCCTTTCTCTAGATGTAAAAGCCTTTTCAATACCTGTTTTTCAAAAGTTGTTTCGCTCATTGCAGCAATTATTAAATTGTTTGAATATAAAAATCTATCGTAAAATTTCTCTTATTCAACAGAACAGCAGTATATTTATTATTTCACTACTTTTCCGTAACAATAAAATAGAAAGATTTAAATAGTGGTTTATAGAGTGTTGGGGCTATGAGTATTGAAAAAGTAACTAGAAGAGGATTCTTAAAATTTGTTTATTGGCTAATGAATTGTTTAACAAACTCATCTAAAAAACTAACTTTTTAGTATACTCATCAAATCATTTCTAATTTCTTCAGGATAACCTCTTCCATTTTGTGTCATGCACGCATAACATTTTGTTGTTGAGTTTAATCCAGCCAGATCAAATGCATGTTTGAAACTGTAATTTTGAGTATTGTCTGAATTTTCTAATGGCATATATCTTAAACTAAATTGTCCTAGTTTTATATTTCTCATTTCTTCATTTTCAATATAATTTTTCCCATCTGTGACGCTTCTTTTGACTATATCTTCTGTAGGTACACCTTTTAATATTAAAGATGCTAGTTTATCTATTCTATAGTCAACACCATAAAAAATACATTCAAAATACCTCTCTGTTTCTTCTTCTGTGAGATAGTTAGCTATTAACTCTTTTTTTGTCGGAGTATGTATGCCAAGATAACAAGGTGTTTTAATTGCTGGTGTTCCTAGCCTTGCATGAATTTCAGCAATATTTCTTTTTCTCATTTCTTTTATCAAATACCTTGTAGTAATGTTTCTTACAATGCTATCATCAGTCAAAATTATTTTTAATCCTTCATAAGAATCTTCAAAGGTATATTTTGTTCCAGCATTTTTTAACCTATTTTTTGGCTCTAAAAAAGTTCTGTAAGCTGTGTTTTTGTATCTTTCATTAACACCAATTAATTGTCTATATGGAATACCAGATTCATTACTTAATCCCATAGCATAATAAATTCCTGATTTTGGCACAGAAACAACATAATCTGCTTCAACTGGAAATAGTTTCCATAAAATTTTGCCAGATGTTTCTCTAAAATTTTTTATCTCATGGTCTTCATGAGATCTTAAATAAGCATAATCAAAAGAACAATTCATTTCTTGTTTAATTTGAATTCTAAAAGTATGATTTGGTATTCCATTATTTTTTGTTATTAATTCTATTTTTCCTCTTTCAATCTCTTTTATATAATCTGATGATTTTAAAGAATAATCAGATGCCTCAATAAATCTATTTATTGGCATTTCTTCTGAAGAAAACATAATAAGATTACCTAATTTTGCCATATTTAAAGGCCAGAAACCATAAAGGTCTCTTAATCCTATCAAATTATCATTTATCAAAAGTGCAATTGAATATGCACCCCTAACTTCATTTAAATTTTTAATAATTGAATTTTCAAATTTATTTTTTGGATTTTTATAAACTTCTAATCCTATCATATGCAGAATTAATTCGCTATCTGTAGTTGAGGTTAACAGCGATTCTCCAAATAACTTTTGTTCTTCTTCAATTACTATTTGTCTTAAATCTTTTTCATTAGTAATATTTCCATTATGGGAAACTGCTAACCTAAATTCACTATTACCTAATATGTTTTCAAGGTTTAAAATAAATGGTTGTATGTTTTCTCGCTTTGGTAAGCCAGTAGTAGCATATCTATCGTTGCCTATTCCTACATATCCAATAAGACTTTCAAGATTTTCTTGATTGAAATTATCTTCAGCAAATCCCATTCCTCTATAGAAATGGGGTTTTTTGCCATCATAAGTAACAATGCCTGTGCTATCATGTCCCCTATGGTTAAGGTGTTTTAAAAGAAAAAATAATACACCGGCTGCTGCAGCTCCTTTTTCAACAAGTCTATTGCCATCCAAACCTTCACTGTCTAAAGCTCTAGCTATATTTGGCAATTCTTGAGACTCTAATATATACACCCCACAAATACCGCACATATTTTATAAAGGTATTTTTGCATTTATAAAAATTTTTTTGTTATAAGCATAGAGTAATTACAAAAATTTCATTTTATTTTTAATTCCATATGGACATCTACTTACACAGATACCACAGATATCCAAACCTAATTTTGATTCAAATCCTTTCAAAACTTTATTACAAGCAGCAGCGTCATAAATATCTTCTCTTTCCATATTTATATTCCAGTTTATACCTTTTGAGGCATTTCCGGGGCAGTAATCTTTACATATTTTACAGGTACTACACAGACTTTCAATTATTGGTGAATCTGTTTTTAAGAGAGCATCGGTAAGTACTGTGACAAGTCTCACCCTAGGTCCGTATTCTTTTGTTACCAATAATGCACATTTGCCAATCCATCCAAGCCCGCTTTGGGTTGCTGCTGTTTTATGCGGAAATAACCCTTTCAGTTCTTCATTATCTGTTATGTTTGACGCTTCGATAATAAATGCCCGATACCCTTTCTTCTCGATAATTTCTTTTGTTTTAATTGCTATTTTGTCTAACTTATGATTTACTTCTCGATAAAGCTTATCATACTCTTTTGTGGGTCCGTTTTTGATTCTGTCAATAATTTTATCGTCCAACTTCACTGCAATAGAGATTCCATTAGGATAGTCTTCAAACTCTTTTGGCAGACATTTTCTTAAATCAGCAAATCCTACCAAGGATGCTCCCAAATTCAGTATTTTCTTGCGTAGATCTTGCATTTTATAGCTCCTAATTCATTAATATATAAAAAATTATAGAAAATTTATTAAAAAGTCTAATGAAATAGCATAGTATGCGGCAAAAATATGTTTACCTGTTTTTCGCCCTGGTATCAGCAGGATTATGGGGCGTAATGCTTCCAACCATACGTTATTTAATAGTAAATGGAGTATCTCCACTATTTATTTCTATAGTTAGGCTGTGGTTGGGCTCATTGACATTATTTTTGGTAGTTTTATTATTCAAGAAAAAAGTTGATTTCAGAATCCAAAATAAGAAACCTTTTTTTCTTTTAACTATTTTTGGAATAACATTAAATTTTATTTTAATGCATATTGGATTGCAATTTACATATTCTAATACCGCTATACTGTTAGCCTATACAGTTCCAGTGTGGGTTTTATTTTTTATGTTTATCTTTTTCAAAGAGAAGCTAGGTGCCCTGAAAGTAATTGCAGTAATTGTTTCAACCATTGGTATTGTATTTGTGTTTTTGGGCAATACTATCAAGAGCCAAATTCTTAGTGTTAGCATAGGTGACGTTTTTGAATTGTTGTCTGCTGTCACATTTGCTTTCTTCATAGTAGGGAGTGTTAAGTTTCTCAAGGTAAATCAAATATCAAATATAGATAGATTAGAGCTATTGATGAAGATATTGTTCTTCTCTGCTGTGTTTTTAACACCAGTTTTATTCTTTATTGAGATTAATGTTACTTTTATTCAAATGTTGATAATACTTGGATTGGGGATATTTCAGACAGCTATTGCACATGGCTTATGGTATTATTCTATTTCTAAAATATCTCCAATCACGGTTTCATTGGTTTTTAATTTAATAATTATTTTTTCATTTATTATCAGCTGGTTGTTTCTTAACGAGAAATTCAATTCCTATATCTTAATAGGTGGGATATTAATAGTTATTTCTATTTTTATATCTGAAAATAGGGGCTATGTTGGAAAAATTATTGGAATATTCAGTAAAAATTAGGATTGATAAAAACACTTTATTCCGGGGATTGGCTGTAATTCTGCTAAAGGCTTATATCTTGCCATATTTTCCTGGCTGAATGAAAATTGAGGATATAATAATCTTCTATGATCATCTGGAACAGACCTTACTACAACCAAACTTCCTTTATTCAATCTTGGATGAATCTTTCCGAGCAATAATTACTTTATTAGGAATACCTTTCCAAAAAATCCCAGAAACAAAAACATTCGTATCAACAACAGCTTTCATCTTTTAACGCTTTTAATAGCCTCTCTGACATCAGAAGGCTTAATCCCTCTTTTCTTAGCAAATTCCTGTGTTTTTCTTAACAGCTTATCAAAGTTCTTAAAAGAAGGTATCTTTATCTTTTTCAGAACAACAGTGTCGTCTTCTCCTAAAACAACAAACTTTTCCCCAGTCTTTAATCTAAGATGATCTCTAATATCTTGGGGTATAACCACTTGTCCTCTTGAACTTAAACTTGTTATTTCGAGTTTTTCCATTTTTACATCACCTTGGTAAGTTTATCTTATTAATAAGATTGTCTTATATATAAATCTTTCTAAAAAACTTTACATAATCCGTAGTAATTGGTTATACTATTTCACCACTCTACCGTAACAATAAAATAGAAAGATTTAAATAGTTGTTTATACAGTGTTATGGCTATGAATCTAGTAGATAAGGTACGGAAAGCTGCAGTACCAGTTCTTATAGCTGGAACAATGGTCTCTGGCGCCTGTGCCCAGCCTGAAATTGTTGGTCCATCAATTGATAATACTCCTAACCAACTTGAACAAACTGTTGATGGTGGTTCTGAATCTGTTGATATTACTGAACCAGAAGTGAGTATATACCGTCAATTTCTTTTGGACAATCCAGAAACCTCTGAAGGTTTTACTGAAAATCAATTCAAAGTAGCAGAAGAGCTTTTAGCCAAGGCACCTGAAGTAATGAACGATAAAGAATTTTACGAAGGATTTAATGGAACCATTAAAGGCTTAACATTGGATTCTTCTATTACTTTAGATTCGGATAAAGATTTGGATGATATAGTAATGCCATTGTGGGATTATGTCTATAATGGCATTCATAAGGGAGAAGGCATCGGCAGTGTAGCCCATCGTACTATAACGATAGATGGTAAAGAGTACAGTTCATTATCAAAAACCGCTTTATCTCAAAGACTGCCTAATGAAAAAGACAGGGAACTGACTTACATCGGATTATCAGAGCTTGATGGCTTACAGGTTGGAAATGCTACTCCCTCTCCGGATTGGGGTGATTGGTTGACTACTCCTGACGGCCGTCCAGTAGATCTACTTCAAGGTGAAAATGCCCTGAAAAAGTTACCTTATTACAACATAGTGCCTGCTGGAAAAGCATCAATAATTGAAAATCTGGAGAATATGTCGGCTCTTGCAGAGAATATAATGGAAGTTTACAATAATCCTGATTTATTTTTACATCAACAGGCTATATCAATGCCAGAGTCTATACCGACAAAATCATTTCCTAACTCTGAATCAGCAAGGAATACATATGCAGAATTATTTAAAAGCGATAGCGAACTTGATTTAGCAATGTTTATCCATGGACTTACAATTAATTTATATAATGAAGACCGAATTCATGTCGATAGAATTCTTGGCAGAGCTCTTGGCATTGTTTTTTTTGAGCAAAGAGCGCCTTACCTCCATGGTGAACTTCATGAAGGTAAAATCTTTACACACGGCGAGCCGTTATATGTAATTCCTAGCTCTATTTTAGATGTAATTGAAGCGAACCCAGATGAATATGGAACACCAATGGTATTTCGTGGACAGACAATAGGATGGGTTCCTAATTATGAAGTTACTGGCAAAACACAAGACAATATTCCATTCGTTGATTTTATAATGCCTCGCGGTACTACTGTGCTCCAATTAGATAATCAATATGACTTAAGCAGATATATCAGAAATTCTAATGTAAGGACTATTGAAAGAAGTACCTTGCAATTAGAAAGAAAAAATACCAGGTAATGATTATTGTATTAATTGTTATGTTGATTCTTAAATTTGTATTTATGGGTCGCAGAGCCATGATGCAACAGACCATATTCCTAAACCAACACAGTCTCCTGACCCACCTACTAGCGCATCACAGCATGAAGCAGCAATACAATCAGGATTAGAACTACAAGCACCGCAGTCTATGCAAGTATATTTATTTGGGTCTGTGAGTTTACACTTTGCATATTTCAGTGGTTCACCAGGACATGTCTCCCCTGCATCTATGCAATCCTGATCGACAACACATTCTAAACATTGACAAGCATTATCACAAGTCCCAGCTATTCCGCAGGAATCACCTGGTTCCTTTTGGTCACAAGCAGCATCACCTCCACAACCAGTAAAACATACTTCTGATACAAGATCATAGCAACTACCGGCACCACAATCAAATGGAGCTTCAAAGATATATACTGCCCACAGTTTGGGATTAGAACTTGGTCCAACACCACACCCTGATGGCTCGCTTAATGAGCACATTTCATAGCCCATATATTCTATACAATATTCTGTGCAACTATAGTATTTTACACACCAGCAGTATTTAGCAAGACAATCATACTTTATGCCTGTGAACATCCAATCACTATAATATCCTGGAACATCGTCACAACCATCTTCCGGCCAATCCACAGTCCACGTAGGAGAGGGTATACATGCAGCAGTATCATATCCTTCACACGCGTCGCCTTCATAATCGGCGCATGCTATCCCAGATGTGTCTAGACATGGATATGGAAACTCTGGGTTATCGCAATAACATGAAGATGTACTCTCT
>SDBV01002248.1_pt1 | contig 28900 bp, 23 predicted proteins | sample 2277081 | NCBI WGS metagenome assembly SDBV01 (sample SAMN10402039, study PRJNA504765) | marine sediment metagenome | isolation source: marine sediment core GS10_PC15, 223 cmbsf | place: Arctic Ocean: Southern Knipovich Ridge | collected 2010
ATTTAAGCCCTGTTTTTGCATCTCCTAGTTTCCAATAAGCTATCCCCACACTGTTTAAAGACAAAGCTACATCAGGATGTGCTTGATCAGGATATAGCGCTTTTCTCATCTCTAAAGCTTCTTGTTGGTATTTAAGCCCTGTTTTTGCATCTCCTAGTGCTTGATAAGCTCCTCCCACATTGTTTAAAGACTGAGCTACAGCAGGATGTGCTTGATCAGGATATAGCGCTTTTCTCATCTCTAAAGCTTCTTGAAAGTATTTAAGCCCTGTTTTTGCATCTCCTAGTGTATGAGCTGCCCCCACATTGTTTAAAGACTGAGCTACATCAGGATGTGCTTGATCAGGATATAGCGCTTTTCTCATCTCTAAAGCTTCTTGTTGGTATTTAAGCCCTGTTTTAAACTCTGTCATAAACACCTTTACACCACCTATAAAAGCATAAATAGTCGCTAGTACTTCCTTATCCACATCCCCGATATTTTCGACGGCTTTAGTTGCATGCGCAACCCATTCTTTTCCCCCCGCCCATGTTTTTGGGTCACTTGTATCAAAGCCTTGAATAGCTTCTTTCAATAAAAGAGAAACCTCTTGTTTATATGAAGCATTGTGTTCAACACGTTCTAAGACAAGACTTTGTAAAAGTCGGTGGATAGAGCACATATGCGTCTTACTATCATGTCGTACCAAGCGCATCTTAAACAAAGGAGCTAAAAGTTCCCAACTTAATTGCGCGGCTTGTGTAGGATCCGTTTTTTTGACCTTTTCTAGCCATAAATCGATCCATTTTTTAGGAATTTCTTCAGGGCTAAGGTAGGCACAAAGACAGAGCCATTCGTAGGCAAGAGGATAATTTTTTTCCAAGGTTTCTAAGCGCATCTGCCATGTTGTTTCTAAGGGGATGGAGTAGCGCTGAGAAGATGCTTTCAAGAGAACTTTTTTGTCTTGAAAATCTTGCACAAACTGTTTAACACCACCCATTTCTTGGATCCTTTTTGCAGCAAATCCAATCAGTAGAGGTAAACCTTCAAGTTCTTGATGAAGTGTTTTCATCGCTTGCACATTTTCTTCATCAATAAGCTTTGTTCTTTCTTTTAAGAAATGCACGGTTTCTTCTTCAGTAAAGCGGTGCAACATCTCTTTATGTGCTGTTTCATAGATTTCAGCATCGTTAGCAGTGAGTAAAATACACCCTCCTCTTTCAGGCATTTTTATGGCACTCACAACGTTATCATAAATCAAAAGCCAAGGTTTTTCAAAAGAAGCTGTACTGAGGTGATTAAAAAGCATGCGTCTTATGCCTTCAAAATCCTTTCCTACAGTGTTCAAATGCAGCTTTTCGGCTATAGCTCGATAGTCTTTATCTAAAGATTCATGCGTTTCACAATGCAGACGGTAGATCAAGAAATAATGTTCTCGATATTTTTGTGCATAAGCAATAGCAACCTCTGTTTTCCCTACGCCAGATTCCCCATAAAGAAGATAGGGAATCATACTTTCTTGATAGGTCGTAAACGATTGATGCATGTGCGCCATTTCTTTTTCTCGGCCAAAAAAGTCGGGATGGATATTTTCGACAAAATTCAAGTTTTTTTCCTTTAGATATTCTTTGTCAAGGGCATTTGCTTCAGCATATTTTGAGAAAAAGAGATCTATGGCTTCTTTGCCTGATTGAATAAGAGCGTGTTTGTCTTTTTCTGTAAGATCAAAATCTAAAAGCCCCACGCCTTCATTGCTAATAGGAACAATACGATGCTGGTCATACTCTGTTTGAGCAAGGAGAGATTCTGCATGGCGGTAAGTTTCTACAATACCTTTTAGAAGTTGGAAAGAATTGGTAATTTTAGGATCTAGGGAAGGGGGTTTTTCTTCAGGAGAGTAGAGGGAAAAACCCAGCACTCTGCGATTAAACTCAGGAATTTTTTGTTCCTCTTTTGGAAGTCCCCGTTGAACAAAACCTCTAAAATCAAACGCTTTGATAGGAAGATTGAAAATCACACCTCCGTCAACAAAAGAGCCTAAATCGGGACATTCCATGCGTGCACCATCTTCTCGTTTGATCCAAATACAATGAGGTTTGAATACGGCAGGAATGCACATGGAGATTAAAACAACATCTGAGATGATGTAGTTTTTACATTGAGGATCTTCAGAGCTAAAATGCACAATTTCTTGAGTGTTTCCTATCCTTGTTCCAAACAAGTGAAAATGTTTGAGAGAAGAATTTTTTTGTATAAGGGTATTCAATTCACCAAAAGTACAATATTCAATCCCAGTTTTGGCTTTAATTTGCGCTTCAAACCATTGACGTGCGACCTCTCCTTCACATATGCCTTGTTGTAAGGCTAACGTTGCAAAAAATTTGGCGATGTCTTTGAGGTTGGAAGGATTGAGGTAACTTGTGATAGAAGTCAGCTTTTTGAATACAGAAAGTAGATGATTTTGACTTAATCGAGGATCAGGATTGTCTAAAAAAGTCACTAAAGAGGTTTCAGTAAGAAGTCGACCGACTTCTTGAGCTGTATAGCCTAATGCAACAAGCAGAGCTGTGATAGCTCCTGCAGAAGACCCTGCAACACGTCGAAGATCTTTGAGCATATGACGTTTTTCTAACTCTTCTAGCACTCCTACGTAGGCAATACCTTTAGGCCCTCCTCCCTTAAAGACAAGAATTTCTGGAGGTCGAATAAAAAAGTTAGGAGGCTGTTTGTCTGCTTGCTTTTGACTTTCTACAAGATTGGCAATAAAGGCCTTTCGAGTTCCACCTTCAGCGTAGTTGATGGGAGGATTATAGTCTTTATCCAGAATACTGAAATCAGCACCTAGATAAGCGAGTAGGCTCAAAGTATGTTCTTGGTTTTCTATAGCAGCGTAGTGGACAGGTGTTTTGCCCCTATAATTTTTTCTATCCAAGCCTGCTCCCTTCTGGTAAAGGATGTGAATGGCTGCATGATCTCCTTTTTTTGCAGCATAACTAAGAGGGGTGAGCTGCTCTTCATTAAAGACTTCTAGACAGGGAGCGACTTCATCGAAATATTGTGTCAGAAGGTGGGTTAATGAGGTGATTTGATTAAAATGAATCGCGACATGTAAAAGGGTGCCTATTGTCTTTGTTGTTTCTAACTTGGTACCTTTTTCCATGAGTAGATCTATCACACGGGTATTTCCAAGGATTACGGCTAAGGTAAGCGGAGTCACAAGAAAGGGAGAATTTACATCTGGATAGCGAGAGAGTTTGTTTAAAAACACCTGTTTTTTGATGAGTGTGATAACCATTTCTACACAGTTAAAAAGGATGGCAATGTGCAAAGGAGTTCTTTTTTCGAAATCTTTTCGATCGAGATTTGTGTAAGGAGCAAGGTGTTCTAAAGAGCTTTTATCTCCATTGCGGACAGCTAAATGCACAACACCCTTGAGTTTGTCTCCACAAAAATTCTCTGCAATATGTGCTTTTAACATATATGAAACAGCGTCAACAAGGCCTTGGTCAACACATGCAGAAAAAAGATCTACACCCAGGGCATTTCTGATTTTTGATAGAGGTGTCTTGGCACCTTCTATTTTGCTCCATTCTTCGTCTTCACATGCTTTTAAAGCAGCATTGAAACATTGTTGTTCCAAGGTTAGCGTGTTATCATCCGAGAGGACAATTTGAAAGATTTGTGTAAGTGACTCAAGGTCTTGAAGAGTGGCAAGAGTTGAGGGAATGCCACTGTGATTTTTGAATTTAACAATAGAGGCCATTTTACTTTCTCCGTTTTTTAAAAAAAATTGTAGTACTTTAAAATGCAAAATAGCAAGTCTTTTTTTCAGGGCAAATATTTGTGGTAAAAGAAATCGTTGCAGACAATCCCTAAAAATTCATGCTTGTCTTGGTTGTTTTCTTGGTTGTCGGAAAAGATCACAGAATTGGCTATAATCCGTGCTTTGGATGGATAAGTGAGTCGGGTAGGTTTTTGAAAATTGTGATCCACTGATGTTACGCGATAAATCCCATTTAGGTGAAGAGCGAAGAGGACAAGATGCAAGGACTGTGATGAGGTCCAACTCCTGAAGAGTTGGACGAAGAATAAGACGAAGCCAATTGTCTTCTACAGCCTTCCTATGAGTTGGATTTACCGCGTAAGGTCAGTGGTTCAGAGATTTTATGAAACCTATCGGATAACATCGGTAACAAGATTTTCTATTAATCCAAAAGCATATTTGTTCATTCTATGTTTTTCTTCTGCCTCATCTAAGCTTTTTAAAATACTGTGGTGTTGTTCCAAAAAGGAGTGGATTTTTTTGCATTTTTTTTCTATTTCTTGTTTTGATGAAGGAAAATTGAATACATTATTCAATAACAAGTACAAAGATTTTACTTCATTGGGAATTTCTTTTTCCCTCATGACCGCATCTTCAGAAGAATTATGGTGTTGGAATGCTCTATTCACAAAATTTTTGGTAAAATCATCTAATTTTTTAGTATCTATGTTGTTTATGTTCAAGTATTTTGCTACTTTTTGTAATTCTTGATTAGGATTTTTAATAAAGTTTTCATAGCTCATAAAATAGGGATCTAAATCTAAAGTGTATAAAATAGCTGAAATATAATGCTGTAGGTATAAATAATAGGATTTTTCATAAGGAATTTGGTTACGTGCGTATAGAGATTTAGCAATACTTTTTGGATTTCGAGTCACAACGATAATACGCAGAGAAATATTTGTAAGTTTTTTAAAAATCTTTCTCCAAATAGTAATATTTCTGGCTGTTCTTGGATCTTTAAAACCAAATCGTTGTTTTCCTGCAATTTTTTGTTTTATCAGTTCACACCCATAAGAAATTAGCGCATCTTCATTGGGAACATTTTTAGGGAAATTTCCTACAGAATCAGCTGCAAACTGAATGGTATAAAGGATAGTATCGTTGAGTTGTCCTATATCAATATCTTCAAAAAACCCATAAGGATTGTCTGGAGCTGGTCCAAGCAAAGAAGAACCAAGATCCACCCCTAATATTTGAATTCCCTTAGTAATCACACTGCTTCCTGATCGATGCATACAAAGAACCATGACAATAGTCTGATTGGAATATAAAACATAAAAAAGTAGAAGGAAAACCAAAAAACGCTTCAACGAAAAAATGGGTTTATTTGAAAAATGAGTTTAATAAAAAGAGTAAAGTTTTTAAAGTAGTATTTTAAAAAAAAGAGTTTCTTGTGAAAAACATTCGACTTCTCATTACCGGATCAAAGGGCCTTATTGGTTCTAGGTTAAAAGTACAGTGTCTTCAAAAGGGGTATTTAATCAAGGAGTTGGATCATCTTTATCCAAAAGACACTACGGAGTATGGTGACCTATTAGATCCAGTGAATGTTGAAAAGACTGTCAAAGATGTTCATGGTATTGTGCATCTGGCTGCTGTTTCTAGGGTTATTTGGGGAGAAAAAAACCCCAAGTTATGTTGGAAAACGAATGTAGAAGGGACAAAAAATATCATTAAGGCTGCGCTACGATCGCCTCACCAACCATGGATTTTGTATGCCAGTAGTCGAGAGGTTTACGGGTGCGCAAAAGAATTTCCTGTGATAGAAACCTGCGCCGTTAAACCCATCAATATCTATGGGCATTCTAAAGCAAAAGCAGAAGAATTGGTAATGGATGCACGTCAACAGGGACTCGTGACTGGAATTGTTCGATTCTCGAACGTATTTGGGTCTGTTTTTGATCATCATGATCGGGTAGTTCCCGCCTTCTGTAGAGCTGCAATTCAAAAAAAAACCCTTATCATTGAGGGACAAGAGAATACTTTTGATTTCACCTATATTGATGATGTTGTTGATGGAACTTTGCGTATGATTGAAAAATTAGATCAAGGGATATCTTTAGATCCCATCCATTTTACAACACAAAAGGCCACAAATCTTGATCAATTAGCAAATGTGATTGAAAAACGCCTTGACCAGAAACTCGAAATTAAGATTGGTAAGCAACGCTCTTTTGATGTGTCTTATTTTGTGGGAAATTATAACAGAGCACATTCTATTCTTGGATGGAGTCCACAAACTTCTCTGGAAAAAGGAATTGCTCAATTTCTGCATATGCTAAAAAGGGAATTATAAAATGCATGTGTGTGTTGTAGGTCTTGGATATGTAGGACTCGTGACGGCTTGTTGTTTTGCAAAGATGGGTCATCATGTTATTGGCTTAGATACTGATAGAGCTAAAGTTCAAGCATTACAACAAGGAAAACTTCCCTTTTTTGAAACTGGATTAGACACTCTTCTAGAAGAAGTGCTTCTTAAAAGTAGGCTGACCTTTGTCGATGACTATACTCAAGCATTACAAACAACTACAATGATTTTTGTGTGCGTTCCTACCCCTATGCAGGCGTGTGGAAACTGTGATTTATCCTTTGTTTTTGATAGTGTTGAGAAGTTTATAAAAAAGATGCAAAACCCTAGCTTGATCATCATTAAATCAACAATCCCTCCTGGAACTTGTCGTCAAATAAAAAAACAAATGCAAATGATATTGGAGAAAGAGGGATTTTTGAAAGATTTCGATATCATCAGTAATCCCGAATTTCTATCACAAGGAACTGCTATTGAAAATTGTTTGAATCCAGATAGAATTATTATTGGAGTAGAAAATAAAGAATCACAAAGCAAAATGCTTGCGTTTTACCAAAGAATACATGGAAAAAATGTTAAAATACTCATAATGCCCTATTCTTCCGCTGAGATCGTCAAATATGCTGCAAATGCTATGTTGGCAATGCGTATATCGTATATGAATGAAATTGCTCACCTTGCTGAATATTGTGATGCTGATATTGAAAAGATAGCTTTGGGTATTGGTACGGATAATAGAATAGGGCATCACCATTTAGAAGCAGGTTTAGGATTTGGAGGTTCATGTTTCCCAAAAGATTTAAGTGCTCTAGAAAAAATGTATGAGAATTATATAGAACCTTCTAAAATTCTGTCTTCTATCAGAGAAGTTAACCATCTGTGTCACCAAAGATTGATCAAAAAAATGGAGGATTACTATCAAACAAAATCTTTTGGAGACTTTACGTTTGCCATACTTGGCTTTTCATTTAAACCAAACACTGACGATATCCGCTACTCCCCTACAATTGAGCTGGTAAGATACTTATCAAGTAAAAGAGCAAAAATACATATTTACGATCCAATTTGTTATAAAAAAATGCTGCATTTTTATTCTTCAAAAAAACGAATCAAACCTTGCTCAACAATCGAACAAGCAACTAACAATGCTGATGGCGTAATTTTGTGTACAAAATGGCCTGAATTCCAAAATATTAACTTCCAAAAAATGATCGATAATCTGTGTAGAAAAGTCATTTTTGATGGTCGGAATTATTTAAGAAACAAAGTAGAAGATTTAGACGTTGACTATATTGGAATAGGTTATAAAAAGCTAAAAAATCTTAAGCTAGCGCATGTATAACTTCATATTGTTGGTATTTACAAATAATATGGTAGTGGTCTTTATGTAATGAAATTAAGATACCTTCAAGAAAACCAAACTTAAAAATCTCATTAGAGCCAACTAACCAGCTAACAAAAGGGTCCAAGATACTATCATGGGTAACAAGTACATAGCGCCCTTTTTTTTGATTTTTCAAAAAGTTCATCAATTTCTCAGAGCCTTCGTTAAGAGAATAGAAACCCGGTATCTTTTCAGATCGAATCAGCATTTCTGTAATTTTTTCTACACCCTTTTCTAAGAACATAGATCCACACCTTTTTGGTGATTTTACATAACATCCAGGATTACCTAACAAATGTGATGTTACAATGGGAGCATTTGTAGATTTCTGAATTTTCTCTGCTGTTTGTACACACCGAAGTACAGGACTTGTATAAATTTTGGTAATATCAAAATTTTTTAAATGATGTCCTAAAAGAGACGCTTTACTTTGACCTTCTTCATTGAGGGTGACTGTCATTCCAAGCTCATTTTCTGCAAAGGCATCCCGATGTCCATGTCTGAATAACAAAAACACTGTTTCACTTAAGTTTAGAAACTGAAAAATGAAGTCAAGTTCAAGTAAATTCATTGTATTTTTGCTGAAATTAAAAAACAGACTTCGTTTAGTCTCAGGGTTTTATCTACGACAAAGTCATTTTTTTGTAAAAGACACGTGTATTCATCCAAAGATCTTTCCTTACTTTCTGTCATCACAAGCATGTTTAAGTCCAATAATCTTCCATGACCCTGGCTATCTTCTAGAAGATATTCAATGATAAATAAGCGGGATGCGCTGTGATTTTTTAAACACGATTTGGCATGTTTGAGGATATGTAGAGCTTCTTTATCATCCCAATCATGAAGAACTCGGGATAAAATCACCACGTCAGCATGAATATTTGGCCAAGTCTTAAAAAAATCACACCCTATTGTTTGTATACGAGATGAAATATCAGGTGTAAATATAGCATTTTGCAATACGCTTGGCAAATCTAAAAGTATTCCAGTTAAATGTGTAAATTTCTCTAGAATATGTGTGAGCAAAGCACCGCAAGCCCCTCCTATATCCAAAACTGTAGAGAAAGGATTAAAGTCTATTTTTGAAATAAGGTCAGCATAATCTTTCTTTGCATAAATATTTAAGGTTTTATGATATAAAGACTCTTCTTCAGGATGTTTTTGTAACCAAGTGAAGAAATCAGAGTGATAAAGTTTTGAAAAAGCACTTTTTTCTGTTTTTAAACTATAAGTCAAATGTTGCCAAGATTCAAAGTGTTGCCAAGACCACAGCTTTAGAGCATCTACAAGAGAAAAAGGATGGTTTTTTTGAAAAAACTTTCCTTTTTCTGAAACTATCCATTGCTCATTATCTATTTTTACAAAATCCATCTCTAAAAGAGCGTAGAGTAATTTTTTTGTAGAATGCGTACTTAATTGTATTTTTTTTGCAATTGTAGGGGTTTTTTGTGGAAGAAAATCAAAAATATCAAGCTCTACTGCAGATTTGATGGTTTGAAACTTCCAAAAAGAGACAATTTCAGAAGAAGCTATATGAAACGGATCGAGTCTATTTTCTCTAAGTTGTTTAATCAGTTTTCCTTTCTGATCAATAATAAGTAAAGCTTCATACATTGTTTCGCATCTTGCAAAGCCATTGTAAAAAGGTTCTATGCTCTTGTACCTATCTGAATAGATGCACATCCCCTCCTTATCAATATGAAACCAGCCTTTTAAATCTTTTGCTCGCGCAAAACCTTTGTGATAGACGCCAAGGTCTAAATACCATTGATTATGGACGTATTTGCCATCAAAATTAATATGGGTATGCAAGCCTTCTTTTGTCTGAATAACAGCAATGTCATCATGAAAATCTCCAACATAGGAGTAGGTTTGTGAATAGATACGTTTTCCTTTCAAATCAACATGAAAAAATACCCCTTTTTTATCTCTTACAGCACAAAAATTTTCTTGGAAGTTCCCACACCATGTGTAAATTTTTTTATATAAGCGCGTTCCATCAGAAAGAATGTGAAACCAATTTCCATTTTTTTGCACAGCCGCTCTATTTTGATAAAAGCCGAAGGCCTCGTCATATCTTTGGGAATAGATAGCATTTCCCTCCACATCAATGTGATAAGCTCCAGAGTCATCTTTCACAGGTGCTAAACCTGGTTCATGAAACTTTAGTATGGAACCAAATCTTCTAGAATAGGCAGGCTTACCATCTAATAAATGATAAGTTTCACTTAGATGAACTTTGAGATCCTGCCATTTTTTGTGTTTGACAATCGACATCTTCTTGTTTTTTTCTCATGTTACATTTTCTACAAATAGGATAATGCATGTATTGGTGTATTAGATTTTGGTATTTTTCGCTATTAAACACATTCTCCATGGACTGATCATACATGAACCCAAAATCTCCCAGTGTTTTGCGGTCTTTATCAGGGGCACAGCAAGGATTGAAACGCCCTTCTGCAGAAACCCAGGCCTCTTTTCCAAGGAAGGGACAAACTCCTTCTACAATTAGCTCATCGATAGCACTTTCTTCTAGAGGGTAGATATTCTCTAAAAGAATAGGATCTCCATTAGGAAGACGTAAATTTTTAGCTGTTTCTATAGCTTCTTGTGCAACTTTATTCCATTTTTTTATGGATATCGCATCTTTCCTTAAAGACTGTGAGATCATTTCTTGGGTAAACACCCAAAGGTGGTGCCCCTTGATTCTATTTACACCAATAGAAGCCGCAAGTTTAATTGTATCAACAAGTTCATTTAAAGAGATTTCCATAAATGTTAATTGAAATGTCACACGACAAAAATTTCCCCCTTCATTTGCAACTCGATCTCTAACGGCAATGAAATCTTTTACGTTTTGAAGTCTTTTTTCAAAACTTGAACCCACCATAATTTTTTCAGATGTTTCCTTCGTAGCTCCGTTCCACGAAATTTTCACATCCGACCCAACGGGCACAATTTTTTCGGCCCATTTTGTGGCCCCATATTTTGGAAAAGTTCCATTTGTAGTTAAATTCATTTTCACATTAAACTCGCGACACATATCTACAACATCTTCAAATTGTTTAAATAAAAGAGGTTCACCCATTGTAGAAGGGATAATTTCTTTCAAAGGAGAGCCTTGTGCTTCTTGAAGGATTTTTCGAATCAATTGTATATCCATTCTACGCCGAGGCCTACCCTCTTTTTTTCGGTTTACTTGACACAGACTATAGACAGAATGTTCTTCGCACATAATACAGTGTAAGTTGCAGTCGTCAGGATTTGTATCAAATGTGATGCGCCATGGACCTTTTTTCATTAGAAAACCTACGTGTTTGTAAAATTTTTTCATAAATTTCCAAAATGGACTTAACATGATGATGCATATCTGGAATATTTCCATCCTCAGATTGCAGATAACCTTGCTTTGTAAAACTGCTAGCAAATGTAGGGTCGTTTACTAAACGAGACATTTGGCATGCTAAATCATTTATATTACGATGTTTAAACAAAAGACCGTTCACTTCATGTTGAATGTACTCTTGCATTCCTCCATAATTGGCTGTAATGACGGGAACTTTTGCCTGGAGAGCTTCATGAATAACTAAAGGAGAATTTTCTCCCCAAATGGAAGGAACAACAATACAATCGATATGATTAAAAACATCACCTATAATTTTGCCATTTTGATAACCTCCACGCCACTCAATACGATTCGTTAAGGATGGATCGGATTCTACAAATCTTTTTAGTGCTTGAGTAAAATTTCCTAAAGGTGGGCCCCAAATAATAAGCTTCGAATGTTTGGGAATTTTCGAAAAAGCCTTAATTAAATAATCAATGCCCTTCGCTTGCCTGTGTGTTCCAATATATCCAAAGACAAATTCTTCTTGTTTTTTTCTTTTTCGGTTTTTTAGACGATTAAGGTCAAAACCATAATCCAAAAAAACAATCTTCTCTTCAGGAATAAAAAATTGCTTAGTGAATCGTTCCATTAAGTACTTTGAGGGAGCAATAAATAAATCAACTAAGGAACACATCTCTTTTACATAATGCATTCTTTTGTTTACCCATTTTGCCCAATATTGAACATCTTCTTGATCATTTTGAGAACTAAAATGTCTCCAATAACAGTTGATTGCACATTTTTTATCTTCTTGATATTCACATACAGGATACAATTCTCTTCCTTTTGAATTAATTACTTGCAAAAATTGCCCTTTCGGACACATCAACCAGAAATCATGTAAAGTGAACACAATAGGAAGGTTATTTTGATAGGCAACATTAATTAAAGAAGTCGATAGATGATGTAAATGCCCAACATGCATCAAATCAAATGGATTGTTTTGAATGAGGTGGTTGAGTGCTAAGTCTACTTTATCATGTCTATACGCATCTGTACTATGTGCCATGTTAATAAGATTTACATCAATTTCTGGACACATAGAATCTTTTTCACGTTGAACACAATATTCTTGTAAATAGGGATTTTCTTGTCTTGTAAACACCGTCACTTGGTGACCTTTTTCAACAAGGCCATGACACAACATTTGAGAATAAACCTCGGAACCTGCACTGTACCTTTCTGGGTAGCCGTGAATCACCTTTAACACTTTCATAAAAAAGATTTTAAATATATATTCAAAAAAAATCAAATATTAACTTTTAGAAATATTTCGATCTTTAGCCTGGGAGATTTTCTTTCTGATTTTGAAAAAGAGATGTTCGTAAAGTTCTTGATCTGTAATGATATCTAAAGATTTAACAATGCCTTGAGTATCAAAGGTTTTTGTGATGAAATTCACTTTTACCTTGGTTTGGTTGTTTTCCTTATAGATGTTGGCAGTCATCTCTAATTTTGTGGGTGCTTTTTCTTGCGAGGTGAGTTGGACTGTGGCCATAGGTTTTTGCGCGTTGATAAATCCTAAATCATAATGAATATTTTTGATTTCATACCCTTCTTGTTCTAAAACAAGCACAAGCGCATGCAAAACATTTTTTTCAAAAGGATTATCAAACACATACGTTTGGTAGGATTGTAATTTCAAGGCAGAAGCTTTAAGGTCCTCTTCTTTAGAATCATGAGCTTTGCAACCCAAAAAGCAGCAAAAAAAAAGCAAAATAGAAAATCTTTTCATAAACAGGTATATGTTAATAACCTGAGTTTTGGGTTTAGTTTATTCAGTATCACGAGGAGATTACTCTTAAATTCTCGGGATTTTTACCACAGGGAATGGTCAAAAGGCCATTCTCAAGGTAAAGCCAAGAGAAGAAAGAATTATCTCCCTGAGAATGAGTGAAATAAACCCAAAACTCAGGTTAAGATGGATAATAACTGAATTTCAACACAAATTCAATAGGATTTTTTGTCCTGTATTTGCATTTCAAAACGCGCTTCTAAAATATTCCAAGAAATATTGTTTAAAAATATTTCTATATATTTTTGCCGATCCAAACCAAATTGTGTGATGTAAGCATGTTCCCACACATCCATGACACAAATAGGATCTGCATTGAGCAGTTCGCCTGTATTATGGTCATCGATCCAACTATTGAAAAGCCGTTTTTGTACAGGATCAAAGTATAAAACAACCCAGCCAATACCACGCAAAAGTCCTGTTTGGGTAAAATCTTTTTTCCACCCATCCACACTTCCAAAATCTTGAATGATTTGCTCTGAAAGAGGAGAGGATTTTTGTAAAAATTCTTTTTCAAGTGCGATATTTTCAAAAAAGAATTCATGTAAACGCATTCCATTAAATTCCCAAGAAAAGCGCCGTTTCAAACCAAAATAGTCTTGCGAGCCTTTTTTTGTGTTTTTCAAATCTTGCAAAACAGCATTGGTATTTTTGACATACCCTCGATACAGCGTAAAATGCATTTCCATAAGCTCTTTATCAAAATCCCTTAGTGAGAGGAGATAAGAAAAGTCTTTGGGATGGTAAGATTGCCCAAACAGACAAGAAAAACAGACAAGAAATAAAGCGATGCGCATACCTTTCGTGTAAAAATTTTACAATTGTTTTGCAACTGTTTTTTTGTTGTAGAGCAAAAGGGTGCTCAAAAACATTAAGAAAGAAGCGCAAAATAGAGGAATGCTCATTGAAAAAAAGGCTAAATACCCTCCCGTAATTCCCCCAAAAGTTTCAGCAAAAAGCTGCATGGAACGATTCCATCCAAGACCTTCTCCTTGTCGATCGTTGCCAAGTAAATTGGAAATAAAGCTGTTACTAATGGGAAGCAAAACACCAATGCTGCTAGCAACAAGATAGATGAAAAAGACCATTTGGGTTGTCACAGCAAGCATTAAGCTCAGAGAAAAAATAAGCCCAAAGATCATCATCAATTGTCTTTCTGAAAAACGTTTGAGTAGGATTTTAAGCAAAAATAGTTGCACAAATGCTGTAAACACGGCGGCAACAGAAATTAAATAGGACAGGTCGACATGGTTAATGAAAAAAGCGGTGTAAAATTTAAAGTAGGTAAAAATCCCCAGATAGATGCAAAAGTTAATGAAAAAGTAGGGCGCTAAAGGTTTAAATGCGCGCATATTAAAGAACTGCTCTTTTGCCTTAAATCCCCTTTTTTCTTTAAGGCTTTCTTTTAAAAAAGGAATTAAAAATACAAGAAGACAAGCATTTAAAATTCCTAAAAAGGTAAAGATCTGGGTTGTATTGAAGATTTTGGTAAAAATAGGACCTATGATAAAGCCAAGGCTAACCACAAAATATAAAAATCCAAAACGCTTAGGTTTCACATCGTTTGTAGAAATATCGCTCATTGCTGCTTGCGATAGCGTGAATGTGTGATGGAAACATCCTGTTAAAAAGCGGCTAATGAGAAAGGCATAGAGCAAATGTTTTTGGATAGAAAGAGCTGTTTGGAAAAATAGCAAACTTGTGAGAAAAAGACTTACAAAGAACAATTTTTTTCTACCAAATGCGTCAGAAAGTCGGCCAAAAAAAGGTGCGGAGATGAGTTGGCCTAAGGGATACATTGAAATCGCAAGGCCATAAAAAAGGGTTTTCCCAACAAAAATGGGTGCGTTAGATAAAAATAGAGAAGGATAAATGGGCAGAGCAACAGAAAGACTAAAAAAGCCAATAAAGACAGTTAAAAGGTATAAAAATATTTGGAATTGTTTTCGTTCCATTCGAGCCATTTTATCCCAAAAAGACACTCTTGGCAACTTAAGAACTGATGTTATGTAGTAAATCCAATTCAGAGGAAGAGCGAAGGTGGCAAGATGCGAGGATTGCGATGAGATCCAACTCCGTGAGAGTTGGACGAAGAGTCAAGACAAAGTAGATTGCCTTCTGCAGCCTCTTTATGAGTTGGATTTGTTGCGTAATGTCAGTTAAAAAGCCAAAGTACTCATTCCCCCATCGACACCGATGGTTTGGCCTGTGATCCATTCTGCTTTTTCAGAGAGCAGAAAGTCTGCCATGAATGCAACGTCAGAAGGATGGCCCAGTCTTTTTAATGGATGTTTGGATGCAAGTGCATGCTTTTTATCTTCGTTTGTCAAAATATTTTGAGTGAGCGGGGTTTCAACGAAAGAAGGCGCAATACAATTAAAACGCACAAGAGGTGCAAATTCAGCAGCTAAGCTTTTACAAAGCCCTTCAATAGCTCCTTTTGCACATGCTGTGTTTGTATAGAGTGGATGGCCTTTTTGAGCCAAAAGAGCACTGAAAAGAACAATACTTGCTCCCTCTTTTGCCTCTTGGAGTTTAGGTAGATAATGTTGAATGGTTCTTATGGCTCCCAAAACATTGAGATCAAACGCTCCTTTAAAATCTTCTAGCGTGGTTTCTAAAAATGGTTTTTGTTCCATGGAACCTGGACAATAGACAAGTCCATCAATAGGACCTTCGATTTCAGGTAAAGGCATTTCAAAATCCAAAATATCTGTTTTATGAAATTTTGTTTGCAACAATTCAGATGTGGCACCTTCTGTTCTGGAAAGCACGTGTACAAAATAGCCTTTTTCTGCAGATAGTTTGGCAATTTCTAATCCAATTCCAGAAGAAGCTCCAACAATGACAATATTTTTCATCTATATAAATTTTTTTCTTTAAATTAACCTATGCTCGTATTAATATTTTTTATCAACTGATGTTATGCAATAAATCCAATTTAGAGGGAGAGCGAAGATAAGCAAGATACAAGGAAAATGACGATGTCAAACTCCATGAGAGTTGGATGAGGAGTTTAACGACGTAGATTGTCTTCTGCAGCCTTCCTGAGTTGGAGTGATTGCGTAATGTCAGTTATAAGAAAACAGTGAGGAATGGAGTGAAAATATATTCTATTGGTTTGGTTATTTATGCCTGTTTGATTTTATTGCTTGGTACAATAGAGTACTTGACCACAAAAAGTGTGCTCTCTTTTTGGGTAAGTTTTGCGTTTTTTGTTCCCTACATTATTTTTGCAATGGCTCTTTTTAAGCGAAAAGTGTTTGGAGGAGTGATTTGTGTAGGACTCACCTGTTTGTTGCTTGGATTTTTCCTCTATCGATATTTCATGACACACCAACTATTTCCCATAGGCATCATGCTGATTTTAAGTTTTTTTGCGCTTATTTTTTGCTTACTTGCCATTAGAAAAATTCGCAAAGAAACTTAACTGATGTTACGCAATAACTCCAATTCATAGAAGGGCTGCAAGGAACAATTTACAGCGTCTAGCTCCTCATTCAACTCTCATGGAGTTGAATTTCGTTGCGATCCTTGTATCTTGTTCCTTTCGCTCCTCCTCTAAATAGAATTTACTGCGTAACATCAGTTATTCAATATCAATAGAAATGGGATAAAGCTGTTGGTTTTGTTGTTGAGCTGTAATTTTGACTTTTTGCCCAATTTCTAGGTCCATAAACTGCGCTGATTTTCCACCTTTGGTGATCTTTGTTGCATTCGAAACAGTTAAATTATACAGGCGAGATTTGCTATTGATGATAAGAAGGCGAGAAAAAGGTTCAATTCCTGTAACATATCCAAAAATACTCACAGTATTTGTTTTAGGCTTTATAGGATTTTGCACAATGGGACTTGTGACATCCAAAGAAACGAGTTCGTTACGACTATTTGTAGAGTCAAACTCGATTTTTACCTTTTGGCCAGCTTGCAAGTTTTGGAGAGAAATTTGCTGATTATTTGAGGTCATCTTTGTTTGAGGCAATATAAAAAACTCATCGCTCATTCCCTTGTACAAAACCATCACAGATGTATTTTCCGTATTGACAAATTGGATGGCACCTTGAAGGATTTGTGTACTTGGAGTGTCTTGTTGGGAGTCTTGTGTTGGTTGGGAAAAAAGAGGGAAAAGTAAACACAATAGAGCTAAAATACGCATATTAACCTGAGTTTTGGGTTTATTTCATTCATTATCAACGAGATTACTCTTTCTTCTCATGTTTTTTATCTTAGAAATGGCCTTTTGACCATACCTCACGGTAAAAATCCTGAGAATTTAAGAGAAATCTCCTCATGATTCTGAGCAAACTAAACTTAGAAACTCAGGTTATTACTGTGATGATAGCATTTTTTCTTTTTTAAACACAAAGGGAGATTGTAACTGATGTTGTGCACTAAATCCTGTTTAGAGGAAGAGCGAGAGGGGTGAGATACAAGTATTGCAACGAAGTCCAACTCTAATTAAGAGTTGGATAAGGAGCAAGACGCAGTAGATTATCCCTTGCAGCCTTCCTATGAATAAGATTTAGTGTGTAATTTCAGTTTATAAATCATAAAACCTAGAGAGGCACCCAACACAGCAATAAAGAATTGCCAAGATAGCGGTTCTTGTAAAAACATCCATCCATAAAAATGGGTAAAAATAGGCACGCTGAAACCTAATAAAGAAACCAGTGTGACAGGATGATGTTTTAAAAAGTAAGCGATCATTGTATAAGAAATAATATTTCCAATGATGATGGTGTAGAGCATAAATCCAATGTTTGTTTGGTTAAAACAAACATCAAAAGCCATTTCGTTCCCCATGAAGAAAGAAGTCATCAAAGCAAATACTCCAGAGGCAAGCATAGAAATCCCATTGATTTCAGCAGGATGATAGCGATCTTTTTTGAGTAATTTTTGGGTTAAAATCCAACCATATCTTCCTATCACAACAGCCCCAAAGGCATAAAGAACAGGCATGGAGATATTCAAGCCTAAAATGGGATGCTTTGCTGATACCAAAAGCAGAATTGATAGAAATCCGATGAAAATGCCTAAAAATTGTTTCATAGAAAGTCGATCACCAAAAAGAAAGTAGGCATAGATGGCTGTGACAAAAGGATCTAAAGAGCCAATGAGCACCGCTTCTGAAGAAATCAAAGCTTTAAGGGCGTAAGCTTTTAATATTGCTGGAACAAAGTTGGTAAATACACAAACAAGAATCAGTTGTTTCCCGTCTTCAAATAAATGTTTTATCCTCAAGTTTTTAGAGCGTTTTATCAGATAATAGCCAACTAGAAGCAACCCAGATATTCCCATGCGTACAGCAACAAAAAACACGGGATTTAAATCATGCAGAATGAATTTATTTGCAGTAAATGCAGATGCAAGGAGGCCAAAGCCAAAAATCATCCAAAACATCTGAGCAGTTTAACATATAGAGGAATTACTGAGTAAACAGGGTGCTTTTTTCGCCTTTGATGCCTTCTGTGGTGATTAAAGAAAGTTCTTTACTATCACTTTCAATTTCTAAAATCGCACCATTTTCAATTAGAAGGGTTTCTTCTTGATATTTTCCAATTAAGACCAATAAAAGCTTCAAAATGGCATTGTGCGTCACAATGACCACTTTCTCCCCTTCATGGTTTTTGCAAATTTCATGAAATGTGGGCAAAATGCGTTCTGCAAGATCAATAAAACTTTCAGAATCTTCAACAATTTTGTTAAAGAGTCTTTCATAAAAATTTAGGGAAAAATGCTCTTCGAGTTGGTTTCGAAATGTTCTTTTATACTCGCTGATTAAAAGCCCTTCAATACTCCCCTTATCGCGTTCATGCAAATGTGGATGTTCAATCACTTGATGTCCAAAGGGTTTAGCAATGATTTCTGCGGTTTTTTTCGCGCGGCTCAAATAAGAGCTATAGATGGCAGTAATGGGCAAAGATGTAAAAACCTCAGCAAGCAACTTGGCCTGTAGAATCCCCTCTTCATTGAGTTCAATATCGGTTTTTCCTTGAATCCGTTTTTCTTTATTCCAATCGGTTTGCCCATGACGAATGATGTAAAGCGTGGTTGTCTTCATATTCGTGATCCTACCAAATCCTAAGATTACATCTACTTTTTTATGATAGTGGTAAAAAATCAATTACTTACAAATTTTTTCAAGAGATTTTCCTTGAAATTGTTTGTTTGTTCTTATTTTTTTTACCTTGTGGAAAATATGCTTCCCATATCTCTTGCATTTTTTTGATAAGATTTTCGCAAAAACCTTGAAAATCTTTAGGATCTAAAGATTCAAATGATGAGACTTGTAGTTTTTCATTGGTATCTGCTTCTATAAGAGTCTGCCCACAGATGAGAATTTCTAAGGTACTCAAATCTCCAAGCTATCTGCTTATGTTGAATTATAGTTATACGTATATATTCGGGAACTTTAATAAGAAAACTTGAGACATGCGACACATGTCCATTCGTAACAGCTTGCACCATAGGCCAATCACCTCGATTAAAATCATTGAGTCCTGGTACAGGCTTTTGGCATCTCGATAGACCATCAAACTAAGCAAGCCCGGAACTTTTAGGCCGTGAGTTTTTCTGGTTTTACCATCCACCCATCCAAAAACATATGCTGGTGTGTAAGATTTGGTTTCAAACACACCTTCAAAAGCGGCCAGTTTTTCTGGTTGGGCTTTTGCCACAAAGCGCGCTAGGCTATCTGCAGAAATAAATTGGAAAATGCAAGAGGTGAGCGCGATCAAAACCCCGAGTTTCATAGTTTTGATAGAAAATAGCACATGGCGTTCTTTATATAGGTAATAAGCGGCAATGCTGATCATCAAAAAAGCTCCTGTTAACCATGCAGAAAACAGCGTGTGGGACAGATGATTTAAGCTCGATTCGGTAAAAATGATATCCTTCAAGCGATCCACGTGAGCGACTATTTTTCCCCCAGGTCCTTGAACCAGCTTATATCCTGTGGGCGCTTGCATCCACGCATTGGCAATCACAATCCAAAAGCCACTAAAGTGAGCTCCAAAAGTCACCATTCCTGCAGCAAAGGTGTGAACAAGTGGAGAGACCCTATCCCAACCAAAAAGCAAAATACCTAAAAAGCCAGCTTCCACTAAAAATGCAAAAAAGCCCTCAGCGCTCAAAACGCTCCCAAATACATCCCCGACAAATTGAGAATATCTAGCAAAATTGGTTCCAAAAGCAAAAGGAAGTGGAATTCCGCTTGCAATTCCAAGGGCAAATGTCAAAGCAAAGACCTTGACCCAAAATTTAGAGATCCTTTGCCAGACAGGATCCTTGGTTTTCAGATAGATAAGTCCCATGATAAAGATTGCTAAAGAAAGCCCAATGCTTAGAGGTGGATAGATATAATGGAAGGTAATAGAAACGGCAAACTGAATTCTGGATAAAAGTGCAACTGTCATAAGTCCCCTTTATTTTGTAACAAAACACTGAGGTTAAACTTTTTCGAAAAAAATGTAAAAAAATATTTCTAAAAAAAAACTCATCATGTTAATACAAAATTAGGTTGGCGAAACTCGTGAGTATGTCCCTCTAGAAAGGTGAATATGATCTATTCAAGCTTCTAGAGGGATATGTTCCTGAAATTTTCCCAAACCTTTAAATTTAAAGGAGAAAAAAATGATGAAGAAATTAGATATTTTGACACTTTGTTTAGTGACTTTAGGTGGAGTGAACTGGGCGCTTATTGCTCTTTTCAATTTCAACATTATCACTTACTTTTTCAGCAAAGAGTGGATTATTAACGTAATTTACGTTGCAGTTGGTATCGCATCTGTTTACTTATTGATTGGCTGGGGCTACATTTGCTCTCACTGGAAATCAAGACGATAATTACCTAACGAGTTTTTGATATAAAGGAGTGAATTTTTAAATTCGCTCCTTTTTTATTTTCTCTCATGTTAAGTTTGATTCATGAGTTTAGCTGTCAAATTAAGACCTCAAACACTTATTCAAGTTGTCGGACAAGAGCATTTAACCAAAAAAGGCACTCTATTTTACAACCTTTTGCATGCAAAGACACCTACTTCCATCCTTCTTTGGGGGCCTCCCGGATGTGGCAAAACCACGCTGGCAAAGATTTACCAGGATCAGTTTGACGCTACCAAGGCCAGCTTTAGTGCAACGTCTGCAAAAGTTAGCGATATTAAACAACTCGTTGATCAAATCCGCTCTCAGCCACTCTTTCACAAAAAAATCCTGCTTTTTTTAGATGAGATCCATCGTTTTAACAAATTGCAACAAGACTTGTTTCTGCCTCTCATCGAAGAAGGATCACTCATCCTCATTGGAGCGACGACAGAAAATCCTTCCTTTGCGCTCAATAAAGCTTTGCTTTCTCGACTCAATATATTTATTCTAAACGCGCTAGAAAAAAAGGACTTTTTCAAACTCCTTCAAGATTACGAAAAGACACATCCTCTTCCCCTCACAGATGAAGCCAAAGAAAAACTCATTTCCTTAGCCGCGGGCGATGCACGTATTTTCTACAATCTCTTAGAAAGCCTAGAAAAACAACAACTCACAGATACCATCGACGTAGATACTTTAGAAAAAAAACTCCCCCACGCGCTTTCTAAATATGACAGACAATACGATTATCACTATTTTTTCATCTCTGCTCTGCACAAAAGTGTCAGAGGTTCAGATCCTGATGCTGCGCTTTACTACCTAGCACGCATGCTCAACGGCGGAGAAGACAGGCTCTATCTTTTAAGACGCCTAATACGCATGGCAGCAGAAGATATTGGCTTAAGCGATCCCAACGCCCTTACCATTGCCACCAATGCGCTTTTAGCTTTTGAAAAAATAGGCTCTCCTGAGGGCGATCTTTTTTTGGCAGAAGTGGTGCTCTATTTGGCGCTTTGTCCAAAAAGCAATGCCATCTACACAGCCTTTAATAAAGCCACTGAATTTGCCAAAGAGACAAGCGAGCACATGCCTCCTCCCTGGATCCTCAATGCTCCTACCCAATGGATGAAGGCACAGGGTTTTTCTAAAGGATACATCTACGAACATGATGAAAAAGGAGCTATTTCTTCACAGAAATTCTTCCCGGAGAAACTCACACCGCAAACCTTCTATTCCCCTACAAGCTACGGATTTGAAAAAGAGCTCAAAAAACGTATTGAATATTTTAATCAACTCAGAGAAAAACCTTGATCTATTTAAAAACAAAGGCTTACAAAAGAAATATTCTATTGCATTTGTTGTTTATTTGTATTAAAATATCTTTCTTAAAGAGGGAAAAAAAATGGAAACAATAGCACAATTACCCACAATGTGGAGAATAGGTCCATTTTGTACAATAATAAACAAAAATTATTTAAAAAAGGGATTTGGTCAATTAGATCAATCAAAGGGTTATATAATCACAGGGATTTTGCATAATGCTGCGCAGTTTTTAGGTTCATGGCATTTTGGAAAAGACATTATAGAGCGTGCTAAGGTTGTTGACGAAAGTAAATGTAAACCAGAATTTTTCGAAGTAAAAAGATCATGTTGGCAAGCAAGGGTGTGGAATCTTGTGTTCTTTCTTGGCTGTGGGGAACTGGCCCACCTAAAATATAATAAAACTTTATGTACCTTAGTCTCTACCTTGCTAATTGCAAAGTTGACAAGTAATTATTTTATTTCAAAAGATCTTCAAACTTATCGAAAGAATTTTGAAGCTAGCGAAGGATCTAAAAGTTAATAAATAATTCCCTTCTCTTTTAAAAAGGTTAATGCCACATCATGCAGATCTGCTTGGCTGTTTCTTAAGTTTGCGTTAAGTGCTTGGTACTCTTCTTTAGAGATTTGGTTTTCTAAAAGTGCTAAAGTGTCTTCAAGTTCAGGATATTTTTGAAAGAGGTCTTTTTTGGTAAGAAGCAGGCTTTCGTAGGGAGGCATTGCTTCTTTGTCATCTTCTAAGATGTATAGATCAAAGCGTTTGATTTCATCGTCCAGTTCGTTTGCTACAATAAAATCTAGCTCATTTGATGTGAGATTCAAATATAATAGCCCTGAATCCATTAAGATAGGATTCCATTGTAAATCATACGCTGTGATGAGATTTGTGTAGTCTTGCCTTGCTATAAACTCTGCATCCATTCCGACTTTAAAGGGATGGTTTTGTGTGTATGTTTTTAAATCAGATAAGGTTTTTATATTGTGTGTTTGAGCAAATGCTTTGGTTACGCAGATGACATAGCTATTGGAAAATCCAAAGAAAAGCTGTGTGTCAAGTTGGTATTTTTCCAAACCTTTTTTAATAAATGCTATGGGCTCTTTAGGCATGTGAGTGGAATCTAAAATCCCATAGATAATCGTGCCTGTGTATTCGGGATAAAGGTCGATGTCGTTAGCTTTGAGCGCATTAAATGTCATAAATGTGGAGCCTAGGTTGTAGTGCCTTTTTACAGTGTAGGGAGTTTTGTGTTCAATAAGGATTGTGACAAGCTCTGCTAAAATTTCGTCTTCGTAGCTTTTGCATGAGACGCAGATGGTATTATGATTTTGTTTTGCAGGAAGAATGATCAGCAAGCAGCTAAGGAGTAAAATCAAGCAACCAAGGATGAATAGTTTGTGTTTAAATGTTTGCATTTTTTTTAACTACAGTGAGCCATTTTTCCATTTTTAAAAAACAAAGATCCACAAGTACAGCCATGATCACAACAGGAATGGTGCCGGCAAGCACAAAATCCACTTGAAAGCGTTTCAATCCTTGGAAAATCAAGTCTCCCAATCCGCCGGATCCAACGAGTGATGTGAGTGTCACAAGTCCAAAGGTTGAAACAGAAGAAAGGCGCAGTCCTGATATGATAAGTGGAATAGAAAGAGGCAATTCGATGTGGTAAAAAATGTGCCATTTTTTCATACCGATAGCTTTTCCAAGTTCAATGGTTGCTGAAGGAATGTGCTTAAGTCCCATAAATGTGTTTTTTAGGATGGGTAATATCGCGTAAAAGACAAGCGCAATGATGCCTGGAAAAAAGCCTGTTGTTGGAAGAGAGATGGTGGGTTTGAGTTTTAAAAATGCCACTTCAATCAAGGCAATTAAAGCAATGCCCGGAACGGTTTGAAAGATGGAAATGATGCTAAGTATGGCTTCGCTCAAAGCTTGCTTTTTAGATTTTGCTAGAAGTATGCCAAGCAAAATTCCGATGACAAAAGCAATCAGCGTAGAAAAAAACCACAATTGTAAATGTTCCAAGCTTTTAGCTAAAATAAGATCAAAGAGTTTTTTAGACATTTTCCTTAATGATTGTGTTGATGATTTCCATGAGATTTTGTTTGGTTAAATGACCGACATATTCTTTCCCCTCAAAAATTGGGATTTGTTTTTCATTTGTTGTTTTGAAATAGTCCAGCGCTTCTAAAAGCGAGTGGCGCATAAGCAGATGTTCTGGTGTGGATATTTTACCTTTGTTCATTTTGAGTTTTTTAAGTTGCGATTTTATGGTTTCTGCATGAAGGATGAGCTGAAAGCGATGCGGGCCTAAAAACTGGTCTACAAAAGCATTTTTAGGTTTTAAAACAAGTTCTTGTGGCGTGGAAAATTGCTGTAGTTTGCCTTCATGAAAGATCGCAATTTTATTCGCAATTTTCAAAGCTTCGAAAAGATCGTGGGTAACAAATACCACCGTTTTTTTGAGCTGAAACACAAGATCGATAAATTCGTTTTGCAATTGTTCGCGCGTCATGGGATCAAGCGCAGAGAAGGGCTCGTCCATAAGTAAGATGGGCGGATCGGCAGCAAGAGCCCTTGCAACACCAACGCGCTGTTTTTGTCCTCCGCTTAGCTCGAATGGATAACGATATAAAAACTCTTTGGGTTCTAAATTGACAAGTTCGAGTAGATAGTCGATACGTTTTTCGATTTTGTCAGTATTCCAGTGATTGAGCTTGAGCACTACTTCTAAGTTTTCAAGCACAGTCATGTGATCAAAGCAGGCATCGTCTTGTACTGCATATCCCATCGATCTTCTTAGTGAAAAAATGTTTTGTTTTTTGACATCGACATTGCTGACAAGAATGCGCCCTTTTGTAGGCTCTATGAGACGATTGATGAGTTTTAGAGCTGTAGTCTTCCCAGAGCCTGAGGTGCCCAAAAAGACAACTACTTGTCCATCATCAACCGTTAAAGAAAGGTCTTCTACTGCGACTTTCCCATCCGGAAATGTTTTTGAAATCGCGTCAAAAACAATCACACCTATACCTCAAACTTTTTTTTACCACGCAATCCGTCCATTGTATTCAATGCTCAAATAATTTACAATCTACGGCCTGGGGACTGGACGACAAACAGTGACTTCCCTAGAATAAAAAAAAGTTTAACTATGACAAAAGATTATACATTTTATTCATGCGATCGTGAAAAACAAGCAAAAAGCTTAAAAAAAGATCAGCTTTTGAAATGTTTAGAAAATATGGTCCTTATCCGTATTTTTGAAATGAAAGCAGAAATGGCCTATTTGAAAGGAAAGATGGGAGGCTTCTTCCATTCCTATCAGGGGCAAGAAGCGATCATGACGGCGCTTTATGAAGTTTTTGGACCCAATCATTGGTATGCGAGCACCTATCGCTGCCATGGCGCAGCCCTTACTCTTGGAGCTTCTTGCAATGAAGTGATGGCAGAGTTGTTTGGCAAAAGCACAGGCAACGCTAAGGGACGTGGCGGTTCGATGCATCTGTATCATGAAAATCTTTTGGGTGGATTTGGGATTGTGGGTGGACAGATTCCTGTTGCTACAGGCGCTGCATTTTCGAGTAAATATTTAAAGAATGGCAAAATGGCGCTCTGCTTTTTGGGAGATGGCACCATTCCTCAAGGCTCTTTTCATGAATCATTAAATATGGCTTCGCTTTGGGATTTGCCTTGTTTGTACATCATCGAAAATAATATTTGGGGAATGGGCACGCATTTTAAAGACGCCAATTGTATCTCCCCTCTAGCTGAAAAGATTGCACCACGCTATGACATGGAATACTACACGATTGATGGTGTGCAGTTTTTTGATCTTGTGACAGCGTTCAAAGAAATCTATGAAAAGATGAAAAAAACATCTCGGCCCATTTTGATCGAAGTTGTAACAAATCGCTTTCGTGGTCATTCGATTTCAGATCCAGGGATTTATCGTTCTAAAGAAGATGTAAAGCACGCCATGCAAAATCTAGATCCGATCAAAGTCTTCAAAGAACAATTACTATCATTCGGACTCATGAATGACACTCAGTTTGATAAAATCGAAAATGTGTGTGAAAAAAAAGTGCTAGATGCTCTTGAATTTGCCGAAAAGAGCCCTTGGCCAGATCCTGTAGAATTAGAAGAGGATGTGTTTGCAAAATGAAACATCAAGAAATTAACATGCGCGAAGCTTTAAGACAAGCCATCCAAGAAGAGATGGTACGAGATAAAAATGTCTTTGTCATGGGCGAAGAAGTGGGTGAATATAATGGCGCTTACAAAATCACAAAAGGATTGTTAGATCAGTTTGGCAAGCAGCGTATTGTCGATACACCCATCTCAGAGCTTGGATTTGCAGGCATTGGGATTGGCGCTGCGATGACAGGACTTAGGCCTATTATTGAATTCATGAGTTTTAATTTCTCTTTTGTCGGTTGTGATCAGATTATTTCTAATGCCGCAAAAATGCACTACATGTCAGGCGGGCGTTTTCACGTACCCATTGTTTTTCGAGGGCCTAATGGATCGGCTGCCCAAGTCTCTTGCCAGCATTCGCATTGCGTCGAGGCATTTTATTCTCTTTTCCCAGGACTTATTGTGATTTCCCCTTACACTGTTTACGATGCGAAAGGATTACTTAAATCAGCAATTCGCAATAATAATCCTGTGATCTTTTTAGAAAACGAACTTTCCTATGGCGTGAAACAAAGTATTCCTAAAGAAGAATACTTTGTGGAAATTGGAAAGGCCAATGTCTTGAAAAAAGGCAAAGATCTTACCTTGGTTTCAAACAGTCGTATGTTGAACTGGTGCGAAGAAGTGGCGGCTGAACTTTTCAGAGAAAAACAGATCGATATTGAGATTATTGATTTAAGAACCATCAAGCCTTTAGATATCACAACGATTGCAGAATCTGTCAAAAAAACGCACTTTTGCTGCATCGTGGAAGAAGGACACTATTTTACAGGTTTAAGTGCAGAAATTGCCTTTCAGATTCAGGAACATGTGTTTGATTATTTAGATGCGCCCATTAAACGCGTATGCCAAAAAGAAACACCGATGCCCTATTCAAAAGTGTTAGAACATGCTACACTACCAAATAAGCTAAGAATTAAAGCAGCGATCTTAGAAATGCTGAGAAAGTGAGGTTAAGTTTATGCCCTATCCATTTTTAATGCCCAAATTGAGCCCAACTATGGAAGAAGGAACGATTGTCAAATGGCACAAAAAACCGGGTGATTTTGTCGATTTTAATGATCTTATTTTTGAAGTGACTACCGACAAAGCAACAGTGGAACACCACGCATTAGAAAAAGGGTATTTAAGAAAGATTCTTGCTCCCGAGGGAAGCGTGGCTAACGTCGGAGATGTTTTAGCGATTTTTTCAAAAGAGCAAAATGAATCGATTGAAGATTTCAAGATCCCTAAAAAACCTAAGCCAAAAGAAGAGGTTGTGATCAAAGAAACAGTCAAACAAGAAAAAGTTACCCACATTCCAGGTGCTACTTTTGTGGCTTATCCACCTTTAGAAAAGCATGACGATCCCTACCTTCATATTGAGGAAAAAGAGATTTTTGCCTCCCCTCTTGTCAAAAAGATTGCAAAAGAATATAACATCGACTTGAGCTCTATCAAAGGTTCTGGGCCTAACGGGCGCATCATGAGCCGTGATTTAGAAAGCGCCGGGGAAAAACCTACATCGGGTTTTTATAAAACTAAAATGCCAGAGCAGATGCCAGGAAGCTTTGAGCTTAAAGATCTATCCCCTGTGAGAAAAGTGATTGCAAAAAAACTCGCTAGGGCAAAAACCTTCATTCCGCATTTTTATGTCTCGCAGCAAATTGATGTCACAAGCTTAATGCATATCCATGATCAATTTAAAGCTAATCAGATCAAAATCACCATTAATGATTACATTGTTAGAGCCTCTGCACTTGCACTCCAAAAACATCCGATTATCAATTGTTGTTTTGATTCAGAAAAAGAGCAACTCATCGAGTTTCAAACGATCGATATTTGTATTGCTGTTCAGATTGAAGATGGACTCTTTACTCCTATCATACGCAATGCTGATCTCAAACGTATTGATCGTATTTCACAAGAAGCCAAGGTTCTTGCTCAAAAAGCACGCAATAAAAAGCTGCTTCCCCATGAATACCAAGGCGGCTCTTTTACCATCTCTAATCTAGGGATGTATGGCATTTCCGAATTTGTTGCAGTCATCAACCCTCCACAATCGTCCATTTTGGCTGTCGCTGGCATGCAAGATGTACCAGCTATTGAAGAAGACACGCTTGTCAATAGAAAGAAAATGACAGTGACGCTTTCTTGCGACCATCGCATCGTCGATGGCAAAGATGCTGCTGAATTTTTAAATACACTCAAGTACTTTCTAGAAAATCCTGTGCTTTTGATTATCTAATGTAAAAAAAAATCCTTTTTGCTAGTAATTATTGTAGACATTTTTTTTTGACAGATTTCAATAATTTTCTTAGTTAATAAGGCACCTGCCATGGGACCTGCACCTGAGATAATTCCAATTGATTTATTCTTCATTTGTAACTCCTTTTGAAATTACAGATTTAGATGTGATTTTTTGTCCTACTAGGAATCCTAAAAAGCTCAATGAGATGGTTAAAAGCTCTTTTGGAATTGGAGGGGGGAAAAAACGAAAGATTATAAATCCTAAAGCTCCTGCAATAATTGATAAAAAGGCGGCTAATTTGGATGGATTTTTCATCCAAATAGCTGCGAAAATTGGAATAAATAAAGTACAAACAGAAAATTCATAAGATAGAATCAGCATAGCAACAACATTGTTGAAGAAAAAACCAAATGCCAAAGATATTAAACCCGTACATAGTGTTAACAATCTAGAGAGTTTAAGCTGTTTATTGGGGGTAATTTTCTTAAGTGATAAAAAATCATAGGATAAATTAGAACTGATTGAGCATAAAATGGAATCTGCTGTTGAAATAACGGCCATAAAAATTGCTCCCATGAACAATGTTGTAACAAATGGATTGGTGAAGGTTTTGAC
>SDBV01002249.1_pt1 | contig 28891 bp, 62 predicted proteins | sample 2277081 | NCBI WGS metagenome assembly SDBV01 (sample SAMN10402039, study PRJNA504765) | marine sediment metagenome | isolation source: marine sediment core GS10_PC15, 223 cmbsf | place: Arctic Ocean: Southern Knipovich Ridge | collected 2010
GGCCGCCTCCTGGGCGGCGAGATCCATGGCGGTAGCCAGCGAGTCATCCTCGTCAAGGCGCAACAGCTCGCCCAGGTGTACCTGCCATTCGTACTTGCCGGACGGCAGCAGCATCACCGTCAGTTGGTACCCGTTCCACGATGCCGACCAGCGGCTCGGTTTCCATGTCAGTCCCATTGATCCAACCTTGGCAGCTCTTCGGGCCTTCCGCCGTGGTCGACAAACTCGTCGCACCACAGCAACGCGGCCGCATTCATGTCGTCGGCATAGATGAGGATCGCGGGGAGCGACTCACCGGTACGCAGAGCGACAACGCAGTCGAGTACGAGCCGCGCCCGAGTAGCATCGGCTTGGCCACGCGGAAGACCAAGGAGGAAAAGCGTCGTCAGGAAGACGAATGCGATCAGGTGCATCGTGGACGTTCTCATGCTCATTCAGCGTTCCGTTTCGTTTTCTCTTCGTCGGTGTGGCCGCAGGCCGGGCACGCCTGGGGTGGATCTTCAACGGTGCCTGGACGGCCGCTGGTGAATCGCAGGTAGAGTTCGACATGACACGCAGAACACGTCGACCAGTGCAGCATCGAAGGGAGCACCTCCAGAGGGCGATCTTGTTCGATCGGGTCGGGGGCTTTCACCACCTGCGGAAGATCGTTGCGCTCGTTCGTGAAGCAGTGCTTGCAGATCGGGGCGCCGCACGAAGGGAGCTGTTCGTTGTCCGGATCGGGAAGCAGTCGATACCCACACGCACAGATTGCGGGTGCCGGAGCCTCCTGTCCGTCCGAGGGTTCGTATGCGTGCCTACAGCGGAGGCATCGGACGTGGCCAGCCCATCGACTGCTCCCGTGCTCATGACAGTGGATCGAGTGGCCATCGTCCTCACCCAACTCGCCCTGATGGACGTAGTAGTCATACTTGCGCTGCAGACGCTTGAGCGTCCCGTCTGAGATCGCCAAGTGCCTGAGTGGATGATCCCAGGCGTGCCTGGCGTACGCCATCAACTTGCCCGCTGCTCCGACGTCTCCAAAATCATCCAGGAGTGCCGCGTGTGCGTAGCAGGCTCCGGCCGCAAACCCGATCGAAGCCTCCTCGGCGTGGGGGCTCTCCTCGTGAACCGCTCTCATGGCGAGATACGTAAGGCCGCCGAGGAGGTAGCGGATCGCTGCGTACGCAGCCAGAGATCCGATCGTGAATCCGAGGACGATTGCAGAGAACGTGTTCATGACGTCTTCTCCTGAGCGGCGACAAGGGCGAGCAGTTGCTCGACGGCCTCCGTGCCTGACATGGTCTTCAACAGCTTGGACCCGCAGCGATCGGTGAGCACGGCGACGAGCTCAAGAGGCGAAAGGCCGCCGCGCTCGGCGAGTCGTTGAACCGTTTGGCCGTGGTTCGTGATGGCCTGGTCCTCGTGGGCAGCGACCAGATCCCACGGGACGTAGTGGGGACACCCGGCTTCGCGCAGAGCAGCCTCCACCTTGCGGGTAGGGGGCCACAGCACTGGGAATCGCTTAGGGGCGTTCATGGTCGACCACCGACGCCCATTACGAGCCCCTCTGGACCGCGGCGTGGGTAGACGAGCGGCCAGTCGTCGAGCTCGTCTGCGACCTGCAACGAGGTGACGTGCTGAAGTCCATCCTTGAACGATCCATACCCGGCGTCCTCGAATGATCGGGCTACGATCGCACGGGCCCGACCTCGTGATCGAGCACGTACCCAAACGGCATCGAAGTCAAACCCAGTGATCAGCGCTACGTAGGTGCGCAGAGGGTGAGGGTGCCCCAGGGCCTCGGCGAGCGCAGCATGTCTCATGACGTCTCCGATCGTTTAGCGGGAACCGGTTCGGCCGGAGCGTCAGCGTCTGGGTACCAGGCTCCGACCCAGTTGAGGTTGCAGTCGCTGAAGGTCGAGCGACAGCCTGTCTTGCAGCGGCCGGCCATCAACGGCGCGCCCACAACCACGCGCCCCTTTTTCGATTCCGGAACGCCGATCGCTCGGTTGAGCTCGCCTCCGCAGTCGCGACACGTGAGGACATACGTGGAGGTCGGATCGTTCATTCCGCGGATCCTTTGGATCCGAGGATCGGTCCTGCGATGACGACGACCTGATCGACGTCGGCGACGTGGGTACGCAGACGATCTTTGGTCGACGGACCGACCAGGACCCATTCCACCGAGCCTTCCTGGAGCTTGGCGCGCCACAGGAACGGCTTGTCTGGGTCAGTATGGCTCGCCGAGGCGGTGTCTCCATCGCGCAAGTCCGAGATCAGCATGGGATCCATGAGGCTTATGTTGCCGGCGCAGATGAAGTGGGCGTGTTTGGTGGTGAGTGGACGCCTCCACCGATCTCCGCTTTCCACAACCTGTTGAGGAGTATTCGTTGCCGCGTCCGCTCCGATTACGGACTCCGCGGTCTCTGGGGGGGGTCCCAACCTCTGTTGTTCGGCGGGCGTCATGGTGCGCCAGCCGTGGTAGCCCGCGAGTTGTTTGTCAAAGTTGCCACCCATGATAGCGGCGAGATCAAGGGGCTGCATCCCTACTCCTTGGAGTAGATCGGCGAGGATCCGATCGGCCTCGGGGAACCATTCCGCCTTCCATCCGCCCACCTCGTACGGATTGCGTCCCGGGCCACGCTGACGCGATACACTTGCCATCCAGAGCCACCCGTATTTGGGAAGTTTTCCGGCTTCGAGGATCGTGCTCCACTTCCCATGACGACGCGTCGCCGTTTGGTGGGGGCGGATCACCTGTCCTTCGCTGCGATCGGTGGGGTTTTGGAGCGCCAAGAGTTGGCGCTCGGTGAAGGTTCGATCGCTCATGAGGCACCCCCGGTGTCTAGTGGGAGCTGGATCGCTTCGAGGACCCAGCGGTTCCACAGAAACAACTCGACTCGGCGGCAGCGCCGGCCGCACTGAAGATCGCACGGGCACACCAGATCAACGAACCCGGCGACGTGTCGGTCGCGGTTCGCCAGCGCCATCACGGCGATCACGATGAACCCTCCGCTTCTGGCTCGAGCTGTATCGCTTCAAGGACCCAGCCGTTGGGCTTCGGCGCGACTGCTTGGAGCACCATGACGCCGGGCTTCGTACGGTTGCGGGCGATGAACACGTCGCCGCGCTCAACGGCGTCGGGCGGAATGAGATTGATCTCGTCGTACATGACGGCCCAGGTTCGGCCGCTGTCCTCAACGAGAAGCGCGAGCCCTCGGGGTCGGTCGGCTTTCTTCATGAGTCCTCCGGCGGCTGAGAGTCGTCGTCTTCGTCTTCCAGGTAGCGTTCGTAGAACAGCTTCGCGAGGCCAATGACGCTCCCGTCGTCCTTGTCGAGCGTGCCCTTCCGGATCGCGAGTATTTGCACGACCACGGCGGTTACACACCCCGCGACGACCGTGTTGATGACCACAAGGACGACCCATCCAAACCATCCGAACGCGTTCACGAATCAGCCTCTCCTGACGTCCGCAGTCTCGACGCATCTAGGGCGATTCGAAGTGACCAGACGGAGCAACCGAGGGCTGCGCACCACCAGTAGCCGCCCTGCATGACGAAACAGGCCGCCGCGGCGAGCGCTGAGACGGCGGATAACCAGACCCACGGTGAGTCTGCCTTTCGGTACTTTGCGCGACTCATGTTTCCCCCGTGTCTTTTGCGAGTTCATCCATAGCGCTTCGGAGCGCCGAGTCGGCGGTAGCCAGGAGGCTGACGACGACGTCCGGCGCCTTGCGCATTTCCCTCGTGGACTGCTGAGCGGCCCCGACATTGGCGAGCGCCACAAAGGCGCGATCCCGGCATTCGGCGCGGAGCCGGTCGGCCTTCTTCATGATCCACCCCTGTTCAGCGACGCCTCCGAGGGAGGTCCAAGCGCTTCGCGGATGCCGGATAGCGCTGCACTGCGAAAGGGGTGGCGCTGATGGATGATCGCTCCGCACGACAAGCACCACGACACGGCACTCCAATCGCTGTATTTGGAGATCCTTCCCCCGCAACCAGGATGGCGATCCCCTGGGGCGAGGAGAGGGGTTTGGTCGCTCACTGGTTGCACCGGCAATACTGGTTGGAGCACTGGTAGTCGAAGCGCTCGTCCTCGTGCGGAGTCGTGCAGATCAGTAACGGCTGCTCTCGCGCTGCGCGCTCAAGGGCTGCGCCATACAACGCCTGGCGTTTGCCGTCGCGCCACTCCACGACGTTCCCCCGCGTGTAGGTCACGATCCCCCCCGTGAGTGGATGTAGCCGCAAGTCGCGGGACAGAGCTCCAAGCGCATCGGCGACGTCGGTGTCCGTCTGCTGGCGAATGGTGTCGCCAGTGTTCGGGTTCCAGGCTTCGACGATGAAGCGATCCTCGTAGTGTTCGACTCGCAGGACCAAGCCCCCGGTCCCGAGCTCGCGCACGACGCGATCCAACATATGCGGCAACGCGCTCACGATCCCCCCGTGTCCAGCGACGCGAGAAGTTCGCGTCGCTCGTTGTCGAGTTGGACGCGATCGATCCCGAGGTAGCGATCAATGAGATCGGAAGGTCTCCCGACTGGGCGGGGATCACGGTCCTTCGTGAACTCGACCTCGTATCCCTGCGCGTACAGCCACTCGAAAAACGCCATGATGTCGGTGTGTTTGGTCTGCACGCCGCGCCACAGATCCAACATCGTTCCCTCCCGGTGTGCCTTCTGGACCGCCTGTGCCGCCGGCGTTGAAGCGGCGGTCGGAGGTCGCGAGCATGTCGACGGGTGCGCGGTGTTGCTGGGTTTCCATTGCACCCCGGGGCAGTACTCTCCGGCGCAGAACCAGTAGCGCTTCCCGTCGGGGGTCTCCCACGCGTCGCCGGTCGAGGGCTTGGCCACGTGGCCGTTGATGATCCGGATGTCGGTGTCGTCAGTCATCGTCTGTCTCAGCTGCGAAGACCTGTTGGAGTCGCGCGTATTCGTGTTTTGCGCCCGCCTTGAACGCAAGCAGGAACAAGTCGTGGCTAGCGACGTGGAGGAGAGCCGTGGTTGGAGAGATGTCGTCGGGCTGGAGATCGTTGATCTCGCAGTAACGATCCCAGGCATGCGCGGCGCCTCCAGCCCATAGCATCGTAAGGTACTGCTCAGTGATCTCGGAGAGCTTAGAGGGAAGTGACCGCGGTGGAGCCGGGGCCCCTATGCCCTGCAACTTTCCTATGCCCTGCAACTTGGTGATCGCTTCGCGGATCTGAGGGAGCTGCAAGTCGCACTCTGTCTTCACGCCTCGCTCGTCGTAGAGGTAGGTCTTTCTGGTTTTGGCGTCTTGCTCTTGCACGAGCTCGTAGAGGACGCCATCGAGAGCAAAGATCTGGAGCTGCTGCTGGATCATGATTTCAGTCTTCCCCCTGGAATCCGGGCAACGCCTGGATGTGAGCCCTGGGCACGTACGCGACGCCCAGGAGTCGCTCCTTGTCAGGCTCACCGACGGGTTTCCTAGGATCACCCATCATCTCGAAGCTCAGTGGTCGTTCGCTGTAGGCGCCTTGTCGGGTGGCGACGAGGTGCAAGACCGTGTACGGCGGATCGACCGCGATTGCCACGAGATCGCCGTTTTCGGAACCGCCCTGGATCTCCGCCAGGATCCCTCGGCGCTGGCGCACGGCCCGGTGACGCATCACGCGAACTACGATGAGGTGGGCTGCCAGGAGGATCGCCCAAAGTGCGATTGCTATCTTGAGATCGATCATTGGTCATCCAGGGGTTCGAACGTGTCGCTCACTGCGCTGACCGTCGGGGGGTTGCGAAAGAGACGGCGGTACCACGAGAGCCCCTCGTACTCATCGAGCTGACGCCGGTAGATCGTCATGACCTGATCCGATCGTTCGAGCCGAGCGAGGCTGGGAAGAAAGGCCTGGACGGGGGAGATGTACTGAACCGCGGAGGCCCGAAGCTCTTCAGGGCAGTCCGAGAAATCGTAGGTCGCATGAACGCGAGCGACGATCCGGCCGCTACGGTACAGGACGATCGCGTCGGAAAATAACGCGGAGTCCCCGTCGATGAGCAGGATCCGATCAGCCACGCCTGTTACCCCGCTTGTTGTAATCCCGTTCCCCTGCTCGGTGACCCCACATGCGCAAGTGATGGGCGCCCTTCTCCAAACGGAACGCGAGCCATGTCGCCAGCAAGACGCTTACCGGAACGTTGCCGCCGCCTTCGTAGATTGCCCCAGGCCCAAAGATGCGCTCGCGGAGGGTCTTGCGATCAATCATCGTTGCCTCTCCCGAAGAGTCGAGTGAGACCAGCAGTACTGACTACTGCCGCAACGGGGCCGCAGGCAGCGGCCGTTCGACGAAAACACGTAGATGCACTGGCGCTCGAGCCGTGGCTTCTTGGCGTCTGGCTCAGCACGGCCCCAAAACGAATCACGAAACTGGTCGGAAGACAGGTGGCCCATCAGTCGACCTTGTCCGTTTCAGTTTCTTCGACTGCGAGCTTCGCTAAGATCGCGATCAGCTTTTCCGATCCGAGATCTGCTGACAGGGCGCGAAGTTGCTCGGTTGCTTCCGTCGTCTTGGTCCTAAAGGTTTGTCCTCCTTTGATGAGCTGCGCGTTCCTGATGAGCTCGCGGCCCAGCCTGGATGCTTCGTGGGGGCTTATGTATCCGACGTCAGAACCGGTGCAGATCGCGACCCGGTCGCCCTCCGGATAGATAGCCCATTTGACAGGGTGAAGCGGCCGACTCATGGATCCACCGAGCCTGCGGGTGCATCACCGAGTTGCCGCACGTGCTGTGCGACGGCGACATGAAACCCTTCCCAGCCTTCTACAGCCTTGGGGTGGGGCCGCTCTCCCCGTACGTACAGCTGCACCACGTAGACATCGGGATCGTCGCCCACGTCGTCTGCGATCGTAGCGGTGATGCACGTACCCAGCGGCGTCAGGTTGATCTCGACCTTGGTGCCCACTGGATAGGTGGAGTCGGAGCTCGACTTGTTTGTCTTCAGACTGAGCTGAGTGTCTCGGACCGAAGCCGCCGGCACTCCAACGGGCGCCGTCGACGGGCACACCCCGTCCAAATCGTGCTTGTCCGTGCATCGCTCGCACATGCCGGATCCGCAGTAGTCGCAGGGGCGCTCGGCGTCCCGCGTATCGCGGCCGCAGTGCTCACAGCTCCAAGATGGTCGGGCCATCAGCGTGCCCCCTGGAAGAGGAACACGGTTGCTCCTATGGCGAGCCAAAGGAGCGTGAGGGCGAAGGCGCAGATCGTTACGTCGCGCACCAGTCCTCTCACCGCTAGTCTCACGGCCACAAAGAGCACGGCGACAGCGACGGCAAGAACGCCGATGTCGTAGACGTGGATCGCTGCGTTCGTCACGATGTCCACGATGTTCATGACGAACCCCCTGGATCTTCGTGACGAGAGCAGTAGCCCATGGAGTCACCCACCTGAATGACGCGATCGGCAAGCTCTCGCAGGCGCCGGGAGTCCGATCGCGCTTGGCCCGTCTTGTCAGTCCGATGGATCGTATCGGTGCCGTCGGCTTCAGTGCGCAGGGCAGCGGCGAAACCGGCGAAGTCTGGGCGACCGTCCTGGTCGTCATCATGACCGAACAACGACAGCAACGCAGCGTGCATGCGCAACGCTCGGCTCTGGGCGAGCTCCAGGCTTGGCGCGTCACCGCTAGCGCTCATGGTCACGATAGACGCCTCCCACTCGTACAGATCGGAGCCAGTCCCGTCGTGGCCTGCACGTTGGACTGAGACGACGCCCTCTTCGACGTCGGCGATCCATCCGCGAACTGTGTGATCGTCCTGCTCCCAGTTCATTGACCCACCGTCCTCTTGCGCTCGCAGCCAGTCTCCGTCGAGGCGCCACGCATCCGCCCGCGACGGATGGGGCCACCTGAGGCGTTCATCGTCGGTTGGCCTTTCGACCACGCCGTAGGCCTGCAGGGTGTGCTCGATCGCTCGCGTCAGATCGTGGCCCAGAGCACGGAAGTGGGCTTCGGCTTCTCGGACGCTGATGTCCGTGTGCTTGCGCTTGTCGAAGAACGAGAAGACGTCTTCGGCCAGCTTGGCCAACTCGGTGTCTGTCATCGCGGATTCGTGGCTCATTGTGTATCTCCTGTCTCGGCGCTGCCGCAGTGGCCATCACCTCTGCTCTCGTCACCTTCCTGTGAGCTGGCGCCCGCCTTGAACAGGCAACCGCAGTGATCGCAAACGTAGTACTGGACCCCTCCGAGGAACTGGCCAAAGCTGTCACCGACAGAAACGGGGAACCCCGTCGACAAGTGTGGGAGCACCGGCGAATACGTGTTGAGAACCTGTCGAACAGCGCACGCGCCCCCCGTCTTCGCCGCCTTTTTTGCAACCGGTTCGTTCATGATCCGTCGCTTTCTTGGAAGCTCAGAAGGTGCTCGGCGAATCCCTTCAGATCAGCCCCGAGGCGTGCGGCTCTGTCCGGCGTTAGTGTGATCGTGACCGTGGTCTGATCGATGACCCACCGGAGCACGACGGATCCGTCCGGCGCCGCGTCGAGGAAGTAGGTACCCCGATAGGGAGCGTTGGGCGTCCCAGCTCCCTTCGTGGAGTCGGGGGGATACTGAAACGGGACGCCGGCGAGGTCCTCGCGAAGGAGCATGATCGAGTCAAAAGTCGCGTCAACGTCCAAGACATCCGATCTCGCCAGAAGGATCGCATCCAGGGCTTCTACGTAGGCACTACGGTTGTGCTCGCTCATCGACGGTTTCATGGTGACCTCTTCTTCTCGCGCTCGATCCGATCGAGCGTCACGCCGGTCTGTAAGGCGGCTTCCTGGGAACACAAGTTCAACAGGACGACCGCGCGTTCGCTGTCGTGGAGCTCGTTGCTGATCTGCTGGAATCGGTGCCCTGCACGAGAGGACAGAGTTGGCCGTTCCTCGGATAACCGAAAGACCACCGAGGTGCGGCCATGGGTGCGGTCTTTGACGATGTCGATCCACTTCGTCATGGCGCACTTCCGATCTCGACGTTGCACAGATCGGCGTACGCAAACGATGCAGCCGCTATGATGACTCCCAGGATGCCAACGGCCGCACTGAAAAGTGCGACGTGGCGTTTTCGTTTTCCTTCAAGGGCGGTGCCCGCTGCCACGAAAAGACCACCAGAAGCGAGGACGAGACCCAGGGTTTGTCCGATCTCGTGAAAGACGTGGAGTAGCCCCGTCATGAGGCACCGTCTTCCTGGGGCAGAGCGACCTGCTTGGGCGCCTTGGTGCCGCACGCCGGACAGTAGTTGACCTGCGTCGCGTACTCGCCGTTGCCGACCCAAAACTCTCCATCGCTGGTCTCGTACGCGCTGACCAGCCTCGAAGACGGCGGCTAACGCCCGCACATGCGCACCTCGTGAGCGGTCACCCTCCGCAGTCGCGCGCTTGAAAGCCCTAGCGTACGTTCGCTCGTGCGGGCTCAGGCCCTCGTCGGAGAAGATCTCGGATCGGGCGAACTCGTCGAGGTAGGGGAACACGACCGCCGCTGTGGCAACAGACACCACCTCGGCGCCCACCTGGCGGAGGCGATACAGAACGGATACAGGAGGCAGCGCGAGGGCGGCCCACAATCGACGACGACGGCTCATGACGCACCCCCGATTCCAGCTCCCTCGAGCGCAGCCGTGACAGCCAGATCGATCTGGTTGTTGCCTTTGCCTCTTGGGAGTCGCGGACTTACGCCACCGAACCACTTGGGGAGGGGGAGGCGCCTGACGTCAGCACGGTGCTGGAGCGCCGCCGGGTTGAGCACCGTGTGCTTGAAGACGATCCACTCCAAGTGCGACATCGGTCGACGGCCGAGCCGCTCGAGCCCCACGGCGCCGCATAGGGCGCATACACGTCGGTTGCTTCCTGGCGGTCGCGTCCACGCATGCGCTCCACAGGGCTCCGTGCGCCGTGGCCTACGCATCAAGACGGCCAACCGAGGCGAACGGTGGCCTCCTTTGGGTGAGCAGATCACGTCTCACCGCCTTTGGGGGACTTTCCGAGTACGGTCAGAATCTTGTTACCCACGCCGATCATGTCCTCGGCGTGGTGTTTGAGCGTCTGCAGGTTGGCGGCGTCCGGGCCGAGATCCGCGAAAATGATGAGCTCGGAAAGCACTCGGTCAAGCCGACCGATCGCCGAATCGAAGTCCTGTTGTGAATGTTTCACGACGCGCCCCCGATCCCGGCTTCCTTCAGCGCCGCGGTGAGTCCCTTGACCTTAGTCGGCGGGAGTTCGCCGATCAGCCAGCGCAGGTAGTCGGTGGCTGGGATCTCGTCGAGCAGACCGCTCTCGAGCATGACCCTGATCTGCTTGTTGCTCGGCTTGACCTTCCGGCCGGCCGCGGCCTTGGCAGCCTGACCGGTAGGGCGCTTGGTCTTCCCGTTGCTGCTCGGAGGGGGCGCAGCCGCCTTGAGCTCGGCGAGCTTTTCAGCCTGCTCCTCGTGGCTCAGGGACTTGAGCGCCAGCGCCGAGCTCGCAGCGATCTGACCGCTCCGGATCGCTCGGATCAAGGGCGGCGCAAGGCCGAGCAGCGCCAGGCGCTTGACCACCTTCTGTTTGGAGCACGCGAAGTGGATCGCGACCTCGTGCTCGTCGTACCCCTGAGAGGCGAGCCGCTGCATGTCTCGAGCCTCGTCGATCGGATCCGGCGCCTGACGTCGCGCCGCGTTCTCCGTCATGCTGATCGCCATCAGGCGCTTGTCCTCCGCGGCGATCTTTGTGCACGGGACCCGCATCTCCGGATCGCCACGCTTGCGGCGACGCTCGTTGACGACGCGGGCCGCACGGACACGAGTTCGACCGAACACGACCTCGGCGATCTCGCCGTTTTTGCGCACAAGGATCGGTGTCAAGATCCCGTGCTCGTCGACGTTCTGGATGAACTCCTCGGATATCTCGACGTGGATCTTGTCGTCGTACAGCGGATGCTCTTTGCCATCGCCCGTGTCCAGGCCGATGATCTGGATCCCGGGCTCTCCGTTCTTGGGAGCCTCGGGTGGCAACCACCACCCGCTGAGTCGTTTTCCGTCGAATGCTTGCTTGGACATTTTTGGGGTCTCTCTCCTAGTTGGGGATCTCGGGGCACGTGCACAGCACGTAGCCGTCTTCGATCGTAAGGGTGTGATCGGTGTGATCGCAGCCGACTGAGAAATCGGTGTTCGGCATCCGCTCGACGTAGGGCTTGCACACAGCGGGCATGTTGAAAACCATCAACAGGACGCCGGTGATCACAAGAGCCGTGGAGAAGACGAACAGAGCAATAGGGAGCCAACGAGGCGATCGGCGCGAGGGCGGGGAGGGCCGCACCGGATTCTTGGAAGGCTTCGGTTGCGCCGGCTTCTCCGGTTTCTCGATCCATTGAAGGCACGGCTTACCGTCTAGTCCGAGACGAACTATCGAACAATACGCCCCGTTCGCACCGCAGACACGGAATGCACCGTCGGCTTCCGAGTGGCCGCATGCCGAGCAACCTCCATCCACAGGCGCGAGCCTGAGATCGTCGATTCCCTTGAGGGGTGGTCCAATCTTCTTACGGCTCATCGGTCGCCCTTTCCTTCGGGGGGCGCTGCTTGGTCTTGGTCAGACGGATTCCATTGGGTCCCGCACCACTCGATCGCGATCTCGGGATCACCTACTCCGCCCCAGTTACAGTAGGACGTGGTGTCCTCGTCATCGAGATAGAACGCCCATCCGTCCTTACCGTCCTCGACGATCGTTGGAGTCCCCTCTTCGCCAAAGAAGTGCATCCACAGAAAGGACTCGATCGCGGTTTTGGCATCTTCTGCAGGAACGCGGACTTGGCAGTCGGCCTCTCCTTGGGGCACCGACGGTGGGTCCCGGGGGGTCGTTCCATCCTCTATCGCGTACGCCATCGCTTCGCGAAGGGCGGTGACGGAGTGCGTGGACAAGGTGTCGCGCTCCACTTGAGTAAGCCCCTTGATCCACGCAGAGATCTGGCGCCGAGCGCAGCGAAAGGCCGGAGCACTGGGGTGTCGGTAGGAGTCCCAAGGATCGTCGTTGGGCATCAGTCCACGTTTCCTTCGGCGTGCGGGCTGTCCCGTGCGTGGAGCGGGCAGTCGGGATCCTCGACGCGTTGAATCCTGTTGCCGTAGCCCGGGCCGTTCAGGGTAATGACCGTGACGCTCTGACCGGTGTCGTCGTTCTCAACGATCTCCTCCACCCAGCTGCCGTCCTCGTCATGAGGACACGTGCAGTCTCCACAGACTGGGCACCAGCGAGCCGACACGCCAGTGCACGCGTAGCCGCCATCGACCAGGGCGACGGCTGGAGCCCAGCGGATCGGCGGCGCACCGAGGCGTTGCTGGTGCTGCTGCCACAGCCACGCCTTCCAGGCGGCGAAGCGGAGCAGGCACTCCTCTGGCTCTTGCCGGAGGCTAGCCATTGGACACCTCCACCCTGCGAGAGACCGCTTGGCCGAAGGCGGTGAGTATGCTTTTCCACCCGTTCCACACCAAGTCAAGGCGCAGCAGTTTGAGGTCTTTCAGTGCTCGCACCACGTTTCGGTAGTCATCTAACTCCGCCATGGTGAGGTGGCGCCGCCCCATCACATCCCGATCGTTTTCATTCAACCCTGTGGCGACCTCGTCCCGATATGCAACCAGGGCTTGGCCTTTGTCAGTAAGGTGGTGCTCGTACGATGGCCCCTCCGGGCACTCCATCAACCCAAGCGCAACCGCCTGCTCCCAGTCGGCGCCATCCTCGGGCGGAACAAAGTCCAAGGCGAGCCAAACCCCGTCCGACAACGTCGGCGGTTGGCCGCGGCTCGCTGACATGGACTCACGCCACTTCGCCACGCCAAGCCTGATATTCCGCTCGGACTCAGCGGCGTTCAGCCAGCCGCCGTCAGGCCAGATGTACTCGGACTCGCCGTAGGTGAACTCGGACTGGGAGCCTTCGGCGATGTCGATCCTCCACCCGGACCCACGAGCTCTGTAGTAGATAGTTCGGCCGTCGACTGATCCCTCTCCTTGGATCGGACAGGCTCCTCCCCACTCGACCTTGATTCCATCATCGGCAACAAGACCGTGATCCTCGTCATAGGCCCCCGTGATACCGGTGCGGAGCGTCGGGGCTTCGGAAACGGCTCCATCGTCACGGATTGTGATCCCTGTGAGGTCCCAACCCGCGCCCGCGGCCTCAGCGGGGGTAATCGGCTTGCCGCCGTTGAGGTGGCCAACACAGCGCTGCCAGCCCTGAGTCCAGGCCTTGTCCTCGCCGGCGAACATCGTCGGCCGGATCAGGAGGCCTTCGGTTGGATGCTCGTAGGTGACGAAAGAGATGATCATGGTGGAAGGCCTCTGGCTCACTTGCGATTTCGCGGACGCGGAGTGGCGCCCGCTGCGGCGTCGAGGGCGTCCCGCTGCTTCGCTCCCGTGGTGAGCTCCAGCTTTCGAATGGTCGCGACGCCCTGATTGGCGATATGAACGAGCTTGGCTAGTACGAGCCTCTCAGCAGCGGACGCTTTGCCCCAAAGCTCACCGAGAGCCTCGTAGAACTGGCAAGGATCCCAGTCTCGTAGAGCGACACGGTCCTTGGCATCGTGACACGATGTGCAGATCGGAAACGTCTCTGTGCCTCCCAGGGATCGCGATCGCGGAAAGTGATCGCGCTCTGACGCCGGGGCATCACAGATGTAGCAGGGGTCGATCATCGTTTTTTCCTACGGCCTTTCGGTTTATATCCAGACGACGCGTCGAGCACGGCCCGGATCTCCGAAAGGTCTTTGACGTGGTCGTAGTAGGGTTGGAGCGCCGAGCGATTGCTGTGACCGGTCAGAAAGAGGAGCCTCTCCTCTGGGATCCTCATACGGACACCCCAGTCGACGATGTCCGTGCATGCGCGGTGCCGCAGGCGGTGAGGGCTAAAGGACCGGAGATCGGCCGCTTCACAGCACCGGAGCACCCACCGGAACAGGGTCTTCTGGCCGACTCTGCGGTCGAGCCGTACGCTGCCATGTCGGCCGCCGCACAGAAGCGGTCCCTCCGCTCCACCACGGATCGCAAGCCACCGCTTGATCGCTTCCAGCGTTACTTTGCACAGCGGGTAGAGCTTGGGCTCCGCCCGCTTCTTACGGACAAGCCAGACGCCTTTCTTTCTCAGGTCCAGATCCGCGATGTCGATCTGGCGGATCTCGTGCTCGCGATAGCCCTCGTTGAGGGCCATAGAGATCACTATGCCGATCCGGTGGTCGTGGTCGATCGCTGCCGCCGCGATCAGCTTCGGCTTCTCCTCCGGTTCAGGGCCCCGCATGTCGCGTCCACGACGCTCGACGAGCTTCCCGTGTCGGTCTTTGCGTGGGGGTGGGACCTTGGCGCCCTGGAGATCCCACTGCACGAGGTTCTGTCGGCGCGCCTGGCGGACGGCCCAGCGCAACGCTGCGAGGCGCGTCCCGGTCGTGGCCCTCGATAACCGCGGCTCGGTAAACAGGCAATCGGCGAGGTACGCCTCCACCAGGTGAATCGCGTCATGGAACGGGAAGCCCAGGAGGTACTGGCCGGCGCGCGCGCAGGCTCCGTCCTCCCAGGGGTCCCGTTCGGCGGTACGGGGCTCCGGCTCCTCTTCGAGCTCGATGGCTTCGGCTTCGGCGAGCCACAGGGCGAAGTGGACGAGGCCCCTGCGGTAGAGCGCCCGCGCGGGCCCTCCAAGGTGCTCGAACCAGGTCGTCATCGAGGCCCCTACCTTCTTACGGAGCTTGGCCGGGAGCTGCGGCGAGCGGACTGGAATCAGGGCCGTCATCAATGCCATATAACTAAGGGTTCTTTGGCATTCGCGAAAGAGACCCCTCTAAACGGCCGTATTCGGGGTTCCCGGGCCACATGGGGCCCCCTGTGAGCATTACGCATCGGGCGCACCCCGCCGCTCTTGCGTCTTTTATAAGATCTGTATTAGTTTCTACAAGTTACTCCGATGCTCTCGCTGCCCATCGCTTCACCCTTCGGGGCACCGCCCCGCTGACCGCGATGCCAAGACGAAAACCACCCAGCCTTGAACAACGCCTCGATCAGGTCGAGACCTCTATAACCGAGCTCAAGAAGCAGCTCACAGACCTCGGCGCCACAGGCGACGAGGTCGCCGCCATGCACGACGACGTCGACGAGCTCCGGCGCGCGGTCGAATCCCGCCGCGCCAATCCCGAGACCAAGCCTCTATCGCCGAAGGCCAAGGCCCAGCGGGCCGACAACGCCGCCGTAGCCCGAGCGTCCAAGGACGTGGGCGAAGGCCAGGGCAAGGTCCGGACCAAAGCCACCCAGGCCAAGCTGAGGAAGCAGGCCGGCGCCACCACGAAAAGGAAACGATGACGACGATTGACGACGAGCTTGACGCCCTCTCTGAAGACCAGCAGGCCGCGATGCCACTCGTTCTTGGCGTCCTGGGAGCCGCGTGCATCGCCCACGAGACCAAGGACGTCCTTGCCGTAATCTGCGTGCTCAGCCGACATCCCGAGCTCCTCACAGAGATCATCGGCCTGACAGAGGAGGCGATGGACGGCAAGGAGGACGAGCTAGATCGGCGCCTTCGCCATCCCAGTCCCACTGCCGTCAAGGATCCACCGAGGTCGACGTAACCGTGATCGACTACATCGAGCGCTCGGACCAATCCGAGGACGGGGAGGGCATCTGGATGCTGTGCACGCGGTGCGAAGGGTGCTGGCGCCCCAACATGCAGGAGAAGCACGAGGACGGTTGCCCAGTCGCAGAGGTGCGGCGACTGAGGGCGGCCCTACGCCACATCGCCGACGCGAACCTGTCGCCCTGCGTACGGTTCGCGGAGTACATCCTCGACGGCTACGGGGTCGCCGATGCGCATCGCCTGGACGTTTCGCACGCGAGCCCGCAACGCCTCAACGGCATCGCCCCCGTCGAACCCCACAAGAACCAGCCGGCAGATCGATCCGCGGATCAGGGAGACGACAAGGCGCCCGGCATGCCTGCCGAGGAGATGCTCCGCTGCGCGCGTCAGCTCGTGCGGACCGGTCGTCATGATCCGCAGTTCGACACTTTCTCGACTGGACAACACAAGGCTGCACAGGAGTTCGACGAGGCGCTGCCGCGGATGATGGACTACCTACTCTCGGCCGAACTAAGGCCGCGACGAGCGCGACGAGTCGAGGTCTGGCTGGAGAAGCTGGGCGCCGAAGCCATCGAAGTCGATCTCCAGAGCGCCGTCGGCGATCTGGACAACGTGGACCCCACCACAGAGACCCGGGCGCACCTCACCCGTGCCCGGGCGAAGCTGTTCGACATCATCCACCTGCTGCAGCAAGACCGTCTTGGCGCGTCCCAGAAAGAGGAGGCCGACGTGAGCAGCTCACCACGACCTAACCACCTGAAGTGGAACGGCACTGAGTGGGTCGATGAACGCTGCGGCTGCCGGTATCACCCTGATGACGACAAGGGCACCCATGAGGGAGCTCCGCATCTGCACTTGTGCACAAAGCACCGCTCCCCGGCCCCGGAGCCAACGTGAGCGTCTATTACGTCTGGGACGAGCTCAACGGCGAGCGGGACGAAGCGAAGAGCATCGAGGCCACCAACCCCATGAGAGCCGCGTTGACCTACGCCGAAAACGACTGCGACGGATGGACCGACGGGCTCTACCGCGAGAGTTGCTCGCAGCCGATCGTCGTGGAGAACGAGGGCGGACACCGACAAACGTACGCCGTGGAAGCTGAGCTCGTGCCGCATTTTCGAGCATCGCCAGTTGTGGAGGGATCGTGCACCTGACCATCCATCGCTGCTCCGGGTGCCCGCTGGCGGACGGCGAGCACGACTGCTGTCGTCACCCCGGCGCCGCGCCGGACCTCGTGCCGATATGGGGCCTCGCCGCGTCGCCCCCGCCCGAGTGCCCTCTGCTCAGGGGCCCGCTCACCGTGGTGCTCGTGGTCGAGAAACCCGAGTCCGCAGACGTGGAGGCTCCGTGACCTGCTGCCGGTATCACCATGACGACGACAAGGGCACCCACGGGGGAGCTCCGCACGTGCACTTATGCACGAAGCACCGCGCCGCTCCGGGAGATCGAGGGGAGACAACGTGAAGACAGTCAACGAACGCGACGACGAGGCCATGGCAGAGCGCCAAGCGCAGCTGCTCAAGCAAAACAAGCGCCACGAACGGTGGTGCGAGTACCTCGACGAGGTCGAAGCCCTCAAGATCCTGGTGTACGTCAACGATGCGACCGATTACGACGCGACCGATTACGACGAGGTGCGGTCGGCGATGCGTGAACACGTGCGGCACAGCAGCGCGTCCGCCTTTATCGACACTGCGTGCAACGGCTGCCAGACCGTCCTTCTGGACAGCGACCCCTGTATGACACTGACGTCCGAGCCTCCGAAGTTCTGGGCCACGTGCATCGGGTGCGGTGCAAGGTACGCCCTTGCCACCGATCTGCGCCGCTACGTCCGCGAGCCCCCGCCGCGGGGGGAGACGTGATCCCACCCCTCAGCTCGGAGCAGCAACAAAAGCTCCGCGAGCGCCTGTGCCCCGGCTGCGGGTCGCCCGTCACCTTGATGCCCGGCATGTTCTACACGGAGGCCACCGGCTTCATGGACGGCCTGGTGTGCCCCAACGTCGACTGCAAGGCGCTGTGGGACGACCCGGACAACAGCTTTATCGCTGCCGCATCCAGAAAGCGTGTAGCGACATGAACGAGACGATCCCTGGAATGTTCTGCCGCAAGTGCATGGCGCCTCTGGTGCGTACCGAGACCGGGGCCGGCTGCCCGACGCCCGGATGCGGGGCCGCACGCGTTGGGCCCGCTGACGTCGAGGTAAAGGGCAACAAGGTGACCATCCGGGCCAAGGGCTCGCGCAAGGAACAGTCATGACCATCCCCACGGCGCGGCCGGAAGAAATGGAAGTTATGGAGGCGATCCGCAAGCGCCCTGGCATGTACACCGGCGGTACGGACAAGTACGGGTTGCACCACCTTCTGTTCTGGGCGCTCGACGACATCGCGGGCAACGCTAGGGCTGGCCGCGGCACCAAGGTGGTCGTCCGCCTGTGTGACGACGGCGATTGCGAGATCCGCGACGACGGGCCCGCGGTCGCGCCGGGAGAGCCCCCCACTCCAGAGACGGTCCACGCGCTCACGGGTTCCGACCAAAACGCCCCCTCGCTACCACGGGGTGTGATCTCCGACCAACACTGCCGCAACTACCTACTCATGCTACGCGCCCTGTCGAGTAGCCTGGCGATCTACGCGCAAGGTGAGGGCCGACAGGTCAAGGTTCGCTACCGACGCGCAAACCTCCAGCATGGCCGCGAGCGCCCGGATGCGCCGTCCGATGATGGCCCTGCGACCAGCTTCACGACGCGCTTCCGACCCGATTCCGAGATCTTCGGCGACGCCGCATTCGACGTGGATATGGTGCGGGAGCGCCTGCGGCAGGTCGCGGCCACCGCCGGCATCCGGTGCGAGCTCCGCTGCGAGGCCACCGACACGGCCGAAGATCTGAGCTGCCCCAACGGCATGGCCGATCTGCTCAGGTCAAGGATCGTCGGCGACGATCCGGGCTGCCTGTTTCCGGACGGCGAGCCGTTCAGGATCACGGTCAGCGAGCCCCGGCGCTCCTTGGACGTTGCGCTTCTGTGGCCGCAGTCAGACTGCGCGTACCTGCCCACCGAGCCCCATGAGCGCATTGCGAGTTGGGCTAATACGGTGCGCACCCGAGATGGCACCCACGTGGCCGGCCTGCTCGATGCTCTTCGTTCGGCAGGCGCTCTGCGCCCGTACCCCATCGGCGTGATCTCCGTGTTCCTACCGGCCCCGCGCTTGTTGAGCCCCGTCAAGGATCGGCTCGCCAACCTCGACATACGCCGCTTCGTATCCGACCACGTCGGCGCGGCATTGCGACGCTACGTCGAGTCCGACAGTGAGTTTGGCCTGGACATCCTCCGCCCCGAGCCGATCCCCCCACCGACCGGGGAAGGTCTCAGACGAGCGATTACCGCGCTGATCGAGGATCTCGGATCCATCGAGTTCGCCGCAGGACTGCCCGCGACGTCCAGCGCGAAGGCCCTGATCAATGCGCTCCTGGCTACTCAGGAAGTTCAGGCTCTGGGCGCCCTGCTGCCGGACGCCGATCTGGACGATCTCCTCGCACAGGTGGTGCGGCAGATCGGTGATGGGATCCAGATAGGAGTCGCGTCCTCCGACAGCGCGATGGCGATGGGGCTCTCGGCCGCTCTGCTGTACGTCGAGACGCCGGCCGCGACCATGTTTCTGAAGGAACTGGCGAAGTATGCCGAGACCGCGGAACTGCGAGAGGCGGGCGCCGTTGCGCGGGAGCTCCGCCTCCGAAGAACCCGAGAGCGAGGGCGGACATGAAGCCCCTGACGATGCCCCTCGCGGTGGTAGGGATCCTCCTCCTCGTGAGGGGCGACGCGTACCGGTGGTGGGAGTTGAGTGTCTGCTTTGCGGTGACGGTTGCCGTCGACGGCGTCCTCTGGCACCGGTCCCAAAAGGAAGGTCGACGTGACCGATAACGATCCCGTTGAGGGCCAACAGCAGATCCGCCAGATGCTCCGCGACGTCCTGTCGGAGATCAACGACATCGAAGAGGAGCTCGACCACGACGCCGACTTCTTCGTCGACAACCTGGTCGACCTGGGACGACGGCTCGAGCGCGCTGAGGTTCGGGACCGCGAGCGGCAGATCCTCAAAGACGGCTACATGGCCGGATGGCGAGCCCATCGGGATGACCACCGCGAGCAGATCTGGGCCGCTCGAGCCGCCTGCGAGGAGGCCACGACCAACGTCTGGATCTGGTCGGACGATCTGGACGCCCTGGATTCTTTCGCCAACGAGACCCCTGTGACGATCACTGGCGCCCAGCTTCGCGAACTCGTCGCCAAGGTACGTAGCGACGAGCGCCGTCTCCTCGCTCCCGGCGACATCCGGGAAGACACGTCGTTGGGACCGATCGTCATTCACCCTCGGGGCCACGGCGAGGTGTCCATCACGGACGACGAGGACGCGATCTTCGTCGGCAAGATCTCGGAGCTCGCCGATCTCGCCAGGGCAGCTTCGATGTCCGATGCGGAGACTCTATGACTGCTGACACTACCTGGCATGCTTGGAGCTGGTCACGCCAGTGGCACGGGTACTGTCTCAGCGTCTACACCACGCTCAAGCCCGACGATGTGGGCTGGAGCGTCAACCGGGACGGTGCGCACATCGATGGAGGATCTATGGGATCCCTCCCGCTCGCATTCCTCGCTGCTGAGGACTGCGCGTCGAAACACGAGCGTGAGTCACAGACCCCGGACAAAACGAGGGATCCGTGACCGAGAACAAGTACACGCGGGCGCTCGACTACATCTACGACAAGCTTGTCGAGCTCGAAAAGAAGCTGGGCAACGAGATCGGAACGACGGAGAACGTAGGGCTTCTCTGGGGAGCGATCGAGGCCTGCAAGTACCGCAAGCAGCCCGAGTTCGATCGCCGATTTGCCGGACGATTTGCCGCTCGACGTCCGGAAACGACCGTGGCCACGGACACCGAAGAAGATCCATTCGTCGCGGGATCTCGGATCCTTACACTTCACCGCCAGGTCCATGCGGTGCTCGATGCAGGGTTGGAGTGGAACGTCATCTACGACTGCGTCTTCCAGCAGTTCGCAGAGTCAGGCCTTTCACTGACCTGGGCCGATCCGGACACGACCTACGAAGAGGACGTTCGCGCCTTCGTACGCGCCCTCGACGAAAAGGCAGCCCCGTACTTGGCGCTCAAGGCAGCGACGCCCCGAGGGGATGAACATGAGCGCTGATCCACGCCTGCGACGTCGCTACATCAGCCAGCGCGACAGCGACTACGCCGACTGCGTTCCGATTGCGATCTGCAACGCCCTGCGCTTTTTGGGTCGTCGGACTCCGCGGCCGGGGATGAAGCGTTGGGAGAAGGTGGTCGATGCCGCCGGCTGCCGCCACGGCGGGACGATGGATGAACACGAGGTCGCGGATTTCCTGGGCGCCAGGCTCGTCCGGATCGCTCGGAAGAACATTCCCAGCCACGTACCCGTTTTGCTCACCGTCAATAATCCCGAGATTGGGCACGCTTTTCATGCCGTAGCCGTGCTTGCGGCGGACGCCGAAGGCTGCACCGTCGCCAACTACCGTGTCGACGCCGGTCCTCTGATCGAGCGCCTTCCCTGGGGGGACGATCCCCCGCGGGAGTACTCGGAGAAGAGACGTGTCACGCGAGGGCGGTGGAAGGACGGATCGGTCCGCCGGATCACCGTCGATCTCGGGCCCCTCGACCGAGGGGTGCACTGGCCCGCGATCTACCCGCGTGGGAGGGTCTACAAGGTCACGATCAGCCAGGAAGGTTCGCGATGACCGGAGGCGACGCGACTAGCCGTACTGACTCGTTCCACATGCATGTGGGATCGCTCGCGGTCATCGCCGCATTGGCACTCCCACGACGGCTGTGTCGCCGCCTCGCGCGTGCCCTTCGGCGCACGGCGGACCGGCTCGACCCATGTGGGGCCACCTGGCCACTACCCCCGCCGACTCTCCACAAGCGAGGAAATCCATGATCGCCGACGCATACGCCACCATGGCCGAGCGCCTGAAGGCGCTCACGGGATTCGTTCCGATCAGGATCGACTCGGGGGTGTTGTCGGATGAGCGCGCGATCGAGGTCTTTCCGCCCGGAAGCGGCTACGGGCGAGTGATCGGGATCCGGCTGTTTCACGAACCTCGCCAGATCGTGCTCCGCCGGATCGTTCGTGGCGCCCAAATGGTGGCGGGCCCGGTCGACGCGGCCGCGTATGCCCTGGAAGGAGTTCTGCCTCCGCTCGAGCCCGATGCTGATCCCGCTTCGTACCGGGGCGACATCATGCGTTTCGTCGCGGTCGACTGGGGCGTGATCGCAGCGATCGAACCGCTGATCATCGACGCCGAACCGTGCGGCGTGCCCCTGTCACTCGACGGTTACCTCGTGGTCGAACCGGTCACCAGTCTTCCCGGCAGCCCGTGGCCAGGGCATCCGTGGAGGGCTCCGTGAACTGCAGGAAGTGCAAAACGGTTCGGGTTCCGAAAGGCTCGGCCCACCCATCGATCTGCGAGGCCTGCTACGCAGGCCTCGACAAGGCCACGAAGGACGGCGCGATCGCCTTGGCCTTTTACGAGGCCGCGCGAACGGACAGCTTCGAGGACAATCGGATGATCTGGACCCTTCTGCAGCCGTTCGTGCCGTGGGAAGCAGAGGGGTCAGCATCCAGGGGGGATCCGGTGACGCGAGTCCAGCTACCGATCATTTGGGAGGGGGCGGCCCACCGCGCATGGCGATCCCTGCAAGACGGCGAGCCGGCCAGGGTCTATTCGAAGACCCCGGCGGTCACTGCCGTGTTGGGGGCGATAGACGCATCGGCTCAAGCGTCCTTCGTGGAAGGCTTTGTGGCGGGCGCAGAGTTCGAATACGTCCGCGCTCAGGAGGACTCGTAGCCGTGCTCTGGAGGCAGCGCCATCTTGATCTGGCGAGGCGGCTGGGACTCGCCCGCGTCGCCACCCGCATGGTCAAGCAGATGGGCCCCTGGATCGTGCCCACGGCCAGTGCTGAGTTCGCGCTGCGAGCCGCCGGCATGTTGGAGGAACCGGAGGTGGATCCGTGATCTGGCGACGGCTGACGCACGACAGGTGCCCCGTGACCGACCGCGCCTGCGACCAGCAGTGCCCCGACCCGGACTGCGCGCGCATGCGCTACCCCGAGGACTTCGGGCTCGACCGGTTCGACGTCCACCCCGCGAGCCTTCCGCTCAAGCGCCGCTCGAGGTTATCGACATGATCACTGACGGCAGCAGTTGCGGCTACCCGATGAGGCTGCCTACAGCTTCGGGATCCGCGTGGCGCGAGTGGTACGGATCCGCGACGTCTCAATACGTCGCGGCTCCGACGCTGGCGTCCGAGTGTACCGACCGGTCGCCGCTGGCGATCCATTTCTCAAAGGCGGCAAAAACGTGAGTCTTGGGCGCGAGAATGCTGAGAAGATCGGGAAACTCCGTGACCGCGTGTCGCGGCTGGAAGAGGCTCTCCGAGCGCTGCTCACTCGGTTGGACAGCCTCGACGAGCTGCCCTCCGGGGTCGTCCGGGAGGCTAAGCAGCTTCTAGGGGGCAGCTGCCCGACTTGTGACCGTGATGTCGATGACGCCGCCGACTGGTGCTCGGATTCTTCCCATGAGACGGGGGATTCGTGATCGGACTACAGTGGTTCGGCGCGCACTGGGGCGCCACGATCTGCGATCAGGCCGAGCGCGTCGAAGCTCCATTGGGATCGTCATGCGTGGCCTGCGACGTTCCCATCGAGAAGGGAGCCAGGGGGTTTCTGATCCCGCACATCGCCAATGTGGTGACGCGGCAGCCCTGGCATCTTGACTGCTTACTCAAGTCGATCGGGGCTTCACCAAAGGCGGGCGAACCGTGACCGACGTAGTGTGCCCGCACTGCAATGCGCCCTCGGGTGTCATGTGCACGACCCCTCAAGGCGCCGAGCGCGACGACCACTCGGCACGCACTAAGGCCGATGCTGTGCTCCATAGCGCGGCCTGGACCGAGCCCGACCGCGCGGTCCCCCGATTCGTGAACCTCCGAGAGGCTAGGATTCATGCGCAGTCGCTTGCGGCAGCAGCGATCCGGGACTGCGCGAGCAAGGTCGCCGAAAACGAGGACGGCCGTTACCCCGACGTTTTCGACCGGCGCAGGATCGCCAACTACCTCAGATCGATGGAGGCTGCGCACCGACGGCGTGCAGCCAAGCTCGAGTCGCTAGAAGCGGGGGAAGCCTAAATGGATCTCACCGTAATGCGACGCCACTGCCAGGCCCGGATCGACTGGGACGGCGGCTGCGCCCTGCCGCCGTCGATTCCGCCGGACGCCATCATAGCGCTGCTCGACGACCGCAATAAGCTGCTCGACGAGATCAGCGATCTGCGCGCGAAGCTGTTGGCTGCTCAGTCACCACCGAAGGAGGATTCGTGACCGCCGCGACGTACACATTCAGCTTCCGGTTCAACCCTGACAGGGACGCGCACGCCGAGGACTACGGACGACTCTCAGATGAGCAAGTCGACGATGTTGTATCGAGTCTCCGTCGCATCACAGCCGAAGGACTGCCCGAGCCCACGGGCGTGCTGATCCCTATAGCGGACAAGCTCCTGGACTTCTCACCGACCTGGGTCCGAGTCGAGAAACTGCGTCGCGAGGGAGTTGCGGGGGAAGCGTGAGCGACTGGTACGACCCCAGAGTGATCGCGGAAGGGCTCGATCGCCACCAGCGTAACGCGCTTGGCGGTCAGCGGTATCGAGCGATGGGGGCGCACCCGACCATGTGGTGCGAGCTCGGCAAATGGACGTCCACGCGCAATAGGGGCGCTTCCTATTTCCATCCGACCGCACTCGGGCGGTCCGTACTGGCCATTCTCCAGCCCGGGAAAGCGGGGACCTCGTGACCGAGGTGCAACACGTGAACGACAAAAGGCCGTGCATCACCTGCGGGAAACCCCTACGGCGGGCGACGTCGCGGCACAAGTGCCCTCACGGGGTTTGGTGCGGCATTGTTGGACGTCCCCAGCTGTCATACCGATCCCGGACCTGCCGAGCCTGTAACCGCGTGATCGCCCTGCTGAACCTGTGCTCCCCGAAAAACGAAGCGTCGACACTCACGTTTCCCAACGGCATCGGCCAGGGGCGCCCCGTCCACACTCCCTCCCCGATCGGACTACGAAACGCGGAGGATTCATGAAGGCCACGATCACGATCACGACGCAGTCTCCGGGAAGCCATCAGGAGCAGCTCCAGGATGTCACGCTGCCGGCGACGATCCAGCTTGCGATCCGCCGTGGCGCGGACGTCGAGATCTTCATCATCACGGCCACGGACGAGGGCAACACAGTGGCGCGTGTAGAGGTTGCCAAGGAGACTCCCGGATGACCGGATCCATCACCGACAAGTTCCTCGCGAAGGCCAAAAAGGTCATGGAGGTGGGGTCCGAAGCCGCCGATGTGTTGGTGCACCTGCAGCACGGTGCTTCACCGATCGGTCTCGCTGCCGTGGGACTACGCGTGCTCAACTCGGTCCGGGCGATCCGAGCCAAAACCCCCGAGGAGTACTTCGCGGGTTGGAAACCCCTCGACCTCGGCGTGTTGGCCACCCAGGCACTCGCGGCCCTACGGACCGATGAGTCGGTGAGCGTCGAAGAGGTCGTGGGGGTGCACGACGAAACCCCAGCCATGATCACTCGAATGGATGGGGTCGAGATCGGCTGGGGGATCTCGGGAAGTTTCAAACGTGGGTCAGTCAGCGTGCGCTCTATATGGGTGCAACCCAAGACCGAGCTCGAGCCGTTGTTCCAACGGATCGGCCGCGCCCTGTGGGATCACATTGGTAGTCCCGAGGTCTGCTTGACCGTCGAGGAGTCCTCGGAGTCGTCGACGATCAAGATCGTGGCTGAGGACAAAAAGAAGATCTTCCCATCGGCCAAAGGAGACGAGTTCTACGAACGGATCAAGAAGTTCCAGGCCAAGGGGATCCGGCGCAGCTTTTTCATCATCGGCGATCCTGGTGTCGGAAAGTCATGCTTGCTGCGCTACATCGCGTCGCTGCAAGGTGGATTCCGTCTGCGACTGCGGATGTCGAGACTCGTGAAGTTCAACCCTCACCGACTGATCCGTGTCGTTGAGATCCTGCGCCCCAATGTCCTGATCGTCGACGACTTCGATCGCTACATCATGGGCAATAACGACTACAGCGACGAGGAAAAGAACAGTGACCAAGGGGCGGCCATGCTCGACCCGCTCGAGGTGTTCGACGAGCTCGTGCCGCTGGTGGTGGTGTCCGCGAACTACTCCAAGTCGATCACGCCAGCGGCGCTCCGACCCGGCCGCTTTGCCGAGATGGAGACGATCGACGAGATCGATCCCGAAGTTTACGGCCGGATGCTGCCCGGAGCTCCAGCCAAACTGATCAAGAAGCTCAAACGTCTCAAGGTCCCCGTAGCCTACCTCGAAGAGATCCGACTCCGTGCCGAGGCTCTTGGCTGGGAAGAGACCGAGAAGGAAGTCCCCAAGCTCATCGAGCGATCCGAAGCGATCATGGAGCGCAACCGCCGAGCGACGTCCGAACGTCGGTACCGACGTGTCTCGACGCTGGTAGGCAAATCGCCCGCACAGAAAGCCGTGATGCTCGACCGACAGGCTGCCCAGGCCGACAAGAGAGCGGCTCGTTCATCCTCTAACGCTGCCACCCATCGCAAGACAGGCGCGAAGCGACGCGAGCAGGCAGAAACCGAGCGAGAGAAGGTCGCCAAGAAAGCCGCCAAGAAAGCCGCAGCGACGGCCGCCAAGAAAACCAAGGCGCCCACAAAGAAACGCGCCAAGAAGCGCACAAAGAAAAGGAAGGCCGCGTCGTGAAGACTTTCTCGATCTCTATCGGCCGCGGTCTGGACCTGGACGTACTGTCGATGGTCGAGACGCGTGTTGGGATCTGCAGCAACTCGGGAGGCGGTAAATCGCACCTGATGCGCCTGATGGCCGAACGTGTTGCCGGTCGGATCCCCGTTCACATCATCGACTGGGAGGGCGATTGGTATACGCTCCGTGCGAAGGTCGACGCCCTCCTCGTTGCCAAGGGAGCCGATCTGGCTCCGCAGGTCCACACCGCCGGCAAGCTCGCGCGCCGGCTTCTGGACAATCGCGTATCTGCAATCATCGACGTCTCGTCGCTCAAGCGCATGGACCGTCTGCTGTTCGTAGCCTCGTACATCGAGTCGTTGCTCGATGCGCCGATCAAAGCGCGACACCCGACGCTCATCTTCATCGACGAGGCGCACCGCTTCTGTCCCGAGGTCGTATCCAAGGGCGGCCGTAAAGAGCTGATCGCAGCGACCCACAGGGCCCGGGCGGCTGTCATTGCGCTCATGGATTCAGGACGCAAGCGGGCCCTCGGCGGAGTCCTTGCCACCCAGCGCCTGTCGAAGGTGTCCAAGGACGCGATCGGCGAAGCGAACAACATCTTTATCGGCCGCTACGCCCAGGACACCGATCTCAAGCGCGTCGGCGAGCTGCTGGGACTGGAGTCCAAGAACCGCGACGCACCCAAGACGTTCGAACCCGGGGAGTTCTTCGCCCAGGGACCCGCGCTGCGCAAGTCGAAGTCGCTGCTCGGAGGCACCACGAAGTTCCGCAGCTTCAATACCGTGACCCAGGCGCCGAAGTTCGGGGCGGCACCCAAGGCGGCCAAGCCGTCCCAGAGCATGCAAGCCTACCTGACTGACCTCGCGACGATCCCCGAAGAGATCGCCCAAGAGGTCCGCGATCTCGCGGGGGCGCAGGTCCGGATCCGTGAGCTCAAGCGCGAGCTTACCCAGGCCCGCAAGGGTGCCCCGAAGCCTGTCGATCCGGCGATCAGTACGACGCAGAAGCTGGATTGGACCGCCCGTACCGAGCGCGCCGTCCAGCGAGCCCTGGCTACACAAGCCAAGACCTACGACAAGATCCTGACCAAGATCGGCCGCGAGCTCGGTAAGGTCGACCAGGCCACCGTCACGATCTCCGACGCCGTCCGCCAGTCCAAGATCTACGCCGGCGAGGAGGTGTTGCCGTTCGCTCAGGACGAACAGCCGAAGCCCAAGGATCGGACCAAACGCAAGCAACTCCAGATCCGTACACCCAGCGCTGAGGTCCTGGCTGGCGCCGCCGCTGCGGTCGCCGATCCCGAGTCCAACGGGGCTCTCGGCGGCGGCATGCGACGGATCGTCTTGGCGCTGGCCAGCGCGGGGGCAACCCTCAGCCGTGTAGAGGTCGCGATCACGGCGGGGCTCAGCCCCATCTCCGGCACCTTCCAGACGTACATCGGTCGGCTCAAGAAGGGTGGATACATCGACCATGATGGCAAGCTCTTTGCGGCCATGGATAAAGGCATCCTGGCGCTCGGAGACTACGAGCCGATCCCAACGTCTGGAGACGAACTCGTCGAGGTCTGGAAGCCGGAACTCGGCACTGGGGGCATTCGTCGCATCTTCGACGCCCTGTACGAGGCTGGTTCAGCGGGCCTGAGCAAACCCGATCTGGCTGAGAACGCTGAGCTCGAGCCGTCGTCCGGAACCTTCCAGACGTACATCGGTCGCTTGCGCAAGAAGGGACTGACCACCAAGGGCTGGCCGATGCGGTTGCACGAGGTGTTTTTCCAATGAGCCTCTGGACCTGCATGTGCGGCCACTGCAAGATTTGGCGCGGGGTCATGCGCCTCCATACTGCTCTGATCGTCTCCGCCCAGGAGGGCGTCGATCCGATCAAGTGGTTGGAGGACCACGTAGATGAGGTCCCCGAGGACATGGCCGATCTGATCATCGACATGGGTGACTCGTGGCCCGACAACGTCCGAGAGCACATGAAGACGATCAGCGACAAGATCTTAGGCGATCGGAAACCGATCCTGTGCTGCACGATCTGCTCCCACCCGATCGTCGAATGCACCTGTGTATCGCGCCTCGAAGGCGGCGAAGGTGGTCTCGGAGACCCCTGAAAGGAACGACAACCGTGACCGTCAAACGCAAACGCCCCAGCATCCGGGAGGCCCGACCTCCGGGTCCATCGATCCCTGCACCGCATCCGGCCCCTGAGCAGCCTGTCCGTCCCGACGGCGCGCCCACCCAGCCACCGCCGACCTATGAAGAGCTGAAGTGGTACCGCGACGCGGCCGAGGCCAAGCTCGCCGAGTACCAAAAGCTCGTCGTGGAGATCTACACCCTGATAACGACGGCGGCCGGCTGCGGTCGGGATCGGAGTTGGGGCTCGCCTCTGGACGATCCGGCGCCGCACCTAGCCAAGGCCAAAGAGCTGCTGACCAACTTCGACAGTACGGTGCCAAAGATCAACACGAAGGGACCCGTGGTGACATGACCGAGCAGCAGCAAGCTACGATCGC
>SDBV01002250.1_pt1 | contig 28890 bp, 21 predicted proteins | sample 2277081 | NCBI WGS metagenome assembly SDBV01 (sample SAMN10402039, study PRJNA504765) | marine sediment metagenome | isolation source: marine sediment core GS10_PC15, 223 cmbsf | place: Arctic Ocean: Southern Knipovich Ridge | collected 2010
TTATATACACGTAAATATTAATACTAATGCATATAAAAAACACCGCCTCTTACATGTAATAGTGGAAAAGAGAGAATTAACAAATAGAAAAATACGTGTGTTGTAGCCCGTGAAAATCGGTGATGAACGATAAAGTTTAAGTTATTGATTATTTAGTCTAAATCATCATTCAAACCCGAATATTGGACTCAATCAATAGCCATACAAAGCTATTTTGAATCCTTTTTTGATTTTATGCTCAAAATCGGAGATGAATGTTCCGTTGTAGTTTTGGATTAATTTTCTGAGCAGATAATAATTGAGTGCATTCTCCTCAACGATCAAATCCGAAAACTTATGTTTGTTGAATATGGCCTTCTCCATAAGGATACTGTTCCCTGAAAAACCTTCGAATTCAAACATGAATATAAAGTTATCCTGAGCTGATTTCAGCGTGAGCTTTAATTTGGACTTTTCATCAACAGCTTTATGAAAAGACAAAAATCCTAACACCGAATATCGTATTATCTTAGTGATCACATCTTCACCAATGATTGTTTCATTAAGATCGAGATTGTTAGTGGAAACGTTAATTTCCACAGCAGACATAATATCCGGCATTGAACGCACAATACACGATCTGATTTTGTCAAGGTTCAGTTCCGAAATATTTACATGTTCCTCAAAGCTATTATCAAAAATCAAGGATATGTTAGATAATCTGTCTTTGAGTTTATCTGTTGAAGTACCAATGAGCTTGAACAGGGCCTTAAACTCGTCGACATCCTTGCAGTAATCAGAGATATTTACCAATCCTTTAATTGTCGCAATTGGCCCACGCAGGTCATGATATGTCCGGTATACCAATTCATTAAAATCATCTACTTTTTCCTCAAGGAGACTTTGGTACGTCTTCAATTTTTCTACATCCCTTATTCCAATGATGATATATTCTGAGAAGTCACTTATAATTCCCAAATAAAACCCGGATACTTCGGCTTCAATGTTTTTTTTGTATTTGTTATGGATGGTTACCTTTTTAGGTTTAAAAAAGCCTTCTAACCTCATCTGCTTTAATTCCTTTTCAATTTTATTGTCTTTGGTTGCCAGTACTTCTGAAATGTTTTTACCTTTTAGATCATGATAACTGTAGCGAAGAAACTGACATACTTCTTTACTTACCGCTTTAATATTGTTGTTGGCATCCAACAAAATAGACGAAGGAATAATATTGATGAGATTTTTCTCTATAAATTCGTTATTTATTATGCTATTTGAAATCATTCCTACAATACTAAATTACTGGTGTTGATTTGAATATTTTAATAATGCAGAGGCCATTTGGTTAAGCGGCAGTACTTGTTCTGCGGCGCCTAGTTTTATGGCTTCTTTTGGCATGCCAAAAACTATACTTGTTTTTTCATCCTGAGCAATAGTATGAGCGCCTGCATCTTTCATCTCAAGCAATCCTTTGGCCCCGTCTGCACCCATTCCGGTCAATAATATTCCTACTGAATTATTGCCTGCATATTGCGCCGTAGATCTAAAAAGCACATCTACAGATGGCCGGTGCCGGTTTACGAGCGGACCATCATTTATTTGAACAAAATACCTCGCACCGCTTCTATGTGTCAGCATATGGTGATTGCCGGGGGCGATCAGCGCCCTTCCGCGAATTATTGTATCATTGTTTTCCGCTTCTTTCACACTGATTTTGCACAACTCATCCAATCGTTTTGCAAATGATTTTGTGAACTGTTCAGGCATGTGCTGAACAACCACAATACCCGGCGAGTCATACGGAAGCGCTTTCAGAATGCTTAAAATTGCCTCCGTGCCACCTGTTGAAGCTCCAATCGCCACAATCTTTTCTGTGGTTTTTAACATGGATTTCACAGGTCTTTTACTGATCACGGCATCGGCGCTTAATTTCTGAGCCACATGATGATCCTTATTTCTCCGCTGAACCCTGGCGGATGAAGCTGCTTTTATCGCGTTGGTTATTCTATCTTTATACTCATTAAAAAATTCTGCCGCATGTAATCTTGGTTTTGAGATTACCTCCACCGCGCCAAGTTCGAGCGCCCTGATGGCAGTTTGGGTTCCCTGATCGGTAAGGCTTGAAATGATAATCGTTGGTATAGGATGCTGCGACATGATCTTTCTCAAAAACGTAAGCCCATCCATTCGAGGCATCTCCACATCCAGAGTGATGACGTCTGGCATTTCCTTTTGAATTTTTCGAGCAGCAATGTACGGATCAGAAGCGGTGGCAATCACATCAATTTCTTTGCTTTTTTCAAAAATAGAAGTCAGAGATTGCCTGACAAGCGCAGAATCGTCAACTATTAATACTTTGATTTTATTTTTTGCCATACCTAACTAATCATTTTAATAGTTTCTATTGAAGGATTAATCTTTCTAGAATATACTTCTCCGCTTTCTGAATTGAATATGATCTTTCTTCCTTGTTTTCCCCCTGTATCGCTGCTCACAATTGGAATTTTCAACTCTCGCAAAAAGTTTTTGGCCACTTCTATATTCTTCGGCCCAATTTTAAAAATACAATTCTCACTATTTAATACTTCTCCGCCGCCAAATACTTTGGCTTTTAAATTTTTAATGTCAGCGCCAAGATACACCATCTTTTCCAGTAATTTTTCCATTGCCACATTACCGAATTTGGGAGATGCCAGTTCATTTCCCTTCCAATACGGCAACATAAAATGATTGATGCCGCCCACTCCGTTTTCTTTATCATGAAGACATACGGATACACATGAGCCCAATATTGTTTTAACAGTCGTAGGTTTATCGCAAACAATTAATGCAGATGCATACAAGAACTTATGAGCTGTTTCAGTATGTATCATGATTTAAAATATTGTTCCTTCTTCAATGAAAAAATTAATGCCGTCGTCGTCGTCGGAAAAAATTTCGTCAGGAGGGGCCATTTCGCGAATGACCAGCTTGAACTCGGTAAATTCATCTTTTTTACTTTCAAGGGTGATTTGACCATTGAGAAGTTCCAGGAGCATTTTTACTGTCGATAATCCCAGGCCATGACCGCCATCTATGGAATTTATTTCCTGGCTTATGCGCTCAAACCTATTGAATATCTTTTCCTGATCTTCAGGACTTATCCCAATACCAAAATCTTTGATAGAAATCTCTAGATGTTCTTTTGTTTTAACTGTATGGATATGGATATCTCCTCCTTTGTGGCTATACTTATAAGCGTTATGCAGGAGGTTGGAAATGATAAGGCTTAAAAAATCAGGATCAGTACAAAAATCATTATCCAGACCCTTATGTTCAACTCTCCAGTTTAGACTTTTCTTTCGGAATAAAAATCTCTGGGAATTGATTTCATGACTTATGAAATCCTGAATACTTACCGAAACAGAAACAGGTGTTTTGTCTCCTGCTTCAACTTCGGCAGCGCAGAAGATGTTCTTAAACTGAAAATCGAGATCATAGGCCTCTGAATGAATCAATGCAGAGATTTTAATTACTTTTTTCCAGTCGTCTTTTTGAACCTTGATGATGTGTTCGGAAAGGCCCATGATCGATGAGAAAGGGTTCACGAGGCTATTCCTCATATTGGACAAGAAATGCGACTTGAATTTTTCGCTCTTATCAAGTTTTTTGTATAAGTCTTTTAATTCATTTTTTAATTCTTTCAACTCTCTTGAAAGGGCTTCTTTTGAAATATTATTTTCCATCTAACTAATTATTTTTTTCACACAATGTTTAATGGCCGTTGAAGCATAAGGCGGTTCATGGAATTTGAAGATAAATAATCCTTATACGTCAATGGGCTTCCTCTTTCATAAATATTATAATTTCTGAAATATGGTTGGTCTCAATTGTTTTAATGGCAGGTCTAAACCGATGACAGATTCTGAATGACCTAAAAACAGGAACCCTCCCGTATTCAGTTTTTGACATAATTTGTTAATGACGTTTTTCTGGGTCGCCCTGTCAAAATATATGAGAACATTCCTGCAAAATATCAGATCAAAATTACCTCCAACACCATAATAGTTATCCATAAAGTTTAACCTGGAAAAAGAGACCTTGGTTTTGAATTCAGGGCTTACCTTCACTAAGTTTAAATTATCCTTGCCCATCAAAAAATATCTCTTTCTGGCCTCGGTTGGGATGTCTGCAATTCTGCTGATGTTATATACGCCTTCTTTGGCCTTGTTTAATACATCAGTAGAAATATCTGTTCCAAGAATGCGGTAACTGATATCTTTTTTTGTACGACGGTAATCTTCCATGGTCATACATATCGTATACACCTCTTCACCACTGGAGCATCCGGCGCTCCAAATTTTCATGTTACGACTAAATCGTCCTTCTGAAAAGGTGGGGAGAATCGTATTTTTAAGAAACTCGAAATGTATGGGTTCGCGGAAAAAGTCTGTTTTATTGGTTGAAACCACATTCATCATTTCGGTTATTTCCGTACGCTTACCTTCGGGGCTAAAGACATAGTCGATATATTCGCCGAAAGTTTTCATATTCAAAGTTCTTAGTCTTTTATGCAATCTGCTTTGCAGTAAAATCCGTTTTGCAGGGGGCATTTTTATACCATAATTGGTATAAATGAATTCGCTTAGAATTTTAAATTCCTTATCCGATATTTTTGTATTGTACGTAGTGTTTAGTTCCTGAAACATGTTAATTAATTAATGCGTCCAATTTGTTTTTTAATTCTTTCCTTATTAGCGCGGTTCCTATCCTCACGAATTAAAATTTCACTTATAATTAAATCCCGAGTTGGATTCTGAGTACGCCAACAAATGCGTTTTTTAGTGATTCGGATACTCCGGGGTTAATTATATATTGAAAATCGGGCTGAATGGTTAATATATCAGACAGATTGTATTTATATGTTAATTCTATCACGGTTTCATGGTCCAGGGTTCCAGGCATTAAATCCTTGTACGCATTGCTTATAGTTGCATGCGCCACGGCAAGACCCAGTACATCTTCATCTCTTCCGGGAATGAGACCATAATAATTAAGTCCAAGACTAAGAAAAAGGTTATTGATGCTTCTGTCTTCTGGCGTCAATCCAAACTGAAACATTGCTCCAAGACCCTGATCGTCGGTGTTATTCTCCTTATACAAAAGTTGATCGGCAATCAAATAAACAGCACTATTCCCTTTGACATTTGATGAAGTATCTTCCATATTCAGGAAATCACCATTGTGATGAAAAAAACCTGCTTTATAAGTTCCGGGATAGTTCTCATTATTATTTCTAAATTCAAATTCTGTAATGGATAAAAAACTTTCAGTACTACTAATTCGAAAATCCAGACCATAACGATCCCGTCCCAGATCCAATGGGTCTCCATCGTATAAAGCTGATTTAAAAGTAATTTTATCATTTAGCTCATAGCTCATCACCAGACCAAGGCCTGTTTTAGGGAATATGGATACCGGCATATTTATTGGGGCCAGGCCCATGATTCCAAATGAACTGTTCAGGTATTCTCCTCCAAAATCGCTGGCCAAAAATTCTGAATTAAGATCGTGACGACCTATGGTTACAGATAATGGGCCAACAGTCTGACGATACCAAAGCTGAAACAGATAGGTAAAATTACCATTATCAATATTTGACAACACCTGAATGTCACCCACTAAATCAGTGGAAGGAGTGATCCCATGAGTATTTTGTGCCTCAACAAAAAAATGTCCGCCAGACCAAATGCCCTTTTGTTCAAGTTGAATATCCATGATAAAACTAATATGACCCAAATATCCAAATCCTTTTTTAATTCCGCCTCTGAAATTATTTACAGCATCACCGGTATATGTTGCCCCAAAAGTAACGGATTTCTCCTCTTTTTTTGGTTCCCCATCCTCAGCACATACAGGAATGAATATGGCAAAAATGATCGCAGTCAAACACAATATCGTACACATCCAATTATGTTTCATTCTCACTATGTTTTATATTAAAAGGTGAAAAAATTTATTATTGACAATGAAAGCCCTTATTTCTTGTTGGGAGCAATTTTTTTAGCCACCGTTTTTTTAGCTACGGTTTTTGGCTTTTCCACAGGCTTCTTTTCCTTATCGTCTTTTTCAGTTGGTTCTATTGAATCTTTTAAATCAGCAATTTCATCCGTTGTAAAGACTTTGTCAACATCCAAAATCATGATAAACTGATCGTTGAATTCGATCATACTTGCAATGAATTCAGTTTTGTATTTGTCACCAATAGTTGGAGGGGGTTTTAGTTTGCTGTCTGATATCTCCATTACTTCAAGCACGCTGTCGACCAGGGCGCCAATCTTTATCGATTCACCATTCAGGGTGATGTCCATAACCAGGATGCATGTGTGCTTGGTAAATTCAATAGCTGATAGACCAAATTTAATTCGGGTGTCTACTACCGGCAACACATCTCCTCTAAGGTTGATTACTCCTTTTATATACGGAGGAGACTGAGGTACCTCTGTAATTCTTACCATCTCCAGTATGTTCAGGACTTTGCTGACATCGGAGGCAAATATTTCTTCACCCAACTTAAAGGACAAATACGAGTTCATTTTTTCTATCTGTTGAATATCCATTTTGTTGTAATTAATTAATTAAATGATTTATTATTTTGTTTGTATCTAATACTAATGCAACTGATCCATCACCCAGAATGGTGGCTCCGGAAATAAAATCCTGATAATTGAAAAGTTTTCCGAGGGGCTTCAGGACGGCTTGATATTCTCCATCCAAATTATCGAATACCAATCCAAACCTTAATTCTTCGTATTTTACGATCACCACCTGACTGATTTCAGGAGGATTACCACCCATTTCAAATTCTTCTCTTAGATTCAGAAACTGAATTTGCATATTATCCAGTACTACTAAATTTTTGAAAGTGTTTGTGACCTTATCGTTTTCTACGGCATAAAGTTTATCAATCACGCTAATTGGAAGGACGAATTTAGTTTGGTTAATCGATACGAGAAGTCCATCCATAATCGACAAGGTTAGCGGTAGTTTTATGGTGACTGTAGTACCTAAGCCACTTTTACTTTGAATACTTACTTCTCCCTGTATGCTTTCTATCTTACGTTTTACTGCATCCATCCCAACTCCCCGGCCAGAAACGTTGGTCACTGATTTTGACGTCGAAAATCCTGCCAGAAAAATAAGATCGTTTATTTCCCGATCACTCAGATTATGCGATTTATCAACGATACCTTTTTCAATAGCCTTATTTTTGACAGCAGCTAGATTGATACCGGCGCCGTCGTCGATAATTTGAATGTATACGTTCGACCCGGAATAGTAGGCTTTCAAAAGTATGTTCCCATCCTTTTCTTTGCCTGCTTTCAATCTGTCTTCTGTAGATTCAATGCCATGATCCAGGCTGTTTCTCAAGATGTGAAGCAATGGCTCAGACAGACTTTCAATAATATTTTTATCCAATTCTGTAGCCCCACCTTCAATGTTTAAGGTCACGTTTTTATTTAAATTTTTGGAGAGATCTCTAATAAGTCGTTGAAATCTTGTGACAATGCTATTGATAGGAATGAGACAGATGCTGAAGGTGTTGTCCCGGAGTTGCCTGGTTAGCTTTTCGATGTCTTCATTGACCGATTCCAATATTGATGAATCTATTTTTTCAGAAATCATGTTTAATCTGGCTTGCGTGGTGACCAATTCACTTACCAGGTTCATCAATTGATCCAATTTATCGGATGCAACCCTGATGCTTGAGATCTTATCCACAGCCGAACTGCCTACATCGCTTTTTGCCTCAGTTATTCCATTCTTCTGCACAAGTTTACCGGCATATAAATTCAGACTTTTAGAACTGATTTTTGAACCGTTTTCTGGTAATCCGTTGATGTAGTTCTTGAATTGTTCATTTAGCAAAAGATCTCCATCCGAAATTTTTTGTACTTCCAACAGGCAATTTTGTTCTGCAAACATAAATACATCCAGAATCTCTTGTTGTTCATGGTCGGTCACTAAAATTATGGCCCAGGATGTATAACATTGGGTAGGATCAAGGTCAGAAAGAACCGGCAACTGACTTGTGTCCGGAATGATTACAGATTGGCCTAGTTCATTTAGGTCATCAATTAAGTAAAGCGGATTTGACCCATCTTGAAGGAAATCAATATTCGGTTTAAAAGATATAAAATAGGTTGATTTGCTTAAGATATTAGTAGCTGTTGGTTTTTGCTCAACAGCTAAACTGATTTCTCCCTCAGGCTGCTGGTCTTTATTTGTCAAATCTGATAGCTCCGCTCGAAGTATATTCTGATTTTCCTGAGTGTTGGGATTAAGATTTTCTCTTTCATTGAGCAAGGCCCTGATATGATCCACCACATTGAGCGTAATACTCAATATATCATCACTAAGTGCAATCTTTTTGCTTCTGATGCCATCATAAACGTTTTCCAATTGATGGGTAATTTCACCGATTTTGTCGAACCCAAACATATCGCTATTCCCTTTAAGCGTATGCATGACTCTGAAAATATGATCGATTGATTTTTCATCATTGGGATTTTTTTCGAGTACCAACAAGGATTTTTCGAGATCGGCGATGAGTTCTTGTGCCTCTTCTATAAAAACATTTATGAATGTATCCATTACCTCAATACTTTTTGAATTACTGCCAACAGTTTTTCTGTAACAAATGGTTTAATGATCCATCCGGTGGCGCCGGCTTCTTTTGCTTCTATTTTTTTTTCTGCCTGTGATTCCGTAGTCAATACAAGGATGGGCGTATACTTATAATCCTTTTTAGCCCTCACTTGTCTGATCAGCTCAATACCATTCATGTTGGGCATATTCAGGTCCGTTATGATCAGATTAATTGGTTTGCCATCCAAATGTTTCATGGCGTCACTGCCATCTACTCCAACCAATACATCATACTGTGCATTGGCCAAGGTATATTTCATGACCTCTCTGATACTTTCTGAATCATCAACAATTAATATTTTCCTACTCATCTTATTATAATTATTAATTTTCTATTAAATCACCGAATCCGGCCATCCGGATGGTTTCTAACAAGTCATCCTTTAGATTAAATTTGATATTTAATTTTTTATTCTGACTTAAGGCTTCTTGCTTAACTGCATAAATCAATTGTAGACCGGCAAGGTCGATCACTTCAATATCCTCCAGGTGAAGATCTAAAGTTGAGGTAGCGCTTAGCGCCTCTTCAATTTTGGTCTTCAAAGCCACAGAATTGATTATGGTAATATCCTGATTGATTGTCAGTTTTGCGGCTTGTTTTTTTGTGTCTTTTTTGTTCATTTTGATCTGGGATTAAAATAATTCCACGGATATTTTTTGGATGAAGAATGCGAAGGTTACATCATTATCTACTTTTCCTTTTGATAGGGTAACAAGTAGGGATAGTTCCTCTCCGTTTTTATCTTCTAACAATATTTCTGTTCGGAGGGTAATTGGTAAGTGTTGGTCATTACCCGTAAAGTACACCTTATCGCCTTCCTTGTCTTGCACTATTTCAACAGCCAGGAGTTTATTGATATTTTTTCCGAGCGCCAGATTCTTGTCCACGCTAAATAGTTCGCTTGCAGTAGAATTGATAAATTCTATAATCCCACTTCCTTTAAACATTATCACGCCATCTTCACTACCTTCGAGGATGGCAATATTTTTCATTTTTTCTGCCTCAGCATTTTTTAACTGAATCTTCATTTCCTGAGTTGCTTCTTCCAATTTTCTGCTAAGGCTTTCCTGAGAGGCCTCTAATTCTTCTTCGTTTTGTCTTAATTCTTCCTCTTGCATTTTCATCCGCTCGGTCATGGCTTGCGACTCTTCCAAGAGCTTTTTGGTCTCAGCATTACCGGTTATATTCAAAATGGCAGAGGCAATATTTTCTGAAAGTTGATTTAAAAATGAAACTGTTTTTTCATCAAACTCAGTGAATGACGCCAGCTCCATGGCTCCGCAACAAACGTCATTGAAAATCAATGGTATAATAATAAGCGATTTGGGAGTCGCCTCTCCAAGACCTGATGTGATGTGTACAAATTCTTCCGGTATATCTTTAATGAGCATATACTCCCGTTCAAGCACAGCCTGCCCAATCAGATTGCTTTTTAAGTCCAACTTTTTATCTACGAATTTCTCGCGTTCCCAGGCATAAGCAGCTATCAATTCTAAGCTCTGCTCTTCATCTTCCTTTATAATCTGAAAGATCGCTCCCTGGTTGGCCGATACATATTTTACTGTCTCGCTAATGAGCATCTGAGAAAGGACCTTTATATCTTCATTGTTCTCTTGAATGATTTTATTAAATTCGGTTAATCCTTCATTTGCCCATCTCCTTGCTTGTTCCTTGAGATTTGCTTTTCTCAATTCATCCTTTAAATGCAGCAACGAGGTTCCCAGACTATCTTCTGAGCCCTCAGTTTGAAATTCAGCATCCATATTTCCTTTGCCTATATGGTCGATGAACAATATGACATCCTGTAGGCGTTTTCCAATTTTGTTTAGGTTAAGATACAGTTTAATGAATTGCCTATTCGCTTTTGAGTATTGATCTGATTTATAGGTCCCGTGGGTTAATTCATTTGAAAGCTCGCCTAAATTAGCAATTGGAGAGAGGTACTCCTTTTTGAATAGGACAATACTAACTATTGGGGCAACAACTGTTACTAATACCAGAAAAAAAACATAAATGAATTTCCCGCTTGAATTACTTTCCGAATGAAATTCAAAATGAGCGCTAATTCCGGCAATTTGTTTTGCGAGTTTATCAATCAATCCCTTTGATTCAGAAAACTCAATTGTAGATTGGGTCACTTTTTGGCCTATCTCTTCAAGAATCAAATTGAAATCAGCCAATTCAGTAATTATAGTCTTTGTTCTTTCGGCAGGTAAAGAAATATCCAGTCCTGAATAGCTATATTCTCCACCGGAAAGCAGGAGATCATTATTTTTTACTAAGTTATTGAAGCTATTGAGAAAGGATTCATTTTGCGAGTCATTATTTGAATTTGAAAAATCATGCAAAGAATTAACGAGCCTCAATTGCTCCTGGCAAATGTGAGATTTGAGAAATTTTGATTTCTCAATCCTTCCAGAAATTTGGAACAGGCTTATCCAGCCAATGATGATGATTAAAAAAGTACCAATAATAAAATTGAATTTCATAACTCCTTTAAAAGGTTTATTAACTCATAAAAATTAATTGTAATCTCATGTCTAAAGGTTGCCCTTATATAAATGATCAATAAATTGAATGACATTTCAATGATAGTGTATTAAGCAAGAATATAAAATCGATAATTAGTAAGTGGGGGGATATAATTATTTAACGGCAAGTTTGGTTATTTAACGATTCAGGTAAAGGAGTGAAAGGAAATGTTTTTTTAAATATCCACGCCTGACATTTGTACTCTTAATATATAGGTCCCCTATAGCCTGGTTACGCTCATTTCCATACTGAAATGATTATTATCCGTTCCCTAATAAAACCTTACCGTTCCCTAAAGAATCTTGCCGTTCCCTAATAAAACCCTACCGTTCCCTAATAAAACCCTACCGTTCCCTCATTCCGGTTTTTATCCTAAACTATAATGTGCTACAATTGAATTGATTTTGAGTTGGTACGTTAGGTTGATCTAATGCCATAACAAGTGTGTCATCGAAGCTTTAAAGACTCACGCGTACTTATTGAGGAGGTTTTTGACGCTCATCAATTTCAGTAAGCGATATTGATATGAACTGGACTTTTTATTAATAAGGCAGTAGAAGGATTTTAAATTTAAAACGTAATAAAGTAATAGGAGATCAATGTTCTTAATGGGAAAATGTTTTTCTCCGAATATCTTTTTCCTTCAAAAAGCAATACATGAAGTATTAAAAAAAATACATTTAAATGAACATATATCCTAAATTGTAACATCATGAACTTTAAAAATTTTAAAATCGGAACAAAACTTACCATAGGCTTCGGTCTGGTAATCGTTATTTTAATTGTACTTGGTGTAGTTCAAAAAATCACACTTAACAGTTTGGGCATTGATGCTGAAAACCTTTATAAAAGTAGCGAAATGGCGGATCATGTTATGGAGTCAAAAGCTGACTTGATAAAAGAGCAGCAAATAATAATGGAGATAATGGTAGCTGAAACAAATCAAGAAGTTGCTGAATGGTGGAATAAGCATCTGCAAGAAATTAATAATTTTGATGAAAATATTGAAGCCTTATTGGAATTAAGCATTGATAAAAATTGGGGAACTATACACGAAGATGACAAAAAGCTCGTCAATTCAAGCGTAAAAGAAATGGATAATACCTATAGCACTATGGTAATGCCTATATTTGAAAAATTTAAAACTATAGTAGAATTACGTAACAGCACAGACGATTCAATTTCTGTTGATGCATTAAATAAGGAATTGAATGATTTAGATTCTGAACTTGATGCCGCTGTGGGTGGAGTAATAACTAAACTAGAAACATTAGAAGTTTTAACAAACGGTATTAGCGATGAATCAAAAATAACTTCGGCTGATAATATTTCAAGCTCCAATTTTCAATTGGCTATATTAATAATATTAGGTGTTTTTCTATCAATACTGTTTGCACTATTAATAATTCGTTCCATAACAATACCAATTAATAAAGGGGTTGAGTTTACCAGGCAAATTGCTGAAGGCGATTTAACTGCAACAGTTGACATTGATCAAACGGATGAAATTGGAGAGTTGGCAAGTGCGCTGCAAAATATGGTACTCAAACTACGCGAAGTGGTTGAAAGTATAATGTCAGGATCTGATAATATTGCCTCATCAAGTCAGCAGTTAAGTTCAACTTCAATGCAAATGTCGGAGGGAGCATCAGAACAAGCAACATCTACCGAAGAGGTATCCTCATCAATGGAAGAAATGGCTGCAAACATTCAGCAAAATACCGAAAACGCTCAACAAACTGAGAAAATTGCTGTAGAGGCTTCCAGGAGTGTAAAAGTGGGTCATGAATCGTCGGAAACAGCCGCGGCATCCATGAAAGATATTGCAGAAAAAATACAGATAATTAACGACATTGCTTTTCAAACCAATATACTTGCCTTGAATGCTGCCGTTGAAGCAGCGCGTGCCGGAGAGCATGGTAAAGGATTTGCTGTAGTAGCTGCTGAAGTTCGGAAACTTGCAGAACGCAGTAAAATTGCCGCCGATGAAATAGGTGTTGTTTCTAAAAAAGGTGTAGAAATTGCAACAAAAGCCGGCGAGCAGCTAAGTGCAGTGGTACCCGAAATGGATAAAACACTACAACTGGTTCAGGAAATTGCTGCAGCCTCGACAGAGCAGAATTCCGGCGCAGACCAAATCAACGGCGCCATTCAACAGCTTAGTAATGTTACCCAACAAAATGCTGCGGCCTCAGAGGAAATGGCATCAAGTTCCGAAGAGATGTCAAGCATGGCTGATCAGTTAAAAGAGGTAATTTCATTCTTTCATATTGGGCGAGCAGCCGGTTCAAATAGAAAACAAACGGTGAAAACCAAAAGTGTAGCACATACAACCGGTTCCAAAGAATTTAAAACCGACACGGATAAAGGAGGTACAATCTAAATGAATACCAATACTCATCACCATAATGCATTTGAAAAATACTAATGGTGAAGTGAGTTTGCATAAACATTGATGGCTTTTAATAAGTCATCAATGTTTATCTACAAATCAAATTCTTTATACCAACTATGTTGATCTGAACAATTAAATTATCGATAAAGCATTTAAAGATGGAAGACAAACAAAATAAAATAGTTTCTGAACGGAAACACATCAAAATTAATCCCGAAATCATTCGGGAATTATTGCGATCTAAGGCAACTATTTTAATCGTCTGATACTTAGGCTTCGCCTTCGCGTAGCCGCTACGGCAGAGCAAGGCATCACCTCATAAAAAGAAATGCAAAATCTCCTGCCTAGCCGGCATGCTGGCATCAATAATAATTCATTTTATAAAAATTGTCTGTTTCCGTTCAGAAACTATTGAGTAACTATTCCTAAGGTAAAACCTTTTTTTGATCAGCGCCAAATTTAACAGCTGATGAGATCTTTTAGATTTAGACTTAGTTACGTTGCTTTTTAAGCTCTACTTTGCTCTTTCTATATTTGATTCTCACTAATCATAATCCAGCCGCTTAATGTTACTTTACAATTTTTGTATAGCCTATAAAAAATTATAACAGATCAGTTTTTATAGACTTTGGTTTTCGGCATTCCGCATCTTGATATTGAAAAATTGCACTCTATTACATATCCTTTAAATAACTTAACCCCGCCTTTTAATAATAAATTGTACCCGTTCGCTCGATATCACTTTAATTTTAAAATTTAAATTTTAGCTTTGTAATCAAAGAATTAGGTCATAAAACGTGAATTGGAGAATGATTAAAAAGAAAAGGGTATTGGTAGTTGAGGATTCTATTAGTTCCAGACGATATCTTTGTAAGAAATTGCAGGATGCCGGTTATGATACATTTGAAGCTGTGAATGGTAGAGATGCATATGAAAAATTGAAAAAAGAAGATTTCGATTTTTTGATCCTGGATTTATTGATGCCGGAAATGACCGGAACAGAATTGTTGGAAAAGATGAAAGAGGAAAAGATCAACACTCCGGTGTTGGTGGTTTCTGCAGACATTCAACAACAAGTGAAAGATGAATGTTTTGCGCTTGGAGCTGTCGATTTTATCAATAAACCGATAAATATCGACGAATTGATTAATAAATTGAATGAATGCCTAAATAGTTGATTATATGAACCTCAGTTTAGAACATATTGACGCTTTCAGGGAGATATTAAACATTGGGATTGGAAAGAGCGCCGACGTCCTTAATAAAGTAACAGGGAAACGGGTTTTGCTGGAAATCCCTGATGTTGTCCAAATAAAATCTATTGACGCATTAAAAAATGAGATCCAACAAGGAATATCAAAAGATTGGTCTTCAATAGATATGTCATTTAAAGGTGAATTTTCAGGTACAGCTCAGTTGGTGTTTGCCACAAAGGATGCCGGCAATTTAGTGTCATTGTTTGTTGGCGAAGAAAACCGTGAATCAGAATTGAACTGTTTGATGAAATCCTCCCTTATGGAAATCGGAAATATCGTCTTAAATTCCCTGGTCGGAACAATGGGAAATATCTTCAAAACAAGGGTTGAATATTATATGCCAACGTTCTCTAACAAGAATGAGATGGATTCTAAACTTGCCCATAAAATGGATAAAAATATGATCTTGTTGGCAAAAACACATTTTACAATTAGTGAAGTAAATATCATTGGAAGCTTTGTTTTTTTTCTTGAGATTAGTTCAGTAGACCGCTTTTTAGACTTGATGAATAATAGTTATCTCATTTCTTAATAATTCCTGTAGGTTTGTATTGTCCTTAATCCCCTTCAACTTTTAGCAGTGTTTTTAACCGCTTAGTTTCCTCATGACAATAATAATATGACTAAATCTTATGAGCTCTTCGACCACTTACCGAATAAAGCTGTCATTATCAACAGCGACTATTGTATTGTTTATGTAAACAAACAAATGGCCTATATGCTTGACGAAAAAGATATTATTGGGGAAAAAATATATGAAATATTACCGGATCTAAAACTGGAAAAGTACAAGGCAAGGCTTGAGAGCACCTTTGATTATGGACTTCCTGTTATTTTTTCTTCCAAGCTTCATTCGGGATTATCCCTTCAGGGGAGAAGACAAAGTGACGAAAGGTGGCATGATATAAATATTTCAGCAATACCGCTTGCAGAAAATGAACATCATGCGCTAATGATATTTGAAGATGTTACAAGTTTTGTAAACCAAATTGAAGAACAAAAATCTTTGATAGAAAAGGCAAATAAAGAAATTGCCCATAGAAAAAAGATAGAAAAAGCATTACAATTAAAAACGTTTGAGCTCGATGCTGTATTTGAGAATTCGCCAATTATAAACACACTGGTCGATCGTGATGCACGGATATTAAAAATAAATCATACAGGATTAAAATTCACAGGCAAACAACGAAATGAAGTTTTAGGATTGTTGAGCGGTGAAGTATTTAATTGTGTAAATGCACTTGGTGAAGGAAAAACATGCGGGAAATCCCCAGCATGCAAAGGCTGTGTGATTCGCAATTCCATCACCCTTGCCTTTCAAACGGGAGAGGATTGCTATAAAGTGTATGGCAAATTTTTAGCTGACCTGGGTAATGGCCTGGAGCAAAGGCATTTGCTGGTCTCTACATCATTGATTAATGTGGAAAAAAGCGAACGTGTATTGGTCAGTATAGATGATGTGACTGAGCAGAAAGCATACGAAAAGAAATTAGCCTTTACCAAACTGTCTGTTAACCAGGCTAAGGCCGCTATTTTATGGCTTAAACCTGATGGTACAATCTATGAAGCGAACGATACTATACTAAAGTGGTTGCGATATAGCAGGGAAGAAATGCTTTCTATGAGTGTTTTTGATATAGACTCGGATCTGTCCCAAAGTCGATGGCAAAAGCATTGGGCGAAAATAAAAGATATAGGCAGGGAGCCTGTCGAAAGGTACAACCGAAGGAAAAATGGCGAAATATTTCCTGTGGAAATATACTCCAATTACGTGCAATTTGATGGCGAGGAATATGAACTTGCCATGATTTATGATGTATCTGAAAAGAGGAACATTCAAAAGAAACTGGAAGAAAGTGAAGAAAAGTACAAACTTATCGCTGACAACATAAATGACATTGTATGGAAAGCCGATCTGGTTCAAAAAGATGATAATCGACTTGAATTTGATTATCAATATATCAGTCCCTCCATAAAACTTTTAAGAGGTTTTGAACCGGATGAAGCTAGTCAGCAAAATTTAGATGAAAAAATGGCTCCAGACTCTTCAAAAATTGCAAAGGAGGCTATTCGCAGTAAGTGGAAACAAATACTTGATGGTGACAAACAAGGGCATGAGACTCTTATTCTTGAGTTAGAGTTTTACAAAAAAAACAGATCTAAAGTCTGGCTTCAAGTAAGCGCTAGATTTATGTGGAATGAAAACAAGCAATGTGTTGAGGTAGTGGGTGTTTCCCGCGATATAACATCTCGGAAAAATATGGAATTTGCCTTAGCAGAAAACGAAGCCAATCTTTCTGCTCTGATGGAAACTACGAAGGATTGTGTTTGGTCTGTTGACCGAAGCCTCAAAATCATCCTGGTCAATACCAACATGAAAAGCGATTTTAAAAAAGCTTTCGGTATCAATCTGGAGAAAGGCGTCAACAGCGTGGATATGTTGCCTGAAAATTTAAATTCCTTATGGACAGAAAGGTATTTGAAAGGATTGAAAGGTGAGAGTTTTGTGGAAATTGATCAGTTTGAATATGAAGGAGTACCGGAATACGTCGAGATTTCAATCAATCCGATAAAAGTGGATGATGAAGTAATTGGCGTTTCTTGTTTTTCAAAAGACATCTCTGAAAAAATGCGAAACCAAAAAGAACTTCAGGAAAGTCATGCCAATCTATCTGCCCTTATAGAAAACAAATCAGATAGTATTTGGTCAGTCGATGACCAATATAGGCTGATAACCCTAAACAGCAAGATGCGGATTGGATTCAAGGCGGCATTTGGAGTCGATTTAAAGTATGAGCGTGAAATATTAAAAGTACTTCCTGATCCTCTTGCGACCTTATGGAAGAGCCGATATGACAAAGCCTTAAAAGGAGAGCAGTTTACGGTAATAGATGAGATTGATTATACCGATATATCTGATTTTATTGAAGTTTCTTTCAATCCCATCAAAGTAGAAGACAAGATCATTGGCGTATCTGTGTTCTCTCATGACATATCTGAACGAATGCGCATTCAGAAACAAATGGAAGAAAACCACGCCAATCTTGAAGCGCTGATTGAAAATACGAAGGATGCCATATGGTCAATTGATCGCGACTATAAAATTACAGCAATCAATCAAAAAATGAAAAAAGGTTTTGAAATTGCCTTTAATGCTGTATTAGACCACGGAGTTAGTCCTTTAGACTTTTTGCCAGAACCATTAAAAACAACTGCGAGGAACCGTTATGACAAAGTGCTTAAGGGGGTACAATTTGTTGTTGAGGAAAAAGTTGATATAGAAAGTGTGACGATGTATAATTCTATTTCCTATAATCCAATAAAAGCAGGAGATGAGGTGATTGGAGCTGCTGTATTTTCACGGGATATTACAGAAAGATACGATTATGAAGCTAACCTGATTAAGGCAAAAGAAATTGCTGAGCAGGCCAATAAAGCAAAAAGTGAGTTTTTAGCTAATATGAGCCATGAGATCCGAACGCCAATGAATGTCGTACTTGGTTTTTCTGAACTGCTAATGGAAAGACTCCTCGAAAATGACCCAAACAGAAAGCTGGCCAAAGGAATAATCACTGGTGGTAAGTCGCTTATGCAATTGATTAATGATATTCTTGACCTTTCCAAAATCGAAGCTAATAAAATTGAATTGAGAGAAAGGGATGTAAATCTTGTAAATGTGCTTGATGAGGTTGAGTCAATATTCAGGTTAAAAATCAATGAGAAAGGAATTGATTACAAACTGGATTTTGCACTAAATGCGCCTGAGATCATAAAGACGGATGAAGTCCGGTTACGACAAATTTTATTCAACATCATTGGGAATGCAGTAAAATTCACCCAAAAAGGGGCTATAAATATTTGTGTTTCTTGGGAACAAGATGGATCGACCGAATCCGGAGATCTCCTTATCGAAATTATTGACACTGGAATCGGGATACCACTGGCTGAGCAGGAAAAAATATTTGAACCATTTGTTCAGCAGAAAGGTCAGCAAAACAGCAATTATGAAGGAACCGGATTGGGTCTGGCCATTTCAAGAAAACTTACTGAAATACTAAACGGTAAAATATTTTTAATAAGTGAACCAGGGAAGGGATCCGTTTTTTCTGTTGTGCTTAACAATGTTAAAATCGGCGAAAAAGTGGAATATAGTAAAAATCAAATTGAAGTGCCTCAATTTACTCAGTTTTATGGCTCTAAGGCGCTGATTGTAGAAGATAGCCTGTTGAACATCGAAGTGTTCAAAGAATTTATGGGGAATAGTAACTTACAACTTTCTATTGCAAAGAATGGTCAGGAAGCCCTTAACTCACTAAAAAAGGAAATACCAAACTTGATTTTATTGGATCTTCAAATGCCGGTTATGGATGGTAGACAGACCTTAAAAAGTATTGCTCCGTTGATTAAAAAGCATAAAATCAAGGTGATTATTGTTTCTGCTTCGATTGATATTTCCTTTTCGCCAAAGGAGAAAGAGCTCATATCGGGAATGTTGAACAAGCCCATCATCAAATCAGATCTGTTTAATTTACTTAATCAATATTTACCACATGCAGATGAAACGGGAATTAACGGTATTCCTGATACTGAAAATGCAAGGCATACACAATCAAAACTTATTGACTCTTTGCTCACTAATAAAGATCTTGTAGATAAACATCAGAATAGCTTTAACAAAACCATAATCCGGGAATACAACAAGGCAATGGAAATACTGGGTATGGACGATTCCTTAAATTTTGCCAGGGTATTGAAAACGTATGGCAAAGATCATGCGATCATTGAGTTTGTTGAATATAGCAAACTAATAAAAAAATCATCGGATGAATTTGATTTTGGAGAAATTGAAAGACTAATGAAGGAATTCGAAAAAGTAATTAAATTATTTGAAGTGACTTAACATTAATTATTTTGGGGAGGTTTTTCAGGAAATTTAATTTTACTGTTTTTGATAAAATTTAGATAATATACTGCACGGTTGGTTTGGGGGTTAAATTCCTAAATATTCAAATTGAGAAGTTTTAATTTATTCATTGTATGGAGGAGAAGCAGTATGTTTTGATCGTAGATGATATTCAGGAAAATTTACAATTGATTGGCAATATTTTATATAAAAATGGCATAAATGTCAGTAGTGCGTCTAGTGGCAGTCAGGCATTAGAGAAAGTGAATGCGAAATTACCCAAACTAATTCTATTGGATATTTCAATGCCTTATATGGATGGTTCTGAAGTGTGCAGGAAGTTAAAATCCGATGATAAAACTAAGGATGTTCCGATCATTTTCCTCACTGCAAAAAATCAAACTGAAGACATGGTTGCAGGTTTGGAGCTGGGAGCAGTTGATTATATCAATAAGCCTTTTGATCCTGCTGTATTGTTGGCGAGGGTTAATACGCACCTGGAGTTGAGTAAGGTAAAACAAAACCTGATCGCTAAGAATAAAGAGTTGGAAGAACTAAATGCGACAAAGGACAAATTCTTTAGAATAATTGCTCATGATTTGAGATCTCCCTTATCAAGTTTGTTGGGCGGATTATCGGTACTAGGGCACGAAAATAATCAAGATAATCCTGCGGCCGATATGCAGATTGTTGACATGTTAAAATCTTCGGTAAAAAAAGGATTGAAACTTTTAAATAATTTGATGGAATGGTCGTCACTACAAACCGGTGCATTTCCATTCCAGCCTGCAATTTTAAATTTGAAAGAGCTTGTCGAAGAAAATATTGCATTGTTACGTAGTCTTGCCATGGACAAATCAATTGTCATTGATTTCAATATATCAAAGGAAGTAAGTGTCTTTGCCGATGAAAATATGATCAGTTCTGTAATTAGAAACTTGGTTTCAAATGCTATAAAATTCACAAATCGGGAAGGAAAAATTGAAGTTTCTTCAAAGCGATTGGAAGGGTATTACGAAATTGCAGTAAAAGACAACGGGATTGGAATTGAGAAGCAACTCCTGGATAATATGTTCAAAATTGACAGAACATCCTCAACCAAAGGAACGTCTGGCGAAAAAGGTACGGGGCTTGGCCTGTTACTATGTAAAGAGTTTGTAGAGAAACACGGTGGTGAAATTCGCATTGAAACTACGCAAGGTATTGGTACTTGTTTTTATTTTACCCTCCCCGATAAAGAGTAATGAAACACAAGTATTCTCGTAAACGTGAAACCTAAAAGACAAAGGGAGCTTAATTATTTAACGAAGATATTTCTTTCAAAAAAAGTTCTTTGCGTCTTTTTGATACATCCAATGAAGCGTTGTTATTCATAATAACACATCCGCCTTCTCCCCGGATATACTCGTCAATCTCGTTAAGGTTTATCAGGTATGATTTGTGTATCCTGAAAAAATTGTACTCGCAAAGCATGTCCTCATATTCTTTCAGGGTTTTGGATACAACAACTTTTGCTCTGTTTTTGATATAAAATTCCGTGTAGTTGTTCTGCCCTGTGCAATAAATTATTTCATCTAGTTTTACAAATATTAGTCCTTTGGTGGTAGGCAAAGCTATCTTGAAGTTGGAAGATTCAGTTGGTTTGAGGTTTTGAAGTAGCGCGTCAATCTTCTCACGAGGAACTTCTTGAGCTTTTATCCTTTCCTTAACTTTCTTTACTGCCAATTGAAGTTCTTCAATATCAATGGGCTTTAGTAAATAATCAACAGCGCTAAACTTAATTGCCTTAATGGCATACTCCGAATAGGCAGTTGTAAATACAACTTCAAAGTTTATTTCGTCTAAATTTTTGAATAAGTCGAATCCGGTTTCCTGCCGTAACCTGATATCAAGGAATACGACATCCGGATTAAATTTATTTATTCCTTCTACTGTTTCGGCAATAGATCCTGCCGTCCCAACTACATCGACGTCATCACAAAATTCAGTTATTAGCATGCGCAGGCTTTCCCTGCTTTTTTTTTCATCATCAACTACCAATGCTTTCATCATATCTTAGCATATTATCTTTTATCAATATTTATCAGTATTTCTACCCTGGTTCCGCTTGCTTTCCCGTCTGTTTCAAGGTCGATGATGTTTACGGAAACATCGTTCGTTTTATTTATAATATTCAATCTCTCCTCCGTTACAGACATTCCTACAGATTTGTGCGCCAATTTTTTATTCATATTGAAACTTTTAGATTTTTGTCTGCCAATACCGTTGTCTTCGACCACACACAACAATTTGTCATTTTGGCTTTTTATTTCAAGTAAAAGTGTCCCCTGTTCATCTTTGCCGGTCAAGCCATGAATAATGGCATTTTCAATATATGGTTGGATGATCAATGAAGGAATTTTTATTTCACCGGCATCGAGGTCTTCATCAAGGCTCAATATGAAGTCAAATTTATCATCAAATCTCAATCTTTCCAATTCTATATAGTATTTAAGCGTTTCAATTTCTTTTTCAAGTGTGGTATATTGGTTTACTGAGCTGTTGAGCACATTTCGTATCAATTTTGCAAATAAAGACAAATAACTGATTGCTGACCTTTTATCATTGCCTGCAATAAAATATTGAATGGAGTTAAGGCAGTTAAATAAAAAATGCGGATTCATGGCGGATCGCAGGGCCATCATTTTGTACTCAGCCATCTGTTTGTTAAGCGTCATCATTTCTTCGTTGTGTGCCTTTATTTTTGCTTCAGCCTTTCTGGTTTCCGTGATATCGGTACCGATGGCAAACAGATGATTACGACCATTTATTTCTATTCTTTTGGCCGATATATCACAAATAATGATTTGTCTATTCTTTTTTCTGAAATACGTCACCATTCGGGCAAATCCAATATTCTTATTATACTCTTCATAAAATATTTCCCATTTATTAGCATCTGTGTCCGCCCACAATCCCAGTTCTATTGCAGTTTTTCCGATCAACTCTTCTCTTGTATATCCTAGAATTTCGATTATTCCTTGATTTACCTCAACTATAGTTTGTTCTTTTTCTTCTATGATGACCACAATGCCAGGATTTAAATCAAATATCTTGAAGAATTTTTCTTCGCTTTCTATAAGCGCCTGTTCTGCTTTTATCATCTCGGAAACATTCCGTACGATTACAACCCGCATATTTTTCCCCTTAAAAATGTAGGGCTTTCCCTGGGTTTCCATGGCATATGTTGAACCATCTTTCCGTATCCCCTCGATCATATACGGGACATTTTTAAATTTCTGTATGTGATCCATTATTGTTGGAATCGATGCTTTTGATGACAAACTTCTGGAGTCCATGCTTAGCAATTCAGACCTACTATAGCCTGAAATTTTTGTCAATGCTTTATTGACTTCAACAATTCTATAATTGTCATGAATGTATATGCCCTCTTTGGCTACTTCAGAGAGCCTCGACAAGCGCTCTTCGCTCTCCAGTAAGGCCAATTCAGCCTGCTTTCTATCGGTAATGTCCCTTATGGAGCCATGAATGACGTGATCTTTGATGTCTTTGGCGCCCAGGAGTTGTACATAACTATCGGATAGCCATTTTATGCTCCCGTTTTTTGTGATGATCCGGTATTCTTTAGTTTTTGATATATGTAGCTTACTTATTCCCCCTCTTTCCTGTTTTAAGATTTTCAAATCCTCTGGATGGACAATAGATTTCCACCGTTTTTCTTTTTCATTAATTTCCCGGATCGAATACCCTGTTATCCGCGTGAAGGCGCCGCTTACCCATTTGAGTGTATATTTACCACGTTCATCACATTGATTCGAGTAAACAAAGTCTGAAGTGATCGCTGATATTAGTTTGTGTCTTTCTTCGCTTTTTCTTAATTGCTCTTCAATTTTATGCTTTTCAGTAGTGTCCTGAACAAGCGATACGATCCCAATCGTATTCCCCTGTTTGTCGGCCAATGCAGTATGGCGCCAATTGCAAAGAATGGTTTTGCCCTCTTTTGTGATATTATTATAGATGATTTCTTTGTCTCCTGACTGATTGAGCAGCCCCTTCCATATAAGCTGCATTTCTTTATTTCCGTTCCCGGACCAAATTAAACCTAAAGCATTCCTGCCAATGGCTTCTTCTTTGGAATACCCAAAAATGCGTACTACGGCTTTATTCCATGAAATCACCTTTAAATCAATATCTAATTCAATTACGCCTATAGGCGTTTCCTCGATATGATTGGATAACTTTTGCTCGGAAAGCGTGAGTTTTTCCTGCGCCTGTTTGAGTGCTGTGATGTCCGTAAAACTTGTCAGTACCGCATAGGGGGCCGGTTCATTTTCCCTGAATAAGGGCTGGCTGTTGATGTTGATCCAGGTCGTATTTTCAGTATATTTCAGCCCCATAATTACATCTTGCATTGGTTTGCCTGAGGAAAGGCTTTGCATCGCCGGGTGGTCGGCCCCTATGAAAGGGCTGCCATCGGCATGGATGGATTTCCTGTCGGGATATTCGCTGGTTTTTTCAAGAATCTGGTCTTGGCTTAGCCTGAGAATGGCACAGGCGACCTTGTTGGCAGAGATGATCCTGCCATCTGACGCTTGCAATACGATGCCGGCAGGCAGGCTGTCGTGGAGTTTTTTATACCGGATCTCACTATCGTACAATTTCTTTTTGTGTGAGATGTCTTCAGCCAGCAGCACGGCATATTTTGGTGTTCCATCACGATCCCTGATGGAAGTAACATTCAACTTCACAAAAACCAGCTCCCCCTTATTATTCACGTATTTCCGTTCCGTTTCGTATTTTTTAATTTTGCCCAATACTAATTTCCCGAATTGCTCCCTGCTTTTTTTGATATCATCGTCGTGGACTATATCAAAAAAAATTTTTCCGGTGAGGTCAATGCCTTCATCAGAGTACAGCTTATTCAGCATTGGGTTTACTTTTATAACTTTACTGTCCAGTTCCAAAAGCGCGATGCCGATGCCCGCTGTTTGAAATATAGATTTGAACATGGTTTCACTTTCTGTGAGCTTTTTCTTGTTGTGCACACGTTCTATGGCATTTGCAATAATATTCGCCGTAATGTTGAAGGCATCCAGAACGGATTGCGAGATTTTGTTATTGGTTTCATTAAAATCAAATCCGATGACGCCGGTGATTTGTTCTCCCGAATACAGGCCTAGGAATATGGATGATCCTGTATTTAATCCTGGCAATATATCAGGAGATGACAGGCTGATTTTTACTTCTTTGTCATCATATGAAGTATGAAAATAAGGTTTTCCCTTCAACTTACTGAGTACCTTGCTGTAGAATGGTTTGCTGAACGAACGCAACTCATCTTTCCTTGCCACTTCCTTTTTCCTGTGCCATTCAAAAGAAGGCGCCAATATTTTTTCATCCTCCGGCGCCTGATACACATAGCCGCGGACCGCATTCGCATATTTCACAGCACATCTTAATACAGCATTAATTCCCAGGTCTACCTGGTTTACCGGGGCATTGATCAGTGAAGAGGAGACTTTATTGGTAAAGGCTATAAAATTGAATTTCTGCTTCAGGAGGTTTTCTGCCTCTTTCTTTTCCGTGATATCTTCAAATGAAACCACCAGCCTGTTATCCTGCAAGGGGAAAGTCTTTATCGAATAATAAGCGGGACTTATCCTTTCATCTGAATAATAAAAATAATCGATTGTAACAGGCTGTTTGTCGTGAATTACACTGGCAAATTTATCGGGAACAGTCGTTCCAATTAATCCTGGAAGGGCGAAACATAATTTCTGATCTATCAAATCTTCCGCTGCCATACCAACGATTTTTACCATGGCCGGGTTTGCTGAGACAATGCGAAAGAAACATGCATCGTCTGCATTTTCCAATTGTAAAATAAACATTCCTATCGGAATGTTTTTCCAAATTTCCCCGGCCTGCTCCAGCCCCTCCTGGTCTTTTTTGAAGTTTGTGACGTCCTCTTTAACCGCAACATAATTGACGATTTTCGCCTTATCGTCACATAAAGGGTATATGCTGGTTTTTTCCCAATACAGTTCCCCATTCTTTTTTTTGTTTAAGAACTCTCCATTCCACTCAGCTCCTGTTTTTATAGTGCGCCATAGTCGCTTATATTCTGTTTTATTATAAAAACCGGATTTTAAAATGCGCGGGTTTTGACCTACGGCCTCCTCTTTGGTATAGCCCGTTACTTCGGTAAATTTTTGATTCACATATTTTATAATACCCCGGGCGTCTGTGACGACTACAACGTTAGCGCTTTGATTTACAGCGGTAGAAAGTGTTTTAAGTTCCAGTAAAACATCACTTAACGACTGATTTACATCGCTTTTCCTTTTATAAAGGTCAATATATATTTTTAAATCGAGCTCTATGGTGTTTTTAAATTGCAACAGAAGTTTTTTGTGGTTTTCATCGTAGTAGTTTTCCTTATTGTCCAAAAGGCATATCGTCCCAAAAGGGGTCTGGTCGGGAAAATTTAACGGATATCCCAGGTAAGAAATCAGGCCAAGCTCAATATCCGGATTTGCCTTCCAGTATTCGTCTTTCAGGGCGTTGGGCACCAGCAATTCCTGCTGCGATTTCAGTACCGCTTCGCAATATAAGCGATACATTTTCTCCTTGTCCCCCGCTTTAAATGGATTTCCCGGTGTAGCGCTTGTTTTGAACACCTCCAGATATGGAGGTTTTACCCGCGTGATCACGGAAGCAGAAACCTTTAATATATTGGCAAGCAAGTCGACAATTTCCTGCCATTTTTGCTCTAGCTCATCAGGAAATTCTATGTTTATATAATAATCATCCACATGGATGTTTTGCTCAGTTTGCTTCATATTGTTACAATATAAATTGTATGGAAGCGCATTGTTTTTTTTGGTAACAAGTATTATGTAAATATCAGAATAAATCATGAGACTAGTATAAAATAAGGCGCTTTTATGACAAGTTCCTTATTAAATAGTCGGTATCATCCACTATCAATAGCCTTATGAAAAAGTTGATGTCCCAGGCGCTCCACTCTTCGATCCCAAAAATACGTTAACGCTTGTGCGAAGCTTCCGGCCAGGATGAGGAAGCTTTGTATGGCTGATTATTTGTTCCTGCGCGGTGCAGGAAGCTTTGTACATCTGATTATTTGTTCTTGCACAGTGCAGGAAGCCGTGTACGCCTGAGTATTGCTTCCTGCCGTGGGCAGGAAGCAATGTACGGCTGAGGTTTGATCTCTTCCTAAAAAGTGTTACATCCCCAATTGCTTTATGAAGAATTGACATGAATACACTACATGATCTTGCCAGAAAAACCAGAACATCAATGGTATGATATTCATATAAAGCTATATTATTATTGAATGTAATGTTGATAATAAATTCAATATTGGAGTTTATAATTGAGTAACAAATCATGAATTATAGATAGGAGTATTTTTGTTTAGCCTGAAAACCAGTTATATATATGTAATAATTTATTTCAGTTTTATTTGGATTTCATTTTTCGACAAATTATATTGGCTTAACTATTCATTTTTATATTCAACAATTAATTTTAATTATTATGGCAAATCCCATTCGTTTATTAAGCTTAAGAAACAGTGAGCTATTACAATTTTTTCATGATATAGTGGCTCGTTGTAATCGTTTCGATGTAACGGCGCTCTTGTTATTGCCGAAAGTTACAGCTCTAATCGATGAAATTACGAGGCTGGAGGTCGTATACAACAAGGATTCAGGAAGCGATGTTACTGATTTGCTGGCCGATTTGGATAGTCAGCGCGACAACGCCATTACCGGTATTAAATTAACCTGTGAGGGCTTAAGTTATAATACCAAGGGCCCCGCTCTTGAGGCTCAATTGATATTCGAAAGTATTGACAGATACGGTCCTTCAATAGCCAAAAGGAATTACCAGGCAGAGACCAGCGTGATAAACGCCATACTGGCTGATTGGGAAAATGTTAGCGAATTGACTAGCGCCTTAAGCGCCTTAAATCTAAGTCAGTGGGCTGCTGAACTCAAAACATTGAACACCACGTTTAGCGACACTTATCAGGACCGGGTCGACGATATATTGGCGTCGGCAAGTGATTCTTTTACTGAATTAAAGGTGGAAGCAATCGAAACTTATAAGGAATTGTGCGATAATATTGGCGCCCATTCCATTCTCAGTGAGAATAAAGATTATCAAAAGCTCGGGGATGCCATAAACGTAATCATTGAGGGATATAAGGAGCTCCTATCGAAAAGAGAAAATGGGAACGCTGCTGATGATGAGGACAAAAAGAGTAAAGATGATGAGGACAAAAGAGAAAAAGAAGATGATGGTGGAAAGGGAAAAGAAGACGAATAGCTTTTAATCCCACTTCTATTTGCAGTGATAAAAAAACCGGCAGCGAAATAACTGCCGGTTTTTTTATTGAATTTTGAACAATTGAATAATCGAACAATTGAATTGCGAAATGAGCGCGGAGTGAGTCCTAAAACATAATTTCCGATGCTATTGAATCATCTGATAGTGAATGAAGATGGCTACTGGCATTCACCTTTTTACTTTGAACTATCAGCCTTGAGCTTTTCGTTTCGAACTCAAACAAAAAAAGCAGAAATCAGCTTACACTGATCCTGCCTTTTTTTAATCACCTGTTGTTTTAACTTTACAACTCACAAACCCGGTTCTGTATCCCGGACTTGTCGGCAATCTTTAATTATTGACTTTAAAAAATTGCATAAGCTCCTTTAGCTGATCAGCCTGGGAATTCATCTCTTCTGCATTACCCGACAGTTCTTCACTTGCGGCGGCATTTTGCTGGGAAACACTGTTGAGCTGCTGCATGGCATTGTTTACCTGTTCTGCTCCATTGGCCTGCTCGCTGCTGGCTGCAGCGATTTCCTGCACCAAAGCGGTGGTCTTCTCGATCTCGGGAAGCATTTCCGCCAGTTTTTCCCCGGATTCCTGTGTAAGCGTCAAACCATTTTTAGACAGCCCAATGATTTCTTCAGCAGCCTTCTTACTATTTTCGGCAAGTTTGCGCACTTCGGCAGCCACTACCGCGAAGCCTCTTCCTTGCTCGCCCGCGCGGGCAGCTTCCACGGCCGCGTTCAAGGCCAGGATATTTGTCTGGAAAGCAATGTCA
>SDBV01002251.1_pt1 | contig 28888 bp, 26 predicted proteins | sample 2277081 | NCBI WGS metagenome assembly SDBV01 (sample SAMN10402039, study PRJNA504765) | marine sediment metagenome | isolation source: marine sediment core GS10_PC15, 223 cmbsf | place: Arctic Ocean: Southern Knipovich Ridge | collected 2010
GCGGTAAGTATCTGCATGTAGTTACCCAGACGGCTTCTGTTAGTAAACCTCGCCCCCGGCTTGTCAGCACCTTCCAGTGCCGCGTTACCAAGGATGTTTACCACCTGACCATCGACGAGATCTTCGGCAGTGGTTCCTGCATACCCACGAGTGATCGTAAGCGTATCGCTGCTTACCGCTGTTACCAGCATAAGCTCGCCCGAACCCTCGACCTGTATCTGATCGCCCACCTGGAACCTGTCACCATTCGCCACGTCAATATCAGTATCGGTGAGTGGATTGCTGATAGATGCATCGTCGATCACATCCTTATTTGGCAGCAGCGAGTCCTCAAGCCACTCGTGATGCGTACTCGTCGCCGACCTCAGCGGATCACCAAGCACATCCAACAACGGCGTCTCATACGGAGACACGATCCCGATAAGATCCGATACATCTTCTGCTAACTCCGGCAGCGTTGCCCCCGCCGAGTATGTTGCTTTACCTGTAAATGCCATAAAATTTCTCCTGTTAATTTAAATTATAGTTCACTTCACAAACTGCCGCCGCACCTTCAAATACTCCTGAACGTCGGCCCTGCTTCCGCTGCTCGCGGCCCGCTTAGCTGCCATCTCCAGCCCAACCATCGCCCCGCCCTTTTTGTGCTTAACCCCTGATGTTCTGGGCAGCACTGCCTGCTCAGCAAGTTCGACAAACAAATAGCCCTTATCATTGCGAAGTTGCGCAACAACATCTTTGACATCTTCGCCGTCTTTAAGACGCGACTTCGTCATCATCATCGCCGCCTCAAGATCGATCGCTCCTGCCGACACCAACTCCATCGTCATCGCATTTTCCGACTCAAGCTGCTGCAGCTTTTCTGTTAATTGCTTGCTCTGCTCCTTGCTTGTCTTTAGCTCTTCGTTTAGAGCCTCAGCTGCTTGCTCTGCACTCTGTGCCCGCTTGCGATAACGTATCGCCTCGCCAACCGGCACAAGCTTTTCTGCACTAACATCTTTGTCTTCTGACAAATCTTGACTCTCAAAGTCCTGCTCTTTCATAATCTCTCCTAATAAATCTGTTGTTAAAATTACTCGTATCCAAGTTCACGTAATATCAGCTCTTTCGATACACCGACTTCCTTTTTGATCTGTGCTTCTTTAAGTTTCTCAAGCATGTTTTCCGGCAACGGACTCGGGAACAGAACATCCACTTGACGCTCCTCGGGTTTGGTGTGATACACGCCACACTCATCGAGCAGCTTAAGCGTCTTACGGCATATCTCTTTTATCCCCTGCCCGTAGATAAACTGCTTCCGCTCGGTCTTAGACAGCATCCCCATAAACGTCATCTTGATCGCAACGCCGCTTGTAAGATTGCCGATCTTATTTTTCAGCACACCAGCGACAACCGGAGTAACACCGCTAACTTTATCCATCGCCTCGCGTATCTCGGTTATGTGAGATTCCTCACTTGGCGTCGCACTGTCCCCGCCAAACTGCTCGATACTCGCATCCGGATTATCCGTACTCCACATCCGCCCCGGCGAAACACTTCTCTCTTCGAGTCCCTCTATCCCCTTGACCAGATACATCTTAAAAGACTGGAACGTTATCCTGCTGGCTCTATCGCTTAGCCGAGTGTTAAGCTCATCCTGCAAGCTGATCATCTGCTCGACATCGCTTAGACCCTCGTAATAATATGGCTGAGCAATATTCTGTATATGAACCACAGGAACCTCACCCAACGGGTTTCCCCCCTCTGCGATAAGCTCACCGTTTTCATACCTTTGCCACGCTCGCCCGCCAAGCACTTCCGTAACTGCAACAGTATCACGGCTTGTAGAACGCCACTTACCTGCCAGCAATCTCGAAATAAAACCGCCCTGCCCGCTTACGGCATTCTTCTGCTTATAAAAATGCTGAATGTAATGATCGATCGTTCGGTAATCGTCTTCATCCAGAACAGGCAAAGCTCTCGGCGCTTCGATCAGCTCTAAGCCCACACAGGAAGCCGCTTGTAGAATTGCTTCTAGTGAGGAGTTTGGAAGTGTCGCAGAATTCGCATAAGAGCCTTGGTTGCCCCTGTCTGCGCGTTGCTTAAATTGCAAAACCTCCTGCCCCGGCCGAAGTACACAATCGACGAACCCATAAATGCTACCGAGAACTGCCATGTCCTGGAAAAAACCAACATCACCATTTGCCGCAAACACAGCTTTAAGAATTGATTCTATTTCTCTGCGTTTTTCTGCATCCGGCTGTTTGCTGACAATATTGACACCTTTACCGAATAAGAAATCTACCATTGCGTTGACACGCCACGATATATCGTTTTCGATCACAACTTCCTTACGCTGTTTACCTGACGAGCTAAACGCCTCCGACCCGCCGCCTGCAGCATAAACATTACCTGTTATGCGCGATGGCAAACCCATCTCCTGAGCCTGGACGAAATTACCGCTCCGCTCACTAAAAGAACCACCGCCGCTCGTAGCCGGATAGCTCTGATTCTGATAATAATCCCAGAGCCTGCCAAAGTGAGAATTCATCTCGACCCACTGATCTTCGATTAGCCACTCAACAAATCGCTCGTCGAGTTTGCCGTCACCAAATACTTCAAAATCAAATCCCATCTTATTCCCTTCTAAATCTCTAAACCAAAAAAACTGCCTTAAGGCAGACACCAACCGATCCGTTCGCTTGCTTCTTTGCCCGTTATCAAATTTTCAATCTCTCTATTTTTCAGGGACACAAAAAAAAGTTGTCCCTCCATTAAAAGCACAAACTTGTTCAAATTATGCGAAAACAGGGGTGTGAAAATTTTCACAAGCGATGTAAGCCCAGGCTGGAAAAGGAAATAAATTTTTTTATTTTTTTACCATTTTTTTAAAAAGTACCCGCGCTTTTCATGCTATTCGGATAAACAAGCTCTTGCTAGCCCAAGTTTTTTCTTTACTTATTTTGCTGTTGTGTTAAGCTGGTTTTTTGGAAAAAAAATGGAATATTATCTTTACGAAAGGAATCAAAATGGAACCAAACATCGAACAACTCGCCCCGGTACTCAGCCTCGGAATTATCGCAGTCATTGCACTGTTCGCTCTTATCGGGATTACAATAGGAATAATCCTTTGGTGCAAAATCTTCTCAAAGACCGGCTACAGTTGGGCACTGGGCCTGCTGATATTAATACCATTTGGGCATCTAGTATTGATGCTGATACTGGCCTTTGGCGACTGGCCAATACTAAAAGAGATAAGAGCGTTAAAAGCGCAACCCGCACAGGCCACAGAATAAACAAAAAAAAAAGCGAAAGCATAGTAACCGTGCAATTGTGCAGAAAAGCATAAGCATAACACGCTAATGGATATAGATGTTATCTGCCTAAAGGCAGTGTATAAAAAAAGCCGTTGTGGAATTGCTCCACAACGGCTGATAATTCTATAAACCCCGCTTACCTCATCGGAGGCGTAGCAGGTATTCTAGGCTCAAAACCTGCGGCCCAGGCGATCTTCGCCTTGCCCTTTACATCTTCGATATACTTCCCTGCAAATTCTCTTTCCTTGTTCGATTCAAGCATCTTTATAATATTGGCTTTCTCATCTTCAAATGTAGATGTCCCAGCCGTTTTCATATCGGTCAGCTTAATGATATGATACCCAAACTGCGTCTCTACGACATCGCTAACATCACCAACCTTCATTGAAAAAGCAGCTTCCGAAAATTCAGGAACCATTCTGCCTTTTTCAAAGTAACCCAGATCGCCGCCATCTTTACTCGACGGACAACTCGAATGAGCCTTCGCAAGTTCTGCAAAATCGCCGCCATCTTTAACCAGCTTCAGCAGTTTGTCAGCTTCTGCTTTTGCCGCTGCCTTGCCCGCTTCGTCTGTACCGCCCTTGACAAGAATATGGCTCGCCTTGGCCTGGGCTTCTTTAGTATACCTCCCGATGTTGCTATCGTAATATGCTTTTGCGTCCGCCTCGGTTACTGCTCCACTTTCAGTTCCCATCGCTTTTTTCATTAACGTCTTGAAGCCAAGCCCCAGCCTCATCTGCTCGTGGAAATCGGCCTTGCTAACACCGCCGCGTTCCAGCAGGGTCTTTTCAAACTCTTCAACGCTCATTCCACGCTTTTTAGCGATATCCTCTGCCTCTGTCTGGATCTGTGCGTCGGTAATTACAATACCCTCCGATGCAATTTTATCTTTAACGATCTGCTTTTCTACAAGCATCTGAACAACACGTTGTTCCATCTGCTTGACCATGCTATCAGGAACCAGACGACCGCTAGCCGCCATACGGCTCTTTTGAGGAGCGACCTCTTTGTTAACATCTCTTTGCCTGATCGCAATTCCATTAACCGTAACCAAAATCGTTTCCGGGGCTGGGCTGGGAACTACAGCCGCCTTAGGCGGTGCAACCCTCACTGCCTTAGGTGTCGTTACAGGTGCCGCCTTAGGAACCGCAGGTGCCGCTTTAGGAGCCGCAGGTGCCGGCTTACTCACAGAACTCTTAACATCGTCCTTACTGCCGTCACTTTTGCCCTGCCCAAATACCTCGCCGCTTAAAAACGTTACAATAATCGCAAGAACTAACATATAAACTCTCATCTTCTACCTTTCTATTTCTATAAAAATTAACCTAACACATAAATTGCAAACAACTATTTTCTGATAATACACCCACCATGTCAAGAAATAATTGCCCCAATCATAACCGCAAAGTCCGCCCTGAATCAATATTTCTGCCTTTTCGGCCTTCAATTCTTGAATAAACCGCAATTATAGCTTATATTCTCCTCTGAAAGTTATTTGTTCACATTTTAACTTAAAATACCCAAAAATGGAGATTAAACATGAAAAACAGATCGGTATCAGCCCTTATCTGCGTCTTTTTAGTCGTTTTCGTCTCGACTTGCCTTCTAGCCCAGGTAAACTCACCCGTCATCAAAAAATGGATCGTTATCGAAGATGACAAAAAAGTCCACTATATGACGATCGACGGAATAATGGTTCACGAAACCGACCCCGCCAAACAGCCCCAGCCGAAGATCGTAACGCCCGGCCAAAACAACTCCGCACCATCAGATGCCATTGTGCTCTTCGACGGGACAAAAGGATCTTTCAAAAACAACTGGACTGACACAAAAGGCAACCCGACAAAATGGAAATTTCGCGATGGCGTTATGGAGTCTATAAAAAAAGCCGGCATGATCCAGACAAAACAAAAGTTCGGCTCCTGCCAACTACACATCGAATGGGCATCGCCTGTCATAAAAAAAGGAAAAGGACAAGGCATGGGCAACTCCGGCGTGTTCCTGATGGGCACCTATGAAATTCAAGTGCTAGACTCATACAACAACACAACATATCCCGACGGACAAGCCGGTGCCATCTATGGCCGAAGCAAACCGCTCGTAAATGCCTGCCGACCAGCAGGCAAGTGGCAATCATACGACATCATCTTCCACAGACCGATCTTCGACGACAAAGGCAGCGTCACAAAACAGGCAACCTTCACCGTACTGCACAACGGAGTTCTAATACAGGACAATTATCAGCTAACCGGCGGAACAGGATGGAAGGGACCGCACGCAATATCAGAGTACCACGTGCACCCAGACAAGATGCCGATCCAATTACAGGATCACGGAAACCCAGTCCGATTCAAAAACATCTGGATAAGAGAGCTTGAGGATTAAAAAATGGACTACAAGAACAATATAAAATCGCATACAATAAACATCGTTCCACGATATGCAGAAACCGACCAAGCCGGCGTCGTACATCACACAGTCTATCCCGTATGGCTTGAAATGGGCAGAACAGAGCTGCTTCGTGTAAACGGCATGGCATACAGCAACCTCGAAAAGCAGGGAACACTCTTCGTCGTCGCAGAGATGAAACTAAAATACAGAAAGCCCGCACTGTATGATGAAACGCTTGCGCTTACAACAACCTGCTCAAAAGTCACCGCTGCAAAGATCGTTCATAAATACAAACTGATAAGAACAAAAACAAAAGAACTGCTCGTAGAAGGCTCAACTGTGCTGGCATGCGTAGACGAAACCGGAAAGATACAACGCATGCCCAGTTTCATGTTTCCTGTAGACTAATTTTCAAAAAACCCCTACCCACTCCTAACTTCTTTGTTCGCAAGCACTTAAAAACAAACTTTTTTTGCCTGTTTATTTGCCACCTTACGTTTATATCTTATAGTTTAAGAGGTAACAGAAAGAGCGATAAAGAACAATAAATCGCGAAAGCGACATACAAAATTTTGCTCGATTTAATTCTGTTAAGGAGTTGATCATGTTACCAAAAACGCGACGCAATTGCGTCAAGTTTGATCGGCCCCGTCACTCAGAAGAGGAACGCGGTCCGCCAGGGAAACAAAGAAAAACGCTTTCTTTGTTTCCCTTTTTTTTATGCATTAGAACATCACGACTTGACAGGTCGTCAGGATTGAGTTTTAGATTTTGGAAATTGGTATTTTGAATTTGGTTCGGATTTCGTATTTCGAGTTTCGGATTTGAGCGAAGCTCTCAATAGACAATAGCCGCGTAACCAACGCTTTCTTCACTGCTTTCGCCAAACTTTTTCTGCATAACTTCACTGCTGTTTGTGTGCGCCAGCAATGTCCCTTTTTCTTTTCCCAGTCTCTTTACAACCACCGTAAGCACCGACACAGCACCCGGACCGCAAGCGCTGCAATTCTCCAACGCCGCTCTAAGAAGTTTCTCGCTCTCTAACCCTAACGCAAGATTTATAAACTCGGCATCGTTTACATCCTTTGACCATTGGATCGCATCAGCTCCTGTTCCCTGCGGACAAAACCCATACCGCGGCCCATAATGTGTCAGATCGCTCGACGCGATACACACGATTCTCTTATCTGATCGTTTAATGATCTCTGCGACCTGCCCGCCAAGCCCGGCATCAAATCCCATGCTCGGAACAATGACCGGAACGATTTTTGCATCGCCGAACAAGTGTTGAATAAACGGGACCTGAACTTCGATACTATGTTCACCCGCATGAGCGCTGCAATTCGCCTCGGCCCCGTTAAGACCGGCAACCTCACCCGCCAGTTCCTCATCGATCTCAATAACCCCCAACGGCGTTTGCCATCCGCCCTTATCATAAACGACCGCCTCACTGCCTCCATACTTGTGCGACGCTCCGAATATTATAAACGTATCGACCTGACCATTAGCCTGTTTTATCGCCGAAAACACCAATCCCGCCAGATCACCGCTAAACAGCCACCCAGCATGCGGAACAACCCCTCCTGCGATTCGCTCTGGCAAGCCCGCTGGCACGTCATAGACCCCAATACAATCGCTAATCTCCCCTAAACACTGTTTTTCACTTCCACCATAGAACTGACCGGCCACCACAGGTTTTCGAATACTCATTTTAAATCTCCCGCTTGCTATTGGTTCCATTTACAGGTATCATATCTCCAACTCAACTAATTAAAGCTTACAACCATTTTAATACAAGGATAAATTATGGGTTCCAAAAAAACTTCTCAAGTAGCAATAGTCGTCGGTTCTGACAGCGACCTGCCGACAATGCAGGCATGTATCGACCAGTTGAAAGCATTCGGCATTGACCCGATAGTACGCATCATCTCCGCACACAGAACACCGGACGTCGCCGCTGAGTTTGCCGGCAACGCAGAAGCCAACGGCATAAAGGTCATCATCGCAGCAGCTGGAATGGCAGCTCACTTAGCAGGCGCCATGGCAGCCAAGTTCACTCTGCCCGTCATCGGCGTACCAATGCAGGCATCGACCGGACCCAATGGAATGGACGCCCTGCTTAGCACAGTACAGATGCCGCCGGGGGTTCCCGTTGCTACCGTTGCTATCGGAAAAGCCGGTGCAAAGAACGCCGCTGTCCTGGCCCTTCAGATGCTGGCTATCGCTGACAAGGATTTGAACAAAAAGATTCAAGACTTTAGAACTGCCCAAACAAAAGCCGTCATCGAAAAAGACAAAACTTTGCGGTAAATTTTAATCGACAAAAAAAACACGGCCCCGTTAGGAGCCGTGCCCTTATATGATCCAACCCTTCTTTTTTGTTATATTTTAGGTCCTAGTGGACTTCCAACACTGAGTTCATCTCTCCAAAAGGATTCAATTCTGTTACCTCGTTATAAGGATCCTGCTGCCAGATACCGTCAACGACCAGGCGATAGCGATACTTGCCCTTTGCCATCGGCAGCTTGATTTGCCATGCGCCGTTGCCATTAACCTTGCTAAGCGAGGTCTGTTCCGGCTGCCAATTATTAAAGTCGCCGGCGATCTGAACGCTCTTTGCCCTTGGATACAGTGTAACGAACGTAACAGCGTCGCCTACCTGGCGCGTTCCGTAGAAATCTGCGATCTTGGTATCGATCTCCTTTTTCGCTGCAACCGGGGCAATCTCTTTTATAGGTGCCGCCGCAACAACCTCTTTGACAACCGCCGTCTCAGGCTTTTTAACCTCAGGTTTTTCGACCGTAGCCAGCAGCTCTTCGGCGCTGGCGCTTATCGCATCGAGTTTCGACTGCAAGGTGTTTACCAGCCCCGCACGATGCATATGAGTATCGGTTCCGACAAGCTCTTCTGCCAACGCCTGGAAATCCTTGTGTCCCTTGCTGGCAGGGTCATACTCGGATATCGGCTGGCCAAGGCTCGCGGCCTCTTTCAGTTTCGTGTTGAAATTAACAACCGTTTTGAACATCTTTTCCGAGAAGTGTTTGCGAAGTTCGGAAAGTATCTCGCGTCCCATCTTCGTACGGATATCATACATGCTCGGCAGAACCATAACATTGATATCCTGGGCACACTGCTTGCACAAAACGTTAAGCGTCTCAAGCTGCTTGCTCAAACCATGCAGCGAGAAGTATCCCATATCTACCGGCACGATCACATCGGTGGCCGCACGTATCGCATTGAACGTCAGAAGTCCGACTGATGGCGGGCAGTCTATGACAGCATAGTCATACTCGCCGGCGGCGTTTTTGAGCACGGACTTAAGGCAGTTCTCCCTGTCTGATATTCCGCTCATCTGCTGGTCGAACGCCGCTAAGTCAATGCTCGACGGTGCAAGCTCGAAACCGTCTGATATTTGCCATAATATCTCGGAAAGTCGCAGGTCCTCACCTCGGCCGTGGCTGATAAGAATATCGTAGATACTCTGCTCGATCTGCTCTTCAGGAACCGCAAGTCCAACTGCGCAATGGCTTTGGGGATCCATGTCCACAAGCAAAGTTTTTTTGCCGAGGCCGGCTAAAGCGCTCGCCAGATTCAGGGATACAGTGGTCTTGCCGCACCCCCCCTTTTGATTGATTACCGCTACTGTTCTCATGATATTTCCCTATCACAATATTGACGCGATAGAATTTATTTACACAATCTCCTTAAAATTGTGGTTTACAATACTATTTTCGACGATTACTGCAATAATCTTTAGGTTTTTATAGGACATTAGCAAAAAATCGCTCTTATCAGCATAAATACCACCTGTTTTTACAAAATAAGGCCATTTTTACATCAAAAGCACAAAAAACACGCGTTTGGCTCACTTTTTCGCCAATTAGACGTTCAGTAGTACCAATTTCTGCCGATAATAAGAGGGAGATATTAGGTTTCAAAAAGGATTTAGAGATCAGGAGACAGAAATGACTGAAAAAGAGATCATGGGCTGGATGCGGGATCAGGTCAAAATAGACGGCTTCAAGGATGCTGCAACGCTGGCAGAGGAGTTCCTAAGAACCCACAAAGTGACAAATGCCCTGGATCCGGACTTTTCAAGGACGCTCGACGCCGGGTTTAAGATCGCCCAGGAAGTTCACGGCTTCTAAGAAAATTTAACCAGAACCAAAATTACAAGTCTTCGGCTTTGCAAAACGGCCGGAGACTTTTTACGCGCACACATCTAATCGGCCAGGCGGCTTTGACTCCAGATGCTCATCCCACCGCCGACCACGAGAACCATGCCGAAAACACACTGCAAACTGCTAAGCGTTTCGCCGAAAATAACGTTTGAAACCGCAAGTACGCTAAACGGCAGACCAAGCAAAACCATCGACGGGATCATCGCACCGATACGCTTGATCGAATAGTAATACAGCACGTGACTAAACGCGATGCTAAGGACCCCGGAAACAACAACGCAAAACCAAGGCCAAGCCTCCATCTCCAAACTCGTGCCAATATCGCCGAACATAAAACACAAAACCCCAAGCCCGAAAACCGTGTAGATGCTGATAACAGAAAAACCCGCACGAACGTCGATGTCCCTAAATGCACGCTTAACAGTTATTGTATACACAGCCCACAAAAACGACGATATCAGGCATAGCGATATCCCAATAACATCGCTCCCCGCTGCAAAACCTTCCCTGTTAACCAGCACACCGACAACGCCGACTACACTAAAAAACATCCCCATCCAAAACCAAACGCTCTTTAAAAGAACACGTTCCTCGACAAAGAACATGAGCGAAAAACATATCACCCATATCATTGACGATTTTGACAACAGGCTCATAAACGCGGGCTCAATATAATACAACCCAACAGCCCAGAAACTTTGCATCGCAATATTCGCAACAGCCGGCAGCAACGCCGCCTTCCACACACGCCCGTCGAGGGTGCCGGTGCGAAAACTGATAAACAAAAACGGAAGCCACAACAGACACGCAGCACTGTATCGTAAAAAATTCTGCGTCCAAAAATCCAGACACCCCGACAAATAACGAATTGCAATCGGCCCAACCGTCCAAAAAAGAAGTGTACCAAGTATGGAAATTGTCCCACGCTTATCTATTCTCGGTGTTTTCATCAGATCACGATCTTCTTTTCAAAACCCTTACCCGACGAAAACTCAAAACTTTTACCATCAGCCGTTAAGGCAACTTTCTCACCTTTAAGCTCTATCTCGATCTCTCCGCCCGGCTGTCTGCTCTTTATAACATTCGCAAGAAAAAACGCTTTCTCAACCCCGTCGCCGGTATTAAAATTCGCAATCTCATCGGGTTGACCAAGCCGCGTGACGTCATATATCGAGTTATTCGTCATATCACACAGCATCCCGTAAACATCGCCGATCGCCTTGTCCTGAGCCATTTCGATCGAAACAGGGTTCCGCTCCATCGCTGCCTTTATAAACGGCTTCCAATCGCAAACCGACATATCACGATATGCATACAGAGCAAGGTCAGCAGTTGTGTTTTTATCCCGCACGCTCTTAATATATTCGATTATTTCCTCCCTGCTCATCTCCGTGCTTATCGTTATCGCATCACCCGTCTTTGACCCAGCCTTAAGCTCAGGCAGCCTCGCCTCCAGATGCACAAAACCGTAAAGTTCCTTTAAAAACTCCCCAGATTCAGGCACAAAAGCCTTCAAATAACCCTGCAATTTCTCCCTGTCTTTGGCTTTGCGGACATCAATATTCTCATACCGAACATACGCCATCAACTGCTCGACGCAAAGCCTGTCAACATGCTTATACACTGAAAAATCGTCCGCAGAAACATCAGCCAGCAGTTTACTAAAGGTCTCATCAGAAATACGATAATTACTCCCGTGCTCATAATGGAACATCGTCTCAGCTTTTACGAACCTCGCCTCGCCGCGAAGATGATTACAGAATTGAAAATGCTTTTGATACTTCGGATGGCACCGCAAAAAATTAGCCAGTATCAACGAATCTATGTTTGTAGAAAGATAATCGTTTAGCTTTCCTGCAAACTTATCATAAGCGTTTTTGTCGATCGTCGCATCTCCAAGGCAATGTACAAATCCGCTATTATGCGTCACGATCGTTACTTGTTCGTTCCGCAGGGCCCGCTGCGCCTTATCGCTTATCGCCGTCCCGTTAAACCACATCTTTTTCGTGACGATCCGCCGGTTGTTGCTGAGTACGCCGTCCTGCACATCGAAAAAGTTCTGCGAATGCAACGGCGTCAAAACCATGTAAATGTCTTCCAGCGGTATTCCGCAAACAACAAACGCCGCCGCCGCATACAAAGTAGCAAGCGAAACACACTCACCCGCGCCAACATCATATCCATCCTTAAATCCAAACGCTGTCATCGCTTCGACAGTCTCGGTCTTCCAGTATGGGATAATATCGTTATCGTATTTATCAAGCCCGAAGTGCCGCCGAATATCCACATCAAAATAATACTTATCCCCCGTATACCCGAACAGCGCATTGCTCTCGGCGATTCTTTCAGGCGAAACAACATGCTCAAACCGCTTGAGTTCCTGCTCTTGATGAGTAAGCCCCCACGTATTCAGGTCCAGGTTAAACTCGTACTCATCCATAATAAACTGCTTTAGTCGCATAAGTTTTTTATACGGACTCTTGCCCTCGAGCCGGCTAAAGCACTCCGCATCCCGCCACTTCCAGATGATCGGGCTCATGATGTTCGCCAGCACAACGCTATACATAAGCTCAGGAAATACGAATATCTCCATATCAGACAGCGTTATCGCAGAACTATATTTCTCAAGTTGGTTCTTGTCCAATTTACGTCTATCTCCAGCAACTTCTAATTTACAAACCGCCATGTCGCTAAAACCCAATGCGGTATTATACTGCAATAACTCGGTTTTTTGCAAAAAAATCGTTTTTTCCGCAAAAAATCCCTAAATTCAGCTTTTTTATGTATGAACAATGCCGAATAAGTATCTATATATATGAATGCTATGAAATTCAAAAAACACAAAAACGAGGCCATTTTGGTCTGTGCCGCCAGAAAAGGCGACAAAAATGCCATAAAAACGCTAATGATGAAGAATTGGCCATGGCTAAAAGGGCTCGTTGCGTCGATCGTAGGAAACGAAAGTGATACTGATGATGTCCTTCAAAACGTATGCGTTACAGTTATTGAAAAAATACACACTCTCAGGGAGCCCGAGCGATTTCGACCATGGCTTGCCATCCTTACCAGAAGGCTGGCACTTAAATACAGAATGGCAAAAAAACGGAATCTTAATCTCCTCCTTTCAGACGAGATCGCTCGGGGGTGCCCGGATAAAAACGCACACAAGAGTTTTGAAAAAATTGAACAACAGGAACAATATCAGCGGGTCTTAACTGAAATGAATTTATTACCGGAAAAATATCGTCAGGTGCTATTGTTAAAATATTCCGAGGATCTGACTTATGCACAAATGGCCGAAATACTCGACGTACCGCTAACAACTATTCAGATCAGACTCGTACGGGCAAGAAAAATGATTTATCAAAGAATTACCGGAAAAAAGAAAACAAGGGAGACTCAAAAATGACAGAACAGATGCTTGAAATTTTAATCGGAAAATTCCTCGACGCAGAGATCACACCCGCAGAACAGCAGATGCTCGACGACGCTCTCGAAGACGACCAACAGGCACAAGAGCTTTTCAATCAGCTAAAAGACTTACACAATATAAACCGTCAGGCAGTGACAACCAACATCTTAGAAAAGGGCAAATCCTCCGATGACATCTTCGAAGATGCATGGCAGGCCCGAACCAAAAACCCCTTCGCCCGGATCACAAGGCACTCCGAAACTTTCAGGATAGCCGCAGCAATATCCATAGGATTTCTGGTAGGAATTTTCGCACAACAAATAAACCGCCTGCCAAATGCAGGACAAATGCCCGGACAGTCCAACGCCCAGGCAGCCGCCCTTACCGGCCAATCATCCCAAAACCAGCAAATGCCGCAAACGATGCCGATGCAGGTACTGCGAGTCTTTCCAATAGAAATAAACTCACAAGCTATCGACACCGCACTATTAATACAGATCAACACACAGCTAAAGCAAATGCAGCAAAAACTCGACAAACTGGAAATGGATCAAAACCAAACGAACATACAAAAAATAGAATGACCTTTCAAAAACCTTTTTCCCCCTCCGGCCAAACACAACCTTGTGTTTGGCTTTTTTTGTCACAGTGTTGAACTTTGGGTGCCACGGTCAAACAAGTTTGACCGTGTTTAAACTATAATTCGGCAAAGCCGAAAAAGTTTTGATCATTAGCTTTTTGAATTTAGGATTTGTTTAGAATTTAGATATTAGAATTTAGTGCTTATCTTCTAGCTGCATTCTTACCCGCCACAGCCCCTGTTGACCACGCTATCTGCAAATTATATCCCCCGCAGGGCCCGTCCGAATCGATCACCTCGCCGGCAAAGAACATCCCTTCGCAAAGCTTCGACTCCATCGTCTTGCGATCGATATTCTCGGTGCTAACCCCGCCCCGCGTAACAGTTGCTTCCTCGATCGGACGCGTCCCCGTAACCGTCACCGGAAGATATTTTATAAGTTGCACAAGCTCCTTCCGCTTACCCTTGGCAAGCTGACCCGCCAAAACCGTTACCGTCGGCTCAACCCAGTGACAAAGCTTAAGGACCAGCGCTCGCGGCAGCATCTCCGCCAAAACCCGAGCAAGCTCCTTACCCGCAGACGCCGAACACTTCTCGATAAGAAGCTTATTAAGTTCGCCCGCATCCACCCCGGGCATCATATCGATAAACATCTCAATGTCGCCGGCGCCACCCGCAATATCGTCTGCCAATAGCCGGCTCATATCAAACACAACAGGCCCGCCAACACCGTCATCCGTAAACATCATCGCTCCGCGAACCTTTATCTTTTTATCGTTTACCCGCGCCGTCAGCTCAACATCTTCTAAGGCAACCCCCTGCAGCTCGCCCAGCCATTCTTCCTTAGCGATCAGCCGCACAAGCGCAGCCTTAGGCGCAACGACTTCATGACCAAACCCCTCTGCCAAACCAAAACCGTCACCCGTCGACCCCGTAAACGACCAGCTAACCCCTCCCGTCGCAACCACTAACGCCTTGCTTGCCACTGTTTCATTGCCAACAGCAACAGCAAAACCCCGCGGCACTTTTTCAACACCCACAACCTTCTTGCCATACAGAAAAGTTATACCAAGCCTGCGCCCATAATCCTGAAGAACCCGCGCAACATCCGTCGCCCTGTCCGTCATAGGATAAACGCAACCGTTCTTTTCCACCTTCGTAGCAAGCCCAAGCTCGTCAAAAAACTCTCGAACATCGCCGGCCCCAAACTCATACAGGCTGTGTTTTAAGAATTTCCCGAATTGACCGTAAGCCTTCACAAAATCGTCAGCATCCCCGGCGTGCGTAAGGTTACACCTTCCCCTGCCCGTGCGCAACAGCTTCCTCCCGACAACAGTATTACCGTCAGCGATCACAACCTTCGCACCTTCTCGAGCCGCAAAGATACCTGCCGTCAATCCCGCGGGCCCTGCACCGATCACAAAAACATCACATTGCATTATTATCTATTACCTAATATCTATTATCTAAAAAGAGTGGGCCTGTAAGCCGGATTCTGTATCCCGAAGGATGGCAACCATTTAACTGGACCGGCTGTTACCAACCGGCTCTGTCGATAATCGACAAGCAACCTACCCGCCGATATAAGCTCCGAGCAAGAGCCTGGACGAACCAGATCGGCATACTTGGTCTTGCAGGCGGTAGGGTTTACCATGCCGGGTTTGTCACCAAACCCGCGGTGAGCTCTTACCTCACCATTTCAACTTTACCTGTAAGCGGTTGCCCGCCCCATCGGCCGTGTCTTTTCTGTGGCACTTTCCCGTAAGTCACCTTAGGTGGTCGTTAGCCACTACCGCGCTCTGCCCTGTCCGGACTTTCCTCAGACGCAAAAACGCCCGCGATTGCCCGGCCCACTCAATATCATTATATTCATTTGCCAGGATTTTACAATTATTGATATAAAAACTAACAATTCTCATATTTCAAGACAAAAACCTTTATCTCCGATATATACTCTATGGTAAATGGCACCCAAAAACCCTTTAACCACTATATAATAACACGATTCAACATCGGCCTATACAGCGCCGGAAAACACAATAACCCAGATCAATGGATGCAGCATAGGTTAAAGATTTTCACTAATATAACCCTACCGTCAATGAAAGCACAAACATGTCAAAATTTCACTTGGTTTATATTGATAGACCCGAAAACTCCAAAAAAATTCTGCGATGCATTCAATGAATTTAACTATGATAAGATTAGATTCATTACTGTCGAGGGAATTTTTAACTCTAGGCAGTCAATTTCAGCGGCAATACTAAACCATATCGAAAAAGGAAATCACGACCTCATCACGACAAGGATAGACTGCGACGATGCATTTAACTGTAGGATGATCGAGAAAATTCAATACTGGCACACTCCAAGACCGGATCGATGGATGATCACTTTCCCTGTAGGCGCCACTATGGACATCAAGACAAAGGAAATGTATCCGATAGAATATCTATTCAATCCATTTCCAACTCTAATTGAAAAAGCGACAGATCCTGTAACCATTTTTGCTTGGCCTCATTGGGATATCCAGGTAGAAGTTAAAGAATTCATTGTTGGAGATTTCTACTGGCTGCAGATAGTTCACTCATCAAACATAGACAATTCTATGGAAAAGCCATCAAAGAACGTAATGAAAGACAAACCCTTTAAGCCGGAGATACTGAAAAAATTCGGTCTGGACCCCGACAAAATATTGAATACCGATTTTGAGATGTTTTCAAAACCGAATGATCGCCCAATAGAATCTAGTCCGCATTTTAAAACTACGACTCAATGCTCACATCCAACTTCGATATGACCCGCAAATTTCTCATCCCGCTCAGGATGATCGCTGCGAAAATGAACACCCCGGCTTTCCTTACGCTTCTGGGCCGACTGAGCCATGAGCAGCGAAACCGTCAGCATATTCTGGCACTCCCAACCATACGGCGAATCGAAAACCTTATCCATCACATACCGCTCCCAAAACTGGATTATCTCTTGGGCTTCCTGCAACGGCTGCTCTTTGCGAGTTATACCGACATTACGCCACATAAGAGCACGCAGTGAATTACGAACATCCACTGTATCAAGCCGGCTCCTGTCAGATGCCGGAACCTCGTACCCCATCTTGCAAAGCTTAAAACCGTTACCTGCAGCCGAAACTTCTTGCGCCGCAAGCCCGCCCGTTATCTTACCGAACACAAGACCCTCCAATAGCGAGTTGCTGCCAAGCCGATTCGCGCCATGAAGACCCGTCGCGCCCACCTCGCCGCAGACAAATAAATTCGAAACGCTGCTCCGGCCCTCGGCGTCCGCCTTAACACCGCCTATCATATAATGAGCGCTCGGACGAACCGGTATAAGGTCCTTACTGACATCGATATCGAAACTCTCGCAAAGTTCGCTTATCAATGGGAACCGTTTGGAAAAATGTTTCTTATCGAAGTGACGAATATCAAGATAAACATGCGTCGAGTTCGTCTTAAGCATCCTGTCAAGAATAGCCCTGCTGACAATGTCACGCGGAGCAAGCTCTCCGGCCGTATCATATTCCTGCATAAACTCTTCGCCGTTACAGTCAACAAGCTTCGCTCCCTCGCCGCGCAAAGTTTCGGTTATGAGAGCACGCGACGCACCAGCTATATAAAGAGTCGTCGGATGAAACTGCATAAACTCAAGATCGCAAAGAACCGCACCCGCTCGATAGCCCATCCCTATCCCGTCACCGGTAGCCCCCTGCGGATTTGTTGTCTCACGATATAGCCGCCCGGCACCGCCGGTAGCAAGTATCGTCTTGCTAGACCAGATGATTTTAAATCCCTCTTTTTCACGAAAACCGATCACACCGATACACTCGTCCTTTTCATTGGTTATAAGATCGATGCTAAAAAAGTTCTCGAGTATATTGATGTTACGCTTTTGCTTTACTTTCCGGATAAGCGCCTCTGCCAGACCCCTGCCCGTAGAGTCGCCGTGAATATGGATAACCCGCGCATGGCTGTGTCCACCTTCAAGCGTCGCGTCGATCTCGCCGTTAACCTTATCGAACTCCGTCCCCCACTCGACAAGCTCACGGATAAGCCCCGGGCCCTGCTCGACTACAAGCTTGACGATTTTCTCGTCACAGGCCCCGCAACCCGTTTTCAAGGTATCTGCAATATGATCTTCGATGCTGTCATCGCTCGCCAGAACACTCGCCACCCCGCCCTGTGCGTTCCACGTATTGCTATCGCTAAACGACCCCTTGCAAACAATAGTAACGTTACATCCGTTCGACGCTTCAATCGCCGCACGCAATCCAGCCACACCGCCGCCTATAACAAGGCAATCCGTAAATAGCTGCTGCGTCGATACCGTATTGATCGGAACAAGGTAACGCCTAAAATCCGCCTGTTTCGAGGGCATAAATTCTCCAAATATAAACCACTCTTCTAACGCCGACATGATACACCATCACCAATCATCATGCAAATCATGTTTTTTCGCCAAAAAATCCAAAAATTCACTTTTATAGCATTTTCTTACGATTTTCTTTATACTAAAACACCATCTGTAATTGTTATATAAATGAAGATTGATCGATCTGCTTTAAAAAGGCTATTTATTAATGCTCGAAGACAAGCTGCTCATTTGGAAGTTAAATCGCGGAAACCACGAGGTTCTGCGCCGGATCTATGAAAAGTACAAAGATAACCTGGTAACGCTCGCTGCAAGCCTGCTGTTCGACACCCAGGCCGCCGAAGACACCGTACACGACGTTTTCATCGCGTTCATTAAAAATGCCAAAGATTTCCGTCTCACCGGAAGCCTAAAGGCATACCTCGCAACATGCGTCGCAAACAATGCACGAAACAAAAACACGGCCCTGTCAAGATCACGCAGCTTACCACTCGACCAGGCAGATAACGTTGGCACGCTCGAAGATTCGCCAGCCAGAAGATTGATCTTCGGCGAACAGCTCCAGCATCTGGCATTATCTCTGGACAAGCTTCCATACGACCAGCGGGAAGTAATTGTCTTACGGCACTACGCGGGCCTGAAATTCAAAACCATCGCATGCATGCACGATGAATCGATAAATACCGTCCAGGGCAGGTACCGCTATGGACTAAAAAAACTAAAGTCTCTTTTAAATGAGGAATCAAAATAATGGGACCGGAAAACATAGACAAACTAATAAAAAATATAAATCTAAAAGCCAGCCCCAGCCTGGACAAAAAGATCCATGCCGAGATCGACAAGGCCAAGCCGAACATAAAACCGACATTCGCAAAGATCAAAATAATGCGGTTTGCAGCTATGATAGCTGTAGTGTTCTTAGCTTTCTATTCGGGCATAGCTTACAAAAACAGGTCTCATCAAGAACAGATAGTTCAGATCGCTACTGAACTAAATTTAAAATCACCCGCCGAGCTAATGAGCTATATCTCTCTAAGCAGAGCCTTTCGTGATGGCGATGACATGGAACTATTAGATAAACATTTTGAAATAGCTAATAAAAAAATGAACTCAAGATTAAAAACTCGTTTAACAATTGATCAATTGATGTGTGAATTTGATGACTGTGATGACTTATAAAAAGGAAAATCCTATGAAAACATTAAACAATAACAAAATGATTTTACTAACCTGTATATTATTCCTGAGCACCATTTGCGCTTACGCATACCCGCCAGACAACGCCGCCGTTCTATACTTCAAAACCATCATGTCCTATGAAGTTGATGACGAAATGACAGATATGCTGGATGATTTCCGAAGGGATAAGATCGAACTAAACGACAAAATAAGAACCTTCGTCGATGAAAATCGGCTCACAATTAACTCTGTCCTCGACGCCTCTGAAGTAAAGAACTGCGATTGGGGATTAGACATATCCCAAGGTTGGAATATGCAGATGCCGCAACTTGGTGGGATGAAGAATTTAGCAAGGCTGATCGTAGCCGATGCTAAGATCCTGGCACAAGACGGACATTACGAACTAGCCATAAACAACTGCATGAGTCTTTACAGAATGGCTCGGCACGTAAACGACCGCAATTTAATATGCTATCTTGTTGGCACTACAATTAACGGCATGACCAATGACTGCCTCATCCAGATAATCTCAGAAATGCCGCAACATACACGAAACATGACACGCCTTAAAACTGATTTAATGGAAATTGAAGGCACGCCATTATCTGTAAAACCAGCCCTGCTGGGTGAAAGGGATGCTATGCTGGCATGCATGTTGCCCGAAAACTTGACAGAAACATTAGAACAATTGGGCCCGGATTTGGGTTATTGTAGCGGAGATAATGTTGACGATAGTGACGCTATCAATTTCATTAAAGAAAAACTTAATTCTGATGAAGCTTTTTTAGAACGCAGCAGAGACTACTACAAAAACCATATTGCCGGCACTATGGCAGCTTGTGACATGCCTTATGCCAAAGGATTTGCTGCAATGGAAATCTTAAATAACAAAGTAACAGAAGACTTCGATGCCGAAAACCATGATGCTATATTTACCGCTGTTCTTTCGCCGCCAATAAGCAAAATATTCTCACTCAAAACCCGCTCTGAAACGTATGACAACGCGATCAAGGCAGCCATTGAAGTTTACCTGGTAAAAGCAAAAACCGGCAAACTGCCAGATGTTTTACCGGCAAACCTGCCCGTCGATCTGTTCAGCGGAAAACCGTTTGAATACGAAAAAACAAAAGACGGTTTCACCCTTCGCTGCCGGGCAAAAGAAGTCGGCAAGGATCAGCCCCACGAATACAAATTCAAAGTCTCAAAATAATCCGCACAAAACCTAATGATACCTAAGGCCGGGCAAACACCACCCGGCCATTTTCTTCTAATTATTAAGTATCCGCCAACTGCCCCCAGTCAACATCCTCAAGCGCCTCAGGGATAGCCTCGCCAAGATGATTCCGCTCAACGTCGGCTTCTTCATCAAAAGGCACTATGCTCAATACCGGCACATGACCCCATTGCTCCAGCACTCCATGCAGCGTCTCTTCCGCAACCGACGCATTCAGCGCATCATACCCGCTTATCACAACCCCGGCTATTTTAAGCCCAGCACCACGCACAGCATCTATCGTAAGCAGCGTATGGTTTATCGTCCCTAGGTCTGGTCGAGTTACGATAACCACCGGCATATCGAATTGCGTTGCTAAGTCAAGCACATCGACCCCGATATTAGATATCGGAACCCGCACCCCGCCGATCCCCTCGACGATCATAATATCGCTCGCCGCACTTATCGTTCTATAAGCTTCAGCGATTGCGTTAAAGTCAACCATACGGTTCTCATGCTCCTCACAAACATTAGGAGCAGCAGGTACCACGAATCCTACAGGATTTATAACGGACAAATGAAAATCACAATGCGAACACTTCCGCAAAAACTCACTGTCCGCATTAACAAGCCCCTCATACTGATTCCTGCATCCGCTAGCTACCGGCTTAAAAACCCCAACCTTGTGCCCCTGTTTTTGCAATACGCTCGCGATCCCCCCCGCGATCAAAGTTTTACCAACACCCGTATCGGTCCCCGTTATAAACAATCCCTTAACCTTCGGCAAATTCATTTCAAACTGCATAACAAACCTTTTATTATCTTTGGAAGCTTTGTTTCAATGGTTTCTTTAACTATCCCTAGCAGCTCATCAAGCAGCTCCATCCCGATCCCCACCGGCGGCATCAAAACTATAACATCACCCAATGGCCGCATCATCGCACCTTTATCCCACATCGCCCGGCAGACCTTCATTCCAATAAGCTCACCTGAATCAAAGCTCTCCTTACTTGCCTTATCCCTAACGAGTTCGACCCCGCACATCATCCCGCACTGACGAACATCGCCCACATAATCCAATTCTTTTATCTCAGCCAACCGTTCGCCTATTAACTTTACCTTCTCATCAAGCGACGCGATTATGTTATTCTCTTCAAACAACTCCAGCGACGCGATCGCCGCCGCACACCCAAGCGCGTTGCCCGTATAAGTATGTCCGTGATAAAACGTCTTACACTCACTCGCTTCGCCAAGGAATGCATCGTAAATATCGTTCGTCGTCACCGTCGCTGCTAGCGGCAAGTACCCGCCGGTTATACCCTTTGCCAGGCACATCACATCGGGCTGTACATCTTCATGCTCACATGCAAACATCTTACCCGTCCTGCCAAAGCCGGTCGCAACCTCATCGACGATAAGCTTAACGTCATACTCTTTTGCAAGTTCGCTTACGCCCTTTAGAAAACCCGCTGGATGCACAAGTATCCCCCCAGCCCCCTGCACTAACGGCTCAACAATGATCCCTGCGATTTCCTCGCCCTTATTTTTAAGCAATGCTTCAATTGCTTTAAGGCTCTCCGCTTTGCATTCTTCGCTGCTCCCGTCATACCGATACGGATGCGGACACGGCACAAAATAAGTCTCGAAAAGCAACGGCCCGAATATCCCGTGAAAGAGATCCATCCCCCCAACGCTAACAGAGCCGATCGTGTCGCCGTGATAAGAATTGGTAAGTGCGATGAATTTGGTTTTGCCTTTTACGCCTTTGTTTTGAAAATATTGATATGCCATTTTTAGGCCGATCTCAACGCTCGTCGAACCATTATCCGAATAGAAAACCTTTTCCAATCCCCCAGGCGTTATCCCAACAAGCCGCTCAGCCAATTCTATCGACCTCGTCTGTCCAAGCCCCAGCAGCGTGCTATGGCTTATCTTGCCAACCTGTGCTTTTATCGCATCATCGATTCGCTCAACCCCGTGCCCATGCACATTACACCACAGCGAGCTTACCCCGTCGATATAACGCCTCCCCTCGGTATCGACCAGATAAAACCCCTCACCGGATTCGATAACCACAGGATCGCCCGCAACCCACCCAGCCATCTGAGTAAACGGATGCCACACACACTTTTTATCCGCTTCGATCAATTTTTTCGTTCTATCATTCATACACGCCCATTATCGTCATAAGCCCCGTCACGTCAATACTTACACTAAATAGAAATTTCCTTTGCAATAATCCCCTTTTCAAACCATATTATACACATGGTAGCATTCGACGACGAAAAAAACTTAGCCGAGCAAAGATCGAAAATGATCACCGCCCACCTGAAGGGTCGCGACATCACCGACCCCGCCGTTCTGGAAGTAATAGCAAAGATCCCCCGCGAAGAATTTGTTATAGAAGGCTACAAGAACCAGGCCTACGCAGACAACCCCCTCCCCATAGGCCTTGGCCAGACAATATCCCAACCCTACATCGTCGCCCTGATGACACAGGTATTACAACTAAACAAAGACTGCGATGTATTAGAGCTTGGCACAGGCTCCGGCTACCAAACCGCCATTCTCGCATCGCTCGCCCAAAGCGTCTGCACCATCGAACGCCACAACCAACTGATAGAGTCCGCACAAAACACTTTAGATCGCCTGGGCTTCAATAACATAGAATACCTTGCAGGCGACGGCTCCAACGGATGGCCAGAGTTCAGAACATTCGACAGAATAATCATAACCGCAGCCGTCCCCGAAATACCCCTGCCGGTAATAGATCAGCTCGCCGACCCCGGCAAACTAGTAGCCCCAATAGGCGGCCAATTTTCCCAGGCGCTTATGCTATACGAAAAACAAAATGACATACTAACCAAAACGAACATCTGCGGATGCAGGTTCGTCAAACTCATTGGAGATCATGGATTCGGCCAATAAAAACAACCTCGACACACCTATCCAGTTCGTAAAAGGCGTAGGCCCTTCCCGCGCAAAGGCGTTCGCCGAACTCGAAATAAACACCCTCGCCGACCTCTTGGAATACTTCCCCCGCGACCACGTCTTTATGCCCCCGCCGATAAAGATAAACCAGCTTAAACCCGACCAACCCGCAACAGTGCTCGGCCTGATCAAACAAACAGACATAAACCAGTTCCGCAAACCGCAAACATTCAAAGCCGTCATCGCTGACGACACCGATACCTGCATGCTCGTATGGTTCCACGGCGCATACTTAAAGAACCAGCTTAGCCCCGGCATGTCGATAATGATTTCTGGCACACCGAAGATATACAAACACCGCCTGCAGTTTACTAATCCGAAATTCATCGTAGTTGACCGCCCGCAGCAAGACATCGACCCCGACGTCCTGGCAGGCGCCCTATACCCCGCAACCGCAAAGCTATCTTCACGACAGATAAAAAACGTGATCCATAACGCCTTGCATCGCCTGCCAAAGATCGTACCGGAATATTACGATACAAACTTCCTCAAGAAAAATGAGCTGATCGACCGGCCCAGGGCTATGCAATGGATACACGACCCAAAAGACGAAGACCAACTAGCCCGCGCTACCCGCAGGCTAAAGCACGACGAACTCTTCCTGATGCAGCTTGGCCTGGCTCTTAGACGTTACAAGCACAGGCACTTCTCACCGGCAACGCCTTTTGTCTGCTCCGACGCCATCGACTCGCGCATCCGAAAACGTTTCCCGTTTATGCTAACCCCCGACCAGGACGACGTCATTAAAGAGATCACTGAAGACCTCGCAAACACGATCCCCGCAAACAGGCTCATCCAGGGCGACGTTGGCTCCGGAAAAACTGTCATTGCCCTATACGCAGCCCTGCTGGCAGTCGCCAACAAAACACAAGTCGCCATCATGGCACCGACTGAGATACTCGCCAACCAGCACTTCATCAGTATCGAGCGATACCTAAAAGGCGCAAAAGTAAAACGAACTCTCATCACCGGCGGGATCACCAGCAAAAAAAGGAAAGAGCTTTTAAACCAGATCAAAAATGGCGACCTCGACATCGTCGTAGGAACAATAGCACTCGTGCAAAAAGACATAGAGTTCAAAAATCTGGGATTAGTCGTCATCGACGAACAGCACAAGTTCGGCGTCCATCAAAGAGCAAAGCTAAGAAAGGACCACTCTCCGCACTGTTTAGTAATGACCGCAACCCCGATCCCCCGAACGCTGGCGATGACTGCATTCGGAGACCTCGATGTCTCAACGATCAAAAACGCCCCGCCCGGCCGAGGTAAAGTCGTAACCCGCTGGGTACGGCCCCACGACAGATCAGCGGCCATGGAGTTTATCCGCAAACGGCTAAAAGCAAAAAAACAAGCATACTTCGTATACCCACGAATAGACGCAGAAACATACGATACACAAATAATAGATAATGTTTCGCCGAAGGCGAGTTCCACCACGAATCACGAGTCACGAATCACGAATCATGATCTAAAAGCCGCGATCCAGGAACATAAGATTCTCAGCGAAAATATCTTCCCGGAATATAACGTCGCCCTCCTCCATGGGCAGATGAAGTCCGATGACAAAAAACAGATCATGAAAAGTTTCCGCTCCGGCAAGATAGACGTACTGGTCTCAACCGTCGTTATCGAAGTCGGCCTCGATGTTCCCAACGCAACGATCATGGTCGTCGAGAACGCCAACAACTTCGGCCTGGCCCAGCTCCACCAGCTAAGAGGGCGCATCGGCAGAGGTCAAAGCAACTCATACTGCCTGCTCTTTGCAGACACAGAGAACGAAACAGCCGTCAGCCGCCTTGAGATAATGACCCGTTCCAACGACGGTTTTGAAATATCGGAACACGACCTAAAGCTAAGAGGCCCCGGCGAACTCTTCTCCGCACGACAGCACGGACTGCCGGACCTCAAACTGGCAAACATTATAGAAGACTTCGACCTGCTAAACCTCGCACGACGAAACGCTTTCGAACTGGTAAAACAGGACCCGACCCTGAACAAACCACAAAACAAAAATATAAGAAAAACGCTAATAAAAAAATTCGGCGACAAAATAGGACTCGTAGACATCGCATAAAACAACAAATACCATCCTTTACTGGCTGACTATCATCCCTCCAATTGCGCCGCCGACTACTGCCCCTTTGAGCATGTCATTCGTTTTCTCCTTAGACACATTCGCTCTTTCTGTTATCAGTTCTGGAGCATACTGCGGGTCTGACTATATACTCCCGGCGTACTGTCTATCTTTGAGTCGCAGAAACTCGGCCTTGGCTCTATAGCAAGTACTCCAAAAATAATCTGGCTGTTCCTCTTCAACGATATTGATGATATCTGCCCCCAACGCACACGCATCCTCACCGAAGATGTCCAGCACATATTCTTCATCACACGCAGTGGAAAATCCTGTATCTGATGCTTTTATTTTCCCAAGAACTTCCACTTCTTCGCGATTGATATTAATATTGTTTTTGATAGCCACACAACAATCTGGCTGGCTTGTCTCGCCAAGATCCTCGGCTTTGTATCCTTCACGAGTGATTTGAGCATCACAGCCAAAAAGCAACAACAAAAGAACGGTGACAAGGGAATACGAAACGGTTGATCTGATAATTGAAAATTTCATTTTATCTCCTACATTCAATACTGTTCACGCAAAGCTTTGAAACATAAATAAAGCATATAAGCTTTCCTTCAACATCCATTATTCTACAAAATTCATCTCGAACAGTCAATAATTTGCTTTTTCAACGGTCGAAGCAGCGGCAAAGCTCCGTAGAATGAACCGTTGAGGCATCGCCGAAATCACGATTTATCGGGGCCCATGCGGTTCAAAATCGCATATTTTGTTTGAGGTTTAACACATCCTATGCTATCATTGGTCGGTCTTATAAAAGCAAAAGGAAAATTAATGGACAATAACATCGAACACGCTGAGTCGTCTTTCGCCAGGAAATCCTTTATCGTCGTTTTCCTGCTGGTAGTGGTCTTTGCGATCGGTTTTCGTATTTACAAAGCTAACTTTGCAGGGATCATATACGACGAACGCGCCAACTTTCGCATATTTGCCGGAAACCTCAATGCAGCCACGAAAGTATACACTACCACAAACAACCATGTCTTAAATTCCGTTTTCATGTATTACGCTCACAAATATTTCGCCACATACGAACACTTCATAAGGATACCTTCTCTTATAGCGAGCATACTCTTCGTACTGTCCCTGGCTTACATAATACATAAAACCGTTTTGTCCAAACCCTTACAGATAGCGTCCTTTACATTTATCTCTCTGATCCCGCAGGTCGTCGATTATTCCTTTTTAGCCAGGGGATACGCCTTTGGCTTAGCGGGCATTTTTATCCAAGTCGCTCTTATCATCTGGCTAATGGACAACAAGATCAAACGCCCCCTCTGGCTGTTGCCCGTAATAATCATCTCATTGATGAACTTCCTGGCATTCGGTGCGATACTTTCCAGCGCCCTGCTTTTAGCGGCGATCAATTTCGCTTTCATCTTCATCTTTTCAAATTCGATATACCGCCCTAAAACCTTGATCCCGAACACTATTAATCATGCGCCCAAGAGTCATAAACGGCGCAAAAAACGTAAAACACCCAAACCCGTCACAGAGGTTAACAAGGTTTCTTTATTTGATAAAAAATGGTTTCCGCCCATTCTAAACTTAGTCTCTATCACAATATTATCCTTGGCTATGATCGGCATGCTTTACCGTCACATCTACAAAGATGTCTTCAACAATCCGGTGCTCAAGGGGATCAGCAAGCGAATGGCAGGATGGCCCAATTTTGTTGAATTTCTCGATCTCATATTGATCAAGATCGTTTTAAAACCCTATACATTACCCGGAACGATCATACTGATCGTAATTTCAATTTTGCTGCTTGCCGCAATAGCGTTTCATGCCTATACGTTTTTCAGATCGATAAAACAAAACAAATGGCGAGATCGCCTGAGCCTCAATAACCCCCCAGCCTTCATTTTTGTTGTTACCGCGATAACTTTGATCCTGATGTTCATCCAGTGCGTTATCATGCGAAAAGGCCTGGGGCTAATGCGTAACCACATATTCCTGACGCCACTGGTAGTTATTTGCGCCGTCGTGATCCTCGACCGCTTCGGCATGGCGCTTAGCCAAAAAATGCCCGGCCGTGTAATAAGAATCTTTCTCGCGATAGCGGTGCTGGCGATCATTTTACATAACCGGCCGTCTCCATATTATATTTCACGGCAGGGCATGTCTGGGCCCCTGCTGCGACAATTATATTCTTTGGACCCGCAAAGAACATGGAATATTGGTTTTACCGGCAAGAACATGAACCGTTCCGTCGGATTCTGGTACTACAAGACAAATTTCCCACAGAAATACAAATGCAATCTAATAGGAACAAAAAAATATAATTACCCGCTGGCAAGCTATGATGTACTGGTCTGTACCAAGCAAGATCGGCCGAAAGAAAAATTTTGGTATCTCCTGGATTTCTTCACTCCCCAGAGGTACTATGTCATGGTAAACCTCGCCCGTCTACCAGAGGACCAGGCTAAGCGTCTAACCACCGAAGAATAGCCAAATAGGGCTGGTTGATATCGCTTAAGATCGTAACTTATTTAATTTTAATTTCTTTGCTGTTTTGTCCTCCTTTTGTGCGCGTTTTTGTGTTTTTTTGCGTGTTTTTGTTCATAAATTGCGTTTTTTTGCGTTTTTTGGTCATCGTTTTTAGGCTTTAAACGCACTAAAGTTCGTTTTTGATTCAAAAAAAGGGGCGTTTTTCAATTTTCTATTTTTTATTGTCTATTTTCTATTTTTGAAACTCCAAACTGTAACATTGTTGTACCGTTTTTGGGCTATTTTCTGCCGTTGGCTAAGTGTCCAGCCATCATTATTCAATTGCCAAAGAGCTATCTTAACGCGGACAAACTCCCTGTTTATTTTGCCTGCTGGCGAAATTCTTTGGCTGCTGCCGGGGCGTGACCTGCTGGTCGATGCTGCCTCTGCTTCCGTCTTCGTCAAGACTTCGACGCGACAGGTAGTCTTATATATTATACACTATATAATTAACAAGTCAAGTTGTTTTATAATTTTTTAACAAAAAATTAAAATAGTTCGGGGTCGGGAGTTCGGTGTTCGGAGTGGTGGAACCGGCCATTGGCCGGGGCTGATTTAAGAGGGAGAAGCACTAAATCCGAAGCACGAAATCCGAAACAAATTCTAAATTCTAAAAGCAAATGATTAAAACTTCCAGCACC
>SDBV01002252.1_pt1 | contig 28884 bp, 21 predicted proteins | sample 2277081 | NCBI WGS metagenome assembly SDBV01 (sample SAMN10402039, study PRJNA504765) | marine sediment metagenome | isolation source: marine sediment core GS10_PC15, 223 cmbsf | place: Arctic Ocean: Southern Knipovich Ridge | collected 2010
GGACGTTTTTTCCCTTTAATCTTTTCATGTGTTAGCCGCTCCCATCGGTCTAGGTCCCATCTGTTTTTTACCCTTTGCCCTCCCCAAATATAGAGCGCTGTTTATAAGTCCGATATGACTGAATGCCTGTGGGTAGTTTCCCAGGAAATTCTTACTGACGGGATCGATCTCCTCGGAGAAAATACCAAGAGGACTTATGTGCTCTAAAACGCTCAAGAAGACTTTCTCCGCTTCTTCGACCCTGCCGGACATCGCGAGTACATCTACCAGCCAAAAAGAGCAGAGAATAAAAGTGCCCTCCCTGCCGCTCAGGCCGTCCTCGCCGTTATATCTGTAAACGAGACCGTCTTCAGTCGTTAAGTCACTTAAGGTCTTTTCTATCGTACCCTGTACCATAGGATCATCGATGGGCAGCAACTCCATTACCGGTATTAAAAGGCTTGTTGAATCTAAAGTGTCGCCATCGAACGACTGAGTGAACGAGTTTAGTCTCTTATTAAACCCTCTCTCGATAATAGCCTCTTTGATCTTATCCCTTTCAATCAGCCAACTGCCAAGGTCTTCGTCGATCTCCATCATCTCGGCTATCTTGATCCCCCTGTCAACCGCTACCCAGCACATCAACTTTGAGTAGACAAAGTGTTGCTCGGCGTTTCTTACCTCTCAAATACCGGCATCCTTCTTCATCCAGACATTTACGCAGTGGTCTACGATCCTCTTAATGAATATCCAGACATCATCCGACAATCCCTTATCATATCTGCCGATATCATAAAGAGCGCTTATCAATTCACCAAAGACATCGTGTTGCTTTTGTCCAGCCGCCCCATTTCCTATCCTGACAGGCCTTGAGTCCAGGTAGCCGCTTAAGTGTTCCAAAATCTCCTCCGGCTGCTCCTTTTCCCCATGCAGACCATATAGGATATTGATTTCAGCCGGGTCTTTAGTACCGGTGCATATCCCCATAAACCAGTTCAAATGGTTCTTTGCTTCAGTAACATGGCCAAGATTAAAAAGCGCTTGAACACTAAATGACGCGTCCCTTATCCAGTTATACCTGTAATCCCAGTTACGGTCGCCGCCTATCTCCTCGGGTAAAGAGGTTGTAAGCGCCGCCGATATCGATCCGGTCTCCTGATGGATGAGTAATTTTAATATTAGACCGCTTCTGATGATCTGGTCGTGCCACGGTCCATCGAAAACGCAAACCTTTCTCTCACAGCTATGACTCCACCCCTGCCAAAATTTTGTTGTGCTCAAAAGTAAGTCGTCGCATACCTTCCTGTCCAAAGGCTCCTTATGGCCATAGAGCACTACTGTCCACAATTCATCACCTTCGTTTAACGTAAATCCGGCGCGGGCAATATCATCACTTATGGCGAAATCTACTTTCGCGTTCAGGAACAGCTCTTCCTTACCGTCTCCGGCAATAACGCCTTCAGGGCCGATCGTAAGTCTTGTCTTGGACCTCGCGTAATCAAATCTGGGGCTAAACTCCAGATTAAACTCGGTCGCTCCCGACTCCGCCCTTATTTTTCTATAGATAGCTTGATGCGAGACGTTTTTATCGCTATCCCATCCCTTGAGGGGCATGAAATCCGTAATGGTTGCGACACTACCGCCAAGCGTCGTAAAAGTCGTTACAAGTACGTTCGTATTTTCCACGTATTCCTGCATAGACTCGTGTTTATCCTTGGGAGATATCTTAAAACTACCGCCCTTGTCGTCATCTAGGATCGCGGCAAATACGCTTTTTGACTCGATATGCGGAAAGCAGCACCAATCGATCGACCCGTCTACCCCGATCAATGCGCATGTATCAAGATTGCCGATAATGCCGTAATCCTCTATTTTCTTGTAGCCCATAAGATCCTTTCTTTTTTAATATCAAGATCAATGACAACCAATCGTTTATTAAATAATATACCCGATAGTCACTGCCTTAACTCTTAAATCAATGAGTACATTCCCGTTATCCAGTTTATATTTCGGGTACTAGTAAGAGATGACAGAGGAGGTCGTTTGTTTAGTGTTGGCAAAACCAAGCCCATGTCTTGGTTGCTTTTAATAGTAGCGTTTACATCGTTTCTTTTTTTTCATTTTCCAGAAAAAGCCGAGGCCGCGCGATTTAGAACCGGCAATAACGTCAAGATCGATAGCGACAAACCACTTAGAGACGACTTATATATATCGGGCGGAAATATTGAGGTAAACGACACCATCAACGGCGACCTGATTATTTTCGGCGGGTCTATCATCGTAAACGGAGACGTCAAAGGAGATCTGATCTTACTTGGCGGTCAGATCGATATTAACGGCCTGGTAGATGGAACAGCACGAATAGCCGGAGGAGATATATTTATTAAGGGTACGATCAAAAAAGACCTGATGATAGCATCGGGCAACCTGACATTGAATGAAAAAAGCAGGATAGGACGAGATATAGTCCTCGGAGTCGGCCGGAGTCGCATAAGCGGAATCGTCGGCCGGAGGATAATCGGCGGTTCAAGCGATATGGTGATCGACGGGTCGGTCAACGGGGACGTAGTCGTTACCACTAACGAACTGAAGATCGGAAGAGGCGCCGTCATCGACGGAGACCTCAAATATACCAGTGAAAATAAAGCGTCGATCTCTTCATCTGCGGATATAGGGGGCGAAGTTCACAGCAGACGCCCGCCGGTAGGAAGAAGAACGGTCAACAGACAGGTCGCGGGGGTGCTAAACTTTTTAGTCTCTATCGTCTGGTTAATGGTTCTTGGTACCGTTATGCTCGCGCTTTTTCCGTCTTACGCATACAGGGTAAACGAAAATCTTGAGGACTTTCCCTGGAAAAGCCTTATCTGGGGCATTCTAGCGCTTATCTTGACGCCTATCATAGCGGGGCTCTTAGTAATTACCATCATCGGGTTTCCCCTAGCGCTTATCCTATTCTTTATATATCTGTTTGGAATATACATATCGAAAATATATTTCGGTCATTTTCTCGGTAAGCGTATACTCGGCAGGATAAGAGGGACCGGTTCCCACTGGTTCTGGAGCCTTCTGCTTGGGATCATGATAATCCTAATCCTTGCCAAGATCCCCATACTCGGACCGATAATACGTGTGGTGGTAGTTATTTTTGGTCTTGGGGCGATCGTCTTTAGCCTGTATCAGATGTTCTCCGAGAGCCGGACTGAAAATATTTGACCATCTATTTTCGAGCGACATCTATCTCAACGGGCAACTCGTACATAGACATAAGAGCCACATCAATATTTTTGTAGCCCGCATCTTCCAGTGAGCGCCTTAAAAAGATGGGCCGACAATCGACAAGACGCGGGAACTCCCTGTGAAACCATTCATATATTGTTACCGCTGTCTCCCGTTTGCCTTCTTTAGATAACGCGACTACAACAAGACGACCGCCTTCTTTTAAAACTCTTTGACACTCTCTCAGCACGACAGGTATCTCCGGGGTATCGAAGAGCTCAAGCGTGAAGCTCATAAAGATTGCGTCAAAAAAATCGTCTTTATACGGTAGATTAGTAGCGTCGCCGATAGATAACTTGACAATATCTTCCAAGCCGACTTTTTTGACAAGCTTTTTAGTAAGTCGCATCATTCCATCCGATATATCAATGCCGTAGACCTTACCGCCCGACCCCACTGATCCGGCGATATCGACTATGCTATGGCCCGTACCGTAGCCGATCTCTAATACCGTCTCCCCCGCCCTGACGTCGATCTTAGCTATTCCCGCCTCGCGGTACTTCTTTTCAAACCGTCCCGACATGCTATCGTAAGAACCGCTGATCCTATCATAGCTGACTCTAGCGTCTTTTTTTGTACGCCGCACCCTTGCGATATCTTCCCCTCCAGCCGGCTCGCTCATCATTTTCCTTTCTATCCATCTATATCTCTTCTCTTCCCAAAGGATCAGGCCGATACCACGCTTAGGTCTACGCTCGATCTCGCGCGACGCCTTCATAATAAAAACATAAAGGCACCGTCTACTTTTGCTACCTCGCAATATTAACTAAAATTATTGATATATCGGACTATTTTCAAAGCAATTACTATCCCTTACCATTGACTTAGGCAGCTCACCGAGATAAAATCCCATCAACAGTTTGACTGATAAATGCTATCACTTAGCTCTTATCTATTTTTATAATTAGGGGTCTATATTGAAGTTTAGTATATTTATTGTCGTCCAAGTAAATGGACGTTCGCAAACTATAGGATAAGCGCACCTGCTTATCCCCTCTCTATATACTAAGGCGGGTATATTTGTATAAATCTAACAAACAGAGTCTAAAAAGTAACAACATATCTTCGGCTAGGAACGGTCTTTACCGAAGCTCAATAACCGCGTCCGACCTATCCATGCTTAAACTGACCTCCCTTATGATATTTTCATTCTTGATCTTAATGGTCGGCGTCAGTTCGCTTTCCTTCCTTACGGATGCGAGCCCGATAGTCTCGGCTACAAGCGGAACCGGTGATGCCGATGAAGCGATCAATAAGAAGGAGATCGCCACAGCCTACGGTGATCTGCCAATATTTTTTATCCCAAACGAAGACCAGCTGCCGGGCGAGGTAAAGTATTACTCTAAGGGCGCCGGCTACTCTTTCTATCTTACCGATGATGGCGTCACTTACTCTTTTGTAAGAAAAAACGAAGATAGTGGCAAAGCGCCGTCAGCTAGCGCTTTCGAGGGATACTCTTTGAAGCTTAACTTTCTGGGACGAAATCCAAACACGGAGATCGTCGGCTCTAAAGAGCTTGAAGGTAAGGTCAATTATTTCATCGGCGACGATCCTTCAAAGTGGAAGACGGATATTCCGGTTTACGGCGGAGCTATCTATAAAGACCTCTATCACGGGATAGACCTTGTCTATAAAGGCAGTGAGAGAATAATAAAATATGAATATAAAGTCGCGCCCGGCGCCGATTATAAAAATATCCAGATGAGCTATAGCGGCGCGGATTCATTAAAACTAAGCTCTTCCGGTGACTTACTGATCAACACGCCCTGGGGTCAGCTAAAGGACGAGAAACCTGTCGTCTATCAGATGGTGAACGGCAAAAGAAAGAGCGTAAACAGTGCCTTTACACTAACTAATAATACCGTCGGATTTAATCTCGGTAGTTACGAAAAAAGCGCGCCCCTGGTGATCGATCCGGGACTTTCCTACTCGACTTATTTCGGCGCCGACGGCTCGGATCAAGTCAGCGACATAGCTGTCGACGCCGCGGGAAATGCTTACATTACTGGAGTAACCTCCGCTAGCGGATTTCCCCTGCGGTCTCCTTTAGATCCCGGATACAATGGAAGTGAGGATGTCTACGTAACAAAATTCGATCCGACTGGTGGAGCTCTTGTCTATTCGACCTACCTTGGTGGCATTTCAAACGAACAAGGAAAGTCAATTGAGACGGATTCTAGTGGCAACGCCTATGTTACCGGCTTTACATTTTCCACTAATTTTCCAAAAACTCCCAACATGCCTATTGGCGGAGGATATCAAGATGCATTCCTAACTAAATTAAATCCAACCGGCTCGGCACTGGTTTACTCCCGTTTTATAGGCGGTGGCAACCCGACATCAGGTGGCAGCAATACAGTAGGAAATGGCATCGAGGTAAGCAGGGACGGCGAAGTATTTATTTCTGGAGTTACAAATTCTTCTCTCTTTCCAGTAACCGCTAACGCTTATCAGACAACAAATAATAAGAATAACAACATACTTTTTACGGATGATGCTTTTTTAATGAAATTTGACGAATCGGGTAAGGACATCCTGTATTCCACGTACATTGGCGGCGACAAGGACGATGCATCTCTCGATGTCGCTATCGACCGTAACAATATAGCTTATGTAGTCGGATATACCAAATCAGACATAGGCTTTCCGCTTACTCCCGGCGCCTTTCGCATTTCTTATGGGAGTATAGCCGGAGAGGGATTCGTAACCCTAATAGACCCAAAGGGCCAAGGAGACGACGACCTCGTCTATTCGACATATCTAGGCGGTGACGGTGCGGCTGATGAGGCCGTAGAGGCTGTCGCAGTCGATGCTTCCGGAAATGCCTACCTTGCCGGATCCGTCTACTATTTAGCCGGTTTTGTAACGAGCCCCGGGGCTTTCCAGGAATACACGGGGGATAATACTAATTATGACGGTTTTGTCTTCAAGCTTAACCCTGCCGGTACCGGCTATAACGATATGGTCTACTCTACATTACTTAGTGGATCTGCTAACGACAGGGCTAGAGATATCGAAATTGACGAGTCAGGCAACGCTTACGTTGCTGGCTTCACCGCCTCCTCTAACTTTCCGACAACAATCGGCGCCTTCGACACGACATACGACGCGCAAGAAGCGTTCGTTACTATCGTAAATAGCTCGGGAACGGGCTTGATTGACTCGACATTTTTAGGAGGTACCGGTATAGACACTGGGCTAGGCATTAGCCTTGACCAGAGGAATAATGTCTACGTAACCGGCATGACTGATTCAGGTGATTTCGAGCTTGAGTCAGCCCTAGATACCAATCCAAACGACATATTCGTATCTAAATTTATTACATCGAACGACCCGTTCGGCGGGCCTCTTTCTGATCTTACGATAACCGGCATCTCCCCATCTAACGCAAATCCCGATACCAGCGAGACGATCGCCGTGGATGTCTTTGTAAAGAATAACGGCGCGACACTGACCATTCCGTTCGATGTAGACTTGCACGATCTATCGCCGCCCTCATCACCGCCGCCGGACGGTCAAACAGGCGTGGATTACCAGAGCGTGCCCGGGCTTCTTCCCAACCAGGAGACGACCGTGACTTTTAATATCAGCTGGCCCCAAGGCGGTTATCACGACCTCTACGCAAGCGTTGATACGCAGCTATCCGTAATAGAGACCAATGAGATCAATAATATAGCAGGGCCGGTAAATATAATGGTAAGCAAGCCTGATCTGGTCATCGACAGTTTAAGCGTCTCAACTACGACCGCCGATATAAACGAGACCGTATTCGTCGATGTAGTCATCAGAAATCAGGGCGAAGTCGACGCGACGGGTTTTAATGTCGATCTATACGACAACACCCCGTCTACGCCGACAGCGGGCGATAGCGGGGTCTTTACCGAACAGATCGGCGGCCTTTCGATGGGGTCTTCCACAACTGTAACCTTTCAAGTCAGCTGGGGGTCGAACAGCTCACATGTTCTGATAGCTCAGATTGACACTTTTGACGTGATCACTGAAGTATCGGAATCAAACAACCTGTCCAATACGGCCAACGTCACCGTTATGTCGCAGCCCGATCTTATTATCGAAAGCATGACAGCATCTGATCTTAGTCCCGGCACCGGCGTACCGATAACGATCGATATCGTCGTTAAGAACCAAGGCTCCGCTAACGCGTCGGCGTCGAGTCTTACGTTATACGATAATCCTGCTCCCGAACCTCCGCTTGTCGGTCAGGCGGGCGGGCAGGCACAAGCTGTTCCCTTGCTCGTTCCCGGGGCGACGGCTACTGTCACCTTTGCGCCCTCCTGGCCGTCTAACGGCAGCCATAAGATGTACGCGTCAGCTGACAGCGCCGGTATCGTAAGTGAAAAAGATGAGACCAATAATATATCCGGCCCCACCAATATCAGTGTCTTCTCCACTGTTCTGGACACGAAGGTGTGGGATAGCGGCGGGCCATTCTCATGGGAGTGGAGCGCCGGCAAATATACTACCGGTGATTTTAACGCGGACGGCAGAACGGATATCGCCGTTCTATATGGTTACGAGGTTCAGCGTGAAGTGAAGTTGTGGGTATTTCTCGGGAAGGCCGGAAGCGGTTTCAACGCGCCGACAGAGTGGTGGGCCTCGGGACCAGGTAATTGGGACTGGGCCGGATCGATGCTTACCGCCGGAGATTATGATGGCGACGGAGATAGTGACATAGGTATACTCTATGGTTATCAAACAGATAGAGATGTCCGGCTCTTTGTCTTTCCGTCAAATGCAGTTGGTAAACCAGTGGGTGAAAAATTTAGATTTTTAGCATCTCAAATATGGTTTCACGCAGGTCCGGGTAACTGGGACTGGGCCGGATCAAAACTGGTCACCGGGAATTTCAACGGAGACACCATGGACGATATCGGTATTCTTTACGGATATCAAACAGAAAGAGATGTCATATTCTTTGTCTTCCCTTCTAACGGATTCACTTTCAGCTCTTCCCAATCATGGTTCCATGCCGGACCAAATAATTGGGACTGGATCGGCTCTAAGCTTACCGTCGGTGACTATAACGGCGACGGCAGAGACGATGTTGGAATACTCTATGGATATATCGTGCAGCGTGATGTACGTATCTTCATATCCCCATCGACTGGCTCTAAGCTTGCCGCGTCGAACATCTGGTTCCATGCCGGACCAAATAATTGGGACTGGGGCGCATCAAAGTTATTAAGCGCTGAGATGACGGGGGATACGTCAGATGATATCGTTATACACTATGGTTACGGCGGTGGTAAATCATCAATATTTGTTTTTCCATCTAATACCGTAAACGCGTTCACCGGATCTGTCGTCTGGTTCGGTCCGGCGAGTTATGACTGGAACTCATCTGTTCCTCTGGCCGGCAATTTTGATGGCAGCGGACCGGATGAAGTAGCGATCTTCTTCAATAACGGCAGCTCGTGGAGTCAGATCTACCTATATAAATAAGCAGGTACAGGGTAGCGCGCTATGGGTAATAGGGTAAATCCACATTCACAAATGTTGGCAAAAATTGTGTAATTCTAAAAGAGACAAAACGCCGAGGAAGAAGCTCTCACCTATCATCTGGTGCTGTTAATTTCTAAGCCTAGCCGCGAAGCCGGCAAGAGTAAACGAGTCACGCTAAGCCCTCACTAATTGGCGAAAAAGCTTCTTCACCTTATGGCTTATCTCGGAGCCAAGCTCGAAAACTACGTTTTTAACAGTATCTTGTCGTGTCAAAAGAAGGAATATGTAAAGATGAAATCGAGTTCATGTTGAATTCATCCGATAAAGGGAGATTTAAAAAATGGAGATAAATGGAGTGTCCTTTTTCGGGTGCGCCTGCAGTGAACCCGGAGATGAAGTCTTCGATAGCGCTAAAGAGGTAGCAAACATTGTTGCCCGGTCTAAGCGTAGGGTGGTAAACGGAGGCGGACCCGGGGTAATGCTCGCGGCAACGCTTGGCGCGAAAGACGGCGGCGGCGATACGACTGTCGTCTATTACAGGCCGGAGCTTGCCAGTAACTTCAAGGGTGAGATAGCCGCTAATTTTGCTGATGAGTCATTCGAGGAAGCCAACTATGTCCTTCGAACATAGAAACTGCTAGAGCTCGGTGACGCCTATATCATCTTCAACGGCGGAACGGGGACAATATCTGAATTCGCGATGGCATGGGGGCTCGCCCGCCTCTACTTTGGCCACCACAAACCCCTTTTGCTATATGGGGATTTTTGGCCCCAATTAATTGATAATTTCAAAGAACACATGTTGATTAGACCGGAAGAGACGAAGGTAATCACCTTTGTTAACTCAGCTGATGAAGTAATCGAGGCACTCGATAAATACGAGGAAATACTCAAGGTCAACCGCCACGACCATACCGCCTGCGACGACCCTGAATGCCTGCTGCTTCTCTAGCCTAGTATCTGTAAGGCCTGCATACAGACCATATATATTTACATTGACGGTCTCTACTATCGTTCCCCGCCCCATTCTCTTGTCCGTTGCTAAGCTTTCAAATCCGGTTAAGCCTATTATTTTTAGGGAGCAATGGGTATTTATTTAGATGTCGGCGATAAAATGAGTGAAAGATGAAAATCTCAAAAGACAGTGACGAATTTAGAGATATTGTAAACGCTATTCCTACAGCCGTCATCGTAGTAACGCTATCCGGTTTCATCTATGAGATCAATGGCGAAACTGAGAAATTTTTCAACGTTACCCGCGATGATGTTGTCGATGAGAAATTTGACGATGTCTTTGGATCGACCGTAGCGTCACTTCAAAAAAAACTTCAGGATGTAAACGTAGTCACCTTTGAACGGACCATGTCTTTAAAGTCCGGTGAAGATAAAATATTATCATGCAGCGCCAAAAAACTGACAGACACAAGCGGTAACGAACTTATCATCATCATCGGACAGGATATCACCCGGAGGAAAAAGGCGGAAAAAAAAGTGGTTCACTATACCCATCTTTACAAGAACGCCCTCCAGCAAACGGTAGACACGATTGTAGGCATGTCTGAGCTACGGGATGCTTACACCGCGGGCCATGAGCGAAAAGTAGTTGATCTTGCTTGCTCGATCGGAAGCCGGTTAGGTTTAGGTAGCGACCGGATAGAAGGTCTTCGTCTCGCTGCCCTTTTTCACGACATTGGAAAGATCGCCATACCTATCGAGATACTAAGTAAACCGGGTAAGATCACTGAGGCTGAGTTTAATATAATAAAAGAACATCCAACCCATGGATATAATATTTTATCGAAGATGGACTTCCCCTGGCCTATCGACGAAATCATCCTTCAGACCCATGAAAGATACGACGGCTCCGGCTATCCAAAAGGTTTGACGGGCGACAATATCTTAATCGAAGCCAAGATCATAGCTGTAGCTGACGTTGTGGACGCGATGACTTCCCACCGCCCGTATAGACCCGCTCTCGGGCTTAGCGTTGCCCTTGAAGAGATCAAGAGCAATAAAGGAATATTGTATGACCCTGAAGTCGCCGACGCCTGTCTAAAAGTGTTTGAAGATGGATTTAAGCTTAGCGCTGAAGACCGGGCTACCTGATCGCATGTCATTTTTCATTCTTGAGTTCTCAGGTTAATAATTCTATTTACCAGCATCTGACCTAGCAGACCTCCCGCAAAAGCCCCGACCGCATCGCTTATGTATGTTCTAAAGATCCGTAGACTCATCGATTCGATCAAGCTGCTGTTTATAGAAGATACAACTTCTTTCTCTACCGAATACCACCAGGCTAGATTTAAAAAGGAAAACCACAGACCGACGATCACCCAGCTTTTTCGAACGCCCGATAAGGTTAATATCAACCCGGTAATCAGCCCGAGGGCCAGAAAGCCGAGAGCCATAATAAAATCGTGCGTTAACCCAGGTGACAGCCAGCCGTAACGACTGATCAACCCAAAAGCGATCTTGTTTAGAATATGATCGTAGCTTTCAAAAAAAGATAGGATTCTACCAATAAGCACCAAGGACAAGAACGATAGGCCGATCAGTGTCGTGATACCAAGCGGCCAACCTGATAATCTCTCCCTGTGCCTAATTATTGGAGAAAATATCTTTATTTAGATCAAACAGGTAGTTGGAAGTACTGTTGAAGCGGAGCGACTAGCGCAGTCCAACGACCCGCTACCAGAAGTAGACCGATAATTATAAGCGTTGCCCCACTTAATCTATGTATAAGAACCGAGTTTTTCTTAAACCAGTCAAGAGTCTGCGTCAGGCGTGAAAACAATAGCCCGGTAATAATAAACGGGACTCCGAGTCCAAGCGAATAGACGAGCAGCAGCGAAGCTCCTCTTCCCGGCGCGTTTAAGGCAAGCATGTAAATACTGGCCAGTATCGGTCCGATGCAAGGGGTCCAACCCACCGCGAAAGCCATCCCCAGAGGAAAAGCGCTAAACGCGCCAAATTTTTTGTTTTTTGGCATAAATCTTATTTCACGATAAAGAAATGGAACCTTAAGCGTACCAATCATGAAAAGTCCCATAGCTATAATGATCAGACCGCCTATCTGCTGCGTCTGCTCTCTGTAGTTTTGGAGAAATGCCCCGGCAAAACCAAAAGCCGAACCCAAAAGCGTGAATATTGTAGTAAAGCCAAGTACAAACAGGATAGTAGTCAGTAGCATCTGCTGATTCTTTACTTCTTTGCCGTCCTTGATCTCTTGAACAGACGCTCCCGAAATAAAGGACAAATAACCCGGCAAGAGCGGTAATACGCACGGGGAAACAAAAGAGATAATCCCCGCCAAAAAAGCCAGTGGATAAATTGTCATCGCAGTCATAAAGTTCTCCTTATAATAACTTCTCAGTCTTATCGATCAGGCTTTGCTCGCCGATGGCGCCAACCCAATAATCGATAATATTTCCTTCTATATCGATAAAAAAGGTCGTAGGAATACCGGTAATATTATAGTTACTCGCGATATTGTCGACATCTAGACCATTAGCGTAAGTAATATCAAACTCTTTCAAAAAGGACTCCGCGTCCCTTTTGTTATCGTTTGTAGCGATTCCGATAAATTCTACCCTATCCTTAAACTCAGTAGCTGTCTTTGCCAGTATATCCGCTTCGGCGCGACATGGTCCACACCAAGATGCCCAGAAGTTAACGACTACCGGCTTTTCACCTTTGTAATCACTTAACTTGAAGCTTTCTCCGGAAAATAATTCGATCTCAAAGTCAGGAGCGGGTTTTTTAGTAAAAGCGGCGGTTGATGTTCGGGTGGAATCTGAAATCAGAGAGTCTCCGCTGCCCAGAAAGAGCATCGCTACTCCGCCGAGAATGGCCAAAACCGAAATAACTCCAAAAAAAATAAATTTGCCGCTTTTTATCATTTTCCGCCCTTTAATTTTTCAGGCATAAACTGATAGCAACAAATCCAATGTCTAATTCCTGTCTTGCTTATTCGATTTGCCTGCCTGAACTATAATTATTATGCGATATTCGTGATTGTAAGTCAATTCCATTAGTCAGGTGCGGCCTAATAAGATACCGACAGTTTTAGAATATTTTTTTCATAAAATTCTACGGATCTAGCTAAGAGCGAATGGCCGGTGATCGAAAGAAGGTGATTTTTAATGCTAAGCCCTATCGACACAGGTCCTATTCTTATTTTCGGTTCGGACCCTCTTTTCGCTTAGGAAATTCGATTCAATTTATATTAATTAATATTTTTTAATTACTGAAGAATGGCTAAAGTCCTCGCAATGAAGGTGAGGAGACATTTTTTTTCTATCATCTTTTTGCTTTTAGGTCTAAAAGATCACCGTACTTAAATTTATAGTTCAGGAGTTTTTTCACCTTGTCATTGCCGACGATCTTATACTCGACCTTATCTGTTTCTCTAAAAAGCGGAGGCTTAACCAGTGAGTCGCTGGCAGCTTTAGAGTAAAATTCCCTTTTTGACGGATGGCTATCGGCAACGCAGTTAAGGACTTCTCCCCAGACGCCCAAAGAGATTATTCGCTCCATAATACTTATACAATCGTCTCTATGGATCATATTTACATATGATTCCGGATTTTGAATGAGATCCCCTTCCAAAAAAAATTTTGCCGGATCTCTGTCGAAACCGACAAGACCGCCAAATCTGACTACTGTCGTATCTATGGCCAAGCTATCCATGAATAATTTTTCTACCTCTATTAGTATATTGTCGGGTTTTGTTACTGCGGTCTCTTCCGATATTACATCCTTAGCATTGGAATAGACTGACGTTGAACTTACAAGCAGCACCTTGCTAATAGTCGACCTGGTCACATCTTGAATAAATGTCTTAAAAACGTCCAAGCCGGTCGGCGGGATACAAATGATCAGTATCTGAGATTTCAAGAAAGCAGCTATTCCGTTTGTTCTCCGGGCGATATCTATGGCGAATGGTCGTATGCCCGCGGTTAATAATTCATCCAAGTTCTCTCGTGACGTGCGCGATCCCTTAACCGGATATCCAATATCGACCAAGTGCTTGGCAAGCGGCAGCCCGAGCCAACCGCACCCAAGTATGCTTATCGTTTGCATGGCTTTATTTGCTTTCCCGTATCAACGGTCGACTCTAGAGGCCAAAAAGCAAAGGTAGTAAGCATAGTTTTGTTAAAAAAGATTGTTTTCTTCATTGTCCCAGCTTGATTATTGACTTATTTACGTCTAAATTGGATGTTAGTCAATCAAGATAACTGAACATGTTATCACATGAGGTCATCTTCATGAATAATTCAGTTTCAAGTTAAACGATCGATATGGCTTTGGAAAATGACACCTCTACACGCAAAAAAAATAATCAATAACTATATAAAATCCATAAAAGACTTACGACCCCATGCGATCGTACAACCGATAAGCGAGCTTCCCTGCTCCGCCGGGATGATAAGATACGCATATTTTGTCTATGGAGAATACCTTGTAAACGAAGGGCACTTAACAAAAAAGGTGATGAATAATCTTGTAACTTCATATTCGCATATCCATACATATTTTGTTGAGGATCCTGAGCTTATTAACGATAAATACAGAAAATTTATGAGCGACGGCGGCAAAGTTAAGGGTGAGAATGATTTTCGCCTCAGCGATATCGAAACTCCCGGTGAGTGGGGTATGGAATATAGTAATTTTTTAGCTAATTGTCAGAGTATTTACGAGAAATCATAACCCCTTAAAAGAGTGTCTTTTTCTGACTTTTTTATAATGTAGTAAGTTCTAAATTCCGGGGACACCTTATTTAATTATTGTTCATAACGGACTTCATCGAATTAATTCCGGGGACACCTTATTTAATTATTGTTCATAACGGACTTCATCGAATTGGCTTATAATTTTTCAAGGATTACCACGTATCAATTGACGCGGCCTTGCGATGGCCCTTGTGAAAGTTCGATCTTAAGCGATGTAAAGTCCTTGGCGCTTTAAATAAATCTTGCGTTTAAATAATTCACAAACGAAAGACCTGATCCAAATTCAAATTTTCAGATAGAGCGATGTTTTAAAGTATTTTGTGAGAAGATTATTATATTTTATCTTTCGTTGAATCTAAAGAAATGGTAAGGATTGCTATGTCATCCGCAAATATGTTATTTGAAAAAGACGCGACATCATCATAAATGATTTTTGCGATTTTTGTTGTATCCTCTTGCTTAATATTTTTAATGGATTTCATAAGCCTCTCTTCACCATAGAACTCTAAATCCCTACGGGCCTCCGTTATCCCGTCGGTATAAACAATAAGATTATCGCCGTCATCCAGCATTAACTGCTCTCCTTCATACCTTAAATCTTCAAATACTCCAAGAGCCGTGTTTCGCGCGTCAAGAATTTCAAAGCTGGATGTCTTCTTCTTGATGATCGGCGGCAAATGACCGGCACTGCAATATCTAAGAAGGCCTGAGGACTTCTCTAGAATCGCAAAAAAAACAGTTACATACGAGAGGGACGGAGCTGTTTTAGTAACAACCAAGTTGGTTTTTTCCAGTACCTCGCTTGGGGATAGGCCTTGATAGGCAAATCCTCTGATACAGTTCTTAACAACAGAAGTAAGTTCAGCCGCTTCCAAGCCTTTACCCGAGACGTCTCCGACAGCGATCGCTATATTGTTTTTGTCCAGCTCATATATATCGTAGAAATCACCGCCGACTTCGGACTCTTCCGCAGTGGCCGACCGGTAAATATTCGTTAACATGATTCCATCGATATGTTCGGGCAGCTTAAGTTGCGACCTTTGAAGAACTTCAGCGATCTTATGTTCCTTGGCGTATAGACGAGCGTTTTCAATTGCGAGCGATATGGAAACTGCGAGCTTCTCGGCAAAACCAACCTCGGCTTTTGAAAAATCAGCTTCTAGCAAGTCATAGGCAAACAAGATGCAGCCTAGTGTTTCTCCTTTTGCGTAGAGAGGAACCGTTAAAATAGATTTAACCTTAATATCACTCGCAAGATGGCAGCCTTGACTGTCACAACATTCACCGCTCTCACAACCCGCGCCACACTCACCACTAAAACACATGACTGATTTTCTTTTCTTGGTCGCATAAGCAACACATGGTGCCTCTTCGTCTGAAAAGCTGGACCCGAGCAATTCAGGCGGGAAATTAAATGGGTGCCTAGGAACCCAGTAGTCATTCTCATGATAATAAATAACGCTTTTGTCGCAACCGATGGCTTTACCTGCCTCGCTAACAACGCCTTCTATTATCTTCTCAAAATCAAGGGTCGAGCTTATTTCGTAGTTGATCCTATTAAGGGAATCGCTAAGTTCCTTTTCTCTCTTCGCTTTTGTAATGTCACGAAAGTAGACGGAAAGACCATTGGCGTGAGGATATATCCTTAAATCAAACCAGGCTCTAAACGGATCATACTTCATCTCATAAGAAGTAGGAATTTGTTTTTCTTTAGCCAAGAAGAAGTTTTTAGCCTCGGGGCTCCTTGCAAATTCCGGAAATACTTCCCAAAAAACCTCTCCAATAAGCTCGTCACGACTTTTTCCCAGAACTTGTTCGGCCTTTTCATTAACGTAGATATAGCGAAAGTCGTTGTCGAATGCAATAAAAGCATCATCAATACTATTTAGAATGCTTGACTGCCGATCTCTTAATCTCTCCTCAGCCTCCTCAGCCCTCTTCCTCTCGGTATCATCGACCCCATAAAAGTTTACGTATCCTTCTTCCGGCAATGGTACACCCGTAAAAGAGAAAGTAAGATCTTTATGATACATCTCTATGCCTTTTTTAACTGTGCCCCTGCTTAAGAGTTCTATAGCTAATTTCTTCCAGTAGTTGGGAAGAACTTTTCCTACGTCGCATTTCCAATCGCTTAATAGTAAGCGGGCGGCTTCGTTGGCAAAGAGGATCGTGCCGTTACTGGCGATCCTCATGACAGGAAACGGGTTCTCGGCGGAAAACTTGGCCATGCTTTGGATCTCTTCATCCGCTCTTTTGCGTTCGGTGATGTCGCGGATAATCCCGGTAGAATACAGTTTCCCATTAGAATTCCAAGTCGAAAGAGACATTTCTAGCGGAAATTCGCATCCGTTTTGTTTAAGGCCGGTCAACTCAACCGTGTCGCCGGAAATCGGAGATTTAACCGTCATAATAAATTTACTAAATCCACTAGAATGATCTTTTCGAAATCGCTTTGGTATCAAGGTATCGAGCGGTTTACCTATTATCGAAGTAGCTGAATAGCCAAAAATTCTTGACGCCGCATCATTCCAATCCGTTACTTTTCCATCGCAATCAGCTGTGACGATGGCATCTGAGGCAGATTTAGTAATCGAGCGAAACCGCTCTTCTTTATCTTTTAGGGACTCTGTGATCATGTCATTATGGAGGGCGATCGCAAGGATCTCGGCAAAAGCCAAAGAGATGCGAATATCATTACTTGTGAATCCACCCTTTTTATTGGCAAGGCTGATTAAACCAACTGCTTCATCATTAAATAATATTGGAGCAAACATGATATTTTCAAGTTTAAAATGGCCTGCCGGAAAATGTCTTGCCCATTCACTCTTGGCAAAGTCATTCTCGTATACGGGCTTGCCGCTACTATATGTTCTTTCACAAAGACCCTGTATAGGAATGGGAAGGTTGGGATCAACATTGCAAGCATAGTCGCCAATATCTAGAACGACGGACTTATTTTCTTTTCCATCAGCACCCTTAATAGCGACATATCCGGTTGTCGCGCTAATTAAATTTTTACACAAGTTATATATAACTTGTGCCGCTTCTTCAAAATCCTGGTATTCAAGAACAACCTTGGCGCTTTCAAGTAAAGCAGTAACTTCTTTATATTGCGTCCTCGACTTTTTGTGGGATCTCTGCAAACCTTCAAAGAGTCGTAATCGCTGGATAGCCAGACCTATTTCCAACCCGGCTGCCTCCATCGTATCAACTATGGCGGGCTGAAAAATGTCTTCCCTGCTATCTGCCATATGAAGGAGACCAAAGATACCGTTCTCATCGCTAACTGGAACTAGGAGAGCTGATTCGTAGCCGAGAATGTTGCAAGCTCCATAAATCTTACCTTTTTCTTCGTCAGAAATTTCATTTAGGAGTGCAGAGGCTGAGTTAGTTAGAAAAGAGCCTTGCTCAGTGAAGTATGAGAGGCTTGAATCAGCAGTTCCTTTTATAACATCCGTACAAACACACTCATCCAGCTCAATTGAAATATGACTTTTCGATTTAGAGACATCTTCCTTAAAGCCCGAATGTGATTTAAATGAAATACTGCCGTCTTCTTCTAAAAGACGTAAACCTACCGCACTGCAACCGGAGAGCCTTTGAACTTCAAGGACTAATGCGTTAAGAAGTGAAGCGATATCTACATGCTTACTAGCAATCTTTAGGAAACGCAATGATACAGAGCAAGCATTCTCGTTTGCCCCGTTACCCTCAACATCTATAGTTCGATTGATTTGCTTTCTCATCTCTTTGCAAGCTGGTTTGGTCAAGCAAAATTCGTATTATTTCTTAGATTATTGATCTATTTATTATTTTATATTTGTAACTTTTTATATTTTAGCAAGTAATAACAATAAAAAAGAATCCCCCATTTGGGGGAGGGACAATTTTTGTGAATTACGCTCATACTGATTTTCTTAACATCATCTTCAAGGTAATCTTCCCCTTTCGTCCAATGGATTATGAGAGCTCTACCAGGGGTTATGCTATATTTTACTATGTTCTTTTATAGCCTACCCTAGCTGCAGCTTTAGAGGACTTTCCAAGGTAACTATTATCCTATGCTTTACCAAATCTTCTATGTTTTTCTATGTCTTTGCCAGTATTTTTTGCTCACAATTGACATTGCAAATTCAAGATTTCTCCACTAGCCCCATTTGAACTCTTTTAAAATTAACCTTCAACGCCCAGTTCTTTTTTAGCGTCCGAAAGGCTTGAAACGATCTTTAAATTGGGGAGTTCTCCAGCGGATAGCTCTATTACCCTTGATATGTTCTTATTATTTATTACCACAATTACTTGACCGTCAGCCTCCGCGTTTAGTTTTACCGCCAAAAAGATAGATTGCATCCCGGCACTATCGAGATAAGTAGTATCGGTTAGATCAAAGATACATGATCTTGACTCACATGCTTTTTTAACCACTGAATTCAACCGATGAGCGTTGTTGTAATCCACTTCGCCTTTCACCGTTATTATTGGAACCTGGTTTTCTTCAAACTTAATATCCATAGTTTTCCTTTATCTCCATTCAAACTTAATATCCATAGCTTTCCTTTATCTCCATTCAAACTTTATTTAATACTGCTAGCTGGCGTTATCTGAAGATTTTCTTTTTTAAAAAAGCTATTTTTTCGTCGAATCTAAAGAAATAGGGGGATTACCGGTTCATCTATAAAAACATTATTTGAAAAAGATGCTGCATCATCAAATATTTTTTTGTAATTTTTTTTATATCTACTTGTTTTAAATCTTTAAGGCTCTTCATAAAGCCCTCTTCACCATAGAACTCTAAGCCCCTTCGGGCATCGGTTATCCCGTCAATGTAAACAATTAATGTATCGCCCTCTGCTCGCCATTCTCTGATATCCTTTTTACTTTAAATCTTCCAATACACCCAGAGCCGTGCTTTCTGCGCTAAGAATTTCGACATCAGATGTTTTTTTGATGATTGCTGGCAAATGACCGGCACTGCGTATCTATGAAGACCCGAACGCTTCTTTAAAAACGCAAAGATGTAGGCCCTTGCCCCCGCACACGTTCCAGAGTGATTCCAAGGAGGCTGACGCAGGGAAACTGAGAAGTTTCAAGTGGAGCGTACGGTAGAGGCTTCTAAGGGTGACACCGCAGACGCCCCTCGGAAACACTCTGATGTGCCCCTTAGACAAACTTCGAACCTTTTCTTAAACCTATAAAAAAATCAGAGCCCCACCTACCGGAGCCCTAATTTATGAACCTTCTTAGCAAATTACTACTTGTGGATTACTATATTCCCGCCGCTTAATGAAGTCCTCGGATCGTCGCTGTTTCCAGAACCGGCCTTATTGTCATAGATAACGCCACCATTACTTTCTTTGAATCTGTAGTCCTATGAAAGTAATATTCCGATAGCCAATATTGTTACAGCAATCAACAATAAAGATATTTGTGAGTTGCTAATAGATTTTTTATTCATTCTAACTACAGCAAAATTAATAAAACTGTGTAGAGGAACCGTAATTAAGAGCATGAAAGGCGTGAACACCAATGCCAAGTTTAGCCCGATGTGGATTGCGCCAACAGAGACACGTTCCAAGGCTCCCCAAAAAGGCGTACTTGGCTGAAAAGCTTTGTCTAGTCCCATCTGGCTTAGGAGTACCTTTGCTTTCTTAGCTTCCGCATCATGTCTCTGCTGGAGTATGCCAAGGCCCGTAATTTGTATGAGTCCGTAAATAATCTCTATAGCAGCCCAGCCTAGACCAACCGAATATGCGTTGTTTGTCGTAATGCCAATGATGACTAGCAATGATAATCGGACAGATTCTTCCGTAGGTCATGACGCACCAATTATCAAGGTGCTGGAGCGCTTGTTGTCGAGTTTTTTATATTTGGCATATAAAATTATAGGTACTCGCAACAGTAGTGCTACCCACCACCCTAAAGCACCTAGAAGAGCGTAGCCGATATTAATTTCTATATTTATATAATTGGCCAGTACAACGAATGGAACTATTGAAAGAAAATATAATGGCGATGCAATTATGACATTGCGTATATATGTGGTCATCTTTATTTGTCTCATCTGTTGCACAGCATACTACGGCCAAATGTTAATAAATAGTTAGATTATTTCCTAAGCCACCATTTTCCTGGGCCCAGAAGGACTCCCCCTTCGGGGATAAACTTCTCATCCTTTGACCAACCTAAATCCAAAACGGATTCGAACCTTCGACCAATGGATTATGAGAGCTCTACCAGGGGTTATGCCATAATTCGCGATGTTCTTCTATGGCCTGTTCTAGCTGCAGCTATGGCTGATTTTCTAAGGAACGTATTTTCCTATGTTTTACCAAATCTTCTATGTTTTTCAATGTATTTGCCAGAAATTTGCCAGAAATTTTAAGTTCACAATTGATATTACAGATTCGAGATTTCTCCACTAACCTAGCCCCATTTGAACTCTTTTAAAATTACTCTTCAACGCCCAATTCTTTTTTGGCATCCACAAGATTTGAGACAATCTTAAAGTTCGGTAGTTGCCCGCTAGCTATCTCTATTACCCTTGATATATTCTTATTATTTATTACCGCAATCACTTGGCCGTCATTCTCCCTATTAAGTTGTACCGCCAAAAAAATAGATTGTATTCCAGCGCTATCCAAATAAGTAGTCTCGGTTAGATCAAAAATGCATGACCTCGACTCACATGCTTTTTTTACGACTGAATTCAACCGATGAGCGTTGCTATAATCCACTTCGCCATTAACGGTTATTATTGGAACCGGGTCTTTTTCAAACTTAATATCCATAACTCTCTTTTTATCTCCATTCAAACATCATTTAATACTGTTAGCTAGCATTATCGGAAGAGTTTCTGTTTTAATTAAGTTATTTTTTTGTTGAATCTAAAGAAAGAGCGAAGATTGCCATATCGTCTGCAAAATTATTGCTTGAAAAAGATGCCACATCATCATAAATTACTTTTATAATTTTCTTAGTATCTGCTTGTTTTAGATCTTTAATAATTTTTATAAGCCTCTCTTCACCATAGAACCCTAGATCCCTTCGCGCCTCTGTTATTCCATCGGTGTAGGCAATTAAATTATCGCCCTCGACTAGCTTTGTCTGATCTCCTTCGTACTTTAGATCTTCGAATATTCCTAGGGCCGTGTTTCCCGGATTAAGGACTTCAACATCAAATGTTTTTTTCTTGATGATCGCCGGTAAATGACCGGCACTGCAATATCTAAGAAGTCCTGAGCTCTTCTCTAAAATAGCAAAGAAGACAGTTATAAACGAGAGGATCGGAGCCATTTTAGAAATAACCAAATTGGTTTTCTCTAACACTTCGCTAGGTGATAAACCTTGATAAGCAAATCCTCTAAGACTGTTTTTAACAACAGACGTTAGTTCTGCCGCTTCTAAGCCTTTACCTGAGACGTCTCCGACAGCGATTGCCACGTTGTCTTTATCAATCTCATATAGATCGTAGAAATCACCGCCAACTTCAGCTTCTTCAGCTGTGGCTGACCGGTAGATATTTGCGAACTTTATCCCTTCAATATTAACGGGTAGCTTAAGCTGCGCCTTTTGAAGGACATCGGCGATTTTATGTTCTTTAGCGTAAAGACGAGAATTTTCAATTGCAAGCGAAATGGACACTGAGAGCTTCTCGGTAAAATCAATCTCGATTTTTGAAAACTCAGCTACAGCTGATTCATAAGCAAACAAAAGACAACCTAGCGTTTCTCCCTTTGCATAAAGTGGTATTGTTAAAATAGATTTAAGCTTGTAATCACTCACAAGTTGGAAACTTTTATTCTCATCACACTCACCCTTAAAGCATACAGCCGACTCTCTTTTCTTGGCTGCAATAACAAGGCATGAGGCATTTTCGTCTGAAAGCCGGGACCCGAGTAATTCACGTGGAAAATTGTATGAGTGCTTGGGAATCCAAAAATCTTCCTCTCGAAGATAAATAACACTTTTATCGCAACCGATGACTTTGCTTGCCTCGTTTAGAACACTTTCTATTATCTCTTCAAAATCAAGGGTTGAACTTATTTCGTCATTGATCTTATTAAGGGAATCGCTGAGTTCTTTTTCTCTCTTAGTTTTAGTAATATCACTAAAGTAAACAGAAATCCCTTTGTCTCGTGGATAAATCCTCACGTTCATCCAAGCTTTTAATGGCTCGTAGTATATTTCATATGACCCAGTGGTCTGGTTTTCCATAACACCTCTTAATGTGTCACTCTCGGGAGTGTCAACAAAGTCCGGGAAAACTTCCCAAAAAACTTTTCCGATAAGCTCTTTACGTTTTTTTCCTAATAATTGCTCAGCTTTTTCATTGACATAGATGTAGCGAAACTCGCTATCGAAGGCGACAAAAGCATCGCTTATGCTCTCTAAGATACTTGTCTGTCTCTCTCTTAATCTCTTCTCTGTTTCTTCCGCCCTCTTGCGATTAGTGATGTCGCGGACAATTCCTGTGGAGTACAATTGCCCTTTAGACTTCCAAGTCGACAGAGACATTTCTATCGGAAACTCGCTTCCGTTCTTTCTTAGACCAGTCAGTTCCACTATTTTGCCATTCATCATAGAACTACCTGTTGAAATTAGTTTATTAAATCCCTCTTCGTATTCTTTTCGAAATCGCTTAGGCATCAAGATAATGAGATTCTTACCCTTTATTGTCTTTGACGAATAGCCAAATATTTTTTTAGCAGCTTCATTCCAATAAGTTATTTTTCCCTTACTATTAGCTGTGACGATGCCATCTGAAGCGGATTGAGTAATTGTGCGAAACCGCTCTTCTTTATCTTTTAAAGCTTCAGTCAGTTGATCATTGTAACGAGCAATCGCAAGGATCTCAGCAAAGGCTAAAGAGATACGAATATCATCACTTGTGAAACCACCTGGTTTATTGGCAAGACTCAATAAGCCTACAGTTTCGTCATTTAACATCAGTGGCGCAAATAGGATATTTTCCATAATAAAATGACCTGTTGGTATATGTTTCGCCCATTCACTCTTGGTATAGTCGTTATCGTATATGGGCTTACCACTACTGTACGATTTTTCACATAGTCCCCTAATAGGTACAGGTAGGCTGGGATCGACAGTGCAAGTATAATCGCCATTATCTAAAACAATTGCCTTACTATCTTTGCCGTCAGCACTTTTGAGAGCGACATATCCCACTGTCCCTCCAATTAATTTTTTACATGAGTCATAAATAGCTTGCGCGGCTTCTTCGAAATCTTGGTACTTAAGCACGGCTTTGGCGCTTTCAAGAAAACCGGCTACCTCTTTATACCGCTCTCTCGACTCTTTATGGGATCTTTGTAGTTCTTCAAAGCGTCGTAATCGCTGGATTGCAAGTCCTATTTCCGACCCAGCTGCCTCCATCGCCTCAACTATGACAGACTGATTCATGTTTTCTTTGGGATCGGCCATATGAAGGAGTCCAAAGATGCCGTTCTCATCACTAATTGGAACTAGAAAGACCGATTCGTAACCATGAATATTGCAGGCTCTTTGAATCTTTCTTTTTTCCTCTTTAGAGATTTCGCTTAGAAGATCTGAGACTGAATTTGTTAGGAAAGAGCCTGATTTTGTATAATATGAGAGGTTTGGATCAGTAAATCCTTTTATAACATCTGTACAAACACAATCGTCTAATTCAATCGAAATATGGCTTTTCAATTTAGAGATATCTTCTTTGAAGCCAATATGAGCTCTATACGGGCTACTACCATCTTCTTCTAAAAGACGTAGACCTACTGCACTATGCCCAGTAAGATTTTGCGTCTCAGATACGATTGCATTAAGAAGTGAAGAGATATCCGTATGCTGACTTGCAATCTTAAGTAAGCGCAGAGACACTACGCAAGCGTCATCTGACAGCTTGTTTCCATCGTCAATACTTATACTAGGATCAGTTTGCTTTGTCATCCGATTATTAGTGTTTGTCAACCTAGCAAAATTAGTAGTATTTATTAAATTATTATTTTATTAATATCCTTTATTTATATAATTTACTTTCAAAATATAAAAATTAATTTAGGCTAGCAGTAAGAACTTTAAAAGTAAACCCCTATTTGGGGGAGGAACAGCAATTACATAGATACATAAGCATATCAATATTTATAAAAAAGTCACTTTTAGGTAGGCCTCGAATTGTAAATTTTTAATACCGATATTAATTACATGAGCAAGCTTGGCTATTTAAATAATAAGGCCTTTTGAAGCCTTGCCGGCGCTTCCCTTTCAACCTCAGGCAACAAATGACCATAAGTATCCATTGTTATTTGAATACTGGCGTGACCAAGCTGTCGTTGAACGAATTTAGGATTTTCACCTTTTGATATAAGCGCGGAAGCATAACTATGACGAAGATCGTGAAATCTGACTTTTCTAAGTCCGGCCATCTTCAGGGCTGGTTCAAATATTCTGTGTATTAAATTAACAGCATCCATAGGCTTGCCCTCTGTGTTAGGAAACAATAGATCATTGTCAATTTGATGCTAGATCGACAACTTGCCTCACCTGATGCTCTTTTAAAGCCTTGCAGACTACATCAGGGATAGTTACGCTTCTTTTAGATCGAATTTTTTCTAGACTTCTTTTTCGTAAACAGCAAATAAAGTAGTGATTGGCCCACCAAATCCAAGACAACCTGATGGTTGACTCGCCTCAAAAACAGAATGAAAACGAAAACCTTCCTTTGAGTTATTATTGAAGCGTTTAACTAGCGCCTGGATATCTCTACTTCTAAAATGTGTACCAATGGGTTCAATCATATATTCCATCTTAACTTCCTTGGAGTGTTTATAGCTAGTTTTGTCAGCATTTCCTGACTCTTTAATTGAGTTACCTGATTTATGAGTTCCACACTGATTACAAAAAATTGCATCCTCGCCAACTTGACTTCCACACTGTTTACAATACATATAAATGGTTTCCTTATAACCGCTTGATAGTTTACTAATTTACCGCTAAATTTATTATCAATCAAGCAGACGTATGAGATAATGATAAAGGTCAATCTCGTTTTCACCATTTATTTTTTACTCATAACTATCAACCGTAGAAGTGTTTGCATACAGTCACATATTAACTTCATTATATTATCCATCTTCACAACTCTTAAGCTCTTTAGCTGCAACAAAACGGCGGACGAAACTCGAGTTTCGCCTGCTTTTTCATCAAAGCGAAGTCGTATGGAAAAGACATTAGCAAAGCAAACCCTGATGCCATTCACGAACCTGTAAATAATTAAGCAAGGGGTTCCCGGATATTTAATAATAATTGAGAGAAAAAAGATTCAAAAGGACAACTTGGGTCATAAAGTAGCCTTTTTTTACATTGAAACATCGCAACTAACTGGGGCGACCCCTATTCCTTTTTTATATATCTCCCCGGAAATGTAATTGTCTTTGACGATTTTTAGTTCTTAATTACCTTCAGCATTGCTTACAGCGTCGACTACTGATTTTGTAAATATGCTTAGATCATCAAAGCTTACACCTTGTGGAGCGTTGACTTGGTATAAGTAGGGTTCAATGTAAACTACTGCTACAGCTAATGACGGTAGATTTGAACCATCTCTAAAGATATTCGTTCCACCTTCAATAGCTCTCGCTTTGTAGCCATTAATCGACAGCAGTTTCCATGAACGGCCATCAGGAGTTAGATGATCCTTGCTCCATTCAACGAATTCTTCAAAGTTGTGGACAGTAGGGTCAGTGGAAGCACGATATTCCCTGCTTATCTTATAACCGTCTTGGTAATTAATTTTTACCGGATCCATCGGTACGCCTTTATCGTTATATGTTATTGAATCTAAAGCTGGAGCATAAATATCAGGCTTACCACCTAAAGGAGATTTTTTGGGGAAACGTATATTAAACTTTTGAATAGCTTCTGAGCGCCTTGACTCCGCAATTGGCGGAATTTCTCCAGGCGATGGAGCTACCGAAAAGTTCATAACTTGTCTCTTTTCAGAAACGCGGTCCATATCTGATTTAGATAAATCTGACATAGGGTCTAAACTAGAAACAGTTGCCTCGTCGCTCTTGATAGCAGAAGGCTTTGTAAGTACCAGATAGCCGATGCTAAAACTACAAACCGTTATTATGGAGAGTCAAATAATTACTTTCTTCATAACTAACACCTCACTAGCAAACAAACAATTGTCACGTAAATAATTATTGATTGCTTGGTATGTCCCCCACTAGAGGGAATTGACTGCAATGTAAATAACTTAAGCCGCGGACCTCCCTATATATTATGAGATTTATACTTTCAAAAAAGTAAGAATGCTTAATTAGCTAATAATTTTTCGCTTATATTTTATATGATTATCTGAAGTTTAGTGGCATAATCACTGCTACCTATCTTGTCATATTACGAGCTCATCGACCCTGTACACGTGTACACGTTGACAGGTATGAAATTTTTTCTAGCTAAGAAAGCAACCTTCCAACCAATTGAAGCGACAATTAAGATAAGAGATAGTTTGCTCTTTTCATTTAGCTAGCGCCGATTTCTTTTTTTTAAAGAATGGCTTCTAATTTAAAAAAGGTGAGTAATTCAAGTACTTTCAATAGTCCTTTAGTCGTTTACATATCCGCAGCTAGACGAAGCGCTAGGTTCGCTTCTAAGGGGTACGTATGCTTCAAGTAATGCCTCCACAAGGTTCTTTCCAAAAATAATTAACATTATTTCTTCTTTTTTTTCTCCCAAGACTTTTTCTGATCATAGTAATTAGGATTTACATTAACTAGTTCCGTTAAAATATAAGAAATATCATCATTATATTCTTTTGTATCAGGAAGCTCATTTAATAGTTCAGTAACTTTTTCAATATTTCCTATAGCATAGTTAACTGGATAATCAACTAATCTCTTAAATAAGCTAACGAAAGAAGGCTTGTCAATATTGTAAATTTTGAGCAATATATCTCCATGCCAGAAATAACCATGCCAAGCATCAATTGAAAGTGAGTTTTTCTCCAGATAATCAATTTCCTTATTCAAACACTTTTCATAAACGCCAAGTAAATACTTTTGATTCGAAGGATCATCGATATTTTCGCGAATGATCTCATAAATCCTTTCGAAAGAATCATGATCATATTCTTCAGTAATTAAATCCACATATGGAATTGCTTTATTGAGATAAGTACCTTCTTCTTCCGGGCTGGATATCTTCCACATATGCCAAGCTATTTGAGATTCAATTTCTGACTTTGTTTTAATTAAATCAAATAACATGCTTTTAAATACTTTCTTTTGTGTTTTATTGAAAGTTTCAGTGAATTCTGCAAAGTATATTATTACATGTAAATATTCTCTCAATGCTTCACCGTCAGCTTTAATAAAATACTCGCATGCTTCGACAGCCTGATCGTAATCAATTAGTCTCAAATAATTAAAAGATCGAGCCATTATTTCTTGAATAGCTGGCTTTGAATTTTCTTTGTCATTTAACATATTGAAAGCAATTTGCTCTACTTTTTTGGAATATTTTTCTTCAATGAATCTTTTGTTTTCATGAATTGTGTTTCTGATTTGTAAAAGTCTCGATAATGCTACCCAAGCTTGCATCCTTACATATAAATTTTCATCAGTTATTAATAAATCAACTAGATCAATAACCTCCCCTATGTTTTCTTCTATGCCTGGTCTTATTATTTGTTGCATTACCCATGGTATCCGGCCACGTACTGACGTAATCACTATCGGATTTTTTCCATCTTTAATTTGTTGATGATAGTTAAATTCTCCTTCAATATCATCTTTATCGTTTTCAATTAATGGATCGGGGTCAATCAAAAATCTTTTTGCAATTTTAAAACATTTATCAGGGTCATATCCTTGTTTCACTTTCGCTAACTTTTCGATAAATTGTAAAATTTCTTGCCTCGCAAATTTATTGTCATATTTTTTTATAAAATCAATATAATTCTCTGTTAATTCACCCATTTTAGTGAAAGCAATATTTTTCAAATGATTACTTTCCTTGTCTGCCAAATTAGCGAGAGTATAGGCCAGTAATGTTTGTTGATTGCTGGAAAGAACTGTATTACCATTTATTTCATCCCAGATCTTCCATCCTAGATTTGAATTTTTTTCAATGAGATTTGCAAAAAGTTTACTTACGTCATAAACATCAAAATTATCAAATTCATCAATAAAGTATTGACTGCTTACAAATTCATCAAATAGTTCGATTGCACTTGGAACCGAGTCCATAAGCACTTTTGAAATACTCTCTATTACATTAACTTTGAATCCTGTATTTTTCTTGTAATAGTTTTCACTTGATATCCAGCTTTTTATTTGTTTCTGAGCTTCCTCGTGACCATTGGCTGCCAAGTCTGCTGTTATTGTTTCAACGAAATAATTTATTGGCTCGCTGTATTTCTCAGTTGCTATTTTAACAAGCTGCC
>SDBV01002253.1_pt1 | contig 28878 bp, 21 predicted proteins | sample 2277081 | NCBI WGS metagenome assembly SDBV01 (sample SAMN10402039, study PRJNA504765) | marine sediment metagenome | isolation source: marine sediment core GS10_PC15, 223 cmbsf | place: Arctic Ocean: Southern Knipovich Ridge | collected 2010
TAAAGAAGAAGTTGAAAAAGAAATAAAAATTGATCGAAACGAGTTATTGCCTCAATGGAACTATAAAATTCTGTTTTAAATATTACAGAAAGAATACCAATTTATTTTTGCGCACTGACTTACCTGTTTTTTGGTCGGTTTATACCCGATTCCAACACCAAAACAGCTGATAAGGAATTTTTAATCAATATTGAAAACCTGATATGAAAAATCTATTGTTTATTGTTAGCCTATTCTTGCTGACAAGTTGTTGGAATGCGGATCGTATGGAGGTCAGTCACCAATTCGGCGACTTTCACGCCACCATCAAAGCGACCGGCATTACCAAAGGATTTACCGTCATGCAGATTGCCGATTCGCATATCAGTGTGATCGATTCGGCAGAATCGGCATTTTATGAGTTCAGCGCACGGATGGATAAGGCGTACATCAATCCAATCCATTATTTGAGCGGAGAACAGGGAACGAGAACAGGTCACTTCCTGGAAATCATTCAGAAAGCAAAGGAAGCCAGGGTCGATTTGATTGTGCTAACCGGTGATATTGTAAATAATCCATCTGCTTCCAGTATCAACTTTATTTTTAACGCATTGGAGGATTCAGGGATTGAATACCTTTATACGAGTGGAAACCATGACTGGCATTATGAAGGTATGGAAGGAACTGCAGATGCATTGCGGGAAAAGTGGACCAAAAAAATTTGAAGCCATTATATAAAGGAGAAAACCCTATGTATTATGCCCGGGAAATGTCAGGTGTCAATTTCGTTGCAATAGACAATTCTACCTATCAGATTAGCCAACAGCAACTTGATTTTTTTAAAGCTGAGTTGCAAAAGAACAAACCAACCGTGCTGCTTTGTCACATTCCGATTTATACAGGTGTTGCCGGTGAAAAGGTCAATACCTGTGGAGATCCGACCTGGGGATTCGATACGGACAGGAACTTCGAAACAGAAAGGCGTCCCCGCTGGTCGAAAAGCGGGAATCTGCCTTCAACGATAAAGTTTGTAGAACAAGTGAATAGCGCTTCCAATTTGATCGCCGTGTTATGCGGTCATACCCATCGCGCCAAAGTGGATACCCTGCAAACTAATTTATTGCAATACCGGGCCCGTTCTGCCTATTCCGGGGCACATCGCCTGGTGACTTTTGAACCATTGGATTGAATATAAACCAATTATGAACATAATTAAATATGCAACACCTGTCCTAACCATTCTGTTGATGACAATGGCTTGTACCAATCAGTCCAGGAAAAACACCTCGCATGAGGTTTCTATGGATGAGCAAAAGAGTAAGGAACAGACATCTGTTCCTACATCTGTGGTACAATATATCGATGCCTTTTTGGCTGAAGAAGACACCATATCATCACCACGCAAAGCACAGTTAAAAAAAATTGCTAAGCATATTGAAGAGAAGGTAAGGTCGAATATTCCAGTCAACTTAACATTCATATGTACGCACAATTCCCGACGAAGTCATATGAGTCAGATTTGGGCACAAACAGCCGCGGTATATTATGATATTCCAAATGTAAAGTGTTTTTCAGGAGGGACTGAAGCCACCGCATTCAATCCTCGTTCTGTTCGTGCCCTACGTTCTGCAGGGTTTGACATAGAGCAACAGGATAACACAAAAAATCCAGTGTACAAGGTATATTTTGATGATAAAAAGAATTTCCTGAATGGATTCTCCAAGAAGTACTCCGATGCCTCCAATCCTCAGAAAAACTTTGCGGTAGTGATGACATGCAGTAGTGCAGACAAGGCTTGTCCCTTGGTAGCCGGGGCAACAGCGCGCTTTGCCATTCCCTACTTAGATCCAAAGGTAGCAGATAATACAGATGAGGAAGTACAAAAGTATAATGAGCGATGTAGGCAAATTGCCATGGAGATGTTTTATTTATTTTCCAGGGTGAATAAAAAGGGGCCTGAAATCAAAGGTTAGCAGTAATACTGTTAAACCTTTTATATGAAATCATTCGTCGTCAAATCGCTTTTTATACATCTTGTCTTACTTACTGCTGTTCTGCAACTTAATGCAGCCGATCTCCAAACATGGCCTGTCGTACTGGATAAACAACTTGCCTCTGATGAGGCGATCCAAGTTGCCATCGATGAGCTTAATGAAGTCGGAACAGCTTTTAATATCCAGTTTATCAAAACTATAAGTATTAAAAAGATATATCCAAACTCCCTCATAGTGGGTTCGCCGGCGCGAAACAAATTGACAAAGTCACTGCTTGATAAAAAGAAACTGGAGGTGGTTGGAGGCTATGGTGAACAGGGATATGAGATCGTTACCAAAACTGTTGATGGTAGAAAAGTGATGCTTGTTTCAGGAGAATCTATTCTGGCTGAGGCGTATGGGCTATTTTGGATTGCCGATAGGCTAAAAGTTTCCGGAATAGTATCCGATATAAATACTGTGAGAGAGCCGGAGCTTAAAATCCGCTTTGCAGGAGGCAACTCCAAGTCGCAAATGAGACAGGCATTGCGTTACGGAGCTACATGGGTTTGGGGAAGCCATACGGTCAATCATCTTGTCCCATGGGATGCTGAACCGGAGCGAACAGAAAATGCAAAGAACAGGGAAGAGCTGAAAGATTTGATTGATTATGCCCATTCGGTGCACTTGAAATTTATCGTTTATGAAGATGAGTTTTCATTTCATCCGACACTTTTAGAAGAGTTTGGCGCAAGCCTTAATCCTGAAGACCCCGCTTTCTGGGATGCTGTTCAGGCGAAATATCGACGTTTGTTAAAAGCGATGCCGGAAATTGATGGCGTGCGTCATCGTACCGGGGAAGCTACCAGGGTTGGCGGTAATTATAAAGCCTTTGATGTGATGCACGACGGAGATAGCGATTGGAATCTGGCCAAGCGTTATCGAACATGGGTGAAAAAGATATATAACGTGGTGGTTGGTGAGTATGATAAAATTTACTACCAGCGCACCTGGGTTACCAGCTCTCATGAACAGCACTCCATGGCTGAAGTATATAGGGAAATTTTTACCGATGATATTCCGGTGAAGAATCTATATATGTCGCCATACATGAGCACCACTGACCGGTATTTTCACCAACCCTATAACCCGACATTCAACCAGACGGCACACAATATGATTGTGTTGTTATCGCCACTCAATTATCATGGCAATAACAATTGTGGGATTCTGCCCACCTTCCCTGGGTCATATTATCAGGGAGGTTTAAAAACGTATTTATCGGTTGAAAACAGCAATTGTAAAGGCGCTGACTTTGGCTTACAGGCTAGAGAAGGTTGGGATACCTGGACATTAACGGCATACACGGTTTACAGGCTTACCTGGGACCCAAATATGGATGTAAAAGAGATCGCACATGATTTTGCAGCCATGTATTTCGGAGTGGAAGCAGCTGACGAACTGGCCGAAGTTCTGATGCTAACGCCAAGGATTTATAAATATGGTATGTATATCGCGCCTGCCGCTCACGGTCAATTTGCTTCGCTGACGCACCTAAGGCTGACCACCTTTCCTGTAAAGGGATTACCAAATCTTGATAGCGGACGAAAGCATATAGAGTTTCTTTACGACATTTATTTACGTTGCCGTCCGTGGATTGAAGAAACCTACCTTTATCTCGACCATGGATTGAAATTAGCTAATGAGGCGAGGGATATTGCTACTAAGTCTGCTACAAAAATAGCTGATCCAAAGAAAAAGGAGCAAATTAAGAACAATGCTGAAATGACATACAGCTTAGTTGAGGTTAATAATTACTATGTAAAAGCGATGATTAGCTATTTCCAATACAGGGAAAATCCATCGCCTGAATACAAAAAGTAATTGGCTCAATATTCTGAAAAGCTAGGCACGGCCATGCAGAAATTTAGAGAAGTTCCCGGTGTCATTTATCGACTCGATGGTATTGAACAACTACATGTTAATATTCAGGATGCATTGGAGGATGTAGAAAGAGCAGAAGTAGTACTGGCAAACGCTCCCAATGATGCCGGAATTGATAAATTGATAGACGATCAGCAGGCGAAATATGTAGAGGCGCTTGAGAAGTACAAAGACGAAGCTGTAAAAGTTGTTTACTGGCAGGGCAGGGTTGACGGACGTGATCTGTTCAAAGTTAAAGGAAATAATATAGAGATCGAGCACCTTCGTTACGATAACATACTGGAAACAACTGAAGAATTTTCTGCTTCCTTGCCTGCAAAAGAGTACACAGTAATTGTCAAAGATATTCAATCAAGATCGTTTGGTCCGTTTGTCCTGGAACAGCCATCTGCAGAAAATGATTATACCGCAACACTTTATTTGTCGGACTTTCCGATGCATGGCTATAGCTGGTGGAAATTTGAATTGTATTATATACCCCGACCACCGGAAGAACTTGGATTGGATGTGCCTTGGAAAAAATAGACAGTTAATGATTTAAATTATAAACTTGTAAATTAAATACTAATGCAGAAATATTGGATATTTCAACTTAGTCTTTTTTCTTTTATTTTCATTAGTTTTTCCTTATTTGCTCAAACGGTAAATGAATTCATGAAAGAACAGCTCAAAACTTCCGACTCCCAACTCCCGCACCTATTCCGGCAAGGTGATGATCACAGAAGTGCCTTTTCCTTCTTCGCTTTTAATCCGGATTGTGCCATGATAGGCTTCCACAATCCATTTGCAAATTGACAATCCTAATCCATTGCTTTTACTATCACTACTACGCGATCTGTCAACCCGGTAAAACCGGTCAAATACTTTTGATATCTCCTGCTTGGGAATTCCAACTCCGTTATCCTCTACCTCAATCCTGATCTGATCGTCTAACCGCCGGATATCAAGACTAATCTTTCCTCCATTGGCCGTATATTTTATGGCGTTATCCAAAATATTAGCTATGAGCTGGCTGAATTTTCCCGGATCGATTTCATACATAATATTACTTTGCCCGGGATGAAAAGTCATGTTAATTGTTTTTTTCTTTGCTAATGACTGCATCTTCCCGATATTTTCCTCAATCATTTCTACCAGATTGCCCCTTTTATTTTCAAGTGGAATATGACCCGAATCGGCACGGGTAAAAAACAACAGATCATCCACAATCTTCTCCATTCGATGAACCTCTTCTAGCAAACTACGCAGAACATTTTGATATTCCTCTCCGGATCTTTCCTTGCGTAAAGCAATTTCCATTTCTCCCCGCAAAATTGTTAAAGGAGTTCGCAGTTCATGGGAAGCATCCGATGAAAATTGTTGAATTCTTAAAACGCCCGATTGAATACGGTCAATCATTTCGTTGAAGGTGTGCACCAATTGCCCAAGTTCGTCTTCTTGTCCCTTTTCAGGTAAGCGCTTATCAAGATGATATGCTGACAAGGTTCTCGCTGTATTGGTGATTTCAGATACCGGTTTAAGTGCACGGCGGGCCAAATACCAGCCTCCAAGGCCGGCAATCATCAGCATACCGATTCCAAAGAAAACCAATAACTCTCTGATCTGAGAAAGTACATTTGTTACATACAAAGTGGACTGACCAACCAAAACGTAGTAGGGTGAATCTTTTTCATGAGCAGATAAATACTTGATCGGACTTATAAAAAGTTGAAATGTTATATTGTAATTATCTTTTATTAGAACCTGCTTTTTCTCCGTGGATAAATACTCGACTTCAGTATTAAAAACCGGGAAGTTAGTGGACCGGAATTGAACGGCTCCGCTTTCATCATAGATCTCAAAAAAAATCCCATACCGATTCAGGTTTTGTTCGGCAACTTCTTCGGCCAAATGTGTTATGTTTAACCTGTCTCCATCCTCTTTTACAAATTGGAGAATCTCTTCAGCAGTCTCGTTCAGCAGGTTGTTTTGCTGTTTGTAGTATTGGCGTGAAACAAAAAAATATATTAATAACGCATACAACATCAGCGTTGAAAACAGCACCAGGCTATACCATAATGTCAATTTCAGACTTATACTGATTTTCAAGTGTTTATAAATTTTCATTAAAAATCCATATCTGTTTCATGACCGGTTATTCGTCAATTTTATATCCAAAGCCCCGGATCGTTTTTATCAGGTGACTGTTAGTTGGTTTATCAATCTTCTTTCGCAGATAATTGATGTAAACGTCCACAATATTTGTATCGTGATCATAGTTTTTATCCCACACAAGCTCCTCGATATCAAGCCTTGAAACCACCCGGCCTGCATTTCTGAGAAGCAATTCCAAAAGTCTGAATTCCAGAGCTGTAAGCACAATCTCCCTTCCCCCTTTCAATACCTTATGTGCAAGCGGATCGAGCTTCAGGTCTGCTATTTGCAATACTCCATCAGATGACATCCCTGCACGAGGACGTGTCAAAACATGCAGTCTTGCCAGCAACTCTTCAAATGCAAAGGGCTTGGTCATATAGTCATCAGCGCCCTGATAAAGGCCTTTCACTTTATCAGGGATGGTATCCCTGGCAGTAAGCAACAATACCGGTGTTCTAATCATTTTTTCATGCATCTGTTTCAGAACCGCTAAGCCATCCAGCTTTGGCAGCATGATGTCCAAAATCACAACATCATAATCGTCTGTCAGTATTTTTTGTAAACCTTCCACACCGTCATAGGCCGAATGGACAATCCACCCTTCCTCTTCCAGACCCTGCTGTATGAAAGCTGCCACCTTGCGCTCATCCTCAATAATTAATATGCGCATATGTCAGTCGAATAGAATTTATAAATAAAAAACCGGTCATATCCCATCATCAGTAACCATCCTTTTTTCTAAAGTAGCCGGATTAACCAATTGATACAAACCCGGGATCACCAATAGCGAGAGGAGCATGGATATACTCATTCCTCCAATCATCGAAACAGCCAATGGTTGAAGCATCTCCGAACCCTCTCCCATTGCAAGGGCAAGTGGTAGAAATCCGAAAATGGTTGACAATGTTGTCATCAGAATTGGACGAAGACGCACCCGGCTTGCCGCCAGTAAGGCTGCTTTTACGTCAGGCTGTTTTTTCAAAAATTTCTCGGCATAATCGATTAATAAAATCCCATTATTTACAACAACACCTACTGACATGATCATACCCATAAAGGCCGAAATGTCCAATGGGATTTTTGTAATCCAAAGCATGAAGAACACACCACTTACCGACAGCACAGTTCCAAGCAATATTACACCGGCATTTCTAAAAGATTTGAATTCGAATAATAATATTGCAAACACCAGCAATACTCCAAATGATAAAATGCTTGCCAGCTCTTTAAATGCCTGTTGCTGGCTTTCGTACTGACCGCCAATTTGAACTGTAACTCCCGGAGGTAAAGGGATCTTTTGAAGCATGCTTTTTACATCCTGAATGATGCTGCCTAAATCCCTTCCGGAAATATGTGATTTCACATTAACCACCTGGCTCAGGTTTTCATGATCAATATCTGTTTTTCCCGGTATTTTTTCAATTTCGGCAACCTCTTCCAGCGTGATCACCCGATCGATTGAAGCAATATAAATTGGCATACGTTTTATTTTTTCGCTATAATTAAAATCCTCTTTTGGATACCGAACCCGAACGGGAATCATTTTTAAGCCTACCATCATCCTGGTTGGCACATTACCCCACAAAGCCATATTAATTGCGTTACTCATTTCTTCAACAGTTAGGCCATACCGGTTGACTGACTCAGGGTTAATTTTGATTACGAGTTCCGGTTCTCCCTGCATAAATCCGGGAAAGACATCAACGACATTCGGAATCTTTTCAAGAGAATCGGCTATTTGTTGAGCAACGTTTTGAATAATCGGAAGCTTCTGTCCAAAGACTTTAATCACAACAGGGGCAATTTCCCCACTCAGGTCATTGAGTCTGTCGGGTAGTACCTGGAACAATTCCGGTTCTAATCTGGGCTCTTTTGTTGCTATCAAATCCCTTAATTCGTCCATGATCTCGAAAGATGACCGTTTGTGGCCTTTCTTTAAATTAATCACAAAATCACCATCATTGGCATGGGTACGAGGATGAGCCAAGCTACGGCCTGTACGCAAAGAATACACTTCTACTTCCGGGATTTTTACAATATGGTCAGAAATTGTCCGAAGCATCTCCTTTGTGCTTTCTATGGAACTTCCAGGCGGAGCAACATAGTCGAGCACAATAGTGCCTTCGTCCCATTCGGGTAAAAAACCACTTGGAATACGCTCAAATGAGAACACAATTAGGTAGATCAATCCTCCCACCAAGGCGATATTGATGATTGGAAATTTAAAAAGTCCTTTCAATAAAAATTGCTGCAACCGGATGATATATGGTAAAACCTTCCCTGGAGATTTCTTTTTAGTCGATATAAATACCGCTGCCAGGGATGGTGTCAGAAACATTGCGAGGAGCATGGATACAAAAATTGCCAGTGCAAGCGTGGAAGCCAAAGCTCTGAAAAATATCCCCGGAACACCAGTAAGAAAAACCAGCGGGACAAACACGACCAGCGTTGTCAGCGTCGCACCCAAAAGTGGTGCGATAATCTCATTTGTAGCTACCAGAACGGCCTTTTTTCGCGGATATCCTTCTTCGAGATACCGTTCAACATTTTCCACCACCACTATGGCATTGTCAACCAGAATCCCTATGGCCGCTGCCAAACCACCCAAACTCATCAGGTTGAGGTTCATCCCAAGGAGCTTGATGAATATAAAACTAATCAGTAATGCTATGGGTATAATGATGGCTGTCACCAGGGTAATCCTAAACCTCCCAAGAAATAGAAACAGGATTATAATAGTGAGGAAAGCGCCCATTAAAATTGCATCTCTTACACTGCCGACAGACCGGCTTATAAAGTCAGTCATATCGTACCATTTCCTGACAGTTACAGTTTGTGGCAATACCGATTGAAGATGCTCCCACCTCCGCTCAACTTCCTCCATAATGGATACCGCATTGGTGCCGGGCTGCTTTATTACTGTAATTAGAACGGCGGGTTTTTGATCACTTTCACAAGCAATAAATGTCTCTTTTACTGCTGGTTCTACAGTGGCTATTTCTGAAAGATACACTGGCGATGAACCTTCCCAGGCTATGATTGTATTTTCAATATCAGCAATTTGCTCATACCTGTTGTCTATTATATTTAAATACAATTTATTGGCTTCATTCAGTCGGCCAACATATTTGAGCGTATTACTCTGCTTCAAAGCATCTTCTATTTTTCGAAAATCCAGACGCCGGGCTGTAACTTTCTCTGGATCGAGGTTAACCCAAAATTCACGTTGATGCCCTCCCATCACCTCAATATTATACACCCCGGGAATACTCGCCAGTTGAGGACGAATGGTATAAATTGCCAAATCCCGCAATTGCAGGAGATCCAATTCATCTGAATACAAACTATAACCTGCCACTGGATAGGTACTTGTGGTAAAACGTCGAACTTCAAGATTAATCCCTTCAGGCAACTGACTTTGAATACCGCTCACCTGGGCCTGCACCAGCTGGTAGGCTTTAAACATATCTTCATCCCATTCAAAATCGATGTTGATCTCCGCTGAACCCCTGCTTATTGAGGAACGAACTATTCGAACACCAGGAACCATCATCACCGCTTCTTCGATAGGTTTGGCGATTTCCATTTCCATTTCCTTAAGTGGGGTAAGGCCAAAATCGACCATTACTGCGATACGGGGAAATGTCGCATCGGGAAACACCCCCTGGGGAATGCTGTATATCAGATACAATCCGGTTAAGGAGAGAAACAAGGCAAAAAATATTAAAGCCCGCTTATTTTCTATGGCAAAGTAAGATAGTCCTTTCATTCCACAATCACTTTCATGCCATCGGTGAGTGAATAGGCCTTTACCGTAATCACTTGCTCGTTTTCATTCAAACCAGATAAGACCTCCACACGGTCATCTTCAAAAATACCTACTTTTAACCGGCGTTTGACCGCCCGGTCCCTGTCAATTGTAAATGCACTGAATACTCCCTCTTCTTCAAGTAATGCTGAGCGTGGGATAATTAGAGTTTTTGAATGCGTCTCTCCGGGAAAGTGCATCCGAACACGCATACCAGGACGGTAGATGCCCTGTTTATTGTTCAGTCCGCAACGGACAGCAACGGTTTGGCGTCGTTCATCTACTTTCCCGGAAATAGCGTCTATCCTCAGGGATATTGGAGCATGCGGAAAATTGACAAAAGTAACAATGATGGATTTCCTCTTTTTTACGAGCGATAAATATCTTATTGGCAGATCACCGTACACATCAAGTACACGCAAATCACCAATGTGAATAATCTGTTCTCCTTTTTGTACCACATCACCATTGTGACGCCATAAATCGAGTACAATGCCATCGATCGGACTATATAATGCGATTGATTTTATCTGACGTTCGAGGATCGGCCTCATTTTAGGGTCCATTTGATCTTTGATTTGCAACAAAGCTTCCCTGGATGGAGGTATGATGGTGCTTATCTTTTGACCCTCTTTGATGTGGTCTCCGATAAGTGCGGTAAATTCCGTGATACGACCATCGAACTGTGAAGCGAGTTGTGCCTCCCACCTCAACTTTATATCCCCATATATCCATATTGTATCAATCATATCCCTGCGCAATACTGGAGCAGTTTTTACACTAAGCTCCGCCTCAGCATCTATCTCACTCACAACAGGAGCTGTATTTTCCTTACAAGAAAAAGATACCCCTATCACCAACAAAATCCATAAAATTTTTATATAGCCCATTGTGCATTAAGTTTCATCGTTTCAATAAATCAGTCTATATTATTAACATGGCGGCCTTTGTTTATGATTTTTAAATATGTCAACTTTCTTAAAAACCCACCCCTAACCCCTCCAAGGAGGGGAATTTAATTCTACTAAAAATTAATTTATCATGTTCAATGATCGCCAGGTTAATAATACAACCTATCCAGTTCTTCGCTCTGCCCTGTAATTACATAAAACTCTACCAGGTTTACTCCATATTTGAGCATGGTTTCCTGAATTGAAATTTGAGTTTCTGTATAGCGTTGCTGAACGGCCAGGTACTCAAGGTTGGTAAGTAATCCGGCCTGATAATGTATTTCAGCAAGTTGGAATGCTTGATTTGAATATTCGAGTTGCTCAGCTTGCTTTAAATAAAGTCCTCTGTATTTATCAAGTCGTTCCAGTACCTGGTTTACATGAATGGTCAGCTCGCGTTTTACCTCCTCTTGTTGCATGACAAGTGTCTGAACATCCGCCTTCAACTGCTGCTTTTGATAACCAGTCCTGCCCCATCTGAAAATTGGGATATTCACCCCCCCCAGTATTTGCCAATAATTTCCTTCGCCGGTCGGATCAGCATCAGAAACATAACCTGTTTGCATATTGAACCTGGGATATTGTTCTGCGCGAATATTTCTTCCTTTTTCATTTTCGGCAATAATTTGATAATCCAAAGTCCTCATCAATGGGTGATTCACTATCAGGGTATCTGACCATTTCGGGATTTGCTGTAATTCAAGGTCATCCAACTGAACAGGCAAAACCTCAAAGGTATCTGACACTGTTTTTCCGATGAGCTTACCCAACTCGAAATTTATGTTTTCAAATTGAATTTCTACATTTATCACCTGTTCTTCAATTCTGGTGATTTCAGTCTTGGTTTGAAGTACATCTATTTCAGATTGCGTTCCCGCCTGCCAGAGCGCCTGAGCCATGAGTAAATGCTCACGCAACAACTCCAGGCGCTCATTGAAAAGATCTATTTGCACCTGGTTTTGTAATATACTCATATATAGAATCGTAATTCGCTGCCGTAGTTCCAGACGCACCTGCTCTCTTTGAGCCTCAAAAGCCAAAATCCTGTTTTGATTTGTGATGGAGGTTTTCATGAATAAATCTCCAAGGGACCAATCAACCTTTACCAGCAACCATGCTTGCTGGAAATTATATGGCGAAAGAAACTGGCTGTTACCACCAGCATCTCCAAGAATTTCAGGTAAAGCAATAGTTTTTTGTTGTTCATAGCTCTCCCTGGCAGAATTAGCTTGTTGCGTAGATCTTTCTATGAGAAAACTGTTTTCTTCTGCCCTGTCAAAGCATGTTTGCAATGAAAGCTTTTCCGTTTCCTGACCATAGACATCGGCGCAAAATGCACCTAAGATAAAAATGAATATAACCTTATATTTTGAGTTGATAATCCACATGAATTTCAATTCTATTCTTTAGTTTCCACCTCAATGTCGTCAAAATAAGTGACCGCATCTGCTTTGGTCCAAAGCCCAACTTTTCCTTCCTTAAAAGTATTATCTTCCACATCAAGATATAATTTGCCATTCAGCCAGCATTGGATATGATTTCCTTTATTCTCAATCTTTATAATGTGCCATTGATTAGATGGAATTGTGAGTTTCGCACTCTGCAATTGACGACGATCTCCATCTACCACCTTATACACCCTGAAATTGTTTTCCAGTGGATTTGCCCTGCATACGTAATAATTATCCGCATCTACATATCGCCAAACCGGCCCTCCGCCCTGATCTTCCTGTCCATCAACTGCCTTAAACATCAATTCAATTTCCACATCAGAATACGAAAATTTATCTGCCACGGCTATGCTAAAATGATAACCGAGATTTTCTTTGCTCATTTGCGCCAATACATAGGGCTTACTCGGAGCGCTTTCATCTTTTACAATTTCCCACTTTCCCAAACCTCCCTTTCCGGTTTTAGCTGAGCTCCATCCCTTCGGAAGATTTCCTTCAGTGTCTTTGTCAAAATTAAAAATAATTTCTTCTTCTTCATCTTCATTTTCATGGTTTTCCGCATCAGCGTTTTGTTCGTTTGATGATTCTTTTTCATCGTTCTTTTGTTTTCCACTACATGAAAATGTAAACATCAAGACAGAGATCACAAAAATAACGGTAACGATTTGATTAGTTTTCACAATTGCCTCCTTTTTAGTTTTATTATTATTAAATAGTTATAACACTTTTTATAAAATTGATAACCTGGATTTGAGTGTCCCCTTTCGGGAATTTCAATGTGGAAAAAGGAATTTCAAATTCTGCAAACCAGCCTTCCTCTGTTATTGTTGTGGCCACATCCCAGACGCCGTTCCAGGACATATTGAACCCGGCGCCTTCTTCCGATACCAGTACATCTACCCGCGCGCCATTTGGATTGGTGACAAACAAGTACCCGTTACGGTTGTCATTGAAGGTACTTATGACCATCTCAAAATTGTCATCTCCACTCCATCTGAAATCCCGCTTCATCTGATTAGCGATCAGCTTAGAAGGATCGCTGTCATATCCCCAGAATCCTACATACAGTTTGTTAGTACTATAGACAATGGCTATTTCTGTCTCTTCTGTTGGCGGATCGCCTTCGGTGAGTTCACGCTGTGTGAAATTGCTGATCTTTTTTGCACTGGTCCAGCAAGGTTCATCAAGCTTTCCATCGAGCGTTATTTTTTCAGTAGTATAGTAGGAATAAATAGTATCCGGGCTGGAGTGCTGTGCCCATGCATATCCTAAAATACATTGAAAAATTAGCTTCGTAACTATCCGTTTCATTTATAAATCCTCCAAAAAAATCTTTTCTGATCACATGATACCCAATAAAAAAATACCTGCCTGATATGAAGTAACAATATCAGTTCCGGTATATTGTATCGCAACATATCATGTAAAGATTAAAACCAGATTAAAATATCAAAAAGGGTCACATTTTGTCAATTGTATTTTCTTTTTTATTCAGCGATATTGCTAAATGATTGATGTTGGCAGGGGATTAATTTCATACCCCCGGCCGTAGGAGGCAGGAAAAATTGATGCATTTCCCTAAAACAGCACAAGTACTAAGTTGAGCCTGTCAATAAAGTCACCGTTTCAAAAAGTAACAAATAGCAATTTTCAAATAGCAAACAAACCCCAAAAACCAGTCAATTAATAATCAAACGTTTATAAGGATTTAAATTTTTACTATTGGAACTTACCTGCCTCGCAGGCAGGTTTGTGTTTTACACTTTGTGATTTGGAGATTATAGACAATCTCTAAGTAGTACCAAATTGCATTTTTGGAGTAATTTATAAGAAAGGATTTGTTCCATCTTTTTCCCACAATTTAGTGCGAACATCAAAATAAATTCAACATAAATAAAAGCCCATGACAATCACGAATAAGTCAATTTCAAATACCCTTGGAGCTACAATCATTTTACTGTCCGTATTTTTCTTGCATGGCACAATGTGCGCCCAGGATTCAAAGAATACTCCAATCTATAAAGACCATACACCATCCTTCGAAGCAAGAGTAGATGATCTGCTTTCACGAATGACACTCGAGGAAAAGATATCTCAAATGAGTAGTCGTATTTCACAGGATCTGCATCGCCATGGCATAAAAGGGTACGAATGGTCGGGGCAAAATACACACTGTATTAAAGCTAAAAAAGGAGAAGGTGTTGCTACTATTTTTCCTCATGCCATTGCACAGGCATCTACCTTTGAGGAATGAGTTTTACAGTAGTGACACTGAAAATGGTTCGTGTGGACCTGCCTGCGGCATGCAAGCACAAACCATGGATTTGGGCAGCTATATTTAACAGGTCTTAGTGAGATACTAAGACCACAGATGAAAAACCATAAATTTGCAATAAATGAAGAATGAAAATATGAAAATCCGAAAACGAACCTACCTGTATATTTTACTTATCCTGATAATTTTGTCAGCCTGCTCAACCAGGCAGCCACCAACTGACGCTGATGGGCGGCCACTGATAGTTAAGTCCGGTACAATTGATGTTGACCTGGTGGAGACAACACCCATCTTATTTCAAAATAAAGTTTACCGCTTTGAATATGTCAGACAAGGCTATTGGGATAATCAAACCGGCGATTCGTATTTCCGCTTTGTCGATCATGAAACGGGAAAACCAACAAAGTCATTTGCCAAAGGAAAGCATTTGGGGAGTGCTTTTGTGTACGACGAAACGATTTATGTTACGGCAGTTGATATTTGGGATGGAGAACAGGTTCATATTTTTTCATCCCGTGATCTGGTAAATTGGGACAGTTGGTTAGCTTTTGAGCTTCCGGGTTATGGCATTTTTAACACATCGCTTACACGAGCAGAAAACAATTTTGTATTAATGTTTGAAATTGGCAAACCGGAAAAGGAAACGGGTAAACGTTTTACCGCCAACTTTGCTACATCACCCGATTTAAAAAACTGGAAGATCCTGTCTTCGGATCATAGCTACGCGAAAGACCGTTATACAGCTCCACACTGTTTGCGCTTTCTTGATGGATATTATTATAATTTCTATCTTGAATCTCATGATGGTTACGAGATGCGAGTAGTTCGCTCAAAAGATTTAATTCAATGGGAACCGAGCCCTTTAAACCCGGTTTTAAAAGCTTCTGCAGCAGATAAACAATTTGCCAATGATAAACTTGCAGATGAACAGAAGCAAAAAATTGCCAATGCTAAAGATATCAATAATTCGGATATCGACTTTTGCGAATTCAATGGGAGATTGATTATAAACTATTCCTGGGGCAACCAAAGAGGTGAAGAATTTCTGGCGGAAGCAGTTTATGAAGGCACATTGGAGCAGTTCCTTATGGGGTGGTTTCCAAATTAAAATTTCTTTGCGTCTTGGTGCCTTAGCGGTGAAATTTTTTACTTATGAAAACAAATGGTAAGCCAATCATTGGCGTGGATAAATTAACCATTATGAAATTAGAATATCGTCAATTAAAAAATCCTTACAATCGGCCATACTTGCCAATAGTAACACTGCTATTTGGCCTTTTTATAATTGCTATTGAAGCACATGCTCAAAATTCATGCAGCTTAACCTTGATTCCGCCTTCACCGGTGAGTGAAAAAATCACCCTATCCATTCGTGGTGCAGTACAAAACCAAAGCGATCACAGGCAAACTATAGAAACGGCTGTTTATCTTGACTATGAATCAGATTCAACAATATTGTATCGCGAAACTATTGTAATTCAGCCTCATAATGCAAAAGGGATCAACTTTCGCTGGCCGGCAAAAGGTCATTCTGGTGAACATCAGATTATTTTTACAAAGAAAATAGGAAAAGAGACAGAACGGGTGGTTCAGCCAATTACTATTATACCCTCCGAAACCCGTTCAGTAAATACTGTTGACGGAGCATGGTTTGGTTTTTATCACTGGAGTGAAGAGGAGGGACGTCTTTGGAACAATGAACTTAAAAAAATGTCTGGAAATCAGTGGCGTGAACAAGTGAAGGCCATGAATGAAATTGGAATGAACATCATTGTTGCACAGGAGATGTTTAGCAACCAAATGTATGTCGAAGATCATTCCATAGATCAGGACGGTTATCATGGGAAGGCCTTTTATCCTTCAGCCCTTTATCCGGGACGAATGCCAATCACTGCCCAAGATCCATTGGAGGCGATAATGCAGGAGGCCGATGAAAGAAGAATGCATGTTTTTGTTGGCGTGGGACTTTATGCTTGGTTTGACTTTACTGAAGGTTCATTGGAATGGCATAAAAAAATAGCTACTGAACTTTGGAACCGCTATGGCCACCATCCGTCATTTTATGGATGGTACATTTCTGAAGAAGTACCCGGACGACTTTCTGCGAATTCCGAGAAGGCTGTTTCAAAAGTACAACAACAAGAGATTGTACATTTTTTTAAAGAATTTCAAAAATATGTTCGTACGCTGGCCCCGGATAAACCCGTAATACTCGCAACAAATTCCTACCAGATAAATGATGGTATTGAAGTGTATCCAAAGCTCCTCAAATACCTGGATATTTTATGCCCGTTTGGTTTTCATCGCATGCCTGATGACGATGTGTCTGGCGAAGAAGCGGCGTTATTACTACAGAAATTATGCGATGATGCCGGAACCCATTTATGGATGGATATGGAAGCATTTCTGTTTGGGAAAGACAAGGAACTTTATCCGCGTCCCATCGATGGATTGATAAGCGATCTTATGCGTTTTCAAAATTTTGAGAAGATACTTTGCTATCAATTTCCGGGGCTTTTTAATGCCCCATGGGCTTCACGAAAACCTGGCGGAGAAGCAACAGTTAAGCTTTACATGAATTATCAGCTTTATTATAATAAAATGAAAGAGAAATAAAATAATATTTTAAGATTCTTCAACTATGATAATCCATACTATTTTTAGTAAAATAACTGTGTTGATAAGCGCTGTTATTCTGATGATTTCTTGCACAAATCAAGAGCATAATATTAATTATCCGGAAAGCGATAACATGCCTGTGGTAAATGGAAAAAGAACCTTTATCATTGGATCGTATCACCATCCTAAAACTGAAAACCCATTTAAAACTTTGGCAAAGAACGGATACAATTATGTTCGGGTAAATGCCGATTCTCTACAACTGGACAAGGCACATGAGCACAATTTGAACACTTGGGTTTATACTACAATTTTTGCAAATGAAGATCCGGAAAACGCCAAAGAAAAATTAGCAGCTCTTGTAAATAAATTTAAATACCATCCTGCTTTATTGTATTGGGAGATAGAAGACGAACCTGCTTTTACCTGGAATTCCAAAGAGGCACGTGTTTCACCGGAGCAAATGCAGACTGCTTATAATATCATTCATGAAAATGATGACAAACATGACGTGATTACCAATCATGGACCCGTGAATTTGATTTCTACCTTAAAAAAATACAATAGCTCTACAGAAGTTGTTGCGGTCGATGTTTATCCAGTCGTACCCCACAGCATCGTACCTTCTTATGCCCTGTATCCTGACGGTTTGCAGGGAGACCTGCTAAATCCATATATCAGCCAGGTTGGCGAATACATTGACAAAATGAAAATAGTTGTAGATGACTCAAAACCTGTTTTTGCGGTATTGCAGGGCTTTTCATGGGAAATGCTAAAGCCTGAAAAAGAACGGGATACAAACATGATTTTATACCCGGCCTATGAAGAGTCTAGGTTTATGGCCTATAATGCAATTGTCCATGGAGCAAACGGAGTCCTCTACTGGGGAACGAACTATACGCCGCAGCCATCTGCTTTTATGGATGACCTCAATAAGGTAGCCAAAGAGCTGTCAGAAATGCAGGAAGTGCTGGCAGCGCCAAGCATTAATCTGAACATTAAAAAAGAATATCACGAACTCATGTATTCAGTAGATTCTGGAGTTGAGTTTATTACAAAAGAGCTTAATGGAACGACTTATTTAATAAGTGTTAATTCTGACAAGAACCTGGTAAAAGTTACTTTTTCGGGTTTAGAAAAATATAAATCGCTTAAAGTTTTAAGAGAGAATAGAAGTATTGAAATAAATCAAGGGAAATTTACTGAGAACTATAAGCCCTTTGACGTACACATTTACAAATTAGATTAACAGTATATAATATGCTTAATAATATCTTAAAAAGGAGTTTCGCCGTAGTTGTGGTTTCTATGCTGATAACACCGATAGCCTTTTCTCAGGACAAAGAAAAAAATCCTATTTATAAAGACCATACACAATCCTTCGAAGCAAGAGTAGATGACCTGCTTTCGCGGATGACGCTCGAAGAGAAAATCTCTCAAATGAGTAGCCGTATTTCCCAGGATCTGCATCGACATGGTATAAAAGGTTACGAATGGTCGGGGCAAAATACGCATTGTATAAAAGCTAAAAAAGGAGAGGGTGTTGCTACGATCTTTCCTCATGCCCTTGCACAAGCCTCTACCTGGAATAAAGAGCTTATTTTGAATGTTGCTTCAGCAATATCTGATGAAGCAAGGGCACAGTTTCATATGGGCGATCCAAAGGTTGGGCTTACCTTTTGGGCTCCGGTCGTTGAATTGGCGCGCGATCCGCGTTGGGGAAGAACGCATGAGTGTTATGGAGAAGATCCGTATTTAACATCCCAAATATCCATGGCTTATGTAAATGGAATTCAGGGGGATGATCCTAAATATTTAAAAGCCATTGCTGCGCCAAAACATTTTATTGGGAACAATGAAGAATGGAACCGCCACAATGGTTCCTCCAATATTGACGAGCAATTGCTTAGGGATTATTATTTGAAACCATACCAGGTGTTGGTGCAGGAAGGCAATGCTCAATCCATCATGGCAGCCTACAACAGGTTGAATGAAGTCCCTTGTCAGGGAAATAAAATGTTGCTGACTGATATTTTAAAAGATGAATGGGGTTTCGAGGGTTCTGTGGTGACCGATTGTAATGGCTTACGAGACCTTTTTCAAGGACATAAATATGTCGATAATGTTCAGGAATCCATTGCATTGGCACTAAACTCCGGGATAGATATGGAATGCGGAGATGAATTTAAAAAGTATTTGCTGGATGTTGTGTTGAGCGGAAAGGTTTCAGAAGAAACAATCAATAATGCGGTGCGCAGGCTTCTGTTATCACGATTTCGTTTAGGCTTGTACGATCCAAAGGAATTGGTTCCATATACCAAAATTCCAACATCCGTCATCGATAGCAAGGAACATCGTGCTTTAGCAAGACAAGCGGCCCGGGAGGCAATTATATTGTTGAAAAACCATGAAGGTTTATTACCTCTTGATAAAGATAAAATAAACTCTATTGCTGTAATTGGACCTAACGCCGATGTTTGCCAGATGGGGGGTTATACTTCTTCCTATTCTGTTGCTGTATCTCCATTGGATGGCATTGAAAATAAAATAGGCAACAGCAAAGTACATTATGTCAAAGGCACGGATATCAAAATTGAATTGCCTGTAATTCCATCAGAATATTTAGTTCCGCCTAATGCCAAATCAGGTGAGCATGGATTAATGGGTGAGTATTTTAACAATACCGATTGCTCCGGAGAGCCAGTTTTCACACGCTTAGACCCTGTTATAGATTTTGATTTTGGCAGGGGTTCTCCTGATGAGAGGATTCAAAATAATTACTTTTCTATTCGCTGGACAGGCCAGTTCATCGCGCCTGTGTCCGGGCCATACTATATTGGCGGGGCATTTGATGACGCCATTAAGCTTTATTTCGATGGCAAATTGATCATTGACAAAACAAAAAACCGCAATCAATCCTCCACTGTGTTCAAAGTTGATTTGGAAAAAGGAAAGCAATACGATTTGCGGATTGATTTTACACAGCATTGGTATAAATCGAAAATGAAACTTTGGGGGGCGGCTCAAGACCCAAATAAATTCAGGGAAGCTGCCAATGCCGCCAAAAAAGCTGATGTGGCTATCGTCGTAGTTGGAACGGATGAAAGTGTAGAAAAAGAGGGTGTTGATCGCTCAGACTTGAAACTGCCCGGCGACCAGCGGGATTTAATTGAAGCAGTCTTAAAAGCCAATCCAAAAACTATCGTAGTGATGCAAAATGGTGGCCCTTTATCCATCAACTGGGCAAATGATCATGTGCCGGCAATTATCGAAACTTTTTTCAATGGCGAGGAAGGTGGGAATGCCCTGGCCGATGTGCTATTTGGCGATTACAATCCTGCCGCTCGTTTACCGCTGACCGTTTACAAATCTATAGCACAACTGCCAGACATCAGCGATTATGATATCCGCAAAGGCCGGACGTATATGTACAATACAACTCGGGATGGGATTAAAATTGAGCCCTTGTATCATTTTGGTTTTGGCCTCAGCTATACGCAATTTGGCTATGGAAAAATGCAGATTAAATCGAAGAAAATATCTGGTTCGGATAGTTTGGAATTGAGCGTTAATGTTACTAATATCGGTAGCCTGGCAGGGGATGAAGTTGTGCAATTATATATTAGAGATAAAAAATCGAGCGTTATCAGGCCGGTAAAACAGTTAGTTGGTTTTGAGCGAATTCCATTAAAATCTAATGAGAGCAAAACGGTAAGTTTTACTATTCCTGCACAACAACTGTCTTTTTGGGATGTGAAAACAAAGTCTTTTATGGTGGAATCCGGTGATTTTGAAGTAATGGTGGGTAGCTCATCAAATGACATAAAGACAAAGGGAATAGTTAAAGTTGTAGGGAAATAATAAATTTTTAAAATCAATATGAATATGAGGCTTAAAAACTGGTTTATAATACTAATTATTGGAATGATCTCATCCTGTTCAAACGAAGTTGAGAACCAATTAGATTTATCTGATGCAACAATTTTGATTTCTCCTTCAATAAATTCACCTGTTCGTGAAACTGCCGGGGAAATCCTGATGGAGGAAATTCAGAAGCGAACATCATTACAACTTAAAACAAGCGATAACTGGGACAATCAAACCATAATTGCCCTGGTTCTTTCTGAAGATAAAAACTTATTCGGCGAAAATATCCCTCATAGAATGGGCGATGATTTACCCGAGCTTAAGAAAGAAGGCTATCGGATTTTTCATGAAAACAAAAATGGGAAAGATATATTATGGATAAGCGGTGGGGATGCCCGAGGTGTTCTTTATGGAATAGGCAAGCTATTGCGAATAGCTGAAATGCAAGAGCATCAGATTATAATAGCTGATAAAATGGAAATTTCCACTTCACCTGAATATGCAATTCGGGGGCATCAATTTGGGTATCGAAATACTGCCAACTCCTGGGATTCATGGACAGTAGATCAGTTCGACCGGCATTTTCGGGAGCAGGTGATCTTTGGGGCAAATAGTTTTGAGAACATTCCATTTCAAGAACCCAACTCCAGTCCTCATTTTAAAGTAAACCCCCAGGAAATGGAGGTTCACTTAAGTAACATATGTGCAAAATACGATGCTGATTATTGGGTTTGGACTCCTGCACCACATGATCTGACCATTAAAAATGCACATCAGGAAGGTCTTGCCGAGCAAGAAGCTTTTTTTGCTGCATGTCCTCGATTGGATGGTTTATTTGTTCCCGGTGGTGATCCCGGCGAAAATCACCCTTCTGATCTTATGCCATATTTAAAAGACCTGTCCACAATCCTTCATAAGTATCACCCCAATGCCGGTATTTGGGTTTCCTTGCAGGGATTCAATAGAAAGAAAGTGGAATATTTCTTTAAGTATTTAGAAGATAATGACCCTGACTGGCTCAGAGGACTTATCTATGGACCAAGTAGTCCGCCAATTGATGTGGAGCGTAAATATTTACCTAAAAAATATATGCATCGATCTTACCCAGATATTACACATACGGTTAGGTGTCAGTATCCGGTAGAAAGATGGGATCAGGCATTTGCGCTTACTTTAGGAAGGGAAGCATGTAATCCACAACCACTTTATTATGCAAAAATCCATAACAGGGATGCTATCTATACAGATGGATTTCTCGCTTATTCAGATGGTTCTCACGATGATGTAAATAAAGTTGTATGGAGTCAAATGGGATGGGATACCAAAAGTGATGTGAGAAATATTTTGGTTGAATATTGTCGGTTTTTCTTTGGTTCAAAAGTAGCAGAAGAGTCTGCTGATGGCATTCTTGCTTTGGAGCAAAATTGGGTAGGGCCTGCATTGGGTAATAAAGTGATTGGCGAAACCCTGACTGCATGGAAAAAGATGGAAGCAGAAAATCCACAGTTAGCAAAAAACTGGAGATGGCAGCAACTGGTGATGAGAGCGTATTACGATGCGTATATTCAAGATCGACTTGCCTATGAGAAAAATCTTGAAATTGAAGCTTATAAAATTCTTGCAAAGGCAAATACCATGGGGGCTGACAAGGCTATGGATGAAGCCTTGAACCATATACAAAAAGCGGACAGGGAAAAGGTTTCGCAGGATTTAAAGCAAAAAGTCTTTCAATACGCAGAAGACCTGTTTCAATCGGTTGGCGCACAAACCAGTGTTCCAAAATATAAAGCCAGTGGCGCTGAAAGAGGCGCTGTACTTGATTTTATTGATTACCCATTGAATAACAGATGGTGGTTGGAAGATGAATTTAAGAAAATAAGCGAGTATAAATCAGAAGAAGAAAAATTGGCTAAACTTGAGTTTATCAGAAACTACGAATTCCCTGGAGAAGGAAGTTTCTATGACAATATATCAAGCGCCGACGCCAAACATGTGACTTCAGAAACCGATGATGCCATTGACTATTTATGGGAAAATAATGGCTTAAGCCGGAAGCGGCTCTCGACTCAGTTATTTCAATTTACTCCGGAATTAGCGTATGATGAACTTGATCCCAATACAGATTATTTAATCCGTGTCTCCGGTTATGGTGAGGCCTTATTACGCGCCAATGGAGAACGTTTAAAACCCACTAAATATGAAAAAGGGTTTGAGCAGTTTAAAGAATTTCCCCTTCCGAAAGAATTAATCAAAGAAGGTAAATTGAAACTCACATTCGATAAACCTGATGAAGAACACCTTAACTGGCGACAACAATCACGTGTTACTGATGTTTGGATTCTGAAACAATAAAAAAATAATGAAAGGGTGCAGATTATCTTTGAAGTCATACCTTCATCCTTTCATTTTCACATTCTATCATTCACTCATTCTATCATTCACTCATTCTATCATTCTATCATGACTCACAAACAACGTGTACATGCAGCGCTGAAACGTGAAAAAACCGACAGGGTTCCTCTGTGGATGTGGTTTCACCCTGCTACATCTGAGAAGCTGAGCAAAATCCTGGAGATTCCTTCTTCTTATTTAGATGAGGCGCTTGACCATGATATCAAACAAACCTGGGTATCGAATAATTATGCCATGGAAGGGATTGTTCACGAGCACGAAGGCGATACGCATATTGATGACTGGGGAATTGAGTGGGTTAAAATTGATGATTTTAACCAGATAAAATCCTATCCCTTAAAAGATGCCGGCAGAGATGATATACTGAACTATCGCTATCCCTACGAAAAGACAGATAACTTGCTGAAGTTGATGGATCCGGTGTTGAAATACAAAAAAGATTATTTTATTGGATGCGACATTTCCCCCTCGCTTTTTGAAATGATTTGGCGCCTACGGGGAATGGAGGAGTCGATTTACGATATTGTCCTCGACCGTGAATTGTTTAAAGCGATGATCGACCAGGCCGCCGATTTTAACCTGCACCTGGCTGAAAGGGTTTGTAATGAAATGGAACTCGATTGGTTGTGGACAGGTGACGATGTAGCTGGAAAAGAGAACCTGATCATGAGCCCGGAAGACTGGCGTGAGCTTATTAAACCAAGGTTAAAAGGGATTTTTGATGTGGGGAAATCAAAGAATTTGTGGATTGCCCATCACTGCTGTGGGGCCTTGCGCCCAATTATTCCGGATTTAATTGAAATGGGACTCGACGTGCTTAATCCTATTCAATGTGACTGTTTGGGAATGAGTCCTTCTGAGCTGAAAATGGATTTTGGAAAAGAATTGGCATTTATGGGTGGAGTTGATACCATTGAACTCCTGCCCAATGCATCTTCCAGCGAAGTTTTTACGGAAACTAAAAAGCTGATAGAAATTATGACACGCGATGGCGGTGGATACATCCTTGCAGCATCTCATACCATTCCACCAGAAACTCCCACGGAAAATATTTTCGCTCTCTATGAAGCAGCAGGAATTACCAAAGAACAGATTTATGATTGTGCAGCTGGAATAAGAAATAAAAACAATTGAAGTAGCCGATATATGGACATTAAAGTAATGAAAAAAAACCATCGAATTTGCACCTGGAGCGTGTTGTCATTCTTGGTGAAGACCACAGCAATTTCTTCAATAATGATCAAAGGTTGAGTCCACTCCGAAAAGTCAGAATTCATTGATTATCAACTCTTTTACCCCTGACCCCTAAAGGGGAAGTCGTTGAAAATCAATGAATTCTGAAAAGTCCCCTTTAGGGGATTTAGGGGTGTTTTACTTTTCGGAGTGGGCTCAAGATTTATAAATTTTATATAGAAAATAAGTGTATATACTTGAATTCAAAAATTAAAATCCAAATATGAAAAACCTATTGACAAAACAAATCCTATTCATTGGGCTGGTACTTTTAATCGCCGGATGTAATTTGAATACGGAAAGTGAAAAAATTGATGTTGGGTTGAATGTAAAATCTCTTAAAGAGCTTTCAACTCTCTTTAAGCACCCTCCAAATCAATATCGTTCAGCCCCATTATGGGTTTGGAACGATGATGTTAGCGAAGAACAAATCGACCAACAATTAAGTGATTTTAAATCAGGCGGAATGGGTGGCGTGTTTATTCATCCTCGGCCAGGGTTGATTACATCCTATTTATCGGAAGAATGGTTTTCTCTTTGTAAATACACAGTACAAAAAGGAAAAGAGCTGGGAATGGACGTGTGGCTTTATGACGAAAACTCCTACCCAAGCGGTTTTGCAGGTGGGCACGTTCCGGCTGAAATGCCTGAATCGTACAATCAGGGTGCAGGATTAAAACTGCAAAAAGTTGAAAAATTACCTGAGCATGCAGACACTTTTTTCCTGGTATTAAAAGAGCAAAATTCAAAATTTATTGACATCACCGATAAACTGGAAGATGAAAAAGATAAAAATGGCAGCTACTATTTATATGAAAAACAATACTTTAAAAACCAGGCGTGGCACGGCGGTTATTCTTATGTCGATTTATTGTATGAAGGCGTAACGGAGAAATTTATAGAATTGACCATGACAGGCTATGAAAAAGCCATCGGAAGTGAGTTCGGAAAAGCAGTGCCGGGGATTTTTACCGATGAACCAAATATATCTGCACCAGGTGATCTGAGATGGACGCCTTCATTATTTAAAGATTTTGAAAAGCGCTGGGGATATGAGCTCAAAACAAACCTTCCTTCTCTTTCCTATGAAACTGGGGATTGGAAGAAGGTAAGGCATAATTATTATACCACTTTACTTGAATTGTTTATCGAACGCTGGAGCAAGCCCTGGTACAAGTACACTGAAAAAAATAACCTGGACTGGACAGGCCATTACTGGGAACATGGCTGGCCAAAGCCTAATCATGGCGGTGATAACATGGCAATGTATGCCTGGCACCAAATGCCCGCGATCGATATTTTGATGAATCAATACAGTGAGGATGTTAATGCACAGTTTGGCAATGTTCGGGCAGTAAAAGAATTGAGCATCGTGGCCAACCAAATGGGCAGAATCCGTACATTAAGTGAAACCTACGGAGCCGGAGGATGGGATTTGCGTTTTGAGGACATGAAACGAATTGGTGATTGGCAATATGTACTTGGTGTGAATTTTTTGAACCAACACCTCTCGTACATGACACTGGAAGGCGCCCGGAAAAAGGATCACCCTCAATCATTTTCATATCACGAACCCTGGTGGAAGAATTATAAGGTACAGGGCGATTATTTTGCCCGCTTATCCCTTGCTCTTTCTTCGGGGAAACAGATAAACAATATTCTAATCATAGAACCTACTTCAACCGCATGGATGTATTATTCTGATATCACCCAGAATAACAAATTCTCCGCCTTAGGCCCAGAATTTCAGGAGTTCGTAGTCAATCTCGAAAAAAATCAGGTTGAATACGATCTGGCATCAGAAAATATAGTTAAGGATATAGGGGAAATTAATGGTAATGGTTTTGTTGTTGGTGAGCGATCTTATGATATAATCGTTATTCCTCCAGGTTTAGAGAATTTGGATAAACCTACTTTTGAACTCATTAAGACTTACCTGAAAAATGGAGGGAAAGTAATTTCATTTAATGGTGTGCCCGACTATGTTGATGGTAAAGCAAGCGATGAGTTGAAAATTATTGCAGAAAACCATTCAACACAATGGATGTCAGCAAATTCTATTTACGACCAACAGGTTTATGAGGCGCTTGTTTCAGAAACGATTCAGTTTCAACAGCCGGACAAAATCGAAGGAAAGTTATTTCATCATCGGCGAAATTTGGATGATGGGCAAATCCTGTTCTTAGTCAATACAGCTTCCAATGAATGGGCATCGGGAACATTTATGATGAAGGGGAAATCTGTAAAGAAACTTGACTTGACCAGTGGAGAAATACATTCTTACCAAAGTAAGGCAAACGGGAGTGCATTGGAGATTGCCTTTGATCTGCCTCCATCGGGAAGCTTATTGCTTTTAATTGGCGATACGCCTGCGAAAGAAAAACATGATAATACAAGCACTAAAGCAAAAATCGTCAAGCCTTTAAATGATCTAAATATTAAAATGACCGACCTGAATGTACTAACTCTTGATTATTGTGATGTTGTTATTGATGGAAAAGTTGAAAAGGATATTTACTATTTTAATGCGGCAGATAAAATCTTCAGGCGCTACGGTTTTGACGGAAATCCATGGAGCAGTGCGGTACAGTTTAAAACTTCAATCGTTGACCGAAATACATTTACAGATAATACCGGATTTGAGGTGAGCTATCCGTTTTCGGTTGATAAACAAGTTGACGCCTCATCCTTGCAGGTGGTAATTGAGCATCCCGAGCTTTGGCAGGTATCCGTTAATGGGAAAACAGTGTCACAAGTTCCATCCAAACACTGGCTCGACAGAAAATTTGGCGTTTATAATATTGGGGCAAAAGTTACTGAGGGTGAAAATCGCATTACGCTAACGGCATCTTCAATGTCAGTTCATGCTGAGGTAGAACCTGTTTATATATTAGGTGATTTCAGTTTGAAATCTCAAAAGCAAGGGTGGAAAATTGTTTCCCCAAAACCTCTTAAATTGGGGAACTGGAAAGATCAGGGATACCCATTTTATTCTGATAATGTATCCTACACAAGGTCTTATAATATTAATCCCGGGGATAAACGCCATATTTTAAAACTCAGGGATTGGAATGGAAGTGTTGCCGAAGTTAAGATAAACAGTAAATCAGCAGGCATTATTGCCTGGCCACCTTATGAATTGGATATTACAGATAAAATCAAAGAAGGTGATAATGAGATTTCCGTTGTGGTTTCCGGAACATTGAAAAATTTATTGGGGCCTCATCATATAGGAGCGGTTCGTGGTACGGCCTGGCCTGCGTCCTTTGTCTCTGCCAATAAAAATATGCCATCAGGAGATGAATATGATTTTATTGGCTATGGATTGTTCCAGGATTTTATACTGATTGAATCAGATGGCCCTCGACAAAATGTATATTGGCGGATAAAAAAGGCAGCGAGTCCGGTATTTAATGATGTTGACTCGATAAGCAATACACCTATTACCGTTTCTCTTTCTAGCAAAACCGATGGGGCGGAAATACGGTACACACTTGATGGAAGCAAGCCTGACAGAAAATCACATCTTTACACTGAGCCCTTGTTATTGAAAAAAAGCGCCGTTGTTATAGCACAATCCTTTAAAAACGAATTAATTCCTAGCCCCATAGTCCAACGCAAATTCTATATCATCAGGAAGAAAGCTGAGGATACGGGAAATCATAATTATAAAAATGGGACAGAATATTATTACTATGAAGGCATGTGGAGTAAAGTACCGGATTTTGAATTGTTGACAGAGATCAGAAAAGGCCATGTCTATGATTTTAATCTGGACCGTCTGGAAAGAAGATTTGCCAATTTCGCGGTAGAGTTCAGTGGATATATAAAAATTGAACAAGGAGGAGTTTACAATTTTTATGTAAGTTCAAATGATGGAAGTATGTTGTACATCAATGATATTTTGGTGGTGGATAATGACGGTCCGCATGGGGATTTTGAACGCATGGGGAGAATAAAACTTTCATCAGGATTACACCCATTTAAATTGCACTATTTTGATGGAGGAGGGAGCCAGGCTTTAAAAGTGCAATACAAAGGCCCCGGTGTTTCAAGACAAACTATCCCGGTTGATAAACTGATGTACATGGAAAATTAATTGCTTGGTTACTGTTATTTTAATGGAAACATTTGATGTAAGAGACGGAAGACCGAAGTCAGGAGTCAGAAGAAGAGACTTCCTGAAAAACAACTATTAATGTTTCGTAAACCAGCTTTGGACTTTTTACTC
>SDBV01002254.1_pt1 | contig 28845 bp, 19 predicted proteins | sample 2277081 | NCBI WGS metagenome assembly SDBV01 (sample SAMN10402039, study PRJNA504765) | marine sediment metagenome | isolation source: marine sediment core GS10_PC15, 223 cmbsf | place: Arctic Ocean: Southern Knipovich Ridge | collected 2010
AACCTGTAAAATGTCATTCTGAACGGAGTGAAGAATCTTTTTATTTCATTGGTTATCAACATTATAAGATTTTTCGTTTCACTCAAAATGACAGCTAAAAGTTAGTTTTGCAAAGGACTCTAGTATCATGAATGCAAAAAAAAGTCCTCAAATATTTGAGGACTTTTTTTTATCAAAATTCATTATTTTTTTTACAATTTAACAATATAACCATAAAACCATTTAACAATTTAACCATATAACCATATAGCCATTTAACCCCGATACGCTCATTCTTCGCTACGGGGCAGGCAATAGCACAACGAAACAAGTTATTTTATCACTACAAATGTTTCAAAATTAAATTGTTGTAATAATAGTTACTATTATCTTACTATCGGATAAAAAGCATCTTCAATATGTTCAATTTTATATGTTTTACCAATTGAAATTATGGAAATAATATCAAACCGAACCTCCAGAACTATATCTTTTTTTTGCATATAAGCATTTGTAGCTTCAATAATAAACCTCTGCTTTTTTTTTGTAACAGCATCGTAAGGACTTTCAAACTCTATACTTTCAGATGAACGACTTTTTACTTCAACAATTACCAATGTGTCATCATTTTTTGCCTGCCCGTCTCCCAACATTTTGTCGGGATTTGGTAAGCGGGCAATAATATCAATTTCTTTATGCTTATATCTCCAATTAGTATTTAGGATTACATATCCCTTCTTTTTTAAGTATTTTACAGCTAACTCTTCGCCTTTACTACCTAATTCATAATGCTTTGCCATTTTTTTTAATTTTTTTATCAAAAAATGAAACCTATTTTATTTTATTACGTATAATATAATATATTTTAAAAATTAAGCAACCATTTACATAGTTTAAACAGTTAATTATAATTTATTGTATCGGATTTTAAAAGTGCTTTGTACTTTGTTCCACCGAATTACGAATTAATGTTCGTAGTTCGTAAGTTCGTATTTTGTTCGTACTTCGCTGGAACAAAGTACAACAGAAAAATGATTAACTTTGTGAATAGTTACAAAATTAATTACAATTATGTATAATTTCTACTCAAAAATAATAAAAATAATTTTAACTCAAATTATAATTTTAAATTATATTACTAACATTATTGTTGCCCAACCTAATAATAACGATCAAGGTGCTAAACCTCATCAGCCGAAAATAAACGCTAAACCATTTGAGGGTAGTATAAAGTTTATTCAACAAACATTAAGCGATACTCTTTGTTACACTTATCATATAAAAAATAATATGCTTAGACTTGATATACATGAAAATATTAAAGGCTGCGAAGATTTAGATAATAGCTTACTTTTTAATCTACGAAAAAAAACAATTACAGCTTTAAATCCTAAACGGAAAATTTATATTTCCGTTCCTACAAAGCCTTATGTTGATATCAAAAATGATGATTTTAAAATTATTAAATCTAAAAATAATAAAAATATTCACGATTATAAATGTTACCAATGGAGAGTTAAAAACAAATCAAAAAATACTGAAATTTCCTATTGGGTAGCTTATGACAATTTTCTTTTTTTTGAGGATTTTCTAAAACTATGGAACAGAACTGAAAAAAGTGCATTATTCTTCCTTCAAATTTCAAATATCAAAGGATATTTCCCTATGCTATCGGTTGAACGAACATTACTCAGAGATGAAAAAATGCGACTATCTGTTACCGAAATCACCAAAGCAAAACTGGACGATTCTCTGTTTAAAATCCCGGAAGATTTTAAAAGCTATGATCATTAATTAGAGTTTGTTCATAAAGTCAAGTATATTTAATATTTAATAGAGACCTTTGCAAAACCTGTAAAATGTCATTCTGAACCCTTCGCTATTGTCATTCTGGACGAAGTGAAGAATCTTAAGAGACCGCTCAGGACAGGCTCCGTGCCTGCACGCCATAGTGAAGGCTGGCTTGTGTTTCGGCACGCAGGCATGAAGAATCTTTTTATTTCATTGGTTATTAACATTATAAGATTTTTCGTGGAATTTATCCCGACACTGTCGGGACTCAAAATGACAGCTAAAAGTTAGTTTTGCAAAGGTCTCTAATATTTTAGATTTAAGATTTGCGAATTACGATTTAATTTATTTAAAGCATTAAAAGTAATATTTTTTTTTGTGATTTTACTATAAAAATATTATTTTTGTTTATAAATAATGAGTCACCTCTAAAAAGTAGTTTTTGCCACAAAAACACAAAATTTCACTAAAAATTAACTAATTGATTTTCAGTATTTTGTGGGATTTAGTGTTTTGGTGTTTTAGTGGCATTTTTAATTTTTTGACTTTTTAGAGTGGACTCAATAATGGAATCTTTAATTTTATATATTACTGTTGGTGCAATAGGTTTAATCATATTAGGATATCTTTTTATATTTGATAAACCGAAACAAAAAAAGCACACAAACTAAAATTAATTACTGGAATTAAAAAATATTAAGAAAAATGAAAAAGTTAATTCTTATTTTTAGCTTGATTGTAATAACTATTACAAATTCTTACAGCCAAATCGGTGAAGATATTGCATCAGGTGTAATTGATTTCCTTTTAAAAAATCCAAAAACAGCGAATAGGATGGCTCCCGCAGAAAAAGTGGCACTTGATATTATTGGCGATCTTTTTAAGACAGCTGGAAATAGGAAACATGCGCTTAATTATGCGACAGCAGGTCAAGATGAGATTATTATCAATACTAACCAGGGAAGTCCAAGCAAAGATTGTTAAAGATCCAAGTGGCAAAGTATTTCTTCTTTTAGGTGATGTAGTTTATCCAATAGCTCAAGAGTTAGTCAATCAAGCAAAAGGGATTGAAGATAATTCAATGATTAATTCTACAACCACTAATTCTGAAAACACATTACAACCATTTGACTTGGAGAAATTAAAGAATAATTTCAATAGTTTTAGCATTAATGATTTTAATGTGAGAGGAATTTTTACATTCAAATGGATTACGGATTTTGATGGTGATGGTTATGCATCATTTGAAGAATTTAAACAAATTAAGAGATCTTTTTATGACAATGAAAATTTCATGATTGTGGTTGATTATGAAAAGATTAATAATCCTAATGAGCAGTTGATACTTGAAATAAATAATGATTATACAGGAAAATTAATGTATTCTAAAAAAAATGAATTGCCAGGTGGTGAATTCAACTTTAAACTAATGTATTATAATATTTCCGCAGGAGACTTACCTGTTGGAACATATATTTTAATTGCTAAATTACAGGATAGTGAAACAAAAAAAATTCATTCTTCTATGCTTGAAAGATTTGAAATAATTAAAGGAAATTCCGAAACGAAAGAAATTCCTATAAAGAAAGAAAATACAGTAAACGAAAAAATTAATAGGTCAACCCCAGAAGGGATATTATTAATTGACCACAGAGATGGTCAGAAATACAAAATAGTAGAAATAGGCAACCAATGGTGGATGGCAGAAAACCTTAATTTTGAAACAGAGGATAGTTGGTGTTATGATGATAATCCTGAAAATTGTAAAACCTATGGAAGACTATACCTCTGGGGAGCAACAAAAAAGGCATGTCCCTCAGGCTGGCATTTGCCCACTGATAATGAATGGAAAACTTTAGTTGATTATCTTGGTGGCGAAAGTGTTGCAGGTGGCAAAATGAAAGAAACAGGAACATATCATTGGAAATCACCTAACAAAGGTGCAACAAACTCAAGTGGTTTTACGGCTTTGCTTTGCGGCTATCGGAACATCCATGGTTCGTTCACCAATTTGGGCAACAACGCCTACTTCTGGTCGGCGGCGCAGACTGGTAGTTCAGGCTCGTGGTACCGCTGCCTGTACTACGAGAACGCCGATGTAAGGCGGGGCCGCAGCTACGATAGGTCACATGGGTATTCTGTGAGGTGCGTTAAGGACTAATTTATAATTTGGCTATTTGACTATTTACCTGACGTAGCTTTAGCGAAGGTAGGTTTGAATATTTTTCATTACCCAGCGAAGCGGGGCGAATTTTTTTTACTTACATTCATATTTATTTTTTTAGAAAAATTTGAGTCTAAAAGAAAAAATATTAAATTTGTAAAAATTAAATTTTATGAGAACAATAGAATTTTTTACACAAATTAAAAACGGGATTATAAAAATACCAGAAATTATTAATAAAGATATTAATAATAGAAAAGTTAAAATTTTAATTAATATAGATATAGATACTAAAACAAATTATGATATTAATAAAATTGAAAAGGTTTTAGAAAAAATAAAAGCTAAAAATATTTTTAAAAACATTGAAGATCCTGTTAAATGGCAAAAAGGTATAAGAGATGAATGGTAATAGTGCTGTTTTAGATAGTAACATATTAATTTATTTTTCTAAAGGAAAACTTAATTTTAAAGAAATAACCAAACCATATAAAAATATCTATATATCTGTTATATCATATATGGAGGTTATGGGTTATAAATTTGATAGAAATGAAGAAAAAAAATTAATTAATGAATTTTTAAATTCTATCAAAATTTTACATACTGATTGGGAAATTACTAAAAAAGTAATAGATTATCGTCAACATAAAAAAATAAAACTACCAGATGCAATTATTTTAGCAACAGCAGGCAATTTAAAAGCTGATTTAATTACAAATAATCCTTCTGATTTTAGGCGTGTTGATCCAAAAGTGAAAATTATTATACCTGAAATTGCGAGTTATACATAATCCTTTATTCCTTAATTATTGTCATTGTTTTTTGTGAACCTTTGCGTTCTTCTTGCCCCGTTAGATATTCATTATTTTATTGGGGAAAAGTTGTTTAAAATTTATTATCTTTATAATATAGATTACTTTTATTATGTAGATTATCTAACGGGGTAAATCTTTGCGAGAGATAAGTTTTCACGCATTTTCATAAAGCGGCGCACACGAACAAACCAGATTTCTATCACCATACACATCATCAATCCTGCTAACTGCCGGCCAGAATTTATTATCTGCAATCCACTTTAACGGGTAAGCTGCTTTTTGACGGCTATATGGATGCTTCCATTCATCAGCAGTTACAGCTTCAGAAGTATGCGGAGCGTTTTTTAATAAATTGTCCTGTTTCTCTGCTTTCCCTTGTTCTATCTCATCTATTTCCTTGCGAATAGAAATCATTGCCTCAATAAATCTGTCAAGCTCCTGCAGTGATTCGCTTTCAGTAGGTTCAACCATCAATGTTCCCGGGACAGGGAATGAAACCGTGGGTGCATGAAAGCCATAATCCATCAATCGTTTTGCAATATCAACAACTTCAACATTAGCTGTTTGTTTGAAATTTCTACATTCTAAAATCATTTCATGAGCTACATTTCCTGTCTTACCTGTATAAAGAATTTCATAATATTCTTTTAATGAATAAGCAAGATAATTAGCATTTAAGATTGCCATTTTTGTAACTTCTGTTAATCCTACACCACCCAGCATCTTAATATATGCATGGGATATAAAAAGCACGCCCGGACTGCCCCATGGTGCAGCAGAAACAGCAGAAATGCCTTTTTCCCCACCTGTCTTAACAACTGTATGAGAAGGTAAGAAATCAATTAGATGGTTAGCTACAGCAATAGGACCTACACCGGGTCCACCGCCTCCGTGAGGAATAGCAAAAGTCTTATGTAAGTTAAGATGACAAACATCAGCGCCAATTGTTGAAAGATTTGTCAAGCCCACTAAGGCGTTCATATTTGCACCATCAAGATAAACCAACCCGCCGTTTTGATGAACAATACTGTTCATTTCAATGATTTTTTCTTCAAAAACACCATGAGTTGACGGATAAGTTACCATAAATGCAGCTAAATTGTCTTTATGTTCTTCAGCTTTAGCTCGCAAATCATCAATATTAATATTTCCTTTATCATCACAATCAACCACTATTACTTCCATTCCTGCCATTACACCGCTTGCCGGGTTAGTTCCGTGTGCAGAAGCAGGAATTAGTACTATATTTCTATGACCTTCTTGTTTACTTTGGTGATATTTTCTAATAACCATTAATCCTGCATATTCACCCTGTGCACCTGAATTTGGCTGAAACGAAACAGCAGCTAATCCGGTAATTGTGCATAAATCTTTTTCCAGCTCATCAAACAATTGGTAATATCCTTCTGCCTGGTTTTCGGGAACAAAAGGATGAATTCCACCAAACTCACCCCAGGATAAAGGCAGCATTTCAATAGCCGCATTAAGTTTCATAGTACACGAACCTAACGAAATCATTGAATGTGCCAGGGAAATATCTTTGCGTTCAAGCTTCTTGATGTATCGCATCATTTCGGTTTCAGAACGGTACTTATGAAATACATCATGTTTTAACAGCCCCTCCCCTGCCCTTCCGCCAGTTGGCGGAGAGGGAGTTTCTGTTCTTAAATATTTGTTAGCAAAATAAATTTTTTCCGGTATAGTTTCAATTTTATTGAATTGTTTGTTGTTGGCAGTTGCAAAAACTTCAATTATTAAGTTTGCATCTTCAGTTAAGGTAGTTTCATCAACACTGATACCAATGGTTTTATTATCTATGTATCTGAAATTAATTTTTCGTTCCAGCGCCAATTTTTCAATATCACGTGAACTAACATTATCGGGGAGAACAATTATTAATGTATCAAAAAAGTTATCATTTTCCTGGGCATACCCTGATTTTTTTATTTCATCAGATAAAAAACCTGCAGTATAATGGATATGTTTTGCAATTCGTTTTAATCCTTCCGGACCGTGATAGACAGCATACATTCCTGCCATTGTTGCCAGCAAAGCTTGAGCAGTACAAATATTTGAAGTAGCTCGTTCGCGCCTAATATGTTGTTCACGGGTTTGCAAAGCCATACGCAGAGCATTTTTTCCCCTAACATCAACCGATACGCCAATAATTCGTCCGGGAATGCTTCTTTTAAATTTTTCACGGGTTGCAAAATATGCTGCATGAGGACCACCATACCCCATAGGAATACCAAATCGCTGAGTAGAGCCAACAACAACGTCAGCACCCCATTCGCCAGGGGGTTTTAGCAACACAAGGGCTAAAATATCAGCTACAACAGTAACCATGCTCCCATTATTATGTGCTTTTTGAACAAAATCAGAATAATCTACGATTTTTCCATCAGCAGCAGGATATTGAACTATAGCCCCAAAAACTTTATTGTGAAAATCAAATTTCTGAAAATTACCGGCTTTTATTTCAATACCTAATGGCTCAGAACGGGTTTTGATAACATCAAGAGTTTGCGGAAAAATGTTTTCATCCACGAATAAAATATTAGCTTCCTGCTTAACTGCTTCACGTGAACGGGTATTAAACATCATTATCATAGCTTCGGCAGCAGCAGTAGCTTCGTCAAGCAATGAAGCATTGGCAATTTCCATTTGAGTTAGCTCCATTACCATTGTCTGGAAATTCAATAATGCTTCAAGACGTCCTTGTGATATTTCCGCCTGATAAGGAGTGTAAGAAGTGTACCAGACTGGATTTTCCAGAATATTTCGCAGAATAACTGCCGGCAAAATAGTGTCATAATATCCCATACCTATATAGGACTTATAAACTTTGTTTTTTGCTGCAATATCCTTTATCTTTTTAAAATACTCGTATTCACTAATTCCATCAAGCAAATCAAGCGGCTTATCTACACGTATAGACGATGGTATTGTCTCATCAATAAGAGCATCAATAGAGCTTACACCTATCTTTTTCAACATCCTGTCAATTTCATAATAGCGCGGACCATTATGACGGGAAATAAATTTATCTGTTGACATTTTTAATTGATTATTGAATTAATTTTAATAAATCTCAAAAATAATTATTTTTAATCTGATTTTTTATCCAATAATAGTTATTTTTTTTTTAGTTTTGTATAAAATAAAATTTTAAAATGAGACAACAATATTTTTTATTGGTTTTCATCCTGGTTTTTTCTGCTTTTTCACAAGGCTTTGCACAGGATACACTCTGGCTTTTAAATGGTGAAAAGCTTATTTTGAGCAATTATAAATTTATTGAGTCTGGTAATTTTTTTCAATACGAAAATCAAAAGGGTAAAATAAAAGAAATTGATGGCGAATTTATTTTTTCTATTACTGATAATAATGGCTCTGAAAAAATTTATTACAAACCTGATACTATAGAAGAAAATTTTTATACTACTGAACAAATGCGAAGCTTTGTTACAGGTGGATATGATGCCCGTATAAAATATAAGTCACCTGTTTTAACTATTAGTGGATTTATTGTTGGTGCGGGTTCAATTTTTATTATGCCAGGTATAGGGCTTCCTCTTTTTTATTCACCATTAATTCCTGCTGTTTACAGTACAATTGCTGGATTTACTGCTCCATCCAAAAAAACTATTATATCAAACAATCCTCAATATTCAAAAGACCAATATTACATTAAAGGTTATCAGGAAGCTGTCGCTAATAAACGGGTTAAAAATACAATTATAGGTGCAGGATTAGGAGTTTTAGTGGGTATAATTTCTTATTCTGTTATTGAAAAGCAGCAGAATTAACTTATTTTTTGAAATGATCCCCTAACAAAAGAGCTTATCTATGTTCTAATTACTATATGATTGAAAATACATTATTGCGCTGCTGAGTAGTAAGGATTACACACCCCTGCCAACACACAGTCCACCCCACCCCCTCTTATAGAGGGGATTTATAAAAACTTTGAAATCCCTGCCTGCACTGGCGTTTCGGCAGGCAGGCAAAATAAATCCCGTACAGGAACTTTTTTTCATGGTTTGTCTTTGAAAAAATCTAGTATACAATGGTCATCTCATCAATCAAATGCCTGGCACCTGCAAATTTATCAATGATAAATAACACATAACGAATATCGCAATTAATACATTTTTGAAGTTCAGTTTCAAAAGCAATATCACCGCTCATTCCTTCCCAGTTTCCGTCAAAAGCAATTCCAACCAGCTCTCCATTTCCATTAATAACAGGACTACCCGAATTACCTCCTGTAATATCATTGTTAGTGATAAAACAGGCTCTTATCTCATCATTTTCACCATATCTTCCATAATTTTTCTTTTCATAAAGTTCTTTGAGCTTTTCAGGAACAATAAATTCATCATTATTCGGGTCTTCCTTTTCCATTATACCTTTTAAGGTAGTATAGTAATTATAATGCACTGCGTCCATAGGGTCATATTTACCAACTGTTCCATAAGATAATCGCAATGTTGAATTTGCATCCGGATAAAATGCTTTATTCGGTTCCATCTCTAATAATCCTGATACAAACAGTCGTCTTCCTTTATTTAACATATCCGACGCATTCTGGGCTTTCATTTCTAATATAAGATGTAAAAATTGAATAGACCTCATTGTTTTGAAAGCCATATCTTTATCTAAAACTTTATAATTTGGTTTTGATAAAAAATCGTAAAATGCAGTTGAATCAGCAAAAATAGATTTTTCAAACATTTCATCAGCGAATTGAGCAAAGTTTCCCTTATATTTTTTTTCTATTTCTGTAAAAATATTAAGATGATACTCTTTGGGTATATCTTCATAATACATTTTGAGTAATGCTGTAAATAATTTTTTATCTGTTAAAGCATTATAGTTTTTAAAATGCTCTTTTGCTGATTTTTTAAGACTCTCAACAAGCTCATTAATTAGTTCTTTTTCTTTTGGTGAATTGAGCAGAGTACTATATAAAGCAAATGTTTGTAAAGGAAATATAGCAATTTCCCCTCCCTGAAACATTGCTTCAAATAAATATTGATAGGCAAGACTATTGATTTGTCTGTCGGAATATGCTTTTTCAATTAAATCTAATGACTCTCCATATTTTTCAGTTCTTTTATTATCTGCGTCGAGCCATTTTTGAAATTTATCTTCAAGTTCTTTTTTTTCATCATAGACATTTAATCTTCTTAAACCTTTGCTTTGTCCTATATAGTATTTCCAGTAATTGCTTGTTTGAGCATATTTTGAAGCATATTGAAGACGTACTTTAGCGCTAATATCCATATCTTCTTTCATTATCTCAAGTTTTTTTGTTCTAATCTTAATAGCTGAAGGATTCATAATATCAAGTGTTTCTTCGATTCCATAAGAAGTAAGATATCTTTCAGTGCCACCTGGAAATCCAAATACCATTGCAAAATCACCTTCATTAACTCCTTTTAATGAAATAGGAAGATGATGTTTAGATTTATATGGGATATTATCAGGTGAATATTTAGCCGGTTTTCCATCAGGCGACATATAAATTCTAAACAATGCAAAATCACCAGTATGACGGGGCCACATCCAGTTATCAGTATCACCGCCAAATTTACCTATAGAAGAAGGTGGAGCACCTGCAAGACGAATATCTTCAAAAATCTCATAAACTATCAGGTAAAACTGATTGTTTTCAAACATACTATTTACCCGTGCTTTATAATGGGTATCTTTTGTTGCTTGTTTTTCAATTTCTTTTGATAATCTATAAATTGTAGCACTTCTTTCTTCTTCACTCATTGTGTCATTTAATTCCGAAATAATACTATCAGTTACATCTTCCATTCTTACAACAAACGAAACTGTCATTCCATCATAAGTCAATTCTTCTTCTCTGCTCATTGCCCAAAAGCCGTCAGAAAGAAAATCATGCTCTATTGTGCTGTGTGTCTGAATAACATCATAAGCACAATGATGATTTGTTAGCAACAATCCATCAGGTGAAATTATTTCTCCTGTACAATAAAAATACAAAGGCATTCGTGCATCACCTAAGCCGGCAATAGCATCTTTTATGCTTGAATTATTTATACTGTAAATATCTTCGGCTGTTAATTCCAACCCCATTTCTTTCATCTTATTATAATTATATTTTTTTATAAGCATTGGAAGCCACATACCCTCATCGGCTCTAAGCAATGAACTGATAATCATTGAGAAACAGATAAATATTAAAATTGTTTTTTTCATTATATGATATTTTATTTTTATTATTAATCACAAAAATAATAGTATTTTTGCTAATAAAAATAAAATATTAAAAAAAAAATTAAAAAATATAAATAATTGTGTAGTTTTGTTTTGATAATAAATATTTATATTTTTGCACCGATATTATTATTTTTATTAAATTTTAAAAATTTAATACTATGAAAGCAAAACTTATTCTATTCGTTTCTGTTATATTTTTAGGTATAAACTATTTTTCTATAGCTCAAAATAGTTTAATAACACCTGCCAGTCAGAAGCAGATAAAACAATTAACTATTAAAAAAATAGTTAAAACAAAAAAAATTAAATGCTTCGCAGAATGTGACGCCGAAGCAAAAGTTATTGCAATCTGGGGTGCTTCAAACCCCAATACTTATGCCTATTTATGGAGTAACGGGCAGACAGATAAAACAGCAACCGGACTTTGTGCAGGAACTTATTCGGTTACTGTTACAGATGGTATTGGCAATACTGCAACATCAAGTGTTACTATAACAGAACCACCTTTATTAGAAGCATCAATAATTGGTACAGATGTTCAATATTATGGCGGTTCTGATGGAAGTGCTGATTTAACAGTTACCGGAGGAACACCACCTTATATTTACCTTTGGTCAAATGGATTAACTGTTGAAGATATAAGTGGTTTATCAGCAGGTACATATTGTGTAACAGTTACTGATGATAAAAGTTGCAGTGTTGTTGAATGTGTAACAATTAAAGAATACCATCCCTTAACTCAATTACAGGCAGGAGATTGCGGAGCTACAGATGTAGATTTGGACCAAATATTAAAGGCAGATTCAGTGCCGGGGGCAACTCAATATGAATTTTTAGTAGAGAATGATTCACTTGGCTTTAGTCAAAGTGCTATAAAACCTAATAGAAATTTTATACTTTTAGATTTACCCGATACTGTTAAATTTAATACAACGTATAATGTAAGCGTAAGAACGGTAATAGGCACTGATACAAGTGATTATGGGACTGTATGCCAGATTAAGGTAAAACAAGCATTACATATATATTGGTTAACATTAGAAGATTATTATTTATGTCCCGGAGAATTATTTGAAGTAAATTGTACAGTTCATAATGGTTATGACGAATTCCCTGCAACATTTTGTGTACAAATATCAGATGCATCAGGAAATTTTGATGCCTGTCCACCACTACCTATATCGCAAATTTTAGGTTGCATAACTTTAGATGCATTACCTACATCACCTAGCGACCCTTTCGACCTTTCAATTGATGCAATTATACCCGCAGGAATACAACCTGGTACATATCTAATACGAATAATTACTGATGATTGTATCATTTCATGGTGGGAGAATGCAGTTATTGAAATAATCATTATACCCGCACCAACAATTAGTGCAATTACTTTAAATAATGCTTCTTGTAATGGTTATTGTGATGGCTCTGCATCTGTTTTTGTTGGAGTTGATTCTTATACTTATTTATGGAGTAACGGACAAACATCAGTTGAAGCTTCTAACTTATGTGCAGGAACTTATACTGTAACTGTTACAGGAGCTAATGGCTGTACTGCAACAAGTTCTGTAACAATAACAGAACCCCCTCTATTAACTGCAAACATCACTGGCACTAATGTATTATGCTTTGGCGATAACAATGGAATTGCTGTTTTAACTGTTTCAGGCGGAACACTACCTTATACTTATTTATGGAGTACGGGACAAATCACTGAAGATATAAGCAATTTTTATGCTGGGACATACTGTGTAACTGTAACGGATGATAATGGATGTACAGCTACTGAATGTGTAGATATTTATGAACCCCCTCTATTAACTGCAAACATCTATGGAATTGATGTATTATGTAATGGTGAAAATAGCGGAAGTGCTTATTTAGATGTCTCTGGTGGAACACCATCTTATACTTATCTATGGAATACCGGGCAAACAACATATGATTTAAATGATATTTATGCCGGTATATACTGCGTAACAGTTACAGATGTTAATTTATGTTCCGCTACAGAATGTGTTACTATAACTGAACCTTCTGAACCACTAATCGTAAACATTACAGGAACTGATGTATTATGTAATGGAGATTGTTATGGAACTGCAAACTTAACAGTAACCGGTGGAACATCTCCATATACTTATTTATGGAGTACAGGACAAACAGAGCAAAATATAAAAAATCTTTGTGCAGGTGATTATACCGTAACAGTTACAGATGCTAATGGCTGTACTGCAACAAGCTCAGTAACAATTACAGAACCATCACTATTATTAACTTCTATAGGAGTTTCTATTATTAATATTAATGAATGTCATGGTGATTGCAATGCTGAAGCAATTGTTGGTGTTTCTGGTGGAACACCTCCATACACTTATTTATGGAACGACCAATTAAGCCAGACTTCTCCAACAGCAACTGAACTTTGTGCAGGCGATTATACTGTAACAGTAACAGACGCTAATGACTGTATTGCAACCAATTCAGTAACAATTACAGAACCTCAAGCATTATTTGCTTTAATAAAAATTCCATTTCTTAAATGTTATGGTGACTGTGATGCTACACTAATGATTGGAGTTTCTGGTGGAACACCACCTTATACTTATGAATGGTCTAACGGACAAACTACTCCAACAGTAACAGATATTTGTGCGGGATTTTATTCTGTTGTAATTACAGATGCTAATGGATGCACTTTAACCAAATTTATTATAATTCAAGAACCTCCTCAATTAATTATTGATTTTACTAATATAATAAGCGAAACATTTAACTGTAACGGAGAGGCAACCGCTAATGTAACAAGTGGAATACCATCTTATTCTTATTTATGGGATTCTAATGCAGGTAATCAGACTACTCCAACAGCAACCGGATTATGTGCAGGAACTTATACTGTTACAGTTACCGATGCAAATGGATGTACTATAACCGGCATGGTAAATATTCTTTTAGAACCTGCATGTGTGGATGTTGATTGTGATATAAATCTTGATAATGATAATGCTCTTGAATTATTTAATCAAAATGGTAGTTCTTATGATGTATTTAATAAGATTATTTGTATTAACAATACCTTTACTGTTGATAAAAACGTAAGTTTCAATGATGGTTGTACAGTTGTTATGGGAAATAATGCAGAAATTGTTATTCAAACAGGAAGTACAAATACACTTGAAATTCATAATACTCATATACTGTCTTGTGATGAGATGTGGAACCGTATTTATATTCCCGATGAAACTGCAACATTAATTATTGATGATTTCTCTATTATACAGGATGCTGTAAATGCTGTATTATCCGAAAATTGTGGAGTTTTCATAATTAATAACTCTACTTTCCAGTTTAATTTCAGAAATCTTGTTATAAGGGATTGTTGGAACCCTTTAGGAACTGTTGAAAATACAACATTTATAGGAATCAATTTAGCTCTTTCAATTTCTGGTATTGAAATGCATAATGTTCATTATTTTATTGTTGGTGATAATAATTCATTTACTTCATTAAGATATGGAATTTATACTATTAATTCTGACTATATTGTTAATAATAATACTTTTAATAATCATAGAATAGCTATATATTCAGATGGAGGAGAAGAAGCTGGAATATTTAATAGTACAATAACAAATTCTACAATGGGAATTTCTATGCATAATATTGATCGTCATATTTTAATTGAAAATGTAATTTTTGATAATATAGATAATGATGGAATGTGTATTTCTAATTCTAATGATATTACAATAATTAATAATGAACTTTCAAATATAGGTGGAACTGCAATTATTGTTCAAGAAATTATTCCATTTAATTCATTTAATCTATATATATTTAATAATATAATAAATCAATCATTAAAAGGTATATATGTTACGAATTATTCTGGAGCTATTATTTTAGATAACAATATTTCTCTTACACCCCTAACTACTGAACCCGTTTTTTCACAACGTCCAGCAGGTATTAAATTGGAAGGCTGCCAGAAAACAATTATAGAACATAATACAATTATAGGAAATAATCCATGGCTATGGTGGACAAGCGGTATCTGGTCTTTAAACTCACAGAATAATTTTATACTTAAAAATATAATTGATGATATTGGTAGGGTATTTTCTTTTGGCGGTAGTGCTTTTCCAAATTATTTAACTTGTAATGACATAGGAAGAACCCTTGTTGGTGTATATTTAGAATGGTGTGGTACTGGGATAGGAGAACAGGGCGGTCCTGATTGTGCTGATTTAAGTGATAATAGATGGACAAATACTACCTGGGCAGACTGGGAGGCACATACAACATCAGATTGGTCATTAGGATCTAACTCTACTTTTCATGTTAGAGGAGACTTAGGTCCAGAATATATCCCTGATGTAAATGACAACGTACCTGACCCACCTCAAATCCCTGATTTTGTTCCTATACCACCACCTGTTATTATTAATGGATGTGGTTTAGTAGATAATTGTTCTTCAAAATCAAATAAATCAACATCAAATGGTTACGAAAACGAACGTATGATTGCTAATAATGAAATAGCCTATGGGGTTTACCCTGAAGAAAACGAATGGCTCTCAAAAAATTATGTTTATTACAGGACAAAACAGGATAGTGCAATGCTGAATTATGATACAATATTTGTTAATTTCCGTGATAGTATGGCTTATACAGTAACAGGCACCTTGTATGAAATTAATAATTTATTCTCTGATACTATAGGCAATATTGATACAGCACTAATAATAATGCTAAATAACAGCATTATACCTGGTAATATAATAGAAGAAAACTATAAAACAGTAAATGATATATACATTAATACTATTGCCATAGGAATAGATAGCTTAACGCCATCACAGATTAACGAACTGATAAGTATAGCAGAACAATGTCCATATACAGGAGGCAATGCTGTTTTTAGTGCAGGAGTAATACTTTCGGCTTTACTTGATACTAATATTTATTATAATTGCGATATTATTAATTTTAAAAACTATCAAACAACTAATATTGAAAAAAAAGAAAATAATGTTTTAATTGGTAAAATATATCCTAATCCAAATTCAGGTCAACTATTTTTGGAATATGATTTACCCGAAGGAAAAACTGGAAAATTAATAATTTATAATACTTTAGGTGATAAAATATGCAGTTATAGTTTGCAATCAGAATTAAAAACATTAATTATTAATAAAGATTTATCTAACGGTATTTATTTTTATAAAATAGTAGTTGATGATAAAGTAATTATAAATAAAAAATTAATCATTATTAGATGAAATTTTTAGCAACATTTATATTATTATTTATTGTAAATATTGTATTTTCACAAAATTTAATACCTAATCCAAGTTTTGAAGATACAATTCAATGCCCTGATTTTCACGGACAGATAGATAGAACATTATACTGGTATTCTCCTAGTAATGGAACACCGGACTTATTACATACTTGTTCAAGTAATTATGATGTTACTATACCATCTAATGCTAATGGATATCAATATCCTAATCAAGGTGATGCTTATATTGGTTTAAGAGTATATGCCGGACCAATTAATACTATCCTTATTGAATATATACAAGTTGAATTAACAAATCAATTAGAGAAAAATAAAGAATATTTAGTTGAGTTTTATGTAAGTTTAGCTGATAGTAGCATGTGGGCAGTAAATAATATCGGAGTTTATTTCTCTGATAATCCATTTTTTATAGGTACTGAAAGTTATTTGAACTATATCCCACAAATTATAAATCCTTCTTCTAATCCATTAATTGATACAATGAATTGGTTGCTTATTTCAGATATATATGTTGCTGAGGGAGGAGAGAAATATCTTACAATTGGGAATTTTAGTGATAATCTCAATTCAGATACAGTATTTATGGGAGGTCCTTGGGGACAGGCTTATTATTATTTAGATGATGTATCAATAATTCTTGATACTTCAACAACAATTGAAGAAAATAAAGAAAATGATATTTTAATAAGTAAAATATATCCTAATCCAAACTCAGGGCAATTATATTTAGACTATTCTTTACCGGAGGGTAAAGATGGTAAATTAACAATTTATAGTATCTTAGGTGAAAAGTTAGAAGTTTATCAATTAGAATATGATGTAAAAACTTTAATAATTAATACAAAATTATCTAACGGCTTATATTATTATAAAATAGTTATAGACAATAAAATAATTGCTAATGAAAAGTTTATCATTATTAAATAGTATCAAATGAACAAATAAATAAATTATTAAAATAAAAAAACAAAATATTATGAAAAAATTATTTTTTATAACAGGTTTAATTTTAAGTATTTTCCCCTCAATATTCTTTGCACAAACCATTGATGTTGACTGGGGACCGTTAAAAGAACTTCCAAAAGATAGCCGGTATTATAAAATAATTGGCTATGATAGTGAAGGATTTTATGTTATCCGTTCAAAGGGCTTACATAAGTTTGATAAGAACAATGTATGGTTAGAGTATTGTTCAAATACAACGGTGATGATTGAATCATCAAATGAAATTCTTATGCCCACTGTGGATGGAGTGTTAACTGAGTTTGAATCTGTGTTTTATCTGAATGAGAGACTTATTTTACTGACTTCAGCGGTTGATAAGGAAAGAAAAAAACAATTTGCTTACATTCAGTATATTAACGAAGATGGCACTTTAAAAAACAAACCAAAGCAAATAGGGAGTTTAACATTAGTAGATGATGATGAAGAATCGGGTTTTAGTTTTGCCCTTTCTTACGATAAATCACAAATAATTGTTTATTACCACGAAGCTTTTAATATATATTACAGTCAGGCGTTTACTTTTAAAATTTTTGATGCTAATTTAAAGGAAGTCTTTGCAAAAAATTTAGAACTACCAATGAGCGGAAGAAAATTTCATATTGTTCAATATGCCTTTGGAAAAAGTGGAAATATCTATATGTCGGCTAAAGTTGTTCGGAAAAAAAAGAAAAGCAGGACAAAAACCGCTGTTGAAAAATATGACAATACAATTTTTGTTTATAATATTAAAAGAGACGAAATTAATGAATATCCCATTAAATTAACAAAATTTATACCCTCTGATATTACTTTTGAATTAGATAATGAAGAAAATGTTATTGTTTTTGGTTTTTTTACTGCAAAAGCTGCAAAAGCAGGTGAATTTAGCGGTATTTTTTATCAGAAAATTAATCCCAAAACTTTAAAGCTCGTAACAAATCTTGCAACAAAATATTATTATAAAGTATTCAAAAAAGAAGAAATGGCTGAATTTTCTCAAAAAAGAAACATTGCTAAAGAGTCTAAATCATCAGAATTTCTTTATGATTATAACTTAAATGATATTGTTTTCATTGATAATGGTTCATGCATTTTTATTGCAGAACATTACTATATGGAAACAAGAACTATGATAGATCCGAAAACAAAAGAAGAAACAATTATTTATTATTATCACTACAATGATTTATATACTGCATTGGTTGATAAAGATGGTAATATGAAATGGCTCAAGCGAATACCAAAAAACCAGAATAGCTTTAATGATGATGGATATTTTTCATCATACTCTGTTACAACCGTTGGCAGTAAAGTTAAAATTATGTATAATGATAATCCTGCTAACTTGAATATTAATGAAAGTTTGAAAATTAAAGAATTAAAAAATCCAAAAAGAAGTGTTGCTGTTATGCTAACTATTTATAGCGATGGAAGTTGGGATAAAGCTAAAATATTTGGGTCTGATGATGTTAAAACAATTTTCTCACCAAAGATATTTACTTCTATCAAGGATAATTTTATTATTTACGGACAGAGTGGCAAAGAATATAAATTTGGTGGCTTCTTTTTTGAGTAAAATTGTAAACCACAGATTTACTCACTTCATTTTTTATTTTCAAAGGTGTTCGTGAGGGCTTCGCCGTTCACAGATTTACACAGATATAATAAATATTTCAATTATTATTTTAATGGAATATTAATAGCCACGAATTGTACGAATGGATAAAGAAATTCTAAAAAATCAAAATAATGTTAAATTAATTGAAAAAATAAACATCAGCTTAACATTGATAACTGATGCCTAAAGCCCTGCTTAGTTAGCAAGGTTTTTTATTGAACATTAACAAAATGACAAATCTTGATTGTATATTCAAACCAAAATCAATAGCTGTTATTGGAGTTTCACGAGAAAGAGGTTCTATTGGAAGAGAGATACTTCATAACTTAATAGACTATGGATTTAATGGAATGGTGTTTCCGGTAAACCCCAAAGTTGAAGTGATTCACAGTATAAAATGTTATTCTTCTGTTTTGGAAATCCCCGATCCTGTTGATTTAGCTGTGATTGTTGTTCCAAAAGAAATTGCACTTAAGGTTATTGAAGAATGTGGGCAAAAAGGTGTAAAGGGACTTGTTGTGATTACTGCCGGATATAAAGAGACAGGCGGGAAAGGTGGTGAACTTGAGGAGGAACTCCTTCAGATGGTAAAAAAATATAATATGAGAGTAGTCGGACCTAACTGTATGGGAGTAATTAATACTGCACAAAATATAAGTATGGATGCAACCTTTGCTCCTGAACACCCTTCAAAAGGAAATATTGGGTTTTTATCTCAAAGCGGGGCTCTTGGAGTTATCATTTTAAGTCATATTAATAAGTTGAATCTCGGTTTTTCAATGTTTGTTAGTCTTGGTAATAAAGCAGATATATCTGCTAATGATATTCTGGAATACTGGGAAAATGATACTGATACTGAAGTAGTATTGATGTATTTAGAGAGTTTTGGAAATCCAAGAAAATTTACACGAATGGCAAAGATAGTGTCAAAGAAAAAACCATTGATAGCAGTAAAGGCAGGTAGAACGATTCAAGGGGCACGGGCAGCTTCATCTCATACTGGGGCTCTTGCCGGGGCAGATATAGTAGCTGATGCCCTGTTCGAACAGTGCGGTGTTATACGCGTTTCATCTATTGAGGAAATGTTTGACCTTGCTCTGGCTTTTTCAAGTCAATCTCTGCCAGAGGGAAATAGAGTAGCAATTCTTACTAATGCAGGTGGTCCTGGAATAATGGCAACCGACGCATGTGTAAATCTTGGTCTTGAAATTGCGGAATTTACAAGTGATACAAAGAAAAACCTGGCGAAAATTCTTCCCAGTGAAGTTACTGTTAGCAATCCTTTAGATATTATTGCAAGTGGGGGCCCGGAAGACTACAAAAAAACCCTTAGTTTGATTATTAAGGACCCGAATGTAGATTCGGTAATCGTCATTTCCGTTCCTCCTGTGATGCTCGATCCTTTAGAAGTTGTGAAAAAAATTGCAGACATAGCCAGCTTGCATAAAAAACCTCTTCTTGGCTGTTTTATGGGTAAAGATATTATTTATGAAAAAACGATGAAAAAAGATATGCATAAGTTTCCAATCTATCAGTTCCCGGAATCTCCTGCAAAAGCTCTGTCTGCTATGTTGAAATATAAGAACTGGAAGAATAAAAAAGAAGAAAAAATCACTAAATATGAAGTTGATAAAGATGATACAACGAAAATTCTTGAAAAAGCCACTAAAGAAAAGAAAAATTTTCTGTCCGATTCTGAAGTGATAAAAATCCTTAAAAATTATGGATTCCCTGTTGTAAATTCTATCGTTGGAAAAACACACGAAGAAGTGGCAAATATTGCAGATAAAATTGGATACCCGGTTGTTTTAAAAGTAAGCTCTGATAAAATTATTCATAAAAGCGATATTGGCGGTGTTGAAAAAGATTTGAGAAATAGAGGCGAAGTTATTGAAGCATTTTATAATATTTTAAAAAAACTTGATAAAAAAGGTATTGAAAATGATATTCAGGGGATTGAAGTTCAGCAAATGCTAAAAGGCGGAAAAGAAATTATTATGGGTATAAGCACCGACCCACAGTTCGGACCACTTATTATGTTTGGCATCGGCGGTATATATGTTGAATTGCTTAAAGATATAGTTTTTAAGGTGGCACCTATTACCAAAACTGAAGCTAAAGAAATGGTTGAATCTATTAAAGCATATCCCATTTTAAAAGGAATAAGAGGAGAAAAAGGAGTAGATATAAATATTATCATTGAGCATTTATTGAGATTATCTCAATTAATTTGTGATTTTGAGATTATTAAAGAAATAGATATAAATCCATTTATTGTATCTCATAATTGGAACGATTCTAAAGTTGTTGATGCAAGAATAAGAATTGGAAATTGAAAATTTGAAATTTGAAATTGTTTTTTTTCTTCCAATTATGATGAGAGATGACATCTCTTGTTGAAATAAGTTCAAATCGTATTTAACAAGGTAATTAGCTTTTTTTATTTTAAATTTTGTTAATAAAAAAGAGATGTCATCTCTAAAGCAAAAAAGTACCAAAAACAAAGCACTAAAAACAAAGTACAAAGTACAACGGACAAATGATTAACCTTGTGAACGGTTACAAAAAATTAAAAGGGCAGTAACCTGAAGGATTTTCTATGATAATGCGTAATTCCAAATTTTAAAATAGCTTCACGATGTTCCCTGGTTGGATACCCCTTATTCTTATTCCAGTGGTAGTGGAAAAATTCTTTGTGAATATTTCTCATAAAATCATCTCTGTATGTTTTTGCTAATATTGAAGCTGCCGCAATTGAATAATACTTATTATCTCCCTTTATAATGCACTGATGAGGAATAGACGGGTAATTTTTAAAACGATTTCCATCAATAAGCAAATGTTCGGGTTTTATTGAAAGTTTCTTAATTGCTTTATGCATAGAAAGAATTGAAGCATTTAAAATATTTATTTTATCAATAGTGAAATTATCAACCATTGCTACCGACCAGCAGATTGCTTGTTTTTCAATAACATTTCTTAATTCATACCGTTTTTTTTCAGTAAGTTTTTTTGAATCCCGAATCAAAGGGTGTGTGAAATTTTTAGACAGAATAACAGCAGCGGCAAATACAGGGCCCGCCAAACATCCCCTACCCGCTTCATCGCAACCCGCTTCAATAACATCTTTTTTAAAATAGCTTTTTAATTGAATTGTTTTCAAGCTATATAATTTTTTAATCTAATTTTTAAGTACCTTAATAATAGCCACAAAAACACTAAAACACCAAATTCCACTAAATTCAGACTTCTTAAAATTTATCTGATAAGTATATTATTTTTGGGCATTTTCTTTTTCTAAAGTGAAAAATCCCGAAAGATTAATTGCGAGAGCAATTACCATTTGAATAACCATAGTATTAGTCTTCAATCCTAAAGGGATTGAATAAAAAAACAATTATTAAAACAAATTTTTTGTGTAATTTTGTGTTTTAGTGTTTTTGTGGCAAAAACGATTTTTTAAAAGTGGACTCAAAGTTAAATACATAAAATTTGAAAAAAAAATTTATAACAAATCTAGCTTTATTAATTTTTCTAAACTTATTAGTTAAACCTTTCTGGATTTTTGGTATTGACCGAACTGTTCAGAATGTTGTTGGTGCTGAAGAATTTGGATTTTATTTTTCATTATTAAATTTTTCATATCTTTTAAATATTATTTTAGATGCAGGCATAACAAATTTCAACAACAGAAATATTGCCCAGAATCGTCAATTATTAAGCAAATACCTCTCAAATATAGTTGTTCTCAAATTTTTCCTTGCAATAGCTTATTTCGTTGTTTGTATTATTGCAGCATTTATAGTAGGTTATGAGCTAAAACAATTTCAATTATTACTTTTTCTTATTTTTAATCAATTTCTAATATCATTTACATTATACCTGAGATCAAATATAGCAGGGCTGCATTTATTCAAAACCAATAGCTTTATTTCTGTCCTTGACAGAACATTAATGATATTGATCTGCGTTGTGCTTTTATGGGGAAATGTAACTAAATCCCCATTTCAAATAGAATGGTTTGTTTATGCACAAACTATTGCTTATGTAATTACTACAATTATCACTTTTTTAATTGTATTATCAAAATCTGAATTTCTAAAGCTCAAATATGACAGAACTTTCTTTATTGCAATTTTAAAACAAAGTTTTCCGTTTGCTTTGCTTATTTTATTAATGATATTTTATACCCGTATTGACTTTGTTTTGCTTGAACGAATACTACCAAATGGTGAAATGCAGGCAGGTATTTATGCCCAGGCATTCCGTATTTTTGATGCAGCTTACCAGTTTGCCCTTTTATTTGCAGTTTTATTGCTGCCGATTTTTGCCCGTATGCTCAAACAAAAAGAATCTGTTGTGCAATTAGTTCAGCTTTCTTTTTTATTGTTAATTGTTCCTGCAATTATTTTGGCAATCGCTTCTATATTTTATAGTAAAGAAATAATGGGTTTACTGTATAATGAACATACTGAGATTTCTTCAGAATTTTTTGGGATTTTGATGCTCGGTTTTATATCAATTTCTACTACTATAATCTTTGGTACCCTGTTAACTGCCAATGGTAGTATGAAAGAATTAAATATTATGGCTGGTATTTCTGTGATTATAAACATAGTTTTGAACCTAATATTAATCCCGCGATATTATGCTTTTGGTGCAGCTGTTGCATGTTTGATAACCCAGTCATTTGCTGCTTTATTACAGGTTTTAATATCAAAAAAAATATTTCATTTTAACATAAACCTAAAGCTTATTTTCTCATTATTGTTCTTTATAATAGGTGTAGGATTGATAAGTATGTTTATAAAAGAATTAATTTATAACTGGATTATTGGTTTTATTTCAATCGTAGTTTTAAGTATGATATTTGCCTTTATTATAAAGTTATTTAATTTAAAAGCTCTTTATCAAATAGTAACAAGTGGAGATGATGAGTAATATCACAACTTACTAAAATGGCAGTTTTATTAAGGAATAAATCACAGATTAAGTTTTAAAGTATGCTGTCAAATTGTTATATGGTTAAATGGTTAAACGAACAGTAAAACAATATATAACCGTTCACAGGGGTTAAATAGTTAATAATCCGCCTGGCGGATGACTATATCATAATATTAATTCTTTGCGTTCTTTACGTCTTTGCGAGATAAATTTTTGCGAGATAAATTTTGCGAGAAATTCTTATTAAGATTTGCTATTCCGGAATAGGATAACGTTTAAATTCTGCATTTCTGTAGAACAAATACCTGTATGTAATGTAATGTTTTACTGGTTCTGCATTCACAGCAACCCATAATTTTCTCATAGGAGGGTTAAAATCACCTACCCACGAAAATTCAAGCTCGGTATATTGCGGCATTTTTTTCAAAACTTTCTCAATATGCCAGATAAAGGCAGATTCAATTCCCATTCCCTGGAATTTTGGGACTACGCCCATTAACACGCCTCTTGCCCTGGTAAGTTTCTTAGTTTTTACCATGTACAAAAGCTTTAGCTTATTCAACAAATTCAGTTTCCCGTTAAAATGCTTAAATATTTGGTTAACATCAGGATACATCAGGTAAATGGCAATAGGCTCTCCTTTGTTATATCCCAGCCAGATGAATTTCTCTTCAAGAACCATTTTAGCTTTACTAATGAACCCCTTAACATATTCAGGCTCCAAAGGTTCAAAATCTTCCTTGAAATCCTTCCATGCCTCGTTGAAAACCTTTGTAAAATCATTAACACATTTATCTAAATCATTAAACGAGAAATGCCTGAAACTATAATCTGGTTTTTTCGCTACCCATTCCGCGATTTTCCAAAATCGTTCAGGGATATCTTTTGAAAGATCCAGATGGAAACCTTCCTGGCGATAATAAACTTTGAACCCATAATTCTCAAACAACTGCTGATAGTAGGGCGGGTTATATGCTATTTCATACGCCGGCTGAGTAAAGCCATTTACCAGTAAGCCCCAGTATTTATTGGTTTCCCCAAAATTTATAGGACCATCCATTGCTTTCATACCTTTTTCACCTAACCAATTTTTGGCGGTGTCAAAAAGTAAATCTGCTGCCTGTTGCTCGTTAACACACTCAAAAAAACCGCACCCACCGGTAGGTTGCTCAGAGTCATTGGCAGATTTGTAATCAATAAATGCTGCTATTCTGCCAATTAATTTGCCATTGTCATCCTTCAATACCCATCGAATAGCATCTCCATGTTTGAAATAAGTGTTTTCCTTCGGATCAAAAACACGAATTAAATCCCTGTCAAGTGGGCAAACCCAGTTTTTATCGTTTTTATAAATAACCCGGGCAACATCCAAAAAGTCTTTTTGTATTTGATTTTTTTTAACTTCTGTAATTTGCATCAATTTTTAATTTTTATGCAATAAGTCCACTCTAAAAAGTATTTTTGTTTCACGCAAAGGCGCAAAGGTCGCAAAGTTTATATACTATTTATTACTCTTATTTTTCTTTGCGTTCTTTGCGTCTTTGTGTGATAAATTTTGCGAGAAAATATTTTTTCCCAATTTTTTACTTTTTAGAGTGGTCTCTGCAATTAAATACTAATTTATTCTTTGCTATGCCCATATATCTCCTGAATAGTCTCGTTGTATTTTTCTGAAAGTACTCTTCTTTTAAGTTTTAACGTAGGAGATAATTCTCCGGAATCAGGAGTCCATTCTTCACTTACTATCCTAAATCGCTTCACTTGTTCGTCTTTTTCCAGTGATTTGTTAAAATTATTTACAATACTGTTATAATGATTAGCAATATCAGTCTTTTTTACAATTTCTTCTTTACTGGAGTAAGGTATATTATTATCTTTACACCACTTTTTCAAAGCTTCATAATTAGGAGATATTAAAGCGCTGGTAAATTTCTCTCCGACTCCAATTACCATTAGTTGGTCAACAAAAACAGATTCTTTAAAAAGGTTTTCTATCGTTTGTGGTGACACATATTTTCCATTTGAAAGCTTGAATATTTCTTTTTTCCTATCAGTGATACGCAGGAATTTTCCTTCATCTAATACGCCAATATCACCGGTATGGAACCATCCATCGGAATCAATTGTTTCTCCATTGGATTTTTCTTCTTTGAAGTAACCTAACATTACATTAACACCTCTACAAAGAATTTCGCCATCTTCTGCTATCTTTAACTCAACATTGTCTATCACGGTACCCACCGAGCCTAATTTTAAATTTGGTGATGAAGACCTGTTAATAGTAATAATGGGAGAAGTTTCTGTTAAACCATACATATTCAGAAGCTTAATTCCTGCAGCCCAAAAAACTCTTTCCAGCCGGGGTTGCAGGGCAGCACCACCAACACCAATTGACAACACATTTCCCCCCATGGCTTCTCTCCATTTGCTAAAAATAATTTTATTAGCTAATTTTAGTTGAAACTCATACCACCAACCATTTTTACCATTTATTTTATATTTTAATCCAAGATTAAGCGCCCAGAAAAACAATTTTTTCTTTATTCCTGTAAGTTTATCTCCTTTGTCAATTATTTTATCATAAACTTTTTCCAGAATTCTTGGTACTGCACCGAATCCCTGGGGCTTTACATCTTGTAAATCATTGGCTATTGTACCTATATTTTCAGCATAGTAAATACTGCAGCCGGAATATTGTGTTTGATAACCACCCATTCGTTCACCAACATGGCAGATAGGTAAAATACTTAAATATTTATGGTCTGGTTGAAGTTGAAACACTTCAGCAGCCGCAATAGCATTGCTTACCAGGTTTTGATGCGATAACATTACTCCTTTGGAATTACCTGTTGTTCCTGATGTATATATTAATGTAACGCAATCCGCAGGAGTTATTTCTGTTTTTATTCTATTTACTTCAGCAGAATATTTACCGGAATTTTGTTTACCGAGTTCAAGTATTTCTTTCCAGTTTGCGATTCCTTCTATTTCATCAAATGAATAAAGTTGAGCCAAAGTATTGATTTTATTAACTAAAGGACCAATTTTGTTGAACAAAGCTTTGTCAGAGACAAATACAAATTTGGCTTCAGAATGTGCTAATATCTTTTCATAACCTTTCTGTTCAAGTGTTGTAAAGATGGGGACATGAACAATTCCCAATTGTGCCATTCCCATATCTAAAAAGTTCCACTCAGGTCTGTTGTTCGAAATGGTGGCTATTTTATCTCCTTTTTTTAATCCGAGAGCTAATAATCCATAGCTGACAAAGTTTGAATTTTCAATATATTGTTGGGAGCTGTATTTTACCCATTGTCCATTTACTTTACCTGCCAGGGCATCATCCTTATGAAGGAATTTTTCCTGGTATCGCTGTAGGAAATCAAATGTTCTTGTAACTTTCATTTTGATATTAATTATTGAGTGTGAAATATTAGACAAATATACCTAAATTTTAGATTTATGATTTTTATTCAAAAATAATATAATTTTTTAAAATTTATATCCTATACTACCTTAACAGTTTTATATTTGGCATTGAATTAGGTTAGATTTGTCCCATAAGGACATTCTATTTGTAACACTGCACGGAAGTGCAGTGAAAATAGGTAACAATACTATAAAGTCCTGCAAGGACGACCTAAATAAAAATTTATAATAAATCAACAACAGCATCATAAAAAGAGAACATTTAGAGATGAATATATTGAATTCCTTAATAAATTTTGGATTAAATATGACGAAAAATATCTTTTTGAATTTTATGATTAACAAATTATAGGTCATCTCTAACGAGACTTGATACAGATTGTTCAATCTATATCCCTGAACTTCCGTTCAGGGCTACAAATAGAAAATTCCTATGGAATTATCATTTATTCCGTAATGTACTGAAATTACAATATTTAATTTTTCATGCGTTTGTCCTGTTATTTGAGATTTGTTATTTGAGATTTAATATTATGATTATATGTCATTTTTTGTTGAAACGCTATACTATATGGTCCTTTCAACAAACCTGATTTGCTCGCCTTTGAATGTTAATGTTCTTACATAATTGTTTGATAAAGGCATTTCTTTAAAATGCCAATCATCAGGTTCAAAAATTCCTTTTATTGCAACTAATTTTATTTTACCGTTTTCAATCACAAATTCCAGATTATCCAGTGGTAATCGCATACCTTCTCCAACAGCTTTCAGGTATGATTCTTTTATTGTCCAGAAAAGAAAGAAACGTCTCAACCTATCTTTTTTGTTTTTGTCAATATACTTGATTTCATTACGGGTAAAATTTTTTTGTATCAATTCATCCAGATCAGGAAGATTGCGGATATTTTCCAGATCAATTCCTACTTCATTATCCCGGGAAAAGGCATAAACACATAAGTTACCTGAGTTGGACATGTTGAAAAATAATGAAGGGTCATCTTTAGTGAATGGTTTTCCTTTCCTATGTCTTCCTATCTGAATTTTACACGGCTCTATATCCAAATATCCAGCCAGGAGTTGACGAAGAATTCCCTGACTAATGATGTAGTTGTTTTGAACTTGTGGAAACTTAAAAAAGGATATCCTGCTACGTTCAATATCTGATAAAGATGTCTTGCATTGTTTAATTAAACTACTATTAGCGTTAAGAGAAACACTCCAAAGATGAACTTCTCTTTTTTGCAGAGGGGGAAAGTTTTGCCTGGTGATTAGCTCACTGAACGGAATGATTTTCTTATATTTTTCATGTATGAGCTGCAAAGTATCAGGATTTATTTTTTTTAGCCACGTGGCTTTAATTTATTGTTACTATTCAGGTATAATGGTATAGGGTATAGGGTATAGGGTATAGGGTATAGGGTATAGGGTATAGGGTATAGGGTATAGGGTATAGGGTATAGGGTATAGGGTATAGGGGGTACACACTCAGCCTTTATTTCCATATACCTTATTTCCTTATATCTCATACCACTAACTCTTTTTGAGATTTAACAAA
>SDBV01002255.1_pt1 | contig 28844 bp, 28 predicted proteins | sample 2277081 | NCBI WGS metagenome assembly SDBV01 (sample SAMN10402039, study PRJNA504765) | marine sediment metagenome | isolation source: marine sediment core GS10_PC15, 223 cmbsf | place: Arctic Ocean: Southern Knipovich Ridge | collected 2010
CTGTTTGTGGAGGGCATTTACTGATTTATGAAAACGGAAAAATGCTTTCTGAGAATAAACGTTTCACAAGAAATTCTGATCTTATTATTGCAGATATTGATCTGGAATATATTCAGCATGAACGATTAAACAATGTTTCTTTCAGTCAGAGTATAATCAATGCTTTATCTTCCGGACAATTTCGAACAATTTATTATCGATCAGAAAATTACTCAGATAACGACCTTAAAAGGAAAATAGATCCACACCCTTTTGTACCTGGTTCTTTACTTGATCTTGAAGCAAGATGTAGTGAAATACTAAATATCCAGAGTAGCGGTCTTGCTACACGTATGAGCAACAGCAAAATAAAATCTGCAGTTATTGGGCTTTCTGGCGGACTCGATTCGACTCTGGCTTTATTAGTTACACTTGAAGCTTTTAAAAAGCTGAATCTTGATTCTAAAGGTATTCATTGTATAACTATGCCGGGATTCGGTACAACAAAAAGAACAAAAACTAATGTAGAACAGCTTTGCACAGAAATTGAACTATCTCTGTTGGAAATCGATATTACCAATGCCTCTTTACAGCATTTTAAAGATATTGGTCATGATAGTAAAATTCATGACATTACCTATGAAAATACCCAGGCCAGGGAAAGAACTCAGATACTTATGGATAAGGCGAACCAGTTAAATGCTCTTGTAATTGGTACTGGTGATCTTTCTGAACTGGCACTTGGATGGTGTACCTATAATGGTGATCATATGTCAATGTATTCTGTTAACAGCGGAGTTCCTAAAACTCTTGTAAAGTTTCTTATTCAGTATTACTCAAATTCTATCGCTTCAAAAAATGCATCTAAAATTCTTAAGGATATTATCGATACTCCTATTTCGCCGGAACTTCTTCCTCCGGGAAATGATGGGGAAATCATTCAGAAGACTGAAGATACTATAGGTCCATATGAGCTGCATGATTTCTTCCTGTTTAATGCTATACGCTGCGGCTTCAGCCCGGATAAGGTTCTTTTTCTCGCTAAGATTGCTTTTGATGGAAATTATTCGACAGAGACTATTCTGAAATGGCTTGAGATTTTTTATAAAAGATTCTTTTCCCAACAGTTTAAACGTTCAGCCCTGCCTGATGGCCCCAAGGTTGGTACTCTTTCGCTTTCGCCCCGGGGAGATTGGAAAATGCCCAGTGATGCAGATGTTACAGACTGGCTGGATACTCTACATAAAAGTTGATCTAAATCAGGATTCCTGTTCTACTGTTCTTTTTCTACGGGCACCCTGATTGGCATCGAATAACTTCTATACCCTGTAGCATTGTAGATTGCATTTGCTATAGCAGGCGCTGTTATTTCGAGGGCAGGTTCACCGATGCCCTTTGCACCTGTAGGAGAATTAGGGTCGGGATTTTCAATAATAATTGCCTGCATTTCCGGCATATCTGTTGCCTTTGGTATTTTGTACTTATTAAGGTTAAACTGCTGAACGTGTCCGTCTATCATCTGAAGATCTTCAATAAGCGCCCAACCTATACCCTGTACAATACCACCATAAATCTGCCCTTCAACCATTTCCCTATTAATTGCCTTACCAATGTCATGGGCCGCAGTTACTTTAAGAACCTTTACCTTACCAGTTTTTTTATCTACCTCTACTTCGGCAGCCTGACAACTGTAGACATAGGTAAAATAGGCATCCCCCTGACCAGTTTCTTCATCCCATGTAACAGAAGGGGCCTGGAAATAACCAAATGCATAAGGGAACTCTTTCCGGGAGTGCAGTATGCGTACAGCTTCGTCCCAGGGAAGTTTATACCCCTCTCTTCCCCAAAGGTGATCATCTTTGAACACGACTTCTCTGGGAAGACAGCGTAGTTTGTCTGAAAGATTCTGTGTCATTATATGTTTTAGTTTTGCAACTGCATCCTTTATAGCACCCCCACCCATAAGCGTTCCTCTTGAAGCTACTGTAGTTCCACTATCCGGAATATTGGAAGTAGAAGGGGTTGTATAGAATATTCTGTTAATATTTACACCTAATAGATCCGAGAGCATAATATTCATTGCACTTTCAGCTCCCTGTCCATTCTCGAAAATTCCTGTTGACAGCACAATGGATCCATCAAATTGACAGTTAACAGTACAGCTGGCAAAATCCATGCCTTCTGCACCGATACTGGAACCACGATATGAGGAGGCAAGTCCAATCCCGTAAAATTTATCATTATCACCCTTGCCATAATCATTTTTCTTAAATTTTTCATAATAATCAGATGCTTCGACAACTGCATCTATTACCTGATGGAGACTCACTTTATGAGTATTTAGAACCTGACCGGTTATTGTCGTAGAGCCGTCAATTACTCCATTTTGTTTTCTAAAAACGATAGGATCCATCCCAAGCTCTTCTGCACAGATGTCCATCATCTGTTCTATTGCAAAGTTACTTTGCGGGGCTCCGAATCCTCTGAATGCTCCAGTGAAACCGTTATTGGTTGCAATTCCATATACATCGGTATGGACATTGGGAACCATATACGGCCCGCAGCTTTGAGCAGTAGATCTCCAGGTTAACCATGGAGTAGTAGAAGCAATAGCTCCGGAATTTGCCAGAATATAGCAGTTTACAGCCCTGATATATCCGTCTTTTGATAAACCATACTTATATTTAATATCATATGGAACCCTTTTATAGCTTTCTTTCATGGACCATTCCCGGTTATAGATCATCCTTACGGGTCGATTAATTAGAGTTGCAGCAAGGGCCGTTCTTGCACATATTATAGCAGCAGTATCATCCTTACCTCCGAAACTACCACCTACAGGATGTGAAAAGACTTCTATCTCTGAGATAGGCATTCCAAGGTGGGTACTTACAAATCTACGGGTACTGAAAGGATGCTGCATGCTGCCGTAAACTTCTATACCGCCATTACGTTTAGGTATACAAATTGAACCTTCTGTTTCCAAATACGCATGTTCTACAAGAGGTGTATGAAATTCCCTCTCGATTATTAAATCACATTCGTCAAATCCCTTATCCACATCTCCCCGACGGACTTTATGATGACAAATAATATTATTTGAAAATTCCTCATTAATAAGAGGTGCCCCTTCCTGCATAGCTTCAAAAGAATCCAAAACCACAGGAAGTTCCTCGACATCAAGGGTAATAAGTTTAGAGGCCTCAATAGCAATTTCTTCTGATTCAGCGATAACAAGGGCTATTACATCTCCCTCATACCGGATTTTATCCTGTACAAGTATACTGTAGTCCTGAAAGATTTGTCCTGATTTTATCTGTCCTGGAACATCTTTCCATGTTACAACCTTTATGACTCCAGGATAATTTTCAGCTTCCTCATAATTAATACTATTTAGTTTAGCATGAACGTAACCCGAATATACTGGAATACATCTTGCCTCATTGTAAAATCGAAAATCATCAACATAATAAGCACGACCTGTAACCTTCGAAACAGCATCATTCCTATACGCAATATTTTTTGAACTCATTTAATCCCCCTGCCTGGAATTCCAGTATACTTCATAAAACCAAATATTAAAAGATAAATATTGATAAATACCTCAGTTATCACAAAATTATTTATAAATACATCAAAATACGTAAAATTATTAGAATAAAAAAACTAATTGATATTATCAGACCTCTCGTAATTTATCAATTTAAAAGATTAAGTTAAGTGCAAGTCTGTTGACATCTATAAAATGATTTTTTATACTACTACAAATGATTATCATTATCAATTAAAGGAGTTAACTATGGAAAAGAAATGGGTTTGTTCTGTCTGCGGTTACGTACACATGGGTGAGAATCCCCCTGAGAAATGTCCAACCTGCGGAGCACCGGCAGAAAAATTCAATGAACAGGCAGGGGAGCTTGTTTGGGCAGATGAACATAAGATCGGAGTTGCGAAAGGACTTGATCCGGAAGTAGTAGAAGGATTAAGACAGAATTTTACTGGTGAATGTACTGAGGTAGGTATGTATCTGGCGATGAGCCGTCAGGCAGACAGGGAAGGTTTTCCTGAAGTAGCAGAAGCTTATAAGAGAATTGCATTCGAGGAAGCTGATCATGCTTCAAGATTTGCAGAGATGCTTGGTGAAGTTGTTGTAGCAGACACAAAGGCAAACCTCGAAGCCAGAGTTGCTGCTGAATACGGCGCAACCCAGGGAAAGAAAGATTTAGCTACACTGGCTAAAAAACTCAATTACGATGCTGTTCACGACACTGTTCATGAAATGTGTAAAGATGAAGCTCGTCACGGGAAAGCATTTCAGGGACTTCTTAACAGATACTTCAAATAAATTATCATTACATTACAAACTTGTTAAAAAGGCCGTTCAGTAGAGAACGGCCTGATAAATTTAATCTTTCATTGATTCATATATTTCATAAAATTTCGTATGATTATCCATAAACAATTGCATGATTTTATCTCCAAATACATCTTCTCCTAAAATCCCACTCCTATCATCCTCCCGGAGGATAGAGACAGTTTTTTCATGAGTAAATGCAGGTTTGTAGTGTCGGGGACTTCGAAGTGCATCATACTTGTCTGCCAGAGAAACAAACAGTGCTTCCAAAGGAATATCAGTTCCTGAAGAAGGCCTTAATGAGAAGTAATCTTTAAAATAACGACTTGAAAGATCTACAGTGTTACTATTATTGTCAATAATCGAAGGATATCCTTCACCGTTCCACATCTGATGGTGATTTAGAGCAATCTGATATGCCATTTCGAATTTATATTCTCTGGATGTATCACTCATCATTCGTGAAATTATTTGAGTTCCATAAATAGGGTGCATATTCAATTCCAACCGCTCTTCATCAGTCAGCTTTCTTTCCAGTTTGATAATATGTGGTATTGCCACCTTTCCTATATCATGAACAGACGCTATCTGACCTATCGCTTTGCAGAATTTCTCATCCTTACCATATAACCCGGCTACAAGTTCAGAAAATTTATTAACTCTTTGTAAGTGCATGCCTGTCATCTCATCGCTAAACTCAGCTGATGCACATAAACCATCAATTGACTGCATGAATTTCTTATCATTCTTTATAGCAAGTTCAACAAGTGAATGGGTAACCATGGCTGTATCAACAAATGCCTCCATGGATAGAATATCATCCTGATTTATTTCTCCTTCCTTATTAAATGCGATTATTGACAGTTGTCCACTATGATAGTTAATAAAATTTCTAATTGAATCACCTATGAATTTTTTTACCCGGAGTCAAAGGGATAAGCAGTCTCAAATTCGGCTTGCGAATTGTAATCACTGCTTTTTGCAGAGATGACCTTCGAAACTCTCCTGGAGAGAAGGACAGGAGCGAGTGAATCAACTGAGATCCTGAGTGGTTCTGAGATAATTAGTCCTGATTCGAATCGTCTAAACCTGTAACCTTCAAGAAAGCTTTCCTTATCTTGCATTATGACAATAGATGAATAGTTATAATTAAAAATCAAACCGGCAAGTCGCATATAGATATCATTATCCAACACAAGGTCATCCAGGGATTCTATTATATGATTATTAAATTCTCTGATAGATTTTAGGTTCTTATCATATTCAACCCTTGTTGTGACATCAATAAACCATACAAGTAAATATCCACAATCATCTTGTTGGGAAATTTTTATACTGTACTATTTGTGAGTAACTGGAGAATAACACAATTTTATATTCAGTTTTTCCAATGAACAATCATCAGGATACCCGAAAAATTTATATATATTCTTGATATTGTTCTCTTTGAAAAGGTCATAGGTAAGACCAGTGGATTCAAGAATAAGCCCATCTTTATCCATTAAAAAAGCAGGATCTGTACGTTTATCCGGAAGCTGCATAAGTCTTTCCTTTTTCCGGTGCTGAAACTTTACAGTAGATTTAGAAATAGCCTGAACCAGAAGAGGAACAATAAAGGGTATTGGACTGATAAACAGCGGGTTATGTTGTGAAAAACTGATAATACTGCCTACAATAAAAGCAAGCAGATAGTTAATAGGAGATAATAGTTCTTTTCCTGCATATCGAAGATAGATTGCTGAAGTTTTCATTATTCAATAGTATACTATTCCACCTGGATGTCAAAAGGGGGAATTACATTCTACTAGGGAGATACGGTAATTGGAGCAGGAATTATTGAAAAAGGGTTTTGATATTTCCATGTATAGCAGTATCATTAATACAGGAGGAGTTGTTCAATGTTCTACAAGAAAAATATAGAAGAATATAAAGAAATTATACCTGGAGTTAAATTAAAAACACTTACTTATGGTGATAAGACACTATTATCTGAATTTCTAATCGAACAGGGGCATTCTCTGCCTAAGCATCATCATCCCTGTGAACAAACGGGTTATCTTATTTCCGGATCAATGCTGCTGACGATTGGGGATGAAACATTTGAAGTAACACCAGGAGATAGCTGGGCCATTAAATCCCATGTGATGCACAGTACTGCAGCAGTTAAAGACTCCGTTGTTGTAGAGGTTTTTTCTCCTGTCCGGGAAGAATACCTGCCTGAAAATCTGGTATAGAAAAGTGTAGGGACGCGATTAATCGCGTCTTCACGCCAGATTTTGTGCAAAATAAAAAAACGGTGGTAAACACCACCGTTACAAAAATCAGAGCGAGAGAAGGGAATTGAACCCTCGACATCCACCTTGGCAAGGTGGAGCTCTACCGCTGAGCTACTCTCGCATGTGATATTTTTAATCAAATTCTTTAGTTTTGTCAATTGAATCTCAAAAACTGCCTGTTTAAATTTATAAAGAATCGTTATCTAAATGTAAATCTTCTAAATTTAGAGTAATTATTCAAAATAATTTCAAAAACCTTGACAATTTATTATTGAAGCTATATTTTACTATAAGTTAGTGATTATTAACTAACTGAAGGGTAAGATGAAAGAGTTAACAAGTCGACAGAGACAGATTATAGATATTTCTATAAAAATAATTTCTGAGAGGGGTATTCAGGATTTGACTATGAAAAACCTTTCAAATGAACTGGGGATCTCTGAACCGGCAATTTATCGACATTTCGAAAGTAAGCAGAAAATTCTAATTGCTGTACTTGAATCTTTTAAGCATCAGAACAAACTGATAAACGAAAATCCTCCCCATGAAGGGGAAACATCATTTCAGCATCTTCAGAGATCTATTGAAATGATTATGAATAAGTTTAATAAGAATCCTGCAATGTCTGCAGTTATTTTTTCCGAAGAAATCTTTCAGAATCAGAGCGAACTTTCAGAAATGGTTATGAATATAATGAACTCTACTATAGGTTTTTTTACAAATCTTCTGGAAAAGGGTCAGGAGGATAAAAGCATACGGTCTGATATTGGAAAGGATGAGCTTAGTGTAATTGTTATGGGGTCAATACGACATATTGTAACTGTTTGGCGTCTATCTGGATTTTCAGTAGATCTTAGTGAATCCGGAAAGAAATTAATCAAATCATTGGAGGTACTGATAGCATCATAGGTGATGAGTTTTTATTTTTAAATAGATGTTAGTTATAAATAACTAACTTATAATATATTAAGGAGAATAGTATTTTGAAAAACAATAAAAAATTACTTGGATTATCCTGGTTGATTATACTGCTTATTGTAGTTTTAACCGGTGTATTTATTACTGCAATGAAGTCAAATACAAGGATGGAGACAGATCTTGATGAATATATGCCGCAAAAACATCCTGCTTTCATTTACAGTAACGAGGCAGAAGATCTATTTGGAATAAAAGACGGGATTATTGTAGCAATCGAGAATAAAGATGGTATCTACAATGAAGGCACTCTTCAGAAGATAAAAGATCTTACTAAAGATATTCAGGCTATGGACGGCATTGAGAAGAGTGATGTTACATCTCTGTACACTGCAGATAATATAGTTGGTAGTGAGTACGGGATGGAGGTAAATGCTTTCTATAAAAGTGTTCCAAGTACCGAGGCAAAACTGCAGCAGCTTAGGGATGATGTTCGAGCCAATGATATGATCTACGGCCGCCTGGTTTCACTTAACGAGAATGTAACAATTATCATTGCAGAGATTAATGATGATACATTCACTGATGAGTTTTATAGCCAGATTTTAGCATTGGGTGAGAGTTATGAGGGACCTGAGACAATATATGTAGCAGGGGTACCTATCGTCGAAGGAGAGCTTGGTAAACTTGCGCCAAAGGATATGGCAAGGATGGCTCCTCTTGTAAGCCTAATTATAGTATTTGTTCTTTTGTTAATTCTAAGAAGCTTTAAAGGCACAATACTAAATCTTCTTGTTGTAATGCTTTCAACTGTCTGGACATTCGGTCTTATGGCTGTTCTGAATATACCTATATATTCCGTATCGACAATGATTCCGGTTATGCTTATTGCAATTGGTGTTGCCTATGGGATTCACCTTTTCAGCCACCTTGAACTTTATATGCAGAAGAACCCTGATGCTGAAAAAGTTGAAGCACTTACAAACATGATGAAACATATGTGGAAGCCTGTTGTAATGACAGCCATAACAACAGCAGTAGGTTTTACGTCATTGATAACGTCGCAAATATATCCTGTTAAGTATTTTGGTCTGTTTACTGCTTTTGGTGTAATGTCAGCCCTGTTCTTTGCACTTATTCTGATTCCAGCGGGTTTAATGATAGTTGGTCTGCCAAAACCAAGGCAATTCAAAACTAAAAAATCTTCGGTTGGAAATATTGCTTATCGTTTTGCTGACAAGATTGCTAAAAAGAAAGGTATGACAATACTACTTGCAGCATTTGTAATAGCCGTCTCCTTGTTTGGAATCTCCAGGGTATGGATAAACTCAAGCTTTCTTGCCAATTTCGAAGATGACAGTGCTATAGTTCGCACCGACAGGTTTATAAATGAGAACTTTGCAGGAACTTCCAGTTTTAATGTGGTTCTTGAGGCAGACAAAAATGATATATTTAAAGATCCTGATGCTCTTAAATTAGTTGATAATCTTCAGAACGATCTGGAAGCACTTGAGATGGTTGGAGACAGTTTTTCTTTAGCTGATTTTATACGCCGAATGAACAAGGTTATGAATGAGGACAGAGAGGATTTTAATACAATTCCAGACTCCACAGAAATGGTTGCCCAGTATCTCCTTCTTTACGAGATGTCCGGTGACCCTGAAAACCTTACTTCAGTTGTAGATTATGATTATAAAACCCTTAATTTGACTGCCCAGGTGAAATCTGATGATTCAAAGACAATAAAGGGTGCTATTAGTGTAATTGAAAGTTATCGGTCTGATTTTTCTGATCTTGGCATAGATATTAACTTTGCAGGAAGTGGATATAAAGGATTGGTTTTCACTGATCTGATATTAAAGGGTCAAATTTCAAGCCTTGTACTTTCAATTTTTATAGTTATTATCCTGGTATCTTTCATGTTTAAAAACTTTTACATAGGATTGATAGCTTCTGTGCCAATTTTGATAACAACTTTAGTAAACTTTGGTGCAATGGGACTGTTAAACGTTGCATTGGGACCTACAACTGCACTTATTTCCAGTATAGCAGTTGGTATCGGAATTGATTATGCAATCCATTTTATTGACAGGTACAAAGAGTATTCAAAAGAAACTGGAGATAAGACTGAAACAGCAAGGCTTACTATGTATAACACAGGAAGGGCAATTCTGTTCAATGCAGTAGTTGTTATCGCAGGATTTCTTGTTCTGTTATTCTCAATGTTCCCACCGAACAGACAGCTTGGAGCCCTTGTTTCATTAAACATGTTTTCAAGCTTTGTAGGAACTTTAACAATTATGTTCTTACTGCTTTATCTATCTAATATATATTTTAAGAATGGAAAGAAAGTTTTCAAAAAAAATAAAACGGGCGATACGAAGTATCGGGGACCCGTTCTTAGTCTAAAAGGAGAGAAATAATGAAAAAAACAAAAGTAGTTATTATTGGTTTAATGCTTATGGCAATGATAATTGGATTTGCCCAGGCACAGATTACAGGTTTAGAGGTTATGGAGAATGTCTATACTCGTCCTACTGGGCCGGATATTCAATCAACATTGACAATGACCCTCACTAATTCAAGAGGTTCAACAAGAGTAAGAGAGATTAAACAGTTTATTAAGCAGTTCGGAGATGATGAAAAAGCGATTATGTTCTTCGTTGCGCCGTCAGATGTAAAGAATACTTCTTTCATGTCATGGTCATACGGTGACGGACAGGATGACGATATGTGGATATATCTTCCTGCTCTTAAAAAAACAAAGAGAATTTCCAGCAGCAGTAAAAGCGATTATTTCATGGGATCTGACTTTACATATGATGATCTGGGAGACAGACATCCTACTGCAGGCACCCACAAAATCCTGAGAGAGGAGAAAGTAAACGGAGAGGACTGTTATGTAGTAGAGAGTATTTCGAAAGACAGTGATTACCTATATTCCAAAACAATTACCTGGGTTGTAAAAGATGAGTGGTTTGGAATGAAAAGAGAGTTTTATGATGAGGACGGAGATTTTCTAAAGACTCTTACAATAAATGATTATAAAAAAGTTAACGGCTACTGGGTGATACCGGAGATGGAGATGTACAACGAGCAAAAAGATCATACAACACTTATGCAGCTGGATAATATTAAAATCGGTGACGGTATAAAAGACAGCCAGTTTACAGAGAGAATGATGGAGAGGGGAATCAGATAATGAAAAAAGGATCACTAATTGTCAAATTGACAATTGCATTATTACTTGTGTCTGCCGCGGGAGCGGCAGCACAGGACCTCTATTTCGGTGGATATGCCCGAAATACTACAGGTGTGCTTTTAAACGATAATCTGGATTTTTCTGAAGTAAAGAATACGTTCGACCTGAAGGCGGAGTACTATGGTGATATCAGCGAATTATATGCAGAGGTATATCTTAACTCATCAGGAACAGATGTAATTGAAGCAGGAGTTAAAGAACTCTACATGGATATCTTTTTTGATTCTATGGACCTAAGAATTGGTAAACAGCAGATTATCTGGGGTAAGGCTGATGGTGTTTTTATTACTGATATAATATCTCCAAAGGATTTAACAAACTTCGTTTTGCCTGATTTTGATGAAGTAAGAATGGGTGTTACAGCTCTTAAAGCTGACTATTATATGGATGCTTTAGATTTTGAGCTGGTTTGGATACCGACATTTACACCAGCAGTAATGCCATCAGATAATACTTTGTGGGAAGTTGATACTCCTTTGACAGTAAGTTCAATCAATTTACCTGAAACTACATTGGATAATAGCGAAGTTTTTGGAAAAATATCATATATGGGATCAGCTATTGATGTTGAACTGATGGGTGGCTATATGTGGGATGATCTTCCTGCAGCATATTATGACCCGGTAGCTACATCCATTGTTGCTGACTATAATAGAGTCGCAATGGCAGGTGGTAGTTTCAGTACTGATATTGCCGGACTTATCGTAAGGGGGGAAGGAGCTTACTACAATGGTAAGAATTTCACAGTAAAACCTGAGTTTGCACCAGCATCTACTGTCGAGAAAGATTTTGTAAACTACATGGTAGGGTTGGATTATTCAATCGCAGGGATTACCCTTGGTACACAGTTTATTCAGGAGATTGTACTTGATTACGATGGAAACATTGTACTTAACGATGAATTTAAAAACACAATGACCTTTGTTATGGCAAAAGCATTCCTTAATGATACTCTTATGGTTGAGTTCTTCTCCTATGTTGGACTTTCTAATGAGGATGCGTTGTTACGACCAAAAGTAACTTACGACCTGGCAGACGGCCTTGAATGGATTGTCGGCGCCGATATATTCCTGGGAGATTCAGGAGATTTCGGACAGTACGATGATAACGATATTGTTTATACAAAAGTTAAGTATAGTTTTTAATAAATCCATATTTACTTTCATGTTTTTCCCGCTGGCAGATTGCTGGCGGGATTTTTTATTCCTAATCTGATTTTTATAAAAGTTTCTCAAATATTTGTTTTATACCTTGAAAAGAATTATACTTAATAGGGCATTATACTTATTGGAGATATTATACTTTATTATGGTAAAAGATTCAGAGCTTGAATATTATACATCCCGATGACAGAGAGATCATAAAAAGCAGACAGGATCGGCTTACAAAAAAGGGCCAGGTTAGTATTGATGAATATCGAATAATAAACAGCAGGGGAGAAATTATTTGGGTCAGAGATTATGGTTATCCCGTCATGAATACAAGTGGTACCAGGGTTATTCGTATTGTAGGAGCTGCACAGGATATAACAAAGCTTAAATTGGCTGAAAATAAATTAAAACAGTCCCTTAAAGAGAAAGAGATATTATTAAAGGAGATTCATCACAGGATCAAGAATAATCTGGCTATGATTTCCGCCCTTATTCATATGCTCTGGAAAACATCAGCGATTATGATGTACGAAATATGCTTCATAACCTCGAGAATCAGATTTTTTCCATAGGAAAGATTCATGAAAAACTCTACATGAGTGATGATCTTACTACAATTAATATAAAAAATTATGTTACAGAACTTATCATGTCCATCATGAATTCGTTTTCCCTGGAAGATGTTGAAATACAGATTGATATTCAAGATATTTTTCTGAGTCTTGATACCGCCCTTCCTTTGGGATTGATAATAAATGAGTTGACATTAAATGCCAGCAAACATGGTTTTAAGAAGGAAGAAACAAATAGTCTAAAAGTAGAGATTAGTAAGAATGCCTCTACCTCTATGTATATCCTTTCCTTTTTCAACAGTGGTGAAATAATACCCGGATCTTTTAATATAGAGAAAACAGAATCACTCGGAATGCAGCTTGTATCTTTGCTGACCCAGCAGATTAAAGGTAATATTCATATAAGTGATTCAAATGGCTTCCTTGTAGAAATTAAATTCTCAATATAGTTTTTCTATTAGATACAATATCAAATAACTCCAAAATGTATATGCTTTAAAACCATATTAATACCAAAGTTGTATGGTGTTTTTTCTAAACTGGTTTAAAATTAAACTAATTAAAACCTATTTCATAAAGTGAATTACAAAAAAGTGTATAACAAAAAGTTTTTATTTAAATGTTAATCTAAATGTCTATTAGAACTAAAGACATTTAAGAAAGTATATTAAAAAAGTAATTTCAAAAAAATATATTCTCGTCTATAATATCATATAGAAAGAAAACAAAAAACTCGCAGGAGAAAGTGAAATGACAAACGAACAATGGGAAAATGTTTTAAGCAGGGCAGGGGCAGTCTTTAATTTCGGTATAGAACAAAAGGAACAGCTTAAAAACAGCCGGATGGCAAAGCTTATAGCTGCGACTCCGTTTCTGGCAGGGTGCAACAAGGCAACAGAGACCGCCTTTTCCCACCTTTCCATCTATCTATTGTCTCTGGATGAATCCGCCAAAGACATCTATTTTCATAAATCCGAAGACGATGAAGATATCTATTCCAGATTGTTTCCAATAAGCGGTTTTTCCGGCGGTAGTAAGGCAATAATCCAGTGCTGCATGGACCTTACAGCCCTTTGCATGATCTCGAACTATAAAAATGATGCAGCAGAAGATAAGGCCATAGGCAAGTACAACCCGATAAATGCAGGTAAATGGGACTATGAATCCATGTCTAAGTCACTAATTGAAAATATAGAAGGAATCATTACTTCTGATATTGCTAACATATATACAGTAGAGAATGCTGTTAGGGGCTACTGGAGAAATTGATGGTTAAATTTGCAACAACAGTTCAGAATCGTATAGGTCTTCTTGTTAGTGTTGTTGGAACAATTGTTTTAATTGATAACATTATTGCTAGATACATTATTGGCAATGGTTCCTTTGAATATATAATTAGTGGTATCTCTGTTTGGTTGCTTTTTCTTACAATTATTCCATTTATTATAAGCATTTTTATTGAGAGCTGGCTAGTCAAGGTTTTACAAGTTACATTTATTATACTGACGGGTGTTATTAATATCATGGAATCTTTCTCTGAAATATATGGCCCCGGTATGTTTCTGGCAGGCTGGCTCCTTATGCGGCACTACGGATTCATGGACAAGTATAGAAAGATAAAATACGCTCTTTTTCTTGTATTTCTTATCGGTATATCTCAAGTTTCCGCCATTATACATAATCAGGGAGTCATTGGTGCCGGAATTGAAATCCTTGAATATTCTGCTTTCATTATACTGCTTATCATAATTATATGGCGGGATATGGTATTGGAGCAGTATAAATTAAGAACAGAAAACCGGTCCCTCAAAATAAATTATACCAGAATTCGGGATCACCTTAAGGAACTGGAAGAAGAACAGAAACCCTACGACTTAAAGGCTGTCGAAATTTCACCCGCCGAGGAGCGGGTGATTAAAACCCTTACCATTTATAAAGCGAGCAACAAGGAGATCGCAGAGCGTCTAAATATTGCTGAACCTACTGTCAAGTTACATCTCTATAACGTGTACAATAAGATTGGAGTGGATAACAGGTTTGCAATTATAGACCTTTGTAAGTATAATTACATTCAGAATGCATGAATTAATAGGCGAACACTTTGTAAATCTTAAAGATCTCTCCTTTGAACAGGCGGAAAAGGTTTTTAGTGTACAGAAAAAAAATAAAAAAAAGAAATTTGGTGAAATAGCTGTAGAACTAGGCTTTCTTGAACTTAAAAAGCTGGATAAATACCTCGATAAACCTTCAGATTCTGTTATCGTCTATAATAATTCTGATAACTAGTTACTCCTGAATTATATTAGTTAAAATAATCTATTTAACTTATAGTGGCATATTTCTATTCATACTCTTCTTTTCGCTCCATTACAGCGAAATCGTAAAGAGTATTACTCCTGTTAACCTGGAATCCGATAATCGAAGCCATTCCCGCAGGTAAACTGTATGCAAACCCAAAAAGTTCCAATGTAATAACAGCCGTAGCGACAGGGGTGTTCATTGTACTCGAAAGCATACCCGCAAAACCTGCTGCCAGAAAAGCAAAGAATTCCGGTGTACCCGGGTTAATCCCTGCAATAGAAATAAATATCGATCCAATAAGTAAGCCAATCAACATTGCAGGACCGGTAAATCCTGCACTCAAACCAGAACCTATTGTAAAACAGTTTGCCATTGCTTTGGAAATTATTAAAATAGAAATTACAAGGAATAATGGAAGTGTACCGGGGAGTCTACCATATAAGATCTTAGAATCGAAGGTAAATACTGCCTCAAAAAGACCTCCGCTGGTACCCAGAATATCGCTGTTAACCAGGGCCGCTATTATTCCGTTAATAAAGCTGCCAATTATAACCTTTAAAATTATAATTCTATTTCTATGATTATGATCCCGATGAAGTAGTATGGAGATAGTTTCATACATCAGGATATAACCGTAACCTGCAAGACCGGCAACAATTGCAATAATCACCAGCCATCCTGTAATTCTTATATCGAAACTTTTGTGGATGCTTATAAAAGATATTACTGGTTCCAGACCAATAAGCCTTGCAAAGTAAACACTCGATCCACTGGATAGTATTGCAGGGAAAAGATCCCTGTATTTCATATCAGTTTTTTGTATTATCTCTACAGCAAAGATTCCTGCTCCAACAGGACTGTTTAGTAGTGCTCCAATGGCCGCGGATAGGCCGCATATTGTATACAAGTGCAGATAGCTGCGTTTCATAAATCGCCCTGCTAACAGTTTTCCAATAGAAGACAATACCCCGGCAGAAACACGACCGACAGGTCCGATAAACCCTCCGTTTCCAAAAGTACCTAAAGTCAGCAGTGCAGCCCAGAATTTGAAAAATGTTTCTCTGAATGGAAGTTGTCCATTTTTTTCCTTCAGGCTTGCCAGATAAGAAGGAAGACCTTCACCCATGGATTTTGGTTCGATTCTGTAAATTACAGCACCCACGACAAGGGCCCCCAGTATTGGATAAATAAAAACTGGCAGGTCCATACTATTCTGAAGTAAAGATGTTATTAAAGTATATAAAGTAATAAAAATGTAGACTATAAGTGTGCCTATTGCTCCAGCAATGACGGCACTTACAGACCAAAAGAGAAGATGTCTTATTGAGTGAATATTGGATTCATCTAAAACTTTGTCCATTTGGTTAATAATAAAGCAACGGTATATAAAATCAAGAACTATTAATTTGTTGGAATAATCTATTTGCAGTCTATATTTTTAAACTTTATCTATTGATATTATCCTGCTTATAAGGCAATTTAACGCTATGAAAGTGATGGATCTATTTAAACCATATCTCGGTATGCGTAAAGAAATATATATAATAACTGTCTCCAGAACTATAAACGCATTTGGGGTGCTGATATTTCCTTTTATCACACTGCTATTAAACAATAAAATCGGTTTGTCACCTTCTCAAACAGGTTTTTTTATTGCTTTGGCAGGTTTTCTCTATGCCCCTGCAAGTCTGATTGGATGGAAAATATCAGATATATGGGGTAGAAAAAAAGTTTTAATTGTCTTTGAAGTTCTTGCAACCTTAAGTTATATGATCTGTATTTTTTTAGAGCCGACAATGATTATGGTCTATCTGCTTATGACTGCATCATTTTTTTTTGGTGTAGCGGGGCCTTCTCACGATGCAATGACAGCAGATCTTACAACACCCGAGCAGAGACAGGGGGCATATTCTTTAAGCTATCTGGGATTTAATCTGGGATTTGCCTTTGCACAGATAATTGCCGGTTTTTTATTTGAAAATCATTTAAGGCTGATGTTTATAATTGATGCTGCCACTGCCCTTACAGGAATTACACTCATTGCCATGTTTGTACCGGAAACTTATATACCAGATAAACAAACCTCAAAGGAAACTATAAAAAATGAATCCGGTGAATCTATAATTAGAGTTCTCTTTAAAAGACCAATACTTATCTATTTCGCACTTGCAGCATTCGGTTATAGATTTGTTTACTCCCAGTGGCAGTTTATGGTTCCCATACATGCTGAATTTAATTTTCCGGGAGAAGGTGCAAAATTATTCGGTTTTCTGGGAAGTTTCAATGCTTTCTTTGTGGTTATATTAACTCCTGTTCTAACAGCACTATTGGCAAAAAAATCCAACCTCGACAGAATAATCTACGGTGGTCTGCTTTTTTCTTTAGGTTTTGGATTATTAGGGTTATACAATACCAGAACAGCCTTTTTTATCTCAGTAGCTATATTTACAACCGGGGAGATTCTTTAAGCAATAAGCAATATGCCGTTTATAATGAACCATACACCCGAGACACACAGAGGCAGGATGAGTTCAATTATTCCACTGTTGATGGGAGCAGGATATACAATCGGACCTGTTGTTATGGGGGCAGTTGTTGAACATGGATCATTTCGCCTCAGCTGGTCAATAGCTGCTCTGGTAGTTCTTACTTCCGCTGTTGTCATGATGTTTATACGGAATTACGACTTGAGGCTATCTGGTAACCTTAAATTTCAGGAAATTGACAGAAAGTCTGCGATGTAGTGCCAATAGATTGGTGTTTGAACTAATAATTTTAGCCTCGATTCAGTGGGTAGAAGGTCGAGTATGACCTCGAGTCAGCGGGATTACTATTAAGGAAAGACTGACTAAAGTTAATGGACAGCCTGAATTAAGGTTAAAAGAAAAATTGGAGATGGCGGGAGTCGAACCCGCGTCCTGATGGGCCGGAGCCGAATATCTACAGGCTTAGCTTCATATTAAGGCTTAAAGGATCCATGGGATGAAGCAAACCTGAACCCTCCAAAGTCCGTTAAAAGTCCCTCAGGCATTACGGACACTACCTGAAGCAAGCCCCGGTTTGTTACAGGCACCCTGTTCCTTCGGAACAGCATGAACAGGACCCGTAGCAGCACTACGCTGCTAATGCGTAATCGACGTTATTATCGTTAGCAGTTAATTGTTTTGTCCAGTTTTAGGAGTTAGAGCAGCTCCGCCTGCAACCCGGGACCGTACGTTCCAACAGTCGAAACCCTTACACCCCCATTGCGATACAAAAAATACTACTTTTTAATTGATAAATCAAGACATGTATATCTTAATCTATCAATATCTATCCCTTATCTCCCTGTCTGAATCTCTTTTTTGATCCCTATCCCTTATGGTGTTTCTTTTATCTCTTATATCCTTACCTTTGCAGATTCCCAGCTCCATCTTTATAATCCCTTTTTTTAGATAGAATTTAAGAGGAATTAATGTAAAGCCTTTTTGTTCAACCTTTCTTCTCAGCTTTTTAATTTCTGATTTATGAACAAGAAGTTTTCTAATACGGTCAGGGTCATGATTGAAAAGGTTTCCAAAAGCATATGGTGAAATATGAAAACTAACCAGAATAAGTTCATCGTTTTCGATTTTCGCGTATGTGTCAGTAAATGAAAACTTACCGGCACGCATGGATTTAACTTCAGTTCCCTGCAGTGCAATACCACACTCCATACTCTCATCAACATAGTAGAGATATCTGGCTTTTTTATTAACGGCGAGTATCTTTATATCACCTGTTTCTTTACCCATTATTTTTTTACCAGAACAGGTCTGAAACCCAGAAAAGGGGTACTCCATGCAGGGTTTTGTGAACCTCTGGTACTAATTTTAATTTCAGACTCAGGATTTGCCCAGCTTCCGCCGCGAACCGCTTTTTCTACACCATCATAGGAAATCCCCGGCAGACCAAAGCTGCCGTTTACACTGTCTGTAGGGAAATACCAGTTCTCACACCATTCCCAAAGATTCCCCATAGTATCATAGAGCCTGGCTCTGCCGATTCGTGAAAAATCAGCTGACTTTCCTGAGGTCGCCCCGGACTCCTGAAAAACATGGTTGGGAGTGTCAGCTGCATTAATTCCTGCTGCAGCCTCCCATTCCGCCTCTGAGGGGAGTTTTATCCTGTACTCTAACATATTTAGTGGTAGTTTAGTCTCAAGCCATTCACAATATGCTGCTGCAGCATACCAGGATATATTTGAAACAGGTTTTCCGGTATCACTAAAATCCTGTAGGTTCAGATAATCTTTGGTTACTAATTTATTATCTATAAGATTATTGATATTATCAACTTTCCACACAGGATTCTCATCCAGAAATAAAGCGTAGTCCTTACGGGTAACTTCTTTTTCAAGAATATAAAACTCCTCAACATTCTCAATATGAGGAAATGAAGCAAGAATATCATCATTTGCCATATAATCAGGTTTGCCAGGCAAAGGAGGTCCGCTTAAATAACTACCGGAAGAAAAGCCAATAAATTTACTATTATTTATTACAACCGTTTTCCCGTTAACTGCAGGCTTAACCGAATTTTCAATATCAGTATATTTAGAATTTAAATTGTTAAGAATATTGCCCGCACCAGTTATTTTGCCAAGACTTTCTATTATGGTTTCACGTTCATTTAAAGGATATGCTTTTATAATACTAAGAAAAAGTCCTTCAGAGTTATTTTCATCTGCAAAGTAGTCGAAAATTATAGATAGATCGGATTGTTCTCCATCATTCTTATTCTTTTCCGGACTACCGGCAAGATTGATGGCTTCCACATAGTCAAGAACCATCTCCGGGCTTCCGAGATTCACTCTCATACTGTAAAGAAAATCATACAGTAATTCACTTTTATCAATGTCTATCCCGGCAAGATACTCACTTACTGTTCCAGATAGTAAAGGCGGCATTTGATACCGGTCATAATAGTCTTGTATCATTGCATAGGAACTTAGCTCTCTGAAACGGTTTTCAAGGAATCTTTCCCGTTCAACTAATAACATATTTTCATTTATAATGTATTTTCCGGGAAAGAATCGGGAACCAAAGATTCTACCGTTAATCTTTTCCTGAAACTCGATAGTTTCAAAATATTTCTTTTCTATTCTGAACTTTTTTTCACCTTTTGCAACAAAAAAATTGGAGGGCGTTGACCCTCTATAGATATCATCTACATATACAGCTGCCCCGGCTGGAAAGGTTTCTACTTTAACTATTGTCCCGTTATTTCTTAATCCTGGATAAACCAATATAATAAAAAGACCTAATAGTAATATAAAACTATATATTACAGTCAAATAGATTCCAGGCTTTATACCAAATACGGGTTTCATTTTTACTACTGCTTTTTCAATATCTTCATCAGTTATTTTCTTACTCATAATAATTGGGATTATCCTGAACTTAGGCTATCTTGTCAACGTTATTGTTCTATGGTAAAGTCCCTCAGGCAGGTATATAAGTGGAAAAATGGCTAGCAACTGTTCAATACTCAACTGAAAAAATACTTACTTTAAGAAAAAGAAAGAAACTTAGGCAGAAGAAAAAGCAGCAGGCAAAAAACCCTGTACTTGACTGGATTGAGGCATTTTTGTGGGCTGCCGGAGTTGTTCTTCTTATCAACCAGTATCTTTTTCAGGCATATCAGATTCCTTCCGGTTCGATGACAGATACTCTCCTTATTAAAGACCATATCTTTGTAAATAAAATTATTTTTGGTCCGGAACTTATTCCTGGTCAATTTAAGATTCCTTCAGTTATTAAACCTGAAAGAAACGATGTTATGATTTTTGAGAGTCCAACATATATCTCAAAGGGACCTGTCTTCGATATTCTACAAAGGGTTTTGTATATGCTGACACTCTCTCTTGTAGATATTGATAAAGACGAAAATGGAAACCCAAAACCCCATTTCCTGATAAAGCGCGCTGCAGCTGTTTCAGGTGATTCAATAAGATTCAGAGAAGGAGAGGTTCAGTTAAAACCTCCGGGGTTTGAAGATTGGATCGAAGAATCCTGGTTCCTTGAAATATCCGGTATTCCCGATAAAACAAGACGAATTGTTCAGCCTTCAGATTATAATGCCATTAGAGCCTCTGCATATATAGATGCTTATCGAAACTCCGGTATCCGGGCCAATGAAAATCTTCTACTTCAAACAGCTTCTTCAGCTAATTCAAATGGAGATATGTTTGCCTGGATGAAATATCGAAATGAAGCACTATATTCAATAAACCCTCATGAGAGAAGATACGGTGTTTTATGGCGCAAATTTGATTCCGGATGGTATATCCCTGATGGATGGTTAATGCCGCTTGGTGATAATAGGGATAATTCCAAAGACGGCAGGTACTTTGGACCTGTTTCCCTTAAAAATGTTCTAGGAAAAGCTATGTTCAAGTACTGGCCATTAAAAAGGATTGGGAAAATAGAATAGGATGTCAAGAAGATCCAAAGCGTTAGGAACCTATGGCAGTTTTAAGCCTAGAAACACACTAAAAAACCGACTTGGTAGAATTATCAGAGTACTGCTTCTTATTTTTCTTGTTTATCAGTTTATTACTGTTTTCGTTGTTGCTTCTTTTATTGTTAAAACCTCGGCTATGGAACCAGGTATTTTACAGGGACAGAGAATACTTTCTGCCCCGATTGTTACCGGAGCATCGCTCAAGTTACTAAATGTACGTGTTCCAGGTTTCAGGGATCCTGAAAGGGGAGATCTTGTTCTGATTCGACCCGGTAATGCTGAGCAAATTGCCTGGTACCTTGTTTTATTCGATCCCGTTGTACGATTTTTTACTTTGCAGAACAAAACTATCATTCCGGGGGCAAATCAGAATTGGAACAATCAGATAGCTGTAAAGAGAATAATTGGTCTTCCCGGAGATACAGTAAAAATGAGCGGATTTAAGTTTCTAATAAAACAAGAGTCTGAATTGAATTTTATTATGGAAGATACTCTTATATTCAAAGAATACTCTCTGATAATCCCCGAAAGAATACCGGATATGGACCCATCAATTCCTTTTTCCGGCAATATGGAGGAAATAAGGTTACTTGAAAATCAGTATCTGGTTGCTAATGATAATCGTACAGTTTTTTATGACAGTCGTTTTTACGGACCAATTTCAAGAGATAATATTTTAGGGCATGTGTTTTTAAGTTACTGGCCCGGTGTTTCGTTTAGATGAACCAACCTGTTTTAGAATTTTATTAATTCTGAAGGAGGTTCAAAATTAAATATCTTACAGAAAAACTTGTCCCCTTAAAATATACTTCTCTTTATATCCACATCCCTTACTGCATGCGAAAATGTTTATACTGCGATTTCTATTCCAGGGTGTTATCATCAGATGCTGAAATACAGGCTGTGCTTAACCGTATACTGGATGATTCAGAGATGCTTTTAAGAAAACTCGGCTCTCCGGAAATAAGGACCCTTTTTATAGGTGGAGGAACACCCAGTGCTATTCCCGGCGATCTGCTGGCGAATTTCTTAAACAGACTTAATAAAAGCTTCAGTAATTTTCCAAAGGAATCTACAATAGAACTTAATCCCGAAACAGTAACAGAAGAGCTCCTGATAATACTGGAAGATAATGAAATCAACAGGATAAGTGTTGGTGTACAGAGTCTTGATGACGGAATACTAAAAACTCTTGGAAGAAATATTGATACCGCTGCAACTTTAAAGGCATTGGATACAATCAAACGATATTGGAAAGGATCAATCAGCTTTGATCTTATAAATTCTGTTCCGGGACAGGATGTAGATACTGCTCTATCTGATATAAAGCGTATCAATAAGTTTGATCCGGGCCATATATCTTTGTACAGCCTGACTTTTGAACCGTCTACAAAACTATACAGTATGCTGAAAGCAGGACGGATACAAATACTATCAGAATCAGTAGACTCAGTTATGCAGAAGGAATCAATAGATCTGCTGAAATCTTTGAGTTTTAAGCGTTATGAAATTTCAAACTATACAAATGATGGGAAACAATCCCTTCATAATCTCAATTACTGGAATATGGGATCTTATGTTGGGACAGGACCTTCTGCTGCTTCAACTATGATGACAGATGATGGTCCATTACGAATTGGATATAAGCGAGACATTTCTACTTTTCTTGAACAAAATTCTATTGAAGACAGGGTAGAATTAGAGTTATTAAATCCAAAATCATTCCTGCTTGAACATTTATTGATGGGTTTTAGACTTCTTAAAGGGATTGATACTTCTCATATTAGCAAAGTATTTAACTTTAATATAGAAAACTATCTTAAACCTCTGTTTTCCAGATGGAATGATAAGCTTATTATTACTGAAGATTCTATTCGTCTCACAGAAGAAGGTCTTTCATTATTAAATCCATTTCTTGTTGATATTGCTGCACTTATTGATAAATCACCCCTTGAAATATCAATAAGTGATATTAACTGGCCTCTCGAAACCACCTAATCTTGACAGCTCATTTTTAACTATGATAGTTTTACTTAAAAGATTATTCCTAAGGAGTTCATATGTCAGGCCACAGTAAATGGTCCTCAATTAAACATAAAAAAGGCGCTGCCGATGCAAAAAGAGGCAAAATTTTTACCAAAATTATAAAAGAAATAAGTGTTGCTGCCCGTCTTGGCGGTGGAGATATAGATGCTAATCCAAGACTAAGGTCTGCTGTCTTAAAGGCGAAATCAGTAAATATGCCCAAGGATAATATGGAAAGGGCGATAAAGAAGGGTACTGGTGACCTGGACGGTGTAGATTACATAGAGCTTACATACGAAGGTTACGGTCCCGGGGGTGTTGCTCTGATAATCGAAACACTAACTGATAATAAAAACAGAACGGCTGCAGATATCCGAAGTACACTGACAAAGAACGACGGCCATTTCGGTGAAACAGGGTCTGTTTCCTATCTATTTCAGAGAAAGGGTTTAATTATATTCGATGCAGAAATATATTCTGAAGAGGATATTTTTGAAGCTGCTCTGGAAGCCGGTGCAGAAGATGTATCAACAGAAGGAGAGCTTATAGAGGTTTTTACCAACCCTGAGGACTTTCATACAGTTGTAGATGCACTGGAAGCTGCCGGTTTTGAGAATTCATCTGCAGAACTTGCGTTGGTACCGGATTCTACGATAACTTTGAGCCTTGAAAAAACTGCAAAAGCTATAAAGCTAATCGATAAGATTGAAGATTATGATGACGTTCAGTCAGTATCAACTAACCTTGAAATTCCTGATGATTTTGACCCTGACGCTGAATATTAGATGATTCGGATACTTGGGATCGATCCGGGAATTGCTTCAACAGGATGGGGTGTTATCGAGGTGGAAGGAAGTAAGTTCAGAACACTTGATTATGGATTTATAAAAACTCACCCCAAGGACACTCCAGGCCAAAGGTTAATGATAATCTATAATACGATCAGACAGGTTATAGATCAATACAAACCAGAGAAGGCAAGTGTAGAAGATATTTTTTTTGCAAAGAATAAACTTAGTGCAATCCCTGTTGCACAGGCAAAAGGGGTTATTCTGTTAGCCATGGAGAGTAAAGAACTCGAGACTTTTGTATTTACACCTCTCCAGATAAAACAGGCACTTACGGGTAACGGCAGAGCTGAAAAAAATCAGGTCCAGGAAATGGTTAAACTGATTCTTGGAGTAAAAGAAAAAATTAAGCCCGACCATGCAGCGGATGCTCTTGCAGCAGCTATATGCTGTTATAATAATTCATCCATAGGAGTTTAGCAGGTGTATAACAGCATATACGGAATCTTCAGTGGTCGATCAGCATCTATTCTTTATCTATTAAATAACGGTGTTGAATGGAGCATTGCAGCATCTGATAATACAATACGGCAAGCAGCATCTTTTACAGATGAGGTAAGAATTTTTACTTATCTCCATCACAGGGAAGATACTCTGGCCCTGTACGGCTTTATAAATGAAAGAGAAAGGCAGATTTTTCTTGAACTTATAAGGGTTTCCGGTATAGGCCCCAAACAGGCACTTCGTATGTTGTCAGGAATTGGAATAGAAGAACTTGTGACAGCTCTTGATGACGGAAATACAGAGAGACTATCCATGCTGCCGGGAATAGGCAGGAAAACAGCCGCAAAGATTATTCTTGCTCTAAGAGGAAAACTGAAACTGGAACATGAAAATGAGGTTGATGATAAGTTTTCGGATCTTATCGAGGCTTTGGCAGGGATGGGTTTTGATAGAAAACTTGCAAAAAAAGCTCTTACAGAAATTTCCGGCAGAACAGAATTTTCTTCCATGGATAATGATGTTCTTGAAAAAGAACTTTTCAGAGAAGCTATAGTCTTTTTAAGCTCTAGATGATAAAAAGATATTGATGGAAAACGAACCCTTTTTATTAAACCCTAATTACAAAGCAGAAGATGATCACAGGGAAAATAATTTACGTCCTCAGTTTCTGAAAGATTTCCAAGGCCAGAAGGAGCTTAAAAATAATCTTTCAATTTTTATTACTGCAGCCCTGGAAAGGAAAGAAAGTCTTGATCATCTATTTTTAAGCGGCCCTCCCGGACTTGGTAAAACAACCCTGGCAGGAATAATGGCAAATGAAATGGGGACTGAGTTCAAGGTTACATCAGCACCGGCTCTTGAAAAGCCGAAGGACCTTGCTGGTATTTTAACGACTATAGGTGAATCCAGTGTATTCTTTATAGATGAAATCCACAGGCTCAAACCTGCCATTGAAGAAATGCTGTATATCGCTATGGAAGACTACGAAATAGACTGGATAATAGGGCAGGGACCCTCTGCAAGAACTATCAGGATACCCATTCCACCTTTTACACTTATCGGTGCAACAACAAAAGCCGGATCTGTAGCAAGTCCTCTTCACAGCCGTTTTGGTATCTCAGTGCGTATGGATTTTTATACAACTAAAGATATTGAGAGTATTATAGACAGATCTGCTGCAATTCTGGAGGTGAAGATTGATAAGGATGCTACAGCTCTTCTTGCTTCAAGTTCAAGGGGAACTCCAAGAGTTGCTAACAGACTGCTGCGAAGGATCAGAGATTTTGCGCAGGTGTTAGGAGATGGGCATATAAATAAAAGTATTGTTGCAGAGGGATTTAAAAGACTGCAGATCGATGAGTACGGTCTTGAAAAGCACGATAGAGAAATTTTACGCACTATAATTACTAATTACCAGGGCGGACCAGTAGGGGTTGAAACCATCGCCATCTCTGTAGGGGAAGCCAGTGAATCAATTGAGGAGTTCTATGAACCTTATCTAATTCAGAGGGGTTTTCTGACACGTACACCGAGAGGCCGTATGGTTACTGATCTCGCTTACAAACACCTTAAACTGGATAAAAACAAAGATGAAAACCAGCGAATTCTATTTTGACCTGCCTAATGAGCTAATTGCACAGACACCTGCCGACAAGAGGGGAGAATCCAGGCTGCTTGTTATGAATAAAAGAACAGGTGTCCTGGATCACAGAATGATTACTGATTTTCCGGATATGGTTGAAGATGGTACTTTGATTATTGTAAATAACTCACGTGTTAGAAAGGCAAGACTTTATGGTAGCTCTGATACCGGCGGAAGGGTAGAATTTCTGCTTATTAAGCAAATAAGTCCACATAGATGGGAAGCTATCGTTTCAAAAAGAAAAAAACAAAGAGTTGGAAAAAGTTTTTACTTCCCTGGTAATGTATGCGGCAGGATTACAGGTATTAGTGATACTCTAACTGAAGTAACCTTTTCTGAAGAAGTTGATGATCTATGGCTTGACAAATATGGTCATATACCCCTTCCTCCCTATATCAAAAGAGAGGACACTGAAGAAGATTCAGATCGTTATCAGACAATCTATGCAGAGAATACTGGTTCTGTTGCAGCCCCTACAGCAGGCTTACATTTTACAGATGCTATACTTGATAGACTGGCAGGAAGAGATATACAGTTGGCATCTGTAACGCTCCATGTAGGTCTCGGGACATTTATTCCCGTACGTGCAGAGAATGTTGAAGAGCATATAATGCATAAAGAGGAATATGAAATATCAGAGGATACGGCCTTTAAGATAAATCAGGCAAAAAAGGAAAGAAGGAAGATTCTCGCAGTTGGTACTACATCTGTAAGAACTCTTGAATCAGCCTGGAAAGAGACAATTGGAGCAGGCAGTATTTTGCCTGGTAAATCTTCTACTGACATTTACATATATCCTGGTTATCGATTTAAAGTAGTCGATCAGATGCTTACTAACTTTCATACCCCGGATTCCAGTCTTATTCTTCTGGTTTCCGCATTTGCAGGTAAAGAAAGGATAAAAAATGCATACACTGAGGCAATTAAACAAAAATACCGATTTTTTTCATACGGTGATGCAATGTTGATTCTATAGGTATTTTACTGAGCACCACCCACAACAAGATAAAGAATTTTATACTTTTCGAAAATTTTCAACAGTTCTTTCAAGTCGGAGCTCGTTAGCATCTTTACCTCGAATTAAAATGTAGTCATTTAACATTTCTGATACTGCTTTAAAAATAGCAGAATCACCCTGGGATTGCCAGAAGCGGATATCGAATGAACGGCTGTCATCCTTTATAAGTTGATAATTCTCCTCTATTTTTCTCATTTTTTCCTCTTGACATTATACATTCATTTCCGGAAAAAGCCAAAAACTTTTCCCAATATCTCATCCAAATATCTCATCTGTAGCGTTTTCCATATGAAAATCATTCTCTGCTAATAATGCAGTTAATGGATCATCCTGCTCAAGATATTTTTTGAAGTTGATTGTGTTGAAGGGTTTCTTTAGATATTCTTCTTTATTATCAGAAGTTTCATATTCATGTAACTCTCTGATTTCATTATAAATGTTTAAGAATCGACGCTGCCATAACTCTTTTTCTCTCTGCGTTTTATCCATCCATTCCAGGATATTTAATCGGTCAATAGAATTGAGTTTTTCCAATGCTTTCTTTTCAGAATCGTATGCCCCAACATACACATTGTGCCAGATCAGCAGATAGACAACTGTTTTTTTTATATCTTTATGATATGTACATTTTTGGCAATAGCATTCTTCCTCTATTATCCCATACCGGATTTCGCTCTGGTTTACCAGTGTTCCAGGTTGATATCTTTCCAGAGATTGTCCAAATGCTTTACTTTGTACCGAAGATATTGCAGATTTACATTCCAGACATTCTACTGGCGGACTTATTACAAATGTATCAAACAGTCCCATTTTTTACCCTCCTAATCTGAACTTATTTCTATTCCACATGCTGATTTCAAATTATGCATATTAAGGTCATAATAAATTTTAGCAAATTTTAGGAATCATATTTTCAGTAAGTCGGTATATTATATCTTTAATTATACAATTTTATGGCACTTTTTTTATTAATTCAATACCTGATTCTTTAATACCTGGCATAATTGAACATCTCCGCTAAATTGGTAATTGTATATTTCCCGGTTTTCCTAACAGGATAAACTCTTTTTTTTGTTCCATTGTTGACATCCCCTTCCACGACAGAGGTGACTCCTTTTGGGTAAATTCCCATGCCTTTTAGTGTAAACGATGTCCTTAGAGTTTTGTAAACGATGTTATTAGACTGTACCCCTATGCTTTTTAACGACACTAATCAGCCGCGCGGCTTTTTGCGTCGGCTGCATTAGCCTGATTAGGCGCTGTCCTCATCTTTTCCGGTTGCTGAGCTCTCGCTTTCTGGTTCTTCGGGGATCACTTTCTTAAGAATCATTTCTGCGACTTCTGCCAGAGCGAACCCAAAAGATGTAAGTGAGTAAAATATACCCTCTGTTTTCGTGTTTTCCGCGACAGACCTTATGCATCCTTTTGAAATGAGTCCATCAAGGCCTCTTTGATCAGGGTTCGACAGCATTCCAAGTCCTTCCGTTGTTAGATCTCTTGATTGCCTGGCGTCTAGTCGCGATAGTAAACGAAGAATACGCAGTTCGTCCGACGTTAAGGTCTGGACAGCGATT